>Ga0209061_1003103_pt1 | contig 18842 bp, 16 predicted proteins | sample Coa_R1_10_FD_187157 | JGI IMG/M metagenome (GOLD analysis project Ga0209061, IMG submission 187157) | Surface soil microbial communities from Centralia Pennsylvania, which are recovering from an underground coalmine fire - Coalmine... | ecosystem: Environmental > Terrestrial > Soil >...
GCGGCGATATCATCATCAATTTTCTTGCCAGGCTGCCCTAAATGGATGCAGAGTTTTTGGAGAGCCAGTATTAGAAGGGCCGCTTATCTCAACCTAATCGAGCCCTGGTGGAAGATCCTGCGTTCTCCCGCACTCAAAGGGCGACGCTTTGAAACCTGGGAGGAGGTGGTGGCTGCCATCGAAGCCGCGACGGCCTACTGGAATGCGCACAAGCATCCCTTTGCCTGGGGCAAGCGTTGCCGCCATCAGCCGCCTCGTCGTTCTCAAAAGGTTTCGTTCCAGGTCAAAGTCCTGCGGATTTAGTAATTGCACCAGTTAGTAATCGCACCAGTAAGAGATAAGCACATGTCCAGCGGAAGATCTCAGAGCAAGGTATGAGATTTTTCAGCCGATTGAGGATAAGGTCAGGTGTGAAGAAGCGTATGCTCGTTTCACATACAGAAGAAAGACAACAGAGGATGTTCCTCGGGGCAAAGCTTACAAGGAAGGCACGTCTATATGAGCAATGTTCATAATTACCAGGTTGATCATCTCTTGCTCCCGGTCGGCTCCAACCCATTGCCAAACGCGGTGGCAGGCAAATTGCTTGTTGCAGCGGGAGGTATGATTACGCTCATTCACTCGAAAGACACGTATGCTCTCGCGGAGCGGTTGGAAGCATGGCTGAAATCTGCCGGTGATTCAGCAGCCCCTCTTGCCCGTATCGATCTCGCCGAAGTGAAAGAGTCAGATGCGGGCTCGGTGTACCGGCGCGTGGAAAAGGTCCTTGACGACTATGCAAGCAAGATGAAGCAGACGGAGAGAGTTCGCGTGGGCCTTCATTATACGGGTGGCACCAAAGTCATGTCTGTGCATGCCTATCGCGCGCTGGAGAATTGGGCCAGATCCACAGAGAACCAGGGTCAAGAGCGAGAGGCAATCTTCAGCTACCTCGATGCACGCACGCTGAGCATGCGTATCGAGGAAATTCCTGGCAGGGATATGCTCTCCTATCCCGTCAGCCTGGAGGTCAAGATCAGCATTGAAGAGTTACTTAAAATGCACGGTTGGCAGTGGCATCTAGATAAGAGGGGAAAACCGCAAAAGCCTGTGACGACGCCAATGTTGCCAGAGAGCACCGCTGCTCTGCGCGCCGTCCATAGCATTAATACCGAGAGGAAGATTTGGACGGATTGGCTGAGCCAGGAGCTTCTTCCGGCCACTCAAAAGGGTGATCATTGGAAGAAGGAAACTCAATTGCAAGAACTGGCCATACCCTGGCCCGGTTTGCCGGCTCTGAGTGAAACGATGAGGAATGAGCTTGGACAGAGTGGCTCTGATAAACTCAATCTGAAAGTAGGAAAGGTGAGCGGCTTCGAGAAAGCAGTCGATTTCTGCAAATGGTTGAACGGAACCTGGCTGGAGTCCGCTGTCCTCTCTTCCCTGCAAAGCTGCTCCAAAGAGTTGCAGCTTCAGGAGTGCTGCACGAATCTTCATATCAAAATACCAGCCAGAGACGGAAAGAAAGAGAATGAGGGGGAATTTGAGTTTGATGCCGTTGCTATCCGTGGCTACCAGTTGTTTGCCTTTTCATGTACAACTACTGACAAGACAGGACTTTTGAAGCAAAAATTATTTGAGCTGTCTATACGCGCGCGGCAAATGGGTGGGGATGAGGCATGCGCTGCGTTGGTATGCTGCGTGGAACCCAATAAGGTCGACAAGCTGGAGCAAGAGGTACGCCACGAGATCGGCCCGGAAGGGCGCATCCGCGTCTTTGGGCGCGAGCAGTTGGCAAACCTCTCACAGCATGTTGCGAATTGGATCAGCGAACAGAGCAAGGAGGGCTGAATATGTGGCTCGTCGTGGTGGATACGACGCAGATACAGCCATACATCTTTGGCAGTAACCGTTTACGTGAAAATGTTGGCGCCTCTTACCTGGTTGACATGGCTACCGGGGAGTGGGCGTTCCAGGCAGTGAAAGACGCCACACCCGCGCAGAACAATATCGGACCTGGTAATACGCTGAGAGGCGAGGCGCGGATCGAACAGGGTTTGCAGGCCGAGGTACTGTACGCGGGCGGCGGGAATTTCGTGGTGTTATTCGATCACATCGAGCAGGTAAAGCGCTTCCAGACTGCCCTGTCGCGTCATGTTTTAGAGGAAGCTCCTGGGCTGCAGTTGGTAGTCGCCCAGCAGGAACTGGACTGGCATAAAGATATACTTCGTGACAGGCTCAAAGAAGTTCAGCGCATGCTAGCCGAGCGCAAGAGAAAGCGGGTCTGGCCGACTCCCCTGCTTGGCCTGAGCGTGACGGCAGCCTGCCGCTCGACCGGTTTACCGGCCACCGGGATTGTGGCGGGCATTGGTGGTGAACCCGGCTACCTGGCCTCTGACGAGATCAGAGCCAAAGCGGACGTTGCCCGACCACTGCACGGCTCCACAAGCGAAGCCGATCGGCGCCTCCGGCAGATCATCACGCTCCCAGAAACATACCGCTATCCCGCCGATTTTGAGGATCTGGGCGGCACAGCGGGCGAATACAGTTATATCGCCATCGTGCATGCCGATGGCGACGACATGGGCCAGCGCATGACTGAAATCGGCCAGGACTGTGAGAACCGCGCATACGTGCAAGCCTTGAGGAGCTTCTCACACGAGGTGCAGCAGGCTGCCAAAACATCACTCCAGGTAACGCTTGATCGGCTCATGGGAAAGATTACTAAGGCCAAGGGCGGCGAGTACTACCTCGTGTATCAGACCGATCCGCAGAGCCAGAGGGGAACGATCCAGATCAAGCTGGCGAAGGACAAAGGCGGCTTCCCCTTTATTCCGTTCCGGCCCATTGTGTTTGGTGGCGATGACGTGACCTTCATCTGCGATGGACGCCTGGGCCTGTCGCTGGCTACAGCCTACCTGCGGGAGTTTGAGCAGCGAACCGCCGGCCTGGGGAAAGACGGCAGTGGATTGACCGCCTGTGCCGGAATCGCCATCGTCAAGAGTCACTATCCTTTTGCCCGCGCCTACGAACTGGCCGCCGAGCTAACCGAATCGGCTAAAAAGTATCGCAGAGATCAGCACACTACCGGTTCTTGTCTCGACTGGCATTTCGCCTTGAGTGGCCTGAGCGGTTCAATTGAGCAGATCCGCGCCCGTGAATATACCGTAGGCGAAGGGAAGTTGGCGCTGCGCCCTGTCACCCTGAGGGACAATCCTGTGCAGCCTGAACCTGCCTGGCCCGTCGTTCGACGAGGCATTCAGGAGTTCCAGCAAGAGGAATGGGCAGAGCGCCGCAACAAGATCAAGGCGCTGCGTGACGCCCTGCGAGAGGGACCGCATGCGGTCGAGCACTTTTTAGCAGCGTTCAACCACGACGATCCTTTGCCGCCGGTGCTGCCCGCAAGGACGAATTGGCAGAAGACCGGCTGGCAGGGTGGTTTCTGTGGTTATTTCGACGCGATTGAGTTAGCAGACTGGTTTATTCCATTGGAAGGAGAGGCCGATGAGACGCTTGCAACTCTGCCTGCATCTTGAAAGCGAGGCCACGTTTGGTCGCGGCGAGGGGGTGGCGGGCCTGGTCGACGAGGAAGTAGAGTACGACGTGGAGACCGGCCTGCCGTTTGTCCGTGGTCGCGTGCTGAAGGGTCTGCTGGTGGAAGAATGTGCGAATTTGCTGTTTGCTCTGCAGAAGGCGAACTCGCCCACCCTGGCCAGACTTACAGTGGCAGCGACGCGGCTCTTCGGTCAGCCTGGCGCTGGCCTGGAGGGGGCGGCGCTCCTGCACATTGGCCCGGCGCTGTTGCCCTCCCAATTGCGTGAGGCGGTACGCTCCGGGATCGTGAACAAGACACTGCGGCCCGCCGATGTGCTGGAGTCACTCACCACGATTCGCCGCCAGACCGCCATCGACGAAGTGCGGGCCGCGCCTGAGGAGAGGAGCCTGCGCTCAATGCGCGTGGTGTTGCGCCAGACCAGCTTCCAGTCCTGGCTCGATTTTGCCACCGATCCTAAAGAGGATGACCTGGCGCTGCTGGCAGCGTGCGCACTCAGTGTGCGTCGTGGCGGAATCGGGCGCAACCGTGGACGAGGCCGCGTGCGCCTGCAAGTGCTGGATGAGCAGGGCGGCGATACCATCATGACCCCGTCCTTTGAGCGCTTTAAACAGCTTCTCGGAGGAGGCGAGAGATGAAAGTGATCACGTATCGTGTGACGCTGCTGGAGCCAGTTCTGGTTACTTCGCTGCAGGGCGATCCCAACAGCGCGGTGGCCTTTGATTACCTGCCGGGCAGTGCCTTGCGCGGCCTGGTGATCGGCAAGTATCTCGGCTCGCAACCTGCCGATATCAGCGAGAGCGCGTTGCAGCGCCTTTTCTTCAATGGCAGCACCCGCTATCTCAATGGCTATCCTCTGGACGTTTACGGCCACCCTGGCCTGCCGGTGCCCGCATCCTGGCAACACATCAAGCACAAAGAAGACAGCATATTCGATCTGGCTGTCGAAGTTCCGGAGGACGACCTGCAATGGCAGGCGGTTTCGGCGCCATTCTATACGCGCTCTGAGGAAGAGATACAGCTGATTCAGCCAGAGCACAACATAGCGGTCCATACCCAGCGCACTGCGCGCTTTGGCCGCGCCATGCCAAAATGTCGTTCCGCCGGGAGCGGACTGGCTGGCGAAGGAGTCTGGGAAGTGCTCAAAGAGGGCGAGATTGTCGGTGCCGTCTATCGTTATGACGCGCTGGCCGCCGGGCAGGCTTTCCAGGCAACCATTCTCTGTGACCATGACGATGATGTAGCAACACTGCTCTCCTTCATCAAGGACAGCGACCGCGTGAGCCTGGGCGGCGCACGCAGCGGCGGCTATGGGCAGGCAGAGATCAGCCAGGTGCAGGCTTTCGATCATGAACCGGAGTGGGATGCGCCTGGGGCCGACGAGGATTCGCCGAAGGGCAAGCTGATTGTCACCCTGCGCAGCGACGTGCTCTTACGCGATGAGCGCGGCCAGTTCGCCGTAGATCCCGAACTGGTGGGCCGCGTGTTGAGCCGCCATCTCCAGGTGCCACAACTGGCGCTGGAAGATGCATTTTTGAGCACGCAGCCGGTGGGTGGGTTCAATCGTAAGTGGAGTTTGCCGCTGCCGCAGGCGCTCGCCATACGCATGGGCAGCGTGCTGATCTTTCGAGACCCTGGCTGTGACCCTAAACGATTGGCCGATCTGGAAGTGCGTGGCATTGGCGAGCGCCGCGCGGAAGGCTTTGGCCGCATCGTTTTCAACCGGCAGCGCGTGGCAGAGCTTACAGGAGAGAAGAATACCCATCCAGAACGCGCTGCCACGCTTTTCACCATCAGCGAAGATCCTGCGCGTTATCTCGCCGAGCGGATGGTCACACGCCTGCTCAGACAGCGGCTAGATAACCAACTGCTGGCCAGAACCAACTCTCTAGAAATTGCCAATCCCCCCTCGAACTCGCAAATCTCGCGCTTGCGCGGTGTGGTGCTGGAGGAGCTGTACAGCACACAACCGGGTACTAGCAAGATCTGCGAGTTTATTCAGGGTGTTGAGGAGAGAAGCAGCGCTCGCCGCCAGTTTGAACGCAGCACCATCAACAAAGAGCATTTTCTCCCCTGGCTAAAAAAGCAGCTCCAGTGTGGTGGTACTGGTCCGTGGACGATGCCCGATAATGAGTGGCAGGCTCTGTTGGGTCTGAGCAAGAACGAAGCAGATATTGAGATTGGCGGTGTGAAGGCGAACAGAGACGACAGCCTGCGCCTGGAGTATGTACTCCGTCTCATTGATCTTCTCCTGGCGCGAGCAGCCCAGATACGCGGAAAGGAGAACTAGCGATGCCGAAACCTTCCTGGTCTGGTGATGTCTCGCGCAAAATCGTGCGGCGTATCGTGGTCGAAGGCGATCTCGTTCTGCAGACCCCCGCTCATTTTGGCAATGGCGACGGGAATGACCTGGTTGATATGCCGCTGCTCACCGACCCGCTGGATGAGAAGACGCCGCTACTGACCGGTGCGTCTATTGCTGGCGCCTTACGTAGCTATTTGCGCGAACGCCAGCATGGTTTTCGCGCGAAAACTGATTCACACACAAAAGCTAGCCAGTCGGCCAGCGTGCTGCTTTTTGGTGGCAGCAAGGGCGATGAAGATGGCGAACAGAGTCCGCTGATCGCCGAGGATGCCCGCGGCAGGAATGCTGCCATTGAACTGCGCGATGGGGTGCGCCTGGCGGGAGCCAGCCGGACGAGCGCCGAGGAGGCTCTGTTCACCATTGAGATGTGGCAAGCCGGGACGACCTTTCCCCTGCGCTTCGAGTTGCTGGTACGCGAGAACGACGACGTGCTGAAACTCAAGCAAGCGCTGGCGACGGCGCTGGTCGGCCTCACCGATGGCAGTATCACGCTCGGTGCCCGCAAGCGGCGCGGCTATGGTCAGGTGAGCATCGAGGGATGGCGCGTCAAAGAATACGATCTGACCGACACCGGGGACCTGCTGGATTGGATCGCGACTGGGACCAGCCCGTTGAGCGGCGCATCTAGCCCAGACATTGTGCAGGCGCTGGGAGTTGGCGAAACAATCACCGATCAGCGGCGCGTGTTCCACCTCACAGGTGAATTTTTCCTGGATGGCTCGCTGCTGATTCGTTCTGGGAACGGACCTGATAGTGAGCAGGAAATGACACAGGGCACCGCTGGCCAACGACCCGACATGATCCATCTCCATTCGGCGCGTCCAGCGCAGGCAGACGATAAGACGCGTACGCAGGAGCCGATTGTCTCGGGGACCAGCCTGGCCGGGGCGCTGCGATCCAGGGCCCTCAAAATCGCCCGCCTGCTTGCCCGGCCTACCCCGGAGGGCAGAAAAACCGCTGGCGATCTGATCGAGCAGATGTTCGGCACTGATATGAATGCACAGCCAGCAGGCACACAGCCTGAGGCCAGCCGTCTGACCGTCTCTGAGCAGATTATCAGCGGGATCGAGGACACGCTTGTCCAGAACCGGGTGAGTCTTGACCGTCTCACCGGAGGGGCACGCGACGGCGCTTTGTTCAGTCAGCAGCCTTTATTCGGCGGCACACAATCGCGGGTCATCGTGGATCTGCACCTGGCGAACCCGCGAGCGCACGAAATTGGCCTTCTCTTACTGCTGTTGAAAGACCTCTGGACCGGCGATTTGCCGCTGGGTGGCGAGATCTCGGTCGGACGCGGGCGGCTGCGCGGCCAGCACTGTCTGCTGGAATACCGCAACGGCCAGGTGCAGCATTGGGAACTGAGCGCAGGCGGAGCCAATGTCCTCAGCGTGACAGGAGGGCCGCGCCAGGACCTGGAGCACTTTGTTGCTGAACTCCACGCCTCTTTAGACAGGAGCCAACCATGAAGCGAGAAATAAAGAACACGATGGCAACCTGTGAGCCTGTCGTACTGAACGATTTTATCGACGATCCGGCCGACTGGTTCTCCCGTCAAATGCGGACCCACAACCTGACCTACCTGCTCGCGCACGCTGATGATGGCGTAATCTGGGGCAGGCTCGCTAGTGAGGAACTGATTACTTCGCACGAAGTTGCACCGGCATACTCCCCGCCTCTGCGCGTGGAAACGCTGCAAACAGCGCGCATCTTCGGACCTGCTGGTGAGATCCTCGTCTGGCGCGACGAGGCAGGCGCGTGGGCGGGTCGCTTGATCACCGAGACCACGCCTGGCGCACCGCCCGCCTGGGATCAGGCTTTTGAAGAAGAGCACATCCTGTGGGGAACAGAGGCCGAGCCACGGGCGAGAGGTTTCACCCTGATGCGCGAGGGCACGCAGGGGCTTATTCACATTGTCCCACTTGCTGTGACCGCCAGGATTGATGAGGAACACCGCCCGCTGCGCCTCGTTGTGCGCCACTATGTCAAGCCCGATGAGTACGGCTTTCTGCAAGTCAACGCCAGCCGGCTCTTTGACCTGGAACCGAAACCGAAGGAGAGCAACCCATGAGCATTCTCAAGCCCTGGCCTGAGCACAAAAATCCCCAACAACCAGATCGCATCGCCAGCGCGCCTTACAATTTCGTGCCGCTGCCCGAAAAGATCATCCCCGCCGCGAGCTCCGCGCAAGAACTGCCGGACCACGACGAGTACGACCGCGAGCGTTTGAGCGGCTACTTCGCTGTTACTCTCACAACGCGCTCGCCTTTCTACATCCGTGGCCCCCTGCCACTCAAAGATTTCCTGCGCCAGGAGCAGGACACGCAGGTCAAGAATAAGCCTGAATTCTTCCACACTGGCGACGAACGAATGCCAGTGATCCCAGGTAGCAGCCTGCGCGGCAGGCTGCGCGCGCTGCTCGAAATCGTCAGCTATAGCAAGATACAGTGGGTCAGCGAGAAGCAGCTCTTCTTTCGCACAGTAGATGATACGGCGGTCGGCAAGTACTATCGTGGAAGAATGGGCGGCCATGTCGAAACCGGCTTCCTCGTTCGCCAAGGCGATACTTACTTCATCAGAGTGTGTTCAATGGCTCGCGTGATGAAGCACCCCACCATTGGCGGCTCTCCCTACGACGGCGCTGCACCCAACCGGATCCCACGCTGGCAAGGGGAGCCACGGCAGTGCGCTCCTGTCTGGGTAAGGGTGAAGTTTCGTGGTCAGGCTAAAAAGGGATCTCCTGTCAGGCCAAATATGGTTGAAGAGTTGAGTTACAAGAAACGTGATGGGCTGCGCGAAGGACGCTTAGTCATTACAGGAGATGTGTCAAATAAGAAGAAGGAATTTGTCTTCTTGCTCCCTGAGAGCAATGCTGAAAAAATCGAAGTCCCGGATGAGATCATCAAGCGTTTCCACGATGATGATCAGCTAACCCAGTGGCAGAAAAATGCGTTCCCAACCAATCAGCCGGCTTCTGGCTACCGTGAACGAGATGGACTGCTTGGCACGAAGCCAAATGCTCCTGGCGACCCGATCTTTTTCCTGCGCGAAAACGGGAAACTCACGTTCATTGGCCGGGCGCAGATGTTCCGCTTGCCCTATACTCGTTCGCCCTTTGACCTCGTTCCAGAGGCTCTACGGAACGCCGGGCAGATCGATTATGCCGAAGCGTTGTTCGGTTTTGTGCGCAAGCTTGATGAACTAGGACCCGAGCCGCCCAAACAAGGCGAGAAAGGCCGGGCCTATGCAAGCCGGGTGATTGTCACAGATGCTGTGCTCCAGTCCGATCCAGCGCATATCTGGCTCACTGAGCAGGCAATGACCCCAAGGATACTGGCGTCGCCCAAACCGACGGCTTTCCAACATTACCTGACGCAACAACAGCCTGACGAGAAAGAAAAACTCGACCACTACGATAGCCACAACACGACCATCCGTGGTCATAAACTCTACTGGCACCAGGGTCTGGGCATCGATCAGGGTTTGACGCTAGAAGATATCCGCGAGGCGATCCGGGAACCTGCTCAAGTACCTCCAGATGACACACAGCACACACGCTTCAAACCGCTAAGGCCAGGAATCACCTTCGCTTTCCGTGTCTCCTTTGAGAATCTCTCCGCCGAGGAGCTCGGCGCGCTCTGCTGGACGCTGCACCCGCGTGGAGAGCCGGGGCGGCGCTATTGTCACCACCTGGGCATGGGCAAACCCCTGGGCATGGGAGCGGTGGAGTTGCATGCCCGGCTGCATCTCATCGATCGAGTGCAGCGCTACAGCACGCTTTTCCGCGGTGATAGCTGGCAGGTAGGCGAGCCCGCCGCCGGTGAGAACGTCTCTGCCGAGGCACAGTCTCCTCACGAGATTGGAGAAGCTCCAACGGGCGAGGATTTAGCGCTTCCCGAGGTGTTGGAGCGCCGGACAAAGCCGTTCGAGGAACATCTCTTGCGCGAACTCGATCCCTCCCCTGCGTGCAAGAATCTGAAAGATGTGCTGCGGATCGCTATGCTGCTCAAGTTGCTCGAATGGCCGGGGTATCGAGCGGAAAAAGGTGATCTCTATCTGGCAGGCCAGAGGCGCCCGAATACACGTTATATGGAGCTTGAAGAATATCGCAAGCGCCCGGTCCTGCCCAATCCCGCCAAGTTCGACAGGCCATACTTCGATGGTAAAGCGCGTCCGCAGGGCAGGGCAGGTCCTTCGGGGTCCGCTGCACCGGTCGCGCCTGTGGGTTCCGGTGTGCTGGCGAAAGACCCGGATATGCAAAAAGCGGAGGAGGCGAGGCGCAGCCTGGAGGCGCTGAAAGAGAGCGAGGTAGCCGGCCAGATTCAGAACTATTATGAAAAATGGCGGCAGCTCACATCTCAAGATGCTCGCGTGCTGCTGGCCCAGGCTATTGTCGAGAAAGTGCGTAAGGTCGGGCGCGAGAAGGCGAGTATGGAGAAGGCGTGGTATGTGTCGCTGCAGACGTTCCTGCGTGAATCTGGCACGGGAGGGAAATAGCAGGATGCTCATTCTCAACTTCTCCCACCCACTGACTAGCGAACATAAAGCGCAGATCGAGACGCTCGCTGGAATCAGCATCGAGGAGATCCGCACTGCCCCGGCGCAACCGCTCGCGCCACAGATCAGCGTGCTCGTCGATACCGCGCGGCTCACCTCTGAGGAATGGCAGACACGCCCGTTGCTGATCAATCCACCCGGCTACGCTCTGGCAGCCTTTGTGCTGTTAGCCGAACTGCATGGACACATCGGCCACTTTCCTTCGCTCATTCGCCTGCGCCCGAAAAAAGAGCCGCTTCCGGCATATGAAGTCGCGGAACTCATCAATCTGCAGGCGGTGCGCGAGGAGGCACGGACCCGCCGATAACAACCTGCGGAGAAGCGTATGCAAGAGAGGATCAGACGCCATGAACACATGCACGACTCCTGGCAGAGAAGTGGCTGCCGCCCCTGAGGTCGCCGACTGGCTGCACAAGTGACAGAAGCAGCGTCTGTTCACCTGCTCCCGCGTGCAGTTCAACCGGCCACTGCAAGCGCGCCTCACTGCTGGCGAACGGCGACCCCGGGAGCTGGACCGGCTTTACCTTGCTCCCCCACCTAGTCGAGCAAGCCAGCCAGGTGCAGTTGGGTCGCGAGGCCAGCCTGACCCTCAACTTTGCCTCGCTGACCACCTTCGCTCGCGGCAACAGTAAAAGCGGCTATGGGTTCCATTATGTGCTCTTCCCCCTGCTATAGCTGGTCTTTCAAAATCTGCTGCTGCGCTGGGAAGACATTACCCCACCAGAACTGGCCGGAGGAGTGCAGCGAGATTGCCTTGAGCAGTACCTGCAGGAAGATGGCGTGATCGTCGTCGATTATGACCTTACATAGCGGTTCAAGACATTGTTAACTAATTTGGGCAGTGACCTGTGGCGAACTGGCCTTGGTTTCTCCTGGTATGCTGAAGAGAGAGCATCCCGAAGAGCACCAAGAGAAGAGGCAAAAGAGCGAACATGTCGCGTGGGAAGCGTGCCCAACGAGCGCGTACCGAGGAGTGGGAGTAAATTCAGCAATATAGCCTCTGGCCAGAGCAGGTAGCATATGAGCTGATCAGGCAATGCGTCTTGTTCCATGAACCGGCAACTGCCCGTGCCCGCGAAACTGGCGTCCCTGAACGCACCATCTCTCGGAAGGTAAAACAGTTTGAGCAACAAGGCATGATCAGCCTGTTTGCCCAGGAGTCCGTGCCCTCGCCTGACCCCGCACCTGTCCTCCCTGATGAAATGCGGCAACTCATTGTAGACCTGCGCGCAGAATATCCAGAGATGCCTCTCCGTGAAATTGCTCGAATCTGTGCTCGACGTTTTGGCCGCCAACCTGCGCATCACTCTGTACAATATGCCTTAGCCTCTGGCCTAGCTCCATCACGTACAGAGCGCCGCTTTCCTCCTTACGCCAAATTGCCGATCCCTTACCAGCGTCGGCATGCGGTCGTATCCTTACACGAGGAAGGATGGTCCAACTCCTCGATCAGCGCATATATGCAGCTTTCCCGCCAGTCTGTGGCGACCATTCTACAACGCTGGAAACAGGAAGGTCATACAGGACTGAATGACAAATCATGTGTACCCCATGAGCCTGCTCACAAAGTGACCTTTGAGGCCATCAGCGAGGCGAGAAAAATTGCGGTGGCAACCCCTGAGCTGGGCTCCTACCGTGTCCGTGCCCAGCTCGAACAACTGGGGATGGATTTCTCACAAAGCACTTGCAAACGCCTGCTCTCGCTCAATCGGCAGTTGCTTAGCCAAGGCTCGGAGAAGACAGAGGAGAAGCCTCGTCAGCGTAAAGAGATGCCTACAAGGCACGGTTTAGGCATCAGTGGTGATCAGTGGATATCAGGTATATAGAGTATCACGGTATACTAGAGATAAACGGGTATATCTACCAAATAACAATCCTGGAGAACTACTCGCGGGCGGTGCTGGCAAGCAAGCTGTCCACTACCCAGACGCAATGGAACTACCTGGAAGTTTTGTTTGAGGCGCTTTCCAAAGCGGGAGTGCCCAAGGGGATCGTCAGCGACGGTGGAAGCCAGTTTTACTGCAACCAAGCTATGGAGGAGCTTTTGTATTCCGGCCCTTTTCCAGGTTCACGGGAAGTCAATCTCATCCAGGAAGATCAGCCCTTTCTTCAGCGCGTAGATGACTGCCTGAGTACGATGGGCCAGTTGCAGCTTGGTCAGGATGTTGCCCACATGGGTTTTCACCGTCTCGTCGCTGACCATCAGGGCTTCGGCGATCTCGTGATTGGTGCGGCCAAGGGCAAGCTGGCGCAACACCTCTTGTTCGCGCTCGGTCAGTTCCACACCAGGTTTGCCCACGCGTGTCAGCTCTTGCATGACCGCACTGGCCACCGTGGGATCGAGCAGCGATTGGCCTCGTGCTGCTGCACGAATGGAAGCGAGCAGGACCTCCAGACTGGCATCTTTGCGCACATAGCCAATGGCTCCGGCTCGCAGAGCCGCACCCACCAGCGCGTCATCGGTGGAACTGGTCAGGGCCATGATGCGCGTATGAGGCAGCAGAGCACGAACCCGTTTGATGGTCTCGATGCCGCCCAGACCACCCGGCATGAGCAGGTCCATGACCACGACATCAGGCATCCACCCCTCGATCTTGTGCAATGCCTCCTCACCACTGACGGCCTCGCCCACGACCTCCAGATCATCGAACGCGCTCAGGTAGCTCTGCAGGCCGTGGCGGGCGACCTGATGATCGTCCACGAGCACGACGCGAATTGGCTCAGCCATTGTCTCCCTCCTGTTCCTGGATGGACTGGTCGTTGGTACGCTGGCGCAACTGCTGTTTCACGTGCGCGATGAGCTTGTAGTTCCACATCGTGCTCAGCCCGCCCAAAAGCAAGATGAGTGCCATCCCATCCGCGTTCTGCTGCGCCGGGGTGACTGGAGGCAATGTGAACAGGGAACGAGCGAGGATCAGACCAGCTGCGCTGACCACGCTCCAGAGGATCAGGGCACGGGTGAACCATTGTTGGCGTCTTTCCAGTTCCGGCCCCAGTTCCTCCGGTGAGAGCAGGTGGTAGTAGCGCTTCATCTCTTGCACGTAGCGCCAGAACAACACCTGGATCGGCCCTCCCAGGCAGAGCACAATGCCAATGAAGAGCCAGAGGGTGGGAGTAGTTCCCAGAGGTCCCACGACTCTCACAAGGGACAAAACTCCCAGGCCAAGCGGGAGCAGCAGGCCCATGCTCACGCGATAGTGTTCCTGTACCAGTTCTAGCGCGGCCCGGCTTTCTCGACCGGCGCTCGACGCCACCCTGGCACGATACCATATGCCACGGGCAAAACCAGCGAGAGTTACCAGGAGCGCTCCTAACACGCTCAGGCCCAAAAAGGTGTTCCACCACCCGTTGACGATGCCGACCCATCCCAGGGCCGTCCCCAGAAAGGAGGCGGTAGCGCTCAGCCGATAGTTACGCCTGGCCATTTCCTCCGCACGCGCCAGTTCGTAGCGTTGGCGGGCTTCTTCCTCCGGGCTGCGTAACGCCTCTAACAACGGAATGGTGATCAGCACCGTCGTGCCCTGACCTGGCTGGCTGCTGATTTCCACGCTCCCATGCAACGCACGCGTTCGCTCGTGCAGGCTCGAGAGACCCATACCGCTGCGCACGTGCGCCGGATCAAAGCCCTGGCCATCGTCGCGTACGGTGATGCAGAGTTCCTGCTCAACTGTACGTAATGCAAGCCAGACCGTCCGCGCCCGCGCATGTCTGGCAATGTTGGCGAAGGTTTCCTGAACCAAGCGGAAGATCGCTTCCTGCGTGCCAGGCACCAGGCGGTCCTGTTCTGGCAGAGCGGCGAGATCCATCTGGACCTGCGCCCCCGTGCGGAAGCCGAGGGCCTGCGCCTGGGTATACAACGCTTCGAGCAGGCTCGTGTTTTCCAACGGCGCAGGGCGGAGTTGCTGCAAGAGCGCCTGCATTTCCACCTGCGCCCCCTGCGCGCTGCGCTCGATATCCTCGACGGCTACGCGCGCCCTCTCCAGGTTCTCACGTTGCCAGTATGCCCTGGCCGCTGCCGCGCTGGCGTTGATTCCGAAGATATGTTGTTTGATCGAATCGTGGAGGTCGCGGGCAATCCGGTTGCGTTCGGCCAGGGCCGCTGCTTCGCGAGCCTGTTGCAGGGCTTGCTCCCGCACATCGACCGTCAATCGTTCGTTGGTGCGATAGCGCCGGATACGTTGCTCGACCTCCCATGCGCGCAGGAACAGGGGGCCGAGCGGCCAGCGTGCGAGCAACGGGAGGGTATCACTCTCGTCGTGTGCCAGGTGAAGCCGATCATGGGCCAGGCGTGAGAGGGTCAGTTCCAGCAGATAGAGACTGTACTGAAGATTGAGTGTGCAGAGGAAGCCGCAGATGGCCGCTGCTGCCAGGGAGATCACCCACGCAGAGAAAAGCGGGACGTGCAGATGAGCCAGCCAGGCAAAGAGTCCGAGCGCCACCGCGCTGGTCAGAAGATAGCTCAAGCCCAGTTGGAGAGCTGTACCGCGCGGCGAGCTCGCTGTGTCCAGTACCAGGGCAAAATCGCTGTATTCGTGCTGGGGTCTCGTCTTTTGCATCATATCTTCCCGTCTGTGTCAGGCTCGTTGCAAGATTCAGGGATGGTGTCTCTAGAAAAGAATCTGTCTCTTAATCATATCCTTTTTCTGGCAGCTTTGCGAGCAGACCCCTCCATTTTGGGTAGGACTCGCGATGTGCGATCTCCTCTTCCGCTCCGGCCTGATCATCTGGCTCGCGCAAATGCCAGATGATCCATATCCCAAGGAGCCCGAACACACAGAGCATCCCGCCCAGCACCAATTGGAGAGCAGTGCTTTGACCAAATGCCTGGGGAAGGGCAAGGGTGAGAAAATCAATCAGCGTATGGAACAGGAGGGCCAGAAAGAACCAGCGTCGCTGGCGCTGGCGAAACACCTGCAACACCATCACGGAGAGTGCTACCTGCAGGGGAAAACTCCACAGTCGTCCCCAGGCGATCAGCAAAGGAGACCAGATCGGCAGCGCATTGATAGACGCAATCTGCTGGATGGCAGCCTGCCTCGAAGCCTCTGGCAGGCTGCCCAGATTGATGGAAGAAAGGAGGGCAACACTGAGAAGCGGGAGCACAATCTGGAGTCCGCCACCGAGCAGCACCGATTCCAGGCCCTCGTGTCCGATGCCATACATCACCGCTTTTGCCCAGGTCTTCGGCTCTCGGCGCATGAAGAGACGATAGCCGATAGAGCGTCCACCTTCCTCGAAAAGTCCAGCGGTCACGGCCTGAACCGCCACCCAGATCCAGGTGAAAGTGATCGAGGTGCGCAACAACGGGGCCAGCACCGTATTCTGGAGCGCTTCAATCAGGGGTACACGCGTCAGGGGCTGGGCCACCAGCATCACAAGAGCGCCAAACCAGAAGTATTTCCAGCCGACAGCCAGTTTCTTGTGAGCAATGCCTCCGAACATGAAGGGGAGCACAACCACAAAGACGGTTGCCACGACAGCCATCACGAGGAGGGCAGGAGAAACATGCACAGTTTTCGACATACGTTTTTCCCTTTAAATCAGGCGTGAGCGTTGAAAGCTGACGAGCGTGGCTCCCAGCAGGATGGCATCCAGGACAACAAGCGCAGCCATGACCACAAGCCAGAGTTGGGGAGCGCTCGTCGCGGGAGTCAACAGGACCTGCGCCGGTACAGCTCTGGTCGCCAGAATCAGAGCTCCCAGCAGCACTACGGCGGAGAGAGCCAGCGTCTGTTGCGCTTGCCGCACCGTAGCCGCCCGCAGCGAAATCAACACGCCTGCGCTCGTGGCCAGCAGACTGGTGAGCAGGCTCAACACGAGCGCTTCCACGAACAGAACGAAAGACCCATAAAACACCCATCTTCCCTGACCATTCGCCAGATTCGCCGCAACCATCCCGAGCAACAGGCTCACCAGGGCCATCCCCCAGGCAGAGCCAACTGTCACAAGGATCTTGCCGAGCAGAATGGCCCGGTCGCTAATACGGCTGGCCAGCAGTGTCTCCAGGGTATGACGCTCCCGCTCGCCCGCGATGGCATCACCGATAGACATGCTGGTAAACAGAAAAGGCATATACAGGATGAGCAGTAGAGCCGCGGGAGAGAGGGCAAGCCAGGACTGCCCAAGCTGCCAGGGCAGAAGCAGTCCCAGGATGCCGATCGCAAGCAGGAGGCGGATCGCTGCCGTGCGACCGCCCTGCAAGACAGAGTCTTTCGTTTCTTTCCAGATCATGGTCCAAATATCACTCATCTCTTTTCTTCCTCCATCAACGTCAGGAATACCTCTTCCAGGCTGGATTGGCCCCTGTGCACTTCCTCGATCTCCGCGCCTGCATCCACCAGCACACGAACGAGCGGGCTGATGTCGCTCTCGCCATGCAGTTCGATGAGCAGATGATTGCGCTGGAGTTCGGCATGGGCGACCTCTGGCCGCGAACGCACCATAGCCAGCGCCTGCTCAGTGAAGCCGCGCCCAACAATCTCTGCCTCCTGACCGCCTGTTCCGGCACGCAGTGCATCGGGTGCATCCATTGCCAGCAGCTTGCCCTGGCGCATCACCACAACCTGGGCACAGAGCTTTTCAGCCTCCGCGAGATTGTGTGTCGTGAGGAAGACGGTCGCCTGATCCTGTGCGACCAAGCTGGCCAGCTCTCTCCGCAAGGCTGCTGCCGCCATCGGATCAAGCCCGGCAGTTGGCTCATCCAGGAAGATGAGCGGTGGGCGATGCAAGAGCGCGCGAGCAACCGCGAGTTTCCGTTTCATCCCCCAGCTCCAGGTGCCCACCAGGTCGCGGCGGCGGTCCCACAGATCCAGGTGGGTGAGCAGTTCTTTGATGCGAGCCTGGCGGGCGGGCGCGGGCATACGGTAGATACGCCCGTACAGGTCGAGATTGTCTTCGGCGCTCACGCGCTCGTAGAGCCCGGCAAATTCCAGCAGCGTTCCACTGCGGGCGCGGATCTCATCGGCCTGGGTACGCGTATCAAAGCCGAGGACTCTGGCCTGACCATGAGTTGGTTCCAGCAGACCAAGCAAAAGATGGATCGTTGTGGTTTTGCCTGCTCCATTTGGTCCCAGAAACCCAAAGACGATCCCGGCGGGCACCTCCAGGGAGAGATCATCGAGTGCTTTGACCGTACCAAAAGAGCGGGAAAGATGGTCAAGGTAAATAACAGGCTCTGGCATACTACTCCTTTCAGAGCACCATCCACAAGAAAGCAACTGAGTTGCGCATAGTGGATCTGCTTCGCTGCATATGATACCGAAAGACGCGGTGCTTGCCATCACCTGAGCTTGGGATTTTTTTTCTCCCCCAATTGAGGGAGAACACTGGTTCCGGGAGAGGAATGCGCCAGAGGTAACGAACCATATGGGTCCAGGAACCTCTGGGCCAATCAGCATGTGAAACCTGTTCGTGTTCTCCAACTCCACTTTGTGCAGTCATCTGATTTTACTTTTGTTGCCATTCGTTTCTTGTGTAGTAAACTTATGAAGCCTAATGCTACTATTCCTTTCGTTACGCGTTTTTCTCGCCACAGGTCACTGCCCAAATTGGTCAATAATGTCTTGAACCGCTATGTGACCTTAAGGCACATCACATCCATCTCACCACCCACTGGATGCGCGGCTTCGTCGGATCTGCATAATTATTCTGGTGATGAGGTTCCTTTCACGTATCGATACAGCATGGCGCGGGAAATCCCAAAATCAGCACGGATTTCTGAATACGCCAGAGTTTCGCTTAGTCCTTTATAATCTGCTTTTACACTAGTAATCTTATTTACAAATTATTACCACATTCACTTCTTTTATGCATCAATAATACGTATGTATCCAATTTTCATAATATCTTCCTTTTATCTCAGGATTCCCGTCAAGCGCCTGACCTTTTGAGAAATTGATTATGGGATGAGCTTTGAGATTCGTCAAGAGGGAACTTCGTGCTTTGACGCCGGTTTGTAGTTGATTCACGAAAGCGATACAATTACAGTTCCAGGCTCATTTTTTGCAAGCGTTCTTTGACCATTCGGAGCCTTCCCATTGCTTTACTACTGTCAATCTTACTGTCAGACGCATCTTTGTGCGATTAGATGAAAAGGTGAAGCAAGGCAGCAAGGGCATTCAGACCATTCCCTTTTTAGGAAGTGGCGCGTTGCTGGCTAACGCCTAGGGCCTTCCAGTTCTGTCTTGTGCGAATGTTCGTTTGACAAGTCGGATTTGGTTGGGTATAGTTTATGGGAACGCTCTCATGAGAGCGTTCCCATAAATTCTGTCTGAACCTTCCGTTGCTTCCACTGAAGAGGTCGGCTCTGCCTCGAACCCCAACGGGAGGGATCAGAGAGAGGAAAAAGTGGACTCTCTCAAATCAACTAGGGAAGGAACAACGTTTATGGAC
>Ga0209061_1003104_pt1 | contig 18836 bp, 18 predicted proteins | sample Coa_R1_10_FD_187157 | JGI IMG/M metagenome (GOLD analysis project Ga0209061, IMG submission 187157) | Surface soil microbial communities from Centralia Pennsylvania, which are recovering from an underground coalmine fire - Coalmine... | ecosystem: Environmental > Terrestrial > Soil >...
AGAGACGGGGGCATGCAGAGACGGGGGCATGCAGAGACGGGGGCATGCAGAGACGAGGGCATGCAGAGACGGGGGCATGCAGAGACGGGGGTATGCAGAGACGAGGGCATGCAGAGACGGGGGCAAGCCCCGTCTCTACATTCAGGAATGTGCGACATGGAGAGATGGGGCTTGCCCCCATCTCTCCATGCCCCCATCGCCGGTAATCCAGCTGGTTTCCTACCTATTGTTCTACGCGCTTTATGGTTGGCGGCGGTGTGGGTGCCGGCTCGCCGCAGACGCTACAGAAACGGGCGTTGGGCCGGTTCATATGTCCGCACGGCCACACACGTAAGGTCGCGGTAGAGAAGGTGCCCGATGGTACGCCTGGCTGCGGGCGTGGCGGCGCCTGCTGCGGCTGGACCGGTTGCGCACGAGTAGCCCCGGGCGCAGGCGGCGCTCCAAACGCCTGCATGCCATTTCCTGCTGGCGCCGCCGGTGCGCTCGTAGGTGGTTGCGCTGCTGGCTTCTGAGTCGGAGTTTGAACTGGCGCTGGCTTCTGGGCTGGAACCTGGCGCTGTGGCGGCTCCGGCTTTTTCTTTTTCCTGCCGAACCGGAAGATCACGGCGAAGAGCGAGAGCGCCAGAATCAGCACTATCACTATCCCTCCGATCAACAAGGTCATGGAGCTAAACGCGCTGCCAGAAAGTGAGGGAATGATGGATGATGGCTGCTTGCTCTTCGCCGGCGCCGTCGCGGTCGCTGCCGGAGTCACTACCTCGGTTCTGGCCTGCTGCTGAGCGTAGGCCAGATATGGCCTGACGGCTTGAAACTGCGGATATTGAGTCGCAAGCTGTTGAAATTGTTGCGCCGCCGTATGCCAGTGGCCCCGCGTATTCGCCGCGTAGCTGGTAAATGCCTGGCTCCATAGCTTCTGAAACTGCCCCGGCGTCGTGTCCAGGTTGAGCGATTGGATCAGCGCGCGCGCGCTGTTGCTGGCCTGCAAGAAGCTCGTGCCCCCTGTCGAGGAGCCGGGACTGGCGAGGCCGAAACTGACGATACCTACCACATCGCCGTTGCTATCCAGCGCGGGACCGCCGCTATCGCCGTGCTCGACATTGCCGCTGACCTGGATAACCGGCGCGCCAGTGTTGGTGGTCTTGATCGAACTCACGCTGATCGTATTCACCGACGATGTGAGCAGATCGGTGGGCCTCTGGCTCACGTCGCCGTTGCCTGGGAAACCGATAATCGTTAACTGGTCCTGCTGCTGCACACTGGAAGAATCGCCGAGCTGGACGCTGGGCGTGTCGAAACTGAAAGGAGCGTGGACAATAGCCGTATCTTCCTGGTCAACGGCGCTCTCCTTCTCAATTTTATCGACGGTTGCCTGATATTGCGACGGCACGCTCGCCAGATCCGGAGCGCTCAAAGGCCCGGTGTAGCTGGTACTCAGGAAAACCTGGCTGGTTTTCGTGTCGTAACTGGCGCTCGATTGGAGCTGCCCGCTCTGCAAAGCCTGCGCCGCCTGGTCGGCAGTGATGGAGCCTGACCCCAGTTTGGGATTCTGATTGATATAGTTCGCTACATCCTGCGCGGCTGCCTGTTGCAGCGCCTCGGCAGGGGGATTAACCACATGGTCGGCGGTCAGAATATCACCCTTTGAACTGATAAATGTGCCGCTGCCCGATAATTGCAATTGATAAACTTTCCCACTGCCCTGTGGAAAGGTGACATCGTTGTTAGCGGAGAAATGGACGGTCAGTTTTCCGCTGGTGGTAGTGATGATGCGCACAACCGCAGGCTCGGCGATGTCCACGGCCCGCACGACGGGGTTGGCAATATTGCCGCCGGGCACACCGGCAGCGTATGTAGTCATAGCATTGCCCAGGGTAGCAAATAGACAGGTGCATATAATCCACACTATCCCCGCTATTAGCACCTTTTGATACCACCGGCGTATGCTATGCAGATACCTCGCTTTATACATAATTCTGTACCCTATCCTTATTCTCTTTTAAGAGAGTATCTGCTGCTGCGCATGCTCTCTCGCCCGGGCCGGACGTTCGCGCGGCGGAGCCGCGCCAGGGATGGCATATGGTGTTGTGGAAACATGCACTTCGCGCATGTTTCCACAACACCATATGCCATCCTCATGCGAGCGTCGCAGGTACGAGCAGGCACTGGTGCTGGCAATCAGACAAACTCAAAGTGGATAGAAGAACGTATCTATATTATAGCCCATTATTATAAGAAGATACGTCCTGTATAGGAATGAGTTGCAGCAGCGCGCCGGAGGCTTTATGTTATCCCCTATCGATGTTTCCATTCGCTGGCAAGCAAGCCGTAGAGCACCAGGTCTACAAAATGGTCATAGAGCCATTCGCCCTGCCGAATGACGCCCTCCTTCGTAAATCCCAGGCGCTCTGGTATGGCGCAACTCCGCCTGTTGCCTGTGGCGCAGCGTATCTCGACTCTGTTCAGCTTTAACTCATCGAATGCATATGTAACCAGATTCTCGCAAGCCCTGGTCATCAGCCCTTTGCCCTGGAACTGCGCACCGAGCCAGTAGCCAATCTCTACTTTGCGGTTGAGCCAGTTAATAGGATGATAACTGATCGTCCCGGCGATCTGACCTCTATACCAGATACTACAGCCGAAGCCCCTGTTGTCCGCGTGCTGGGCGCGCACGCTGCGAATGAAAGCAACTTCGTCCTCGACGGAACGCGTCACGTCGAGCCAGGGCAGCCATTCGCGCAGATAGGCCCGGTTCTGATCTATGAGCCTGTAAATCTCCTTTGCATCCCGTTCATCTAATAGACGCAATTCAGTGTCATTATCGATTTTGATACGTAATGGTGATATACTCATATATTTCAATGCCTTTCGTATTAGTGATAGTGCCGATGCATCTCTGATGCGTATCGTTTCCCTATTTGATCGCTGTGCTCCTCAAGCCATGCTGCGAGATGAGTGTGCCCGGTTGGCGGTTGATGCGAGATGAGTAGATCGGCCATCAGCCCCGTTACCTCATCGCGCGTGATAATTACATCTCCAACCAGCGGCTCAATCATTTTTGCCAGAGAGAATGCCAGCAAGGGATTAACATGCATAATCAGAACTTTGCGTCTCAATATGCGCGCAATGAGTTGCACCAGCTCTTCAAATGTAAAGATATCAGGTCCCACAGCATCTATTATCATATTATCACTTTGTGCGCCCGCCTGAACCACGATATCTGCCATGTCTTCGATATAAACAGGCTGAAGGCTATATCTTCCATTGCCAAAGATCGGGAAGACGGGGAAGCGTCTGAGCAGCCAGGCAATATTAATGATAACGCGACACCTTTTCCAGAATTTAACACTATCTTGATACTATGTCTATTCATGGCCTGGTTACACGCGCCAGAAACCATCCTCTGGCATTGATACGTATCCTAACTATAGACTATCATGCACGTATCACAGCTTTTTGAAAGTTGGGGGGCAGATAGCTATCGCCCTTAACAATCAGGCAAGGAGCTTTCTTTATGAGTATCATAAAACAGTATGCCATCCCGTTCATTGCCCTGGCCGCCATTATAGTAGCCATCAGCGCGTGTAGCCCTCAGGTCGGAATCAAGCCGCCCTCGTCGGGCAGCTCGCTGACGCCGTTGCAGGTGCTACAGAACAGTTCGAACGCCATGAAGCAGCTCAAATCGTCGCACGTGAGCTTGCAATCCAGCGATAATCTGAAAACTACCGGTTCCAGCAGCAGCCCGGGGTCGTCAAACCCGCAAAACGTGACCATCAATATTACGGGCAGCGGCGACGAGGCGCTGCCGAACCAGGAGCAACTGAAGCTCTCCATCAATGCTCTGAACCAGGTAACGAATCTCACAGAGATCGTTCAGGGCAACCAGGTCTACGTGCAGAATCCGCAGGGGAAGTGGTATGTGCTGAACGCAAGCCAGTTGGAAGGCATGGTCGGCAATCCCTTTGCCGGCATCAGCCTCGATCAAAACACTCTGCTCGGTCTTATTCAGAACACTCAGATTACCGATCATGGGACCGAATCGCTTAACGGGCAGAGCCTGCGCCACATCACAGCCGCCCTCGATAAAGATGCGCTGCGGCAACTGCTTACCAACAATCCACAGTTGAAGGGCGCGCTTGGCACCCAGGATATCGATACCCTGCTGAACAACACGAAGTCGTTTCTATCGACGATAGATGTGTGGATCGACGAGACGCATTTCTACGTGCATCGCACGCAGTTCAAGCTCAACCTCACGGCCAATACGGGGGCAGTGAGCACTGCTGCACCCGGAACCACGGCAGTCAATCTCAACACCATCGTTGATTTAAGCAATTTCAACGCGCCCGTCACCATTACGCCTCCCACCAATGCCATCCCCACCGACAACCCCGGGGCCGTCTTCGGCATCGGCAAACCATAGGCATTACTGTCAGGAACACTCTTGTTAAGCATGCAGCAGGACGATTTTTCATGATCGTCCTGCCGTTTTTTCTATTGCCTGGAATAGTGCCGAGATGCATACCTGCATCATTGAAATCTTGCCGAGAAAAGCGTAGTATTGATGCGGTATCAGGTATGATGGACCGAAGGAATTGATAATTTCTAAAAGCAATAGCTCTCTAATATTTAGATTGTCAGGGAGGACTGGGATTTTGCCATATCATCACGATACTTATGACCGTCGTATTCAGCTCGGCGCTTCACGTGAGCGGCGTAAAGACGCAGAGGCCCTTCATAGTGCAGGTCGATGGACGGGTGCTATGTACCTGGCCGGTTATGCTATTGAGTGTTCGCTCAAATCGCTAATATGCTTTATGGAAGCTAAAAGTAGTTTCAGAGACACACGAATATTCAGGAGTGGGAGCCATAACGCCACGCTACACAATCTATCTCACCTGTTAGAATATTTGCCTGTCTTACAGCGAGCTATTAGCCTTGATCGTACAGGGGTCTACAAAAATGCATGGAATACTATCACGAGCATGTGGCAGAAGGACGAATTGCGTTATTGGAATAAACTGGAAGATGAGAGCAGATGCAAACGCTTTATTGAAGCAGTAAAGGTGATGCATCAATTCATTCTGAGTCATCAAGGAGAAACCTCATGACTGCCCAATCAGATCTACCACAGCGGATTCGCGATGAGCTAAGGCAGGTGCTACGCGAGCATGACCGGGATGCGCAGATCCAGGTCAGACGCAATTCGATAGGCTGGTTGCATTTAAATGTTACTACTACTTTCTTCGAGGGTAAATCACCCATTGATCGCGAGCGACAGATTGACGCAATTTTAGGGAACCTGAACCTTAGCCTGGGTAGTTTCCCATTCAGCGGTTATGTGCTGCAAACTCCCCGGGAAGCCGCTGATCAGAGTTCACCTGAGCCTGTTCAGTTACCCCTCTGGTCAGAAATCCTCATGATGCCTGAGCCCGAATTCCCGGTCCTGATAGATGATGATGACAATAATGAGAATAAGATCAGGCGTCCATTCGTCGTGACTTTTTACTCCTTCAAAGGTGGGGTAGGTCGTAGCACTGCGTTGGGATTGGTGGCCGGCATCCTGGCAAGCCGTGGGCACAAGGTTGTGATGGTTGATTTTGACCTCGAAGCTCCGGGCCTCTCGTTTATGTTTCCGCAAGATTTGTCCACATCGAATAAGTATGGTGTACTTGACTATATTCACCAGCGATATCTGACTCCCGAGCAAGATGTACCGGTAATTGCTGACTGTATTCAACAGGTAGAAACACCCACGCGTGGAGAATTGTATTTAATACCTGCTGGCGAATACGATGAGGGATACATTCATCGCCTTGCCGATCTCGATGTGCGCTTGCTTTATCAGCGGGAAGTGAATCCTATTCATCAACTGCTGGAAAACATAAAAATTTACCTTGATCCTGATGTCATACTCATAGATGCCCGCACAGGTTTTACGGAGATGGGAGCAATTGCCTTATTCGATAAGGCAGATCTAGGAATGATATGCTTCTCTCCTACCGGGCAGAACTTTGCCGGTCTTGAGTGGGTAGTGAAAGCTGCGAGCAAGCAGCGTAGTTATCATGGTATTCCTGATCTGCGCTTCGTGCTTACACCGATCCCGGCAGTCGCACAGAGCCAGCAGCAGGTATGGGTTGCTCATGCGGCTGAATGGATTACAAAACACTGGGGTATTCCACCTTCCGTGACAGTAGATGAGCTATATTATCAGGTTCCATATAACCCGATTATTACAACACTGACCAGCCTGTCAGGTGAGATGCCGCCGGGACTATTAGCTGCGTATGAGCCAATTGCCGAGACTATCAGCGCCAGTCTCTCGGAAAAAACTCCTGCTATTCCTAAACTGGCGGATAACCGTCAGAAAATTCTTGCGGAACTCAATTTCCGTGCTGCAATTGCGCAAGAGATGAAACCCGAGGATATACCTGCGATTTTTCAGCGTACTGGAGACTTCTCCAAATTTTTACAAGATCGTACCTGGTTAGTGAGGGGGGCTAAAGGCACAGGGAAAACTCTACTATTCCGCCTCTTTGTAGAAAGATCGGATCATGCACGTAGAATGGCAAAATCTGATGCTGATTTGCACAATGTGCAATTCATTCCGGGACACGGACGGCCAGAGTTACGAAGTACATTGCTAAACAGCACAGATCTAGAAAGCTATGAGAAACAGGCTGGAGAGAAGTCCTGGGGGCTGTTCTGGCTCAACTACATGCTGCTCCAACTTGTTACAAATTTACCAGAACTGCAAGATCTGGCTAATCTCGATCCAGAATTGCTAAGGCTAGGTGCGCAGGCGAAGCCTCGGCACGCTGATATTGTCACATGGTTGGTTAAACGAGCTTTATGGCCGGAAGCTGCTCCCTTGACTACCGATGAATTACTTACAATTGATAGATGGTTGTTAGAGCATCATCAAAGAGTCTGGCTGCTCTATGATGAATTGGATGTCGGCTTTGGACGAGATAACGAACGCCGCCGCAGAGCCCTGGAAAGTCTGCTTAGCTGGTGGATGGAAATGGGTTCAGCGCTGAATGCTATTATTCCAAAGATTTTCTTGCGTGAAGATATTTGGAATAATCTAAACTTTACCAATAAAACTTACTTTTCGACGCGCTTTGTGCTATTGCGTTGGGAGGAAGAGGATCTGTGGCGCCTCGTCTTACGGCAGGCGCTTGACAGCTCACCGATATTTGCCAATCTGGTAAGTCAGCAGCTGGGAATCGAGAAAGAAGGGTTAAATAATCTTGAGCAAGGGCAATTGCGCAGAAGTTTGTATCCACTGTGGGGTGAACGTATGGGCCGTGAGAAAAAGGCTTTTACCTATAACTGGGTACGCAATCGCATCAGCGATAGTAGGAACAATCGTTTTCCACGAAGCCTGATACAACTTTTGCAGAAAGCTGTAAATCTTGAAAAAGTATTTGTTGATCGTAATACATATGATGCTGTCCTGCGTCCACGTGCTTTGATTGAAGCTCTGCCATTTGCCTCAGAACAGCGAGTAGCTGAGGTACGCAACGAGTATCCCGAGTTTGATAACCTGCTCGACAAGCTCGAAGGAGACCGTTCACCCATTGCCCTTGAACATCTAGGAGAGATCTGGGGTTTGGACCGCGATAGCGGTAGGTTAAAAGTGCTGGTTGCAAGCATGGTTGAGGCAGGGATCCTGCAAGAATATCTCCGTTCGCCTGATAATACTGATACACAACGGTATGCGGTTGCCGAGCTATATCTTTATGGGCTAAAGATGAAGCGCCTGGGCCAACGCTAGGCAGCGAGTCATGGGAGCCTCTGTATCTGCTCCACCTCTTAATTGACACCCTGGCTCCGCTGTACTACAATTAACATTGAGGAAGTGTATTCAGGACACTACCTCATGTTGTTATTTGTCCATCAAACGTTTTCTGGATGAAATTTTTCAGGCATCCTATCCCGTCAATGGACCGGGGATGCCCCTGGTGTGCGCTAATCGCGCCACATATGCTATGAAGGAATCCCACCTATGGGAACAACTATCCCGATTTTCATTATGGTCGGCCTGGCTATCCTCTTCGGCATCCTGGTGATGGTCATCACCACCTTTATCGGCCCTAAAAAGCCGACGCCGGAGAAGCTGGCCCCGTATGAGTGCGGTATCCAGGAGATCGAAGCGCCCCGGCGGCGCTTCCCCATCAAGTATCTGCTGGTGGGTATGCTTTTTATCGCATTCGACATTGAAATCGTCTCATTTTATCCGCTCGCGATCCTGCTCCACCAGCTCAAAGTTTTCGGGCTGATCGAATTGCTCGTCTTTCTGCTCGTGCTGGCGATAGGCTATATTTATGTCTGGCGGAAAGGAGCATTTACATGGGAGTAAAAAATCCCTGGGAGCCGGTACAGACGTTTTCAAATTCGCAGACGCCCCGGCGTCCGCTGCCGATGCACACAAAGGACGGCGAATTTGGTATCCTGACAACTCAGGTAAGCAAGCTCATCGACTGGGGGCGCAGTTCGTCGCTCTGGCCCGCGCTTTTCGGCCTGGCCTGCTGCGCTATCGAGATGATGGCGACCAGCGCTGATCGCTTCGACATCGCACGCTTCGGCGCGGAGGTCTATCGTGCCTCGCCCCGGCAGGCCGATCTGATGATTGTCGCGGGCCGCTGCTCGATCAAGATGGCCCCGGTGCTGCGCCAGATCTACGATCAGATGCCCGAACCCAAGTGGGTGATCTCGATGGGAGCCTGCGCATCCTGCGGCGGTGTCTTCAATAACTATGCTATCGTGCAGGGGGTAGATAAGATCGTCCCGGTGGATGTCTTCATCCCCGGCTGTCCCCCCACGCCTGACATGTTGCTCTTCGGCTTCAATGAACTCCAGCGGAAGATCCGCGAAGGTATTCCCAATCCCCCTGATCCCCTCAAGGCCAGTGGCCTCAAGCTGGTGGGGCCAGTGGGTGAGGAGCTATAGATGAGGATTATTGGTAGTTATGGTCATAACAGCAGCATCAACGGTAGAGATGGTGCGGGGGAAGTTCCCACAGGCAATCGTTGAAACAGTCGAGTATCGCGACGAGCAGACAATCGTACTCAAGCCGGAAAATCTGGTAGAGGTTTGTACTTATCTTAAAAAAAATCTGCAATACGATTTCCTCGAAACCATTACGGCGGTTGACTGGCCTGAGCGTGTGCCGCGCTTCGATATTGTGTATCAACTGCTCTCTATGCCGAATCTCTGCTTTGTACGGCTCAAGGTGCGCGTGGGCCAGCGCCGTGAGGAGCATCCTGCCGTGCCAACCGTAACGGGGGTCTGGCCGGGCGCGAACTGGTATGAGCGCGAGATATACGACCTCTTCGGCATCACCTTCACAGGTCATCCCGACCTGCGCCGTATCCTGATGCCTGACGATTGGACGACGTATCCGTTGCGTAAGGACTATCCCCTCACGGGTTTTGACCTGCCCGAGCCGCATTGGGGCGGCCAGGTGCCTTATAATGCCGATCCTGGCGTCGAGAGCCACTACTACCAGCAGTCGCTGCGCAGTCCAGAGGGACGTGAACTCAACGAGAGCCGTGATGTGATCAACCCGAACCGCGAGCCAGGTACTCCCCTGCGCGCGAATGAAAGCGAAGCCTGATGAAGCGGGGGTCAGGGGGGCGGCCGCCCCCTTGCGGGGCGTGGGGTGTCCCCACTCTTTCCTTTCAACCCTCCGGGGTTGACGAAGCATGAAGAAGGATGACCTATGCAGCAACCAAAAATAGAGAACACTTACACTATTGAGAGCAGCCAGCAGCTTGACGAAGAGCAGCGCGTCGACACCATGACCATCAATATGGGACCGCAGCATCCCAGTACGCATGGTGTGCTGCGCCTGATCCTGACGATTGAGGGCGAAAATGTCGTCAAAGCTGTGCCTGATATTGGCTTCCTGCATACCGGCATCGAGAAGACCGCCGAGGCCAAAACATACCACCAGGCGCTGGTGCTGACGGACCGCATGGACTACCTGGCGCCGCTCTGCAATAACCTGGGCTACGCACTCGCCGTCGAGAAGCTGCTGGGCATCGAGGATGAGATCAACGACAAGATCAAGTATGTGCGCGTGATCCTGGCGGAGTTGCAGCGCATCGCCAGCCATCTCGTCTGGCTCGGCACCTCGGCGCTCGACCTGGGAGCCATGAGCGTCTTTCTCTACTGCTTCCGCGAGCGCGAGATGCTGCTGGATATCTTCGAGTACGTCTCCGGCGTCCGCTTGATGACGAGCTACATCTGCCCCGGCGGACTCCAGGCCGAACTGCCGCCGGGCTTCGATGCAAAGGTGCGCGAGTTCATCGATATTTTCCCGGAGCGCCTGCGCGAGTATCACGACCTGCTGACCAACAACCAGCTCTGGCTCGAACGCACTAAAGGCGTCTGCGTCCTGAGCAAAGAGGATGCCATTGCCTACGGCGCTACCGGCCCGGTGCTGCGCGGCAGCGGCGTCGTCTGGGATATTCGCAAGGTCTTCCCCTACAGCGGCTATGAGAAGTTCGATTTCGATATTCCGGTTGGCTCCAACGGCGATGTCTATGATCGCTACCTCGTGCGCATGCTGGAGATGGAGCAGAGTTTGAATATTGTCCGGCAGGCGCTGGAGGGCATGCCCACAGGGCCGTATCGCGTCGACAATCCGAAGATCGTGCCTCCGCCCAAGTGGCAGATCACAGGGAGCATGGAGGCGCTGATCCATCATTTCAAGTTGTTTACCGAGGGCTATCGCCCACCGAAGGGCGATGTTTTCGCGCGCACCGAATCGCCGAAAGGCGAACTGGGCTACTATATCGTCAGCGATGGCAGCGCGAAGCCTTATCGTATGCATGTGCGCGCCCCGTCGTTCGCGAACCTGCAAGCTCTGCCGCGCATGATTGAGGGAGCCTTCCTTTCCGATGTCGTGGCGGCCATCGGCAGCATCGATATCGTGCTCGGCGAGGTGGACCGATAGAATGGACATGTAGAGACGACCCTTGCGGTCGTCTAGAACGGGCATGTAGAGACGACCCTTGCGGTCATCTAGAATGGACATGTAGAGACGACCCTTGCGGTCGTCTAGAACGGGCATGTAGAGACGACCCTTGCGGTCGTCTGAAAGGTTGATAGATGATTTCAGAACAGGCAAAACAGCGTATGCGCGATCTCGCCGCTCGCTACCCGGTAGCGCGTTCGGCGGTGATGCCCGCGCTCTACGTAGCGCAGGAAGAAGAGGGCTACATCACACGCGAAGGCTTGCAGGCAGTCGCGGAGGCCGTTGGCATCACTGTCGATGATGTAGAGAGTGTCGCAACCTTCTACACGATGTACCATCAGCGGCCTCCTGGCAAAAAAGTCATCAAGGTCTGTACCAGCATCTCATGCTATCTGCGCAACTGCGATGCCCTCGTGGAACATCTCGAAGAGCGTCTGGGCATCAAGCGCGGTGAGACCAGCGCCGATGGCAACTATACCCTGCTCACTGCCGAATGTCTCGCATCCTGCGGCACGGCGCCTGTGCTGCAAGTTAACGGCGAGTTTGTCGAGAATGTAACGTTGGAGCGTGCCGATGCGCTTATAGATAGACTTGATAAAGAACTGAAAGCCGAAGTAAGGATGCCATAAAGGAATTTCTTGAAATACACGACTCCAACGCCGCTTCGCGTCTACTGCTTCGCAGTCAGGAGCCGTGAGAGGAAGTATCATAATGCCAGAACTGATTGTCACGAAAAATATAGATGTTCCAGGTATAGATACGCTTGAGGTCTACCGTCAGTATGGCGGCTATGAAGCCCTGGCGAAAGCGCTCAGGGAGTACCAGCCCGATGAGATCGTCGAGCTGGTCAAGCAGTCAGGACTGCGGGGGCGCGGCGGCGCGGGTTTCCCCACAGGCATGAAGTGGAGCTTCCTGGCTAAGAACGACAAGCCGCGCTATCTGTGCTGCAACTGCGACGAGAGCGAGCCGGGCACATTCAAAGACCGCATGCTGATGGAAAAGATCCCGCACCGTCTCATCGAGGGCGTGCTCATCACCTGTTACGCGTGCCGTGTCTCAACCGCCTTTATCTACGTCCGGGGTGAGCTGGAGCTGGCAGGGCGGCAGGTCGAGCGCGCCGTGCAGGAGGCATACGCAGCGGGCCTCATCGGCAAGAATATCATGGGGAGCGATTTCAGCGTGGATGTGATCGTGCATCACGGCGCTGGCGCCTATATCTGCGGGGAGGAGAGCGCGCTGATGGAATCGCTCGAAGGCAGGCGCGGCTATCCCCGGCTGAAGCCGCCGTTCCCCGCCGTCATCGGCCTGTATGGCGGGCCAACCGTCATCAACAATTGCGAGACGCTCTGTACGCTGCCCGCCATTCTACAAAATGGCGGCGAATGGTATGCTTCCTTTGGCACGGAAAAGAGCAAGGGCACGCGCGTCTTCTGCCTGAGCGGTCATGTCAAGAAGCCCGGCAACTATGAGCTGCCGCTGGGTACGCCCCTGCGTACCCTCATCTACGATGAGCAATATGGCGGCGGTATCCTGAACGACAGGCAGCTCAAGGCCATTATTCCCGGCGGCTCGTCTACGTTTTTGCTCGGCGCCGACAAAGTGGATACGCCGCTGGATTTTGAATCCATTGCGGCGGCGGGATCAATGCTCGGCTCCGGCGGCGTCATTGTGCTGAACGAAGATACATGTATCGTTGGCGCTGTTCTGCGTTCCGTCGAGTTCTACCGCGACGAATCCTGCGGCAAATGCACGCCGTGCCGCGAAGGCACCTACTGGATGAGCGAGATTCTGGAGCGTTTAGAGCACGGGCACGGCAGAGAGAAGGATATCGACCTGCTGCTGGATATTTGCGATAACATCAGCGGCAAATCGTTCTGCCCGCTCGGTGATGCCGCTACCAGCCTGGTGACAAGTGGGATCAGGCTGTTCCGCGAAGAATTTGAATATCACGTTGAACATGGACATTGCATGGTCGGCGCCGGGCGCACTCATCCCGAAATTGAGTCCGCAGCGGGTGCATCGCTGCACGCCGGAGCGCGCTAACGGTAGGGGCCGGATTTATCCGCCCGTATGGTGTGAATTGGCTCCCCAGGCGGGCGGATAAATCCGGCCCCTACCGGGTGGGGTGCTGGACGGTGCCCGCCGCAGGCGCGAGGAGCCAGGAAAGCAACATGCAGATGAGGTTAATTAATCAGGTAGAAATAAAATGCCAGAAGAAAAAAAGGACGAACTAGTACACCTCACCATTGACGGCATCCCCGTCGAAGTTCCACCCGGAACGCTGGTGTGGGCGGCAGCGCAAAAAGCCGGCATCGAAATCCCTATCTATTGCTATCATCCAAAAATGCCGCCGCTGGGCGCGTGCCGCATGTGCTTTGTCGAGATCGAAAAGCTGCCCAAGCCGCCACAGACGGCCTGCACAACGCCTGTTAGCGAGGGCATGGTCGTCCATACCAATACGCCGAAGGTGCTCAAGGCGCGGCGCGGCACCCTCGAATTCCTGCTCATCAATCATCCGCTCGATTGTCCCATCTGCGACAAGGGCGGCGAATGCGATTTGCAAGATTTCACGCTGCGTCACGGACCCGGCGGCACGCGCTTCGACCTCTACAAGCGCCACTTTCAGAAGCCGATCCCGGTGAGTGAGGATGTCTTGCTTGATCGTGAGCGCTGCATCCTCTGCCAGCGCTGCACGCGTTTCAGCTCCGAAATCTCAATGGATAATGGCCTCGTGATGATCTCACGCGGCTATAAAATGGAGGTAGGCACGGCGCCCGGTCATGCCTTCGATTCGATCTTCTCCGGCAACACCGTTGAGATCTGTCCTGTCGGCGCACTGACCGCCGTAAGCTACCGCTTCAAGGCGCGCCCGTGGGAATTGAAGCACGTACCGAGCGTCTGCAACAACTGTAGCGTTGGCTGCAACGCCCGCATCGATGTGCGCGTTGACCGTATCATGCGCCTGATGTCGCGCACCAACGACGAGATCGACGATGGCTGGTTGTGCAACCGTGGGCGCTGGGATTTCGGCTTCGTCAACAACCCGGAGCGCCTGCGCACACCGCTCATCAAGCGCGGCGGCAAATTCGTCACCGCCGGTTGGGATGAAGCCTTCGCCTATATCGCCACGCATCTCAGAGATATCATCGCGAAACACGGGGCGCAGGCGATTGGCGGCATCGGCTCGACGCGCACCACCAACGAGGAAGCGTATCTCTTCCAGAAACTGCTGCGCCAGGTCATCGGTACGCCCAACGTTGACCATCACCACGGCCATTTCCCCGGTCCGCGCGATAGCCTGACCGGCAGGCCCTGGATGATGACCAGTAGCATCGCGGATCTGGAGAAGGCTTCGCATATCGTGCTGGTCGCCTCCGATCCCTACCAGCGCCAGCCCATTCTCAACCTGCGCATCAAAAAGGCCATGCGCGCCGGAGCGAAGATCTTCATTGTCAACTCTGAGACCACCGAGCTTGATCGCTTCGAGGCCAGTGACGTGTACAGCCTGCGCAAGATCACGATCCCGCAGCATGGCGCGGGTGCGGCGGCGAAGCTGCTGCTCAACTACGCGCTGGAGAACAGGACCTTGCAGGCCGATGAGTACACGGACCTGCGCGCGAGAGTGCGGAATGAGCAGAGCGCCATCAATGCCGCTGAGGCCGCGTTCGGTGCCGCGACTGCGGAGCAACTCAGGCAGGTCGCAGCCGAAATCGCTGGCGCAAAGGGCGCGATTATCCTTTACGATGAGATGGCGACGCTCGATCCCGGCTGTGAAGATCTGGCCGCCGACCTGCAAGCGCTCGCTGTGATCACCGGCAATATCGGCAAGCCCGGCGCCGGCGTCGGCCCGCTCTTTGAGGATGCCAACTCGCTTGGCGCCCGTGATATGGGCGTCCTGCCCGATGCGCTGCCCGGCTACCAGCCCCCTCCCGAAGCTGGCCTGACCTATACCGAAATGTTGAGCAGCCCTCGGATCAAGGCGCTCTATGTCATGGGGGCGAACCCCGTGCGCCATCTGCCGCAGGGCGCGTCATTGCCGGAGTCGCTGGAGTTCCTGGTGGTGCAGGATATCGCTATGACGGAGACGGCGCAGCACGCCGACGTGATCTTGCCCGCCGTCACCTTCGCCGAAAAAGATGGCAGCATGACCAACGTCGATCACCATGTCCAGGCGATCCGTCGTGCCCTGCGCGCCCTGCCGGGAGCAAAGGCCGACTGGGAGATCCTGATTGCCCTGGCGCGCTACCTCGGCCAGCGCTGGAACTACACCAGCCCGCGTGACATCTTGTTGGAGATTGCCGATAGCAATCCCTTCTACGCAGGTCTCACCTGGGAAGATCTTGGCATGCAGGGCATACGCACGCAGGAGCAGGAGGTCGCCCATGCTTCTTAACAACATCTACTTCGCCACGTTCATTAAAGCTATTATTGTCATCGGGGCTTTATTGACCGCCTTTGCGTATATGACTCTGATCGAGCGGCGCGTCGTGGCGAAGATCCAGGGCCGCCTGGGACCGAACCGCGCTGGCCCGGGCGGATTCTTCCAACCACTGGCCGACGCGATCAAGATGGCCTTCAAGGAGCAGATTATACCGTCGCAGGCGAAAAAGGCGATCTATCTGATCGCGCCCGTAATCTCGGTAGTCATCGCGCTCTCCGCCTTCGCGGTGGTGCCTATCGGCAACAGTTGGATTAACGGCAAGCCGAGCGTCTGGGACCCGGTGATCGGCGATATCAACGTCGGCCTGCTCTGGATACTCTCGATCTCATCGCTGGCCGTTTATGGCATTGTGCTCGGCGGCTGGGCCTCCGGCAACCGCTATTCGCTGCTCGGCTCGCTGCGCAGCGCGGCGCAGATGGTCTCCTACGAGACCAGCCTGGGCCTTGCCCTCAGCGGCGCCCTGATGTGGGCCGGGACGCTGAGCATGGTCGGTATTGTACATGCTCAGCTTAACCAGGGGATCTGGTTCATCTTCGCGCAGCCACTGGGCTTTGTGATCTATATTATCGCCGGCGTTGCCGAGGTCAATCGCGCGCCCTTCGATCTGCCGGAGGCCGAGCAGGAGTTGACCGCTGGCTATCTGACCGAATACAGCGGCCTGCGCTGGAGCCTCTACCAGATGGCCGAATATATCAACATGATTACGGTCAGTGCCGTCGCCTCGACGGTCTTCCTGGGCGGCTGGAGCCTTTTCGGCCTCGGCATCAACATTCCTGGCCTGTCGATCATCTTCTTCCTGATCAAAGTCGCATTCTTCCTGTTCATGTTCATCTGGCTGCGCGCCACGCTGCCGCGTATCCGTTATGATCGCCTGATGCGCCTGGGCTGGCAGATGCTTCTACCGCTGGCCGCGCTCAATGTCGTCATCACTGCCGTCGTCGTCGCGCTTGGCTGGCCCTGGTGGGTGAACGGTATTGCTGGCCTGGCCGTCGTCGTCGTCGTGCTGTTCGCCATACGCCAGCGCAGTGTGACCGAAGGTACGCGCTTCGAGGAGGATATAGCGAAGGGTGCGCTGGTGCTGCCATCGTCGGTACGCCTCGCGAAGTTCGAGCGCCCCGCCGCAGCGGCGCCCGCCAGCACCTCCGAAGAGGGGGAGCAGGTGCAGGAACAAGACGCGAAGGCGGTTGTACGACAGTAGATGTTCGGGTCAACAGGTGACAGAAAAGGGTAACTTTGCTATGATTCTTGTACAGCAGAACTCGCCGCCGGGGTAAGTCTCTGTTAGCGTTTGGAAGAGGGAGCACATGTCTACATACGCCTATCGTGAGGTACTGAATCGCGCTCAGCAACTCACACCTGATGAACAAATCAGGTTGATTGAGGAGCTTCTTGCGCTCATACGAGATCGTCAGGAACCTTCCGAGCCTCGACATAGCCTTCTTGAGCTGAGAGGTATGGGTAAAGAACTCTGGAGAAGCATTGATGTGGACCAGTATATTGAGCAGGAGAGAAATTCATGGGATGGGTAGAGGCTTTGAGGGGAAAAGTCGTTTGTATGGATACAACTCCGCTCATTTACTATATGGAAGATAGACCTATCTATGCAGACATGTTGGAGCCTGTCTTCCAGGCCGCTACCCGTGGAGAAGTAGCCATAAAGACATCGATGATAACCTGGCTTGAGGTGCTTGTTTTACCGGTGAGGAATGGAGATGGGGAACTTGCAAAGAAATATCGCAATATGTTATTCCATACAGAAGGTTTAACTACCCTTTCAATCTCCCGGGAGATTATCGAGCAAGCTGCCCGGTTGCGAGCTTTTCATCAAAATCTTCGTACACCCGATGCTATTCAGGTGGCAACGGCCATTCATGTAGGTGCTCCATTCTTCTTGACGAATGATGTAAGACTGTCATCAATATCAGAATTGTCTGTGCTGGTGCTAGACAAATTAAGAACGGAGCCGGCAAGCTAAGGAGTTCATAATGTCTTTAGATATCATCAAAGGGTTGGCGACCACCCTGAAAAACATGGGCAAGAAGCCAACCACAATCTCATATCCAGAGCAGGAGCGCGAACTGCCGCCCCGCTTCCGGGGACGACACGTACTGCACCGTTATGAGAACGGCCTGGAGCGCTGCGTTGGCTGCTACCTCTGCGCGGGTGCATGTCCGGCTGATGCCATCTACATCGAGGCCGAGGAGAATACAGAAGAGAATCGCGTCTCCGCCGGTGAGCGCTACGCCAGAGTCTTCGATATCAATATGCTGCGCTGCATCTTCTGTGGCTACTGCCAGGCAGCATGCCCCACCGGCGCGATCACCCTGGAGCAGAATTACAAGCTTGCATCCTACTATCCAGAGGACCTGGTGTATCACAAAGAGCAACTGCTCGAACCGAAAGGCCAGGCTACAAGAGGCTCAAACGAGGTGTGGGCCGATCCACCGCCCCCGCCTGAAGAGGCCCCGCAGCCCGTGCCCCAGGAGACGCAGGTCTTCGATGGTTCACCGGCGAGCGCTGCCGCTGTAGGTCTTGGCACTTTGCCAACCGAGCGCCCGGTTCTGCTGGTAGACGAGGAGCAGGATGAGGACAGGAGGAAGCTATGACCGCGCTCCAGATCTCGTTTTTCGTGCTGGCCGTCGCCAGCATCGCCTCCTCGATAGGCGTTATCGCCTTCAAGAATGCCGTGCACAGCGCTCTGAGCCTGATCCTCACGCTGCTCTTCCTGGCGATGTTCTACCTGCAATTGCAGGCCATGTTCATTGCTATCGTGCAGATTCTGATCTATGCCGGGGCGATCATGGTGCTCTTCCTCTTCGTGGTCACGATGCTGGCGCCGGAGCAGAGCGACGTTGGCCTGGCTGACCGCATCCCGTGGCAGCGTGTGGTGGGCAGCATCCTGGGACTGGTGCTCGCCGGCGCCCTGAGCTACCTGATCTTCTCCAGCGCCAGCACCGGTGTGCTCACTAACGGCAACCTGAGCCAGATGGTCGCGGCGCATGGCAATATCGAGGCGTTCGGGCTGGCGCTCTTCCACGGCTTCCTGTTTCCCTTCGAGGTGACAAGCCTGCTGATCGTCATTGCTATTATCGGGGCACTGGTCTTTGGGAGAAGAGCGTAGAGCATGGGGGTGCATGGGGTGGCAGCCTCCTGACGGGGCGCTGCCTTGCCGCAGGGCTGAGTGCTGCGCACTGGTCGCGGCAGCGGCGTTGCCCTGCTGAATAAGGAGGTCGTGGGTGCCCCGGCCTTTTTCCTTTCTCCAACGGACGGGGCGAAGATGTATTAATTAGGAGGAATGAGGACAATGCCATTATCCGCATATCTGGTGGTGAGCGCCATTATGTTTACGGTGGGCGTCGTCGGTGTCCTTATCAGGCGCAACCCGTTGATTATATTTATGTCGATTGAGTT
>Ga0209061_1003106_pt1 | contig 18826 bp, 11 predicted proteins | sample Coa_R1_10_FD_187157 | JGI IMG/M metagenome (GOLD analysis project Ga0209061, IMG submission 187157) | Surface soil microbial communities from Centralia Pennsylvania, which are recovering from an underground coalmine fire - Coalmine... | ecosystem: Environmental > Terrestrial > Soil >...
GAAACGACGTTGTCGCGGGATCGGTCGATGAAGCGCTGGTGGTGGCGCCGACGATATAGATTTTGCCGCCGACGACCTGAAGATCCAAAATCGCGTCGCCGAAACCGACGCTCCCTGTCTCACCGAAAGAAGCGCCATCGATCTCGAAGCCGCCGCCGCCAAAGTAGGTCGAATAGAGGATCTGGGCTGAGCCGGCCTTGGTGGTGTCGATTTGGGTAACGAAGCCGGCGGTTGCAGGCGGGCCCGCGTCAGTGTTGGCCAGGTTCGATGATTGAAAGACCGGCGAGACCGTACCCGGGATGTTCTGAAAATCGGTCGAGGCCGCCAGACCCGCGACCCAGACCTTGCCGTTGCTGTCGATCGTGATTGCATCACCGACGTCGCCCAACGCCAGCGAAAAATTAAATAACAGGCCGCTGATCGTGCCGACCTGGCCGCTCCCGCCGAGATAGGTTCCGTAAGTGAGCGAGCTGTTGCCGCTCTTTGACGGGTCGAAGATGGCGACGAAGACATCACTGGTCTTGTTGGCGCCGCCCTTGTAGCTGGTAAAAGCGCCGTTGGGCACCGCGAGATCGCTCGAATAGGTGCCGCCCGTTATGTAGCCGAGGCCGTTGCCGTCGACGGCGACGCCCAGGCCGCTGTCCGCGTTGGTGCCGTTACCGCTTCCGCCGTAGTAGCTGGCGTAATCTAACGACTGTCCATCCTCATGCACGACGATGAAAGTCGCATTGCTCTTGCCGTTGGTCGCCTTCAGATCGCCCTGGAAGGCATTGGCTGTGACGGGAAACCCATCCGCTTTCGTGCTTTGCGTGGAGCCGACCATATAGGCCTTGCAGGTGTTTGTGCCGCATCCTGCCGGATAAAGAGCTACCCGAGCCTCGGTCGCATTGTTGGAACCGTCGATGTAGCAGGCATAGACGAGATTGTCGCCCGCAGCGCCGAGTTTCGCGATGAACCCGACGTTGGTCGAGGTATGTGCCTGATTATTAGTCTGGCCGAATGCGCCGCATGAAGTCCTTCCATTTAGATCGGTCGAATAGGTCTGGCCGACGATGTACGCCTGGCCGCTTGCGTCGACCGCGATGCCGAACGCGAGATCGCCGTTACCATGCCCTGCGTCGCCGGCTGCGTGATCGCCGCTGCCGCCGTAGTATGTCGAATAGATCAGCGACGCATCGCCGGACTTGGTGTAATCGAATTTTGAAATGAATGCGTTTGGATTCTGGTTGGGTGGCGCGTTGAAACCCGTGAGCGTCCATTGGAACGCGCTCCGAGTTGGAAAGTCCGTCGAAAATGCGACTCCGGTCACATATGCGTGGTTGCTGCCATCCAGCGCCACGTCCAAGCCGACGTCAGACATGGTAAGCTTGGTATTGGCGGTCAAATTCGAAAACTGCTCGAGATTGAGAGGGGCGCTGCTCTGACCACTGCCGCCGATGAATGTCGAATACGGCATGATCGGCAGCACCGGATCGATCACGATCGCGCGGCGGTGATCGTAACCCGCGAGGACCAATCCCACCTGCCTGTGCATCACCCCGTCGACGATGCTGCCATGCTTCGACAGTGCGAACGTTCCGCTGACCAGCGTTCGGGACCCGTCGGCGGCAGCCTGATAGATGCGCGGCTTAAGCATCGCGATAACCCCGGCCGGGGTCTTGATCATGACGTCGCCGTTGGCATCGGTCGTTGTTTCCGTCGGGCCTTCGATCGAAAACTTGATCTTCGAAGTATCCGCGCCCGGCGCGGCCACGATGTCGTATTCGAGCGCACCCGGCTGCCCGTAATAGATGACATCGATGCCCGGGTAGACATCGCTCATTTTCACGCGGCCAAAGGTCGGAATATCGCGATGGACCTTCGATGGATCGTCGCCGATCAGGTAGTTCACGCGCGCGCGAAGCGGGTCGAGACCGGTGAATCGAGGATGCGGGTTCGCGCCGACGAAGCGAATCCTGACCGCCGCTTCGATGAGCTGGTCTGGGGGCAATGGCTGGCTGGCGAGCGCAACCGCCGGTCCTTTATGTATCGTTCCGCCGACCATCGTGATTACCGTCGCGTCATCGGTCAGAAACAACGATGAGCGTGGCGTATGCGACGCGTAGCGAACCCGCGGATCGGACTGTCCGAGGTTGGGTTCGAAATAGAGCGGCATGCTGCGGATACCCGCCATCGCGGCAAGTCGCGCGCCCGTAGGCGAATTCACTTGCTTGATGGCATGAGGGGCATTGCCCAGCATTGCGATCGCAACGACCGCCGCCGGCATAATTCCGATCAGGAGAACGCGAATGAAGGTGCGAGAGCGTTGATCCTGGGGCGCCGATGACATTTATTCTCTCCCCTGGCAATTATAAACGACCATCGAACGAAGCTTCAGATGTAGAAGTAATTAGGCATGCGTCGCTGCACGTAATAGCAGGTTTGCGCCCTGAAGAGAAGGAGAATCAAATTAAGTAATTATGAACCGCGCTGTGATGGGCGGTAATATTTGCATAACCCAACAAGTGACGAAGGCTGCGCTCAGCCCGTTTGCTTTGCGCGTTCGATGTAACGCTCGACATCTTCGGCAAGCAGCAGCCGCTCGCGTTGCAGTTGGGCGGCTGCGTTTGCGACCGCGTCGAGATAGGCGTGTGCGACCGGGTAACGCTCTTCGATCGAGAGGCGCGAATCGCCTGAGGCTTCGCGCTCACGCTTCGTCGCGGCGAACGGAATGCAGGCGCCGAAGATGTTCGCCAGCTCGTCTTCGGCATATCCGGCACGCCGCAGGTTCCACCCGGTGTGAGTAGCGCGCGGCGCCGCAATCTCGGGTAATCGAATTCCGCCCAGCTCGTTGCCATCGGCATCGACCTTCGGAACCATCACTCTATATTGCTGTCCCGCGATCGGGCGCGGCGGCTGCTCGCTATAATCCATTTCAGACAACTGATTGATGAGACCGGGATGGCTGAAGCCGGGGATTTTGGGAAACCCCTCGCCTGGCGGAACCAGCGTGCCGTCGCCGACGCGCGGGAAGCGGCTGGCGGGCGGCTCGATTCCGTGGCTTACCCATTCGTCGAGCGCAACGAGCAGCGCGCGATGCGCCGGGCTGTAGCTGACCGGATTCATCGGGTATTTGCAAAGCACGGCGGCGGCAGCCGGATCGGGTCCGGCGTGCTGCGTACCGGAAAAATGGAACAGGCGTACTTCAGCCGGGATCTCCACGTCATTGCCCCGCCCATCGGTCGCCACGAGCGACGCCCGGCCTTGCCACAACTCGCTGCTCGAATCAGTATGGAAAATCTTCGGGCAGGTGCCTGATGCGAGCGCGCGCGCAATGATGCCGTCGGTTCTGCCGCTCACGGGATCGGTGATAGTGGCGTAGCTGAAAGGAAACTGATCGCCGGGGAACGAATGATCCTCATGCTGGCGCTGGAAACGCGGCGGCTGTGCGAACGCCGCGTTCACGAAACTTTTGCGCGATCCGGCGGCTGCGATGTACATCCCGTCGAAGACCTTGCGTCCCTCAAGATCCTGGTTGAAGCCCTGCCAAAGAAAATCGCGGAGCACTCGGCCCGATTGCGAACGGCCATAGGTCAGCACGAAATCGGCGGCCGGCCGCCCGTCGACGTTAATCGGATTGGGCGTGCCGCGCTCGTCGGCCGCTTGATGGCGCATGAACGAGATGAAATCCCGGATACCAACCAGGCCGAGGCCCATCACGATCGGATCGCGCGCCGGATAGATGAACTCATAAATCGCACCCGCATCGAAGCCGGCTGGCGGCCGAATCTCGATCTGAGTTGCCGATATATAGCGCCATCGATCGCTCGCGACCGGCGTCCGCGCGTCGGATTCACGTTCGCGCACCGTGAGCTTCGCCTCGCGGGGATCGAGCAAATTGGCCGGATAGCTGAGTGAAGCGCGCAGCGGCTCGGCGGCGGAGTCGAAGATGAATTCATCGCGGTTGACGGCGACAATCGGCGCACCGTGATCAGTCGCGATCGGAAACCCGGCGAGCATCCGCCCTTCACCCGCGACCACATCGCCCTGCCACGCGCTCCATAGAATCGCGTATCCCTGGCGCATCAGGTAGCCGTTGCCGGCGTCGGTGGCCATCGTCGGATTGTTGTTGCGCGGCGCGTCATTGAAATCGATCAGTGCGATTTTGCCGCCGCGGTTGATCACATCGTAGAGCAGCCGGCGATTCCCCTTGCGCAAATCGGCGGGGCGCAGCAGGCAGAAATCGAACCAGTACTCGACGCGGCCCGCGGCGTTGCGCGGCGCGCGATCGAGATTCACGACCCCGGCGTTCAGCGGATGCGCGGGGTCTACGTCGGCGAACACGCGTCCGGTCACCTTCTCGTACGGACCGACGCTGCCGAATGAAACTCCCTCAAATGCCCGCTCTACCTGCTCGATAACCAGTCTCATCGTGAACCTCGCGTCCGTTTATTCCTTGCTCTATGGCCGGGATTTGTTCTATACCGCCTTGACCCAGAGGCCAAAAACGGAAATTTTGAGATGATTCACTTACCGTGACGCGGTCTGGGCGCGCTCGATTCTGAAGTAGTCTCGCCGAAAGAGCCATGCCAAAATTTTCGCTGCGCAATCCCCACCTGATCATTGTGGCGGCGCTGCTGGTCGTCATCTTGGGCATGATGACGTTTGCACGCATGCCGGTGGACGTATTCCCGCGCCTTTATATCAAGGCGGCCGTGGTGGCGACCTTTTACCCGGGATTCGCGCCCTTGGCCATGGAACAGGACATTACGAGCCGCTACGAACGGTTCTTCACGCTGGGCAACGGGATTGAGCACATCGAGTCGCGCTCGATTCCCGGAGTAAGCGCAATTACCGTTTACTTTCACAGCGGCGTCGATATTGGCGTCGGAGCGGCCAACCTGGCGACGCTCGCAATGGGAGATTTGGGGCTGATGCCGCCCGGCACGTTGCCTCCGCTCGTGCTGGAGTACAACGCATCCTCCTCCATCCCGGTGATTCTGGTTACCGTTTCAGGGCCTTACGACGAGACGGAGCTGCAAAACCAGGGACGCTACAACGTGCGCAATTTCATGGCCACGGTTGAGGGCGCTTCGGTGCCCTACCCGTTCGGCGGCAAAATTCGCCAGATAATGGTTTACCTGAACCGTCAAAAACTGCAGGCGAAAGGACTCACGCTCGACGACGTTACGAATGCGGTTAACTCGACCAACCAGATTCTGCCGGCAGGTGACGCCAAAATTGGCCCTTACGATTGGTATATTTATAGTAACGCGCAAATCCCCACTCCGGACGATCTCAATCAAGTCCCGATTATGATCGGACCCGGCCAGGCGCCAACTTATATTGGCGATGTAGGCGACGCACAGAAGGCGGCGCAAATCCAGTACAACCAGGTTCTCATCGACGGCAAGCCGTCGGTCTACATTCCGATCTTCAAGCAGACCGGCGCCAACACCCTCGACGTGATTCGCGGCGTCAAGCGCGCAGTGCGCGAGGTCACCGGTCTGCCAGCCAACATGAAGGTGGGAACCCTTTTCAGCCAGGAAGGGACGATCCTCGAGGCGGTGCATGCTCTGGAACACGAGGCGGTTTCCGGCGCTTTGCTGGCGTCGTTGATGATTTTGATTTTTCTCGGCAGTCTGCGATCCACGTTTGCCATCTTCCTGTCAATTCCGCTGTCGATTCTTGCCGGAATCGTGGGCCTCGCTCTGTCCGGTCAGACCATCAACCTGATGACTCTGGGCGGCTTCACGCTCGCCATCGGCCGGCTCATCGATGATTCGACGGTGGTGCTGGAAAACATCAACCGCCATCTCGCGATGGGCAAACCGCCACAGAATGCCGCGGCTGACGGCGCGGACGAAGTGACCTATGCGGTGCTGGCTTCCACCATCAGCACAATTGTGGTGTTTCTGCCCGTGGTCTTCCTGTTTGGCGTGAGCAAGTACCTCTTCAGCGCCCTCGCCCTGGCGGTATTTTTTTCGATGGGGGCTTCTTATCTGGTGTCGATGTCGATAATTCCGATTTACTGCGCTCGCCTGCTAAGCCCGGAGGAAGCCCGGCAGGCTGCCGAGCGCGAAGCCACCGGCATTGATACGCGACGCGGGCTGCTGGCCGCCTTCGACCGCGGCTATGAACGATTCGCCAGGCGCTTTGCGGTGCTGCTCGATCGCTCGATGAATCACAAGCTGGCCGTGATCGGCGGCGCATTCGGCGTGTTTGCGCTTTCGATGCTGATGTTCCCGCGGCTCGGAACCCGACTGTTTCCGGAAACCGATCCAGGCAAGTTTGTGATCAATATCACCACTCCGGTGGGAACCCGGCTGGAACTTACGGAAGCCGCAGCAAAGCGCATAAACGACATCATCCATCAGGTGATTCCACCCCACGATTTGAAAAACGTCATCGCCAATCTGGGGGTCGTTCCCAATATATCCGCGCTCTATACGCCCAACTCCGGCGAAGACACCGGCCAAATAATGGTGGCGCTGCGGCGCGGCCATACGCGCTCCACCGGCTACTATGAGCAGGCGCTGCGCGCCGCGCTGGACCGTCAGATGCCGGAGGTGAAGACCTTCTTCAGCTCCGGCAGCATCATCGATGCGGTGCTAAACTTCGGAGCGCTGGCGCCCATCGATGTGCAGCTCAGTGCTCCAATGACCGAAGATTTCGGTCCGATGTTCGACTATGCTCGGCGGATTAGCCGCCGCTTGAAAGACCTGCCTGAGGTCGGCCAGATAATGATCAAGCAGATCGCCGATTATCCGACGGTCGAGATTAACGTCGATCGCATAAAGGCGGCGCGTCTCGGCGTGACTGAACGTTCTGTGATTACCAATCTGATTACCGCCATCAACAGCAACAACATGATTATGCCCTCGATCTGGATCGACCCGCGCAACGGCGATGATTACTATCTCAGCTCGCAGTATTTAGAAGAAAACATCGACTCATTTCAGACCCTACTCAATATCCCCGTAGGCACTCGCATGGGCCAGAATTATCACGACTACAACTATCATTCGGCCCGTTCACGATCGGATACCGCCTCGGGTCATGAGGAATCGATACTTCTCGGCGAAGTAGCCACCCTCCAACGGACGCGCTATCCGTCAGAGGCCGATCATTACAATATACAACGCGTGGTCGATGTGCTGGTCTCCCCGCGCACCCGCGACATGGGCGGCACGCTGGACGCGGTGCGGCGCGCGCTCAAGGGGTTGAAGGCGCCGCCGGGCGTGAAGACGTATTTCAGAGGCGCGGTCGTAAACATGCAAAAAACCTTTGAAAGCATGGAAAGCGGGTTTTTGCTGGCGGTGCTCGTGGTCTACCTGGTGGGCGTCGCCCAGGGGCGTTCGTGGCTCGATCCTTTTATATTTTTATTCTCCGTACCGATGGGAATGATTGGGGTGGTGTGGATGCTGTGGGTCACTCGCACCACGATCAACATCGAGTCCATGATGGGCGTGATCGTGATGATCGGAATTGTCGTGTCCAACGCGATTTTGTTGATCGACTTCGCCAATCAGCGCCGCCTCGAAGGTCAACCTCTGCGGCATGCCGCGGTGGAGGCGGCGCGGATTCGGATGCGCCCGATTCTAATGACTTCCCTCGCCACCGTGGCTGGCCTGGCGCCTCTGGCGCTGAAGCTCGAAGCAGGCAGCGGAGCTTCCGCCCCGCTGGCGCGCTCGGTGATCGGCGGCCTGACCGTGTCGTTGGTAATGACCCTGTTTCTGGTGCCGAGCCTCTGGGAGCTGTTCTATTCACTCAAATCGGGGGGCGCGTCAAATCAAACACAAGGAGCCGACCGATAGCGCAAGGCGTGCACTCGCTTCGCCTGGTCCTGACTGGTGGTTCGGGAATCGCGGTCATGAGCATCAGAAGCGTCGTCGCCGCCAGTCTGGCGCTGATGCTCGCATTCGCGAGCTTCGGCTGCACGGGTGACACCGACGCAGTCTCTCCGACGGCGCCGCGCGTCAGTGTGATTCATCCGCAACGGGCTGAAATGGCGCTGAGCGTCTCCTTGCCTGGCGACCTGGTCGGCTTTTACGAAGCGGCATTGCACGCCAAAGTTACTGGGTACTTGAAATCCATCGATGTTGACAAAGGCGATCAGGTCAAGAAGGGACAGGTATTGGCGTTAATCGAGGTTCCCGAGCTTCATTCGAACCTCCAGCACGCCCAGGCCGACTTAGTAATTCAGAAGCTTACCTATGAGCGCCTCAGGTACGTCCAGAAATCCGATCGTCGGCTGGTTTCTCAAGAAACTGTGGATATGGCTTATGCGAAATATATGCAGGCCCGGGCCGCCGTTCATACCTTGGAAACGATGGTGGGCTACACGGAAATTATCGCGCCGTTCGATGGAATCATAACCGGACGTTTCGTAGACCCCGGCGCCTTGGTCCGCGCCGGTGGTGGCGACATCGGGGTAAATGAAACCTCAGCCCTGATCTCGCCCGGCGCCACGGAGGGCGCCGGTGGACATCGTACCGGCGGCGGCCCGCTCCTGACAATTGCGAAGACCGACCGGTTGCGCGTCTATGTTTACGTGCCGGGGAAGTGGTGCCGTTATATTCGGCGTGGCACGCCGGCAACCTTGACTTTCGACGAAGTGCCGGGGCTCGTAATCAAAAGTTCAGTCACGCGCTACGCAGGCGCGCTCGACCTGACCACGCGCACGATGCTGACCGAGATTGACATCAACAACACCACCGGGATGCTCTACCCGCGAATGTATGCGCACGTAAAGCTTGATTTGATCTCAAATCCGCAGGCTCTCCGCCTTCCAATTTCCGCGGTGGATCAAAACCGACAAAAGGCGGCGGTGCTGGTGGTGAGCGACGGTTCGGTTGTCAGACGGTCGGTGTCGGTCGGGCTGACGGAACCCAACTATGTCGAAATCACGTCGGGTCTCTCAACCAACGACATCGTGATCGATCCATTCGACCCCGACTTGAGAGACGGGGAGAAAGTCATTACGCAGAGTCCGGCTGCGTAGCGCGCGGAACGAGGTCGAATCATCGCGCTGTGTAGTTTCGGCCAGCTTCCCATTCTCGCTCCGCCCGCGCCGGAGGTGTTCTACCAGGCGGCGAGACGGAAAGCGGGCGTGGCGCTCGATCGAGGTTATGCGGCTGTGGAGCTGAACAGTTCGACCCTGGCGCGCAAAGTTCACTTGAGTGTTGTGAGCAATGTTGCTACTGGAGCGACGAGAGCCCAACGCCGGAGGTCAACTCCCATGAAATTTATTCTCCATCTGATTCCCGCCTATCCCGCCACGGCCGAAGAACGCGAGCGCCTGCGCCCGATCGCTCATCGCACCGACAAGACCCAGCAGTTGCTCGATGAGATGCTGGAGCTGACGCAGCTATGCGAGGACGTCGGCTTTGATATCGTCACCTTCTCGGAGCATCATTTCTATACCGAAGGATGCGAGGCCGGGGCGACGCCGACGCCGCATCTGATCCGCCTGCTGATGAATACCAAGCGGATCAAGATTGGACCGCTCGGTTTCGTATTGCCGACCTGGGATCCGATCCGGCTCGCGTTGGATGTCGCGTGGGCCGACCAGATCAGCAAAGGCCGCGCGATATGCGGCCTCGCGCGCGGCGTGTTTCCTCGATGGGTCAATGTGCTCGGGCAGCATTACGGCGTGAAGCCGGGCTTCATGGGTCCCGAGGCCGAGGAGCACAATCGCGAGGTCTTCGAAGAGCTGTTCGAAGTCGTCAAGCTCGCCTGGAAAGACGAGCCGTTCTCGTTCAAGGGCAAGTATTATCAGGTGCCCTTCCCCGCCGAGGGTCATTTCTGGGCGCCGTTCGAAGCGACACGCCGCTACGGCGCGCCGGGCGAAGTGGTGGGTGATCAGCTGCGCAAGCTCTCGGCTGTGCCAAAGCCGTACCAGAAGCCGCGTCCGCCCGTGTTTCAGGCATTCACGGCCAGCGAAAAGACCATCCGATGGGCCGCGCGCGAAAGCGTAATCCCCATCGTGTTTCAACCCTTCGATCTCACGACCAAATCATTTCAGAACTATCAGCAGGAGGCGAATAAATTCGGCCGCAATCTGAAGCTCGGTCAGAGCATCGGCACCGGCCAGTTCATCTATATATCGAATTCGCAGGATGACGCGCGCCGGCTATGGCGCGATGGAGCGTTTTTCGTCTTCCGAAATTTCCATTCCAAGGTCGACCCCAACATCCCGCCAACTCCTGAGCCTCTGATCGACCACAAGATGACGGTGATCGGCACGGCGGACGACGTTCGGCGGAGACTTGCGGAAATCCAGGAGACGCAGAACCCCGAATATTTCCTGTGGTTGAGCGATCAGGGCTATCTGTCGCTCGATGACATGCGACGCCAGATCGAGTTGTTCGCGACCAAGGTGATGCCGGAATTCAAGGATCGTCCCGCGCCCGCAGCGCAGCCTGCGACGCTCCATTAAGACACGCGCGTAGTACTCCGCTGTGATTCCGAGCGCGGCCTGATGATCGACTTCGCGCAGGCCGCGCTCGACTACGAAATTTCGCGCAGGATTTCGACGGCGTCCTGATGCTCCTTCAGATGCGTCGGTAGGCCGGCGGGATTCTCGCGGCCGTAGCCACATGGTGCGGCAAGGCCGAAATCGGGCAGATATTTCCTCGCCGCCTGCACCCGCTTCTTGAAGCGTCCGAGATCGCCCATGTTGTGGATCATCCCGAGATAGACGCGCGCCCCGCCGACTTGCAGCTCGCGCAGCGGCGCATAGAACTCGTCCTCGATCCGATCGAGCGTCGGGATATGCACGAAATCGACCTTGCGCTGCGCCTCGCTCACCAGCGCGTTGGCGAAGCGGACGCCGCGGCTCATGTCATTCCCCATCACCATTGGCCACCCGCCGAGCGTGCCGTAGCAGAGATGAATCCCTAGCATCGCCTCGGGATGTACCGCAGCTGAAAGGTTGCGAATCTGCGGCACGTGCCGCTCGAGCACGCCCGCCTTCTCGGCCCATGGCAGACCTTTTTCGAGATCGATTATCTCGGCGGCGAAGTCGTATTGGATCGCGAGGTCGCGCGGTGGAATCTTCTCGCAGATCTTTTTTACCTCAGCGCAGAGCGCTGCCTCGTACCCGGGTTTGATCCGCGGATAGTCCGCGGGATGCCGGAAATGCACTTCGATGTTGCTGTTCACCGAGGGCACCGAGACCTGAAAGCGCAGACTGGCCGGGAGCACGCCTTCCTGTTTGAGTGACTTGAAGATGAAGTAGGAGTTGACGGCGTCCTTGGCGAATCCCAGACGCCATCCGGGGTCGCCGAACTTCACCTGCTCGACGCCCGGCTTTACGCGAAAGCCCCATTGGTCATCGAGATTACGCGGCCGCCATTGTTCGACCCCGCCGGGATCATCGGCCGGCCGGCTGATCGTGTCGATCTGCGGATGTCCATTGAAAACGCGATTCGCGACGCCGTCGATCCACCATGAACGATCGCCGACCTCGCCGTCGGGCATCGAGGGCAGATAACGTCCGAGCGCGCGGCCCCAGTTCCTGAAGACCTCTTCAGGAGTTTCAAACGGAATGCTGCCGATTAGCAAAAGTTCATTCGCCATCGCAAAAACTCTCCTCGGCCAGCCGACACTTCAACGCGCATCGATGCGGCACAGTATCAGAACCGCCCCGCGCCTCGTCAAACCGACGTAGTAAACCACCAACCCCAGCGCGCATGCGTGCAACACCGTCCGAGCGCAGATGCGATTAACATTGCCTACTTTTGCGAAAACGACGATAGAATCGATTATTTTGCCAGCAGAGCTGAGCCGCGCGACGGCAGGCGCTCCCAAAACTTGCGCGGCGGCGCTCATTTGTCCTCTATAGGTCTGCCGAACGGGAGAGGTCAAAACGGAAATTCCGGTCAAAAGCGCTGTCTATTGAAGCGTGCCTTCTGGGGTTGGTGCCGATGTCCATCACGGGTGCAATCAAGGATTACTACCGAAGAAACCATATCCAGCCAGAGATCTATTCGCGCTTCCAGTGTCCGGACAGAGATGAGTGCCGCAACGGCTGTTTCATACATGGGTGTGGGAAAATGCGAATAGAGCGAGATACCCCACGGTCGCTCCATTCTGGGCGCACACCAACAGTGGCAAGTGCTCGGACAACAGCGGCAGGGTCGGACCTAGAATAAAGTTTAGGAACTGCCGAAGCTACGTCGCGAGGGAGATTCTTCTGCTGGACCCGGACATAATAGTCAGCCAAGGAGACTAGCGATTAAGAATGTAATCGGCCGCATGCTGTGCCTGGGCGGCTGCGTGGATCAGGCTTCCTTAACCATTCGGCGACGTAGGCCGCCTGATTGACGATGACCGCTTAATTCTGAATCGAACCGGCGCCCAGCAGACGCGCCGTCAGCGCCGTAGCCGGCGCCGTGTTGAGATCCGCCCACGAACCTTCCTGCACAATGCGTCCCGCTTCGATTACCGCAATTCGATCGCAAAGCCGGCTGAGAATGTCGGCGCGATGGTCGACGGCGATCATTGTGAAGCCGAGCTTCCGCTGCCATTGCACGATCGCATCGACCAGGTCATCGATTGTGGGCCGGTCGAGCGCGGCGAACGGCTCATCGAGCAGCACCAACGGCGGCCGCCGCGCGAGCATCCGCGCAAGCGCGACGCGTCGCGCCTGCCCGCCGGAAATCTCGCCGGCCGGATCGTTCCAAAGCGGCCCCAGCTCGAGACGATCCCTGAGTTCGCCGATCCACTCCGCCGCCGACTCGCGATGGCCGTTTGCAAGTCCGAAGCAGACGTTCTCACCTACCCTCAAATGCGGGAACAGCAGATCGTTTTGGGTGAGATACGCTACAACCCGGCGATGAAGCGGCAGATTCGGCGGAAAATAGCATTCGCCGTCGAACTGTACTGCGCCGGAATCCGGCGCCTCCAATCCGGCGATACACGAGAGCACCGTGCTCTTGCCCGCGCCCGACGCGCCGAACAGACCGAGCCGCCCCCCGCGTTCGAGCCGGATTCGAACGTCGACCACGAACGGACGCCGCCGCTTTACGATGTGCGCCTCAAGCATGAGCCGAACGCGATTGCGCCATCAGATGAATCGCCCACGGAATCGGCAGCGCGGTGAGAATGAAAATCACCAGCAGCGGCATCACCGCGGGCATCCCCGCATCCTGCAGATTAATCCAAATCTGCACCGGCATCCCGCTCGGATAGTAGGCAGTCACCAGCACCGCGCCAAACTCGCCAAGCGCGCGCACCCATGCGAGACTGAATGCCGCCGCAAGACCGAGGCGGGCAAGCGGAAATGTTACGCGGCGAAAGACCTGCCAGGGCGGATGACCAAGCAGGGCCGCGATGCGCTGCAGATCGAGCGGCACGGCAGCCAACGCCGCGCGCGCCGCCACGATGTAATATCCGATACTCACGTAGACCTGCGTCGCGGTGAACGCGAGCGCGCTGTTGCTGGTCATAATTCCGAGTTTCAGCAGCCATGCGCCGAACGCGTTCTGTGCCCCGAAGGCAAGCGACAGCAGGATGCCCAGCGCGAGCGGCGGCATCAGGATTGAAATCAGGATCGCCGCCTCCCACACCATTCGATCGCGCCCCGGCTCACGCGCCAGATAGAGCGCGACCGGCGTGCCGATCGCGATATCGATGATCATCGCAAGCGCGGTCAGCGCGAGCGATACCTTGACCGCCGCGCCGGTCGAGCCCGGAATCACACCGTCCCACTGCCATGTGCCGACCGGCGTCAGCAACCCGGCGAACGGATAGAGCAGCGCTATCGTGAAGACCACCAGCGCCGCGCGGGTCAGCCAGATCGAACGCACGGCTAGGGCGTGAGCACCTCGGCGTCGCCGGGCGGATCGTAATGATAGCGGGTCATTATTGCGCGTGCGTCGGCGCCTTCGAGCCAGGCGAGGAAGCGCTCGGCGAGCTTACGATGCGGCGCATCGCGAAGCACAGCGGCATAGAAGACGAGCGGCGACGGATGCAGCGTCTTGCCGTTCAGTGTAACCGTCGCCTTGCGATATTCCATCGCGAGCGCGGCGTCGCCGAGGTTGATCTCACGTGGCAGCGCGACGAACGGCAGGCCCATCGCCTCGGGCTGACTTTTATATGCCGCGCTCGCATCGAGCTGTCCGGCTTGCAAACGCGCCATTACCTCCGGCTCCTGGAAAATCTGCCGCGGGTTAAACTGTGGTCCGAGGATTTTATCCGCCAGCCCCGGCTGATGGTAGTAAGCCTCCGCCAACTGAAGCATGAAAATCACGTTGAGACCCTGCGGATCGACGTTGGGGTCGGTGCGTCCGAAGCGGAGGTTCGGATGCTCGAGAATCTGCCACCATGGCGGCCCGTCGCGGCGCGCGAATTCGGCGGCATAGCGGCTCTGCGGACTGTACGCGATGACCATCTCCGTCCTCGCGATTGGAACGGCGCGCCCGGCCTTGCCGGCCTTCAGAACGGTACGCATCGGGCCGGAGGTCACCGCGATGAAGACATCGGGCCGTATGCTGCCGGCGATGATCAGGTTGGCAAGTCCGGTCGAGCCCTGCGCGCGTCCGCGCAGTTCCGCGCCGAGGCTTCGGGCGATTTCCGGACCGATCCCGCGGTCCATCAGCGCACCCATCGAGCCGGCGTAGGCGACCTCGATCGGTTCCGCTTGCGCGACGCCGTCTCCCGGCGCGGTGAGAGCGATGAGCGCCAGAATTAACAATCCACAAATAAATTTCATCGCCCAGGCTCAGAACGGCGTACGAACCGAGAGGATGACGCCGTTGTTATATTGCGGGTCTTTGGTTACGGCCACCTGGTAACCGGCGCCGATCACGAATCTCACCCGATTCCAGAGATGAAAGCGGCCGAGAATCAAACCTGGCGTGAGGAACAACTGGCTCTTGCCTTCGCGCTCGCCGTTGGGCCACCATGTGTAGTTGGTTTCGAGTTCCGGCCACATGAAGAATTCCGGTATGTGATACTGGAATGTGGTGTTGAAGGCGACCGGCGATCCGAGCCGCTTCAGACCGCCATCAGGCAATGCATCCGCGACCGTGCTCTGAAAATCGAAATTGCCCCATCCTTTGCCGAACGCGATGGTCGGCGTGTAGACGGTGTGGCGCAGACTTACCGGATCGTCGCCGGTTGGGGCGCTGATGCCGAGAAATAGCGTCAGGATGTAATTGCCGGTCTCCTCGTTCGCGGCCAGCAGCCGATATTTGATCAGGAAGGTTTCGTCCGCCCATCCATTCGACGCCTTTACATGGCCGCCGCGCGAGATGTAACCCGGGGTGCTGAGGATCAGTTCGACCGGACTGAACGGGATGAGCTCCAGTCCTTTGTTTGCGCCGAAATTGTTGAGCGCCGTGCCATGCGGCTGCGTTTGCCAGAGCTGATCGTAGCGGTACTCTTCCTCGAGGCGGGGCGTGACGGTGACCAGCGGCGTCATCCAGTGCGGTTGCTCTGACTGGATCTGATCGACGCGGTTGAACCAGTTGGCGAAGTAGTCTTCGACTGGTCCAAACAGGTCCGCGGCCTGGCAGCGCGGCGGCATCAGGAGGATGAGCGGGAGCACCGCGGTGACGATCGCGATGCGGGCGAGATTTTGGTTGCTGATGCTTGTTCCGGTTTTCATGGTCGGACGTTAATGCCATTATGTTTTACAGATGTCAAGTTTTATGGCAGAAAATCGTGCTGTGGCCCCTCCCCTGGACCTGAAGCGTGTCAGGCTTGACCGCGGGCTTAGCCAGACCGAGCTCGCGCGGCGCGCCGGTATCTCGCGTCAGGCGCTGAACGCGATCGAAACCGGCGTCTACCAGCCGGGCGTTCAGGTCGCGATTAAGCTGGCGCGCGAGCTCGGCGAATCGGTCGAGCGCCTGTTCGGATCGCGCGACGAGCCCACGCTCGCCGCCGCCTGGGCCGACGACGATGCGGCGCGCGCCGGAACGCATGTCGCGCTGGCGCGCGTCGGTGGCCGGCTGATCGCTCTCAATCAGCCGCCGGTCGATCTTCGGATCGCGCCCGCCGCCGGCGTGCTTGAGTCAGCCCATGGCCGCCGCGTAACGGTGAGCGCGCTGCGCACGCCCGAGGAGATCGATTCGACGCTGCTGATCGCGGGCTGTGATCCGGCGGTGACGATTCTCGCCGACTGGCTCCGGCGGCATCGCACGCCCGTCACGATCGTCGCGCTCACGCGCTCAAGCCGCGCCGCACTGGCCGCGATGCTCAAAGGACGCGTGCACATCGCCGGCGTTCATCTGCGCGATCCGAAAAGCGGTGCGTATAACGATTCAACCGCGCTCCGCGTGAGCGGCGGCAGCAAGCTCGTGCTGATCAATTTCGCGCGTTGGGAGCTGGGGATCGCGACCGCGCCGGGAAATCCCATGGGCCTGAGCAGATGGCAGGATCTGGCGCGCCCCGGCCTGCGCATCGTGAATCGCGAGCCCGGCGCCGGCGCGCGTATCGCGCTCGATGAGGCGCTGGCGGAGCACGGTATCGATGCCGCCGCGATCTCAGGCTACACGCGCGAGGTTCGTGGACACTTGGAGGTCGCCGGCGCGATCGCCGCGCGCGAAGCCGACTGCGGCGTCACGATTCGCGTCGCCGCCGAAGCCTACGGATTGGGATTCATCGCGCTTCGCGAGGAGCGCTATGACCTCGCGATGCCGGAACCGATACTGGACTCGCCGCCGGTCCGGATGATGATCGATGCGCTCAATTCGGATCGTCTGCGCACCGAACTCGCGGCGCTATGCGCCTATGACACCAGTCAGACCGGCCAGGTGATGGCGCGGCCGAGTTGACAGATCGCCGTCGCTATGGACGTGCAGCCAGATACGTGGAGTGCATCAATTTTTAAGCGCGTCATCGCAGCCACACAGTTTCGTTCAGCATCAGAGTTTCGAGTTTTGCGACCAGACTTGCAGGACTCGCATACTCTCCAACAGTGCTGACAACAGCGATTCCACTCTGACCACAGCGGGGACGAGGTGACAATCAGGGAGCCTCTGCACAGGCCGAAGTCATTTCGGACCCCCATCCCAATCTTCCCCCGCAAAAGCGCGGGGAAAGGCGAGGAAGGGAGTTTTGAAGTTCACTTGTGCAAAGCTTCCTTGTTTGTCGCTGCAGCCTCCTTGAACTCAGGAATAAAATGTAACTACTGGTTGTATCAGTATACATACGTATGATAAAGTTATGTGGAGGCTAAGGAACAAATCGTAGGTTGTGGCTGCCTTGACCGGCAAGGGGGGTCTGCAATGCAAACCAAGTTGTTTGCTGTTTATGCGTCGGCGGTTTTATGCGCAGCGATTTCGGTAAGCGCGAGAGCGCAATCGAATCCTTCTTCAATTCCGTCCTGGGCCCTCGCAGTGCAACAAGAAGCAATGAAGGTACGCGACCCTTCGAGCGCTGTATCGGCGCCTCCCGGCATCTTTCCTCCCGTTCTCGGGCGAACTTTCAAGAGCTTCGATCCCACCGGCGTAGTTGAGACATATAATCTCGCTGCACCCACTGTAACCAAAGACAATCCGTTCTTTCAGAGCCTCGGCACTAATGGCCGTGCCTGCGTAACCTGCCATGAACCGCGCAGCGCTTGGAGTGTGAGCGCGGCATCGATTCAGGAACGCTTTTACGCAAGCGGGGGCGCCGATCCGATCTTCCGCATCGTCGACGGCGCCACCTGTCCGAGCGATCCTGTCAGCACCTTCAACGACAAACTCAAGGCCTATAACCTGCTGCTGACCAAGGGCCTGATTCGGATATTCCTGCCGCTGCCAGCGAAGCGAGACTTCGAGATCAGCGGAGTCAACGATCCCTACGGATGCACCGATCTGGCCGGGACGCCGCCAATGGTGTCCGTCTATCGACGGCCGCTCCCCGCGACCAATCTTCCATTTCTCACCAGGTGTCCGGCGGGACAGCCCGGATGCGCGCCGCTCGCCATCATGTGGGACGGACGCGAGCCGTCGCTGGCCAGCCAGGCGTTTGATGCGACTCAAGGTCACGCGCAGGCCAATCCGGGCGTGCCCAGCGCCGCACAGGTCAACCAGATCGTCGCATTTGAGTCGGCAATCTTCGACGCACAGGTATTCGATTCCGAGGCCGGTCCCCTGTTCGCTGACGGCGCCACCGGCGGTCCAGCGGCGCTCTCGCAGCAACTGTTCTTCATCGGCATCAACGATTCGCTGTCCCTCGGCTTCAATCCTGACGTATTCACTATCTACGAGGCGTGGCAGGAGAGCCACGCTCAGGATCGGGCATCGGTTGCCCGTGGTGAAGCGATCTTTAATACTCGCCAGTTCACGATTCACGCCGTCAATGGCCTGAACTTGTTCCCAACCGATCCGCTCGGCGCCAACGATGTATCGGGCACCTGTACGACGTGTCACGATTCGCCCAATGTAGGGAATCATTCACTGAAGCTCGCCCTGAACATCGGCGTTGCCGACGCGGCTCCGCCGGTCCTTGACGTGTCGGCGCTGCCCTCGTTCACAGTCAGATGCACTGACTCGAGTGGTCCGCTGGCCGGACAGGTTTTCAACGTGACTGACTTAGGCCGCGCGATGATCAGCGGAAACTGTGCTGACGTTGGCAAGGTGAAGGGGCCGATTCTGCACGGACTGGCGGCACGTGCGCCCTACTTCCACAACGGCTCGGCCGCATCGCTTATCGACGTCGTGAACTTCTACGATCAGCGTTTCAATATCGGCCTGAGCGACCGGGACAAGGCCGATCTAGTGAATTTCCTGCAGACGCTCTAAGAACGATGCGCCGCCGGTCCGGATGATGATCGATGCGCTCAATTCGGATCGTCTGCGCACCGAACTCGCGGCGCTATGCGCCTATGACACCAGTCAGACCGGCCAGG
>Ga0209061_1003109_pt1 | contig 18805 bp, 18 predicted proteins | sample Coa_R1_10_FD_187157 | JGI IMG/M metagenome (GOLD analysis project Ga0209061, IMG submission 187157) | Surface soil microbial communities from Centralia Pennsylvania, which are recovering from an underground coalmine fire - Coalmine... | ecosystem: Environmental > Terrestrial > Soil >...
TGCACTTGATAATCGACCGTGAAGCTGAGATCTTCGAAGCGATAGCGGCCGTCCTGTTTGGTGAAGAATTCGCGATGCTCGTTGGTGCGCGTGTCGGTGAGCGTCACGAGCGCACCGGAAATCGGCTTGCCGGAATCATCGGTGACGATGCCGGTGAGGACGCGCGAAGTGGGCGCTTTCTCTTTCTTTTGAATCAGGGGGCGTTTGTTATCGATTTCGGCGGTAGGGCCGTGGCCGGGATTGAGATCGGGAGGAGTATTCTGCGCGCGGGCCGCAGCCAAGCTTGCCAGGTATGCGGCGGTTATAAGGAACAGATACTTGCTCATAACCTATCTGGTATCGTATCAGTTCTGCCGCATGTCGTTCCTTCACGCTCCAGTACTTTCCTTTGAGAGCCGGCGCGCAGCCGAGATGGCGGAGCTGATTCGTATCAAGGGAGGCGAGCCATTCGTTGCTCCGGCGCTGGTTGAGGCTCCGATTGAACATAATCAAGAGGCTTTACACTTCGCCTCACAGCTCTATGCGGGCGAGTTTGAAATGGTGATTTTCTTGACCGGCGTAGGGAGCCGACTGTTACGTCACGCCGTCTTGACGCGGGATCCGGAAGAACAATTTCTGAATGCGCTCCGGCGCACTATAGTTGTGTGCCGCGGACCGAAGCCGACTGCTGTGCTGCGCGAGTGGGGAGTTCCCGTGACGATCTCCGTGCCAGAACCGGCGACTTGGCGGGAGGTGCTCGCGGCAGTTCAATCGAGACCGGAGCGATCGGTGGCGGTGCAGGAATACGGACGGACGAATCCGGATCTCATTAACGGATTGAGAGGGCAAGGGCGGAGGGTGACGAGCGTTCCGGTTTATCAATGGAAATTGCCGGACGATACGAGCTTGCTTGAGCAAGCGCTGGAGCGTCTGCTCCGAGGGAACTTTCAAGTCTCTTTGTTTACGACCGGCGTGCAGATCGAGCATTTTCTCGACTTTGCTGACAAGCAAGGCAAACGCGACCAGGCTGTTGCAGCTTTGCAGAAAACATTTGTGGCTTCGATTGGTCCCGAGTGCAGCGCGGCTTTGAGAGCTTGCGGCATTGAGCCTGCCTATGAGCCCAGCCATCTCAAAATGGGCATTCTGGTACACGAGGCAGCCTTGCAGTTTGCAAAGAGGAGCCAGAAGGCGTGAAGATATTCGCTCTGGTCGTGGCAACAGGGGTTGCCTTCGTCACGAGTGCTGCTGCCCGGAATCAGTCTGCTATGTCGGAAGAGACGATTACGATTGATGGCAATGCACGTTCACACGAGTTTCCCCATTTCTGGGAGCAAATGTTTGGCTCCGGCCGCGCCATTTTGAGTCTTCGCGAAAGCTATCGCTCCGACTTGAAGGCGGTGAAGGCGATTACGGACTTTGCATATGTTCGCTTTCATGCGATTTTTGATCGCGAGGTGGGCGTCTACAGCGAAGACGAGCATGGCAACCCTGTCTACAACTTTTCCTATGTGGATCAGATTTATGACGGGCTGCTCGAGCGCGGGGTCCGGCCGTTTGTGGAACTCAGCTTCATGCCGCGAGAGCTTGCCGCCAATCCCGCGCCGCATCCGTTTTGGTATCATCCGATTCCCTCCCCGCCTGCGGACCCGGCCAAGTGGGCTGCACTGGTGGATGCTTTCGTGCGCCATCTGCTCGATCGGTATGGCAGCCACGAGTTGGAGCAGTGGTATTTCGAGGTGTGGAATGAGCCGAATATTGATTTTTGGGACGGCGTTCCGAAGCAGCAGACGTACTTTCAGTTTTACGATCTGACGGCGCGAACCATTAAGAATATCGATCGCAAACTGCGGGTGGGCGGGCCGGCGACGGCACAGGCTGCGTGGGTGGACGCCTTTATCGCTCACTGCACACAGAATCACGTGCCATTCGATTTTGTCTCGACACATGTCTATGGCAACGACTCGCCCGAAAACGTGTTTGGCACGAGCGAGCCGGTTTCACAACGCGACATGGTAGCGCGCGCCGCTAAGAAGGTTTACGATCAGGTGAAGGCCTCGGCGGCGCCACATACTCCCATCATTTTTTCTGAATACAATGCGACTTACTTGACACAGCGCGAGGTTACCGACAGCGCGTTCATGGGGCCCTGGCTAGCGAATAACATCCGCGAGTGCGATGGACTCACCACGATGATGTCTTACTGGACGTTCTCAGACGTATTTGAGGAGCAGGGCGTGGTGAAGACGCCCTTTTACGGAGGCTACGGGCTGATTGCCGAGCGCGGGATTCCTAAGCCGGCGTTTCGCGCTTTTGAGCTGCTGCACGGCCTCGGAACACAGCGGCTGGAGCTCGATTCTGAAGATGCACTGCTGACGAAGCGGCGTGATGGGACTCTCGTTCTGGCTCTATGGAACTATGCTGATCCGGGCCAAACCGCGGCGCCCAAGACCTTCCGGCTTGTCGTCAAGAACGCACGAGTGACGCATTATCGGATGCAATTTGTGGATCCGGATCATGGTTCCGCTCTCAAACTCTGGGAACAAATGGGCTCTCCGAAAACACCCACGGTTTCACAGATTCGCGAGCTGATCGCCGCTTCGCAACTGGCGCCTGCTGAAGACCGGCCTATCGGGCAGCCGGTAACGGTTGCGTCACAGGGTCTTGCTGTGCTTGAATTGCTGCCTTGAGCTTTGCTCGGAGCCGCACGACTTCACCAATGATCCAGACCGCCGGACTGCTGACCTCTACTTCACCACGAGCGACTTTTTCTAAGGTGCTGATGACGATGCGCTCCTGCTCCTGAGTGCCGCGCTCGATGAAGGCGACTGGCTCGCTTGGTGAGCGGCCAGCGGAGATGAGGGATTGCGCGATGAAGACGCGATTTTGCACCCCCATGAGGATCACGAGCGTGTCGATGTTGGCATACTTGCTCCACTCGATCGCAAGCCCTTCACGGCAGTGACCAGTGATCACGGCGAAAGCCTGAGAAACGCCACGATGGGTGAGCGGTATGCCTGCGAGTCCGGGGAGCGCGGTGGCAGAAGAAATGCCGGGAATGACCTCCGTTTCGATGCCGAGGTCCATGGCAAAGGCCCATTCCTCGGCGCCGCGGCCAAAGATGAGCGGATCGCCTCCTTTGAGCCGCACGACCGTCTTGCCGGCGAGAGCGTGTTCGCGGATGAGCTCAAAAATTTCAGATTGCGTATGTTCTTGCCGGCCTGCATGCTTGCCCGTGTAGATGAGCGTGGCGTGGGGAGGAGCGCAGGCAAGGATGTCTTTGCTTACCAGACGGTCGTAGAGAACGACATCTGCTTCGGCCAGTTTGCGGACTGCTAGGAGTGTCAGGAGTTCCGGATGACCCGGCCCTGCCCCGATGAGATAGAGTTTTCCCTTGCCCTTTGCAGCCACGTGGATCTGATTTCAGGGTAGCGGATATCAAAAAAAGATAAAGTGATAACTCCTACGATCTGTTGCATCAGGCGTCCCGTCCCCATCTGAGCAGCCTGGTCCCAGCACAGCCTTTTGGGGCCATGCTGGCGCGAGATTCGATTGTGCACTGGTTCGATACGTGATACGCTGGCAAGCGAAAAGGAGCCATATGAAATCACTTTGGATGATCCCGCTTATTGTATCCGGCACGCTGTTTGCGCAAGGGGGCAAGTCGCCGCTGCCCACGAATCTGAAAGTTGGAGATATGGCGCCAGATTTTACGCTGCCCTCCACACAGGGCGGCACGGTGACGCTTTCCTCCTTCCGCGGAAAACAGACCGTGGTGCTGGCCTTCTTCCCCGCTGCGTTCACGGGCGGGTGCACGAAAGAGATGCAGACCTACCAGCTTGGCATCGACAAATTCAAAAATTCCGGAGCCGCGATCTTCGGCATCAGCGAAGATAACACGCCCTCACAGAAAGTCTTCGCACAACAGCTCGGGCTCGAATTCCCTTTGCTCAGCGATTTTGCGACACGCCAAGTGGCGCGCGAATACGGTGTTCTCGATCCGCAGCATGGCTGGGCGAATCGCGTCACCTTTGTGATTGACAAAGATGGGCGAATTGCCTACATGGAAGCAGGCAAAGACGCCATCGAGATTGTCGGCGCGGGTCAAGCGTGCAGCCGCCTCGCGCACAAGAACGCTGGTCAGTAGTGCAACAGCTCGCTGACGGTATCGAACGTATAACCCTGATCGAGCAGCACGGGGACGATTCGCTGAACAGCGGCGAGAGTTGAGCGAATATCCGGGCGCGGTTGAACCGAGCGCCCGTCGTGCAGGCAGATGATGCCGCCAGGCGTGCAGCGCGAGATCACATATTTGGCGATGCGATCCGGTCCCCAGTGCCAATCGTGTCCAATTACCGTCCACAAGACGCCGAGAAGTGACAGTTTCTCCTGGACTTGGCGCATCCCAAACCAGCGATAGCCGTAGGGCGGCCGCAGGAGCATGGGCACAACGCCTGTTTCGAATTGAATAATTCGTTGTGCCTCCGTAAATTCGCGGTCAATGAACTCGCGGGATTTTAACGTGAGCCGCGGATGAGAGTAAGTGTGATTGCCGATTTGATGGCCGGCTGCAGCAACCTGGCCGGCAATTTGAGGCAAGCGGCGCACGTTCATCCCGCATTGGAAAAAGGTCGCTTTGATCCCTTCCCGATCGAGGTATTCGAGGATGGCCAGTGTACCCTCACTCGGGCCATCGTCGAAGGTGAGCGCAACAGAGCGCCTGCGCCCAGGTCCACGATACACAGAAGGTCCGAACAGCTGCGACGACTTCGAAACGCTTCCGTAAGCGGCAGTAGCGGAAAAGCCGCCAATCACGGCCCCTGCCGTGAATCCTGCTACGGTTACAGCTCGCATCAGCAACAGACTAACATTCTTTTATAATTTGTCAAATCCTAAATTCGCTGGCAGACCCAACTAGGATACTCTAAAAGTGAGCGGCAGTAATGCAAAAGCTGAGATTAAAGCACTTGGCCGCCATCCGCTGGTTTCACTGGCTCCATTTTCCGCTTCTGGCAATTATGGTTTGGAGCGGTTTGCTCATATATTGGGCTTATGACATTTACCGCATTGGGCCTATTCATTTATTTCCTTCCGTGATTTATAGCACGTTTGGGATGGATCACCGGCTTGCCGATGGCATGGCGTTGCATTTCTTTTTTATGTGGCCGTTTGTGATAAACGGCATATTATATCTAGCATATACAGCCATTTCAGGTGAATGGCGCTTTTTGTTGCCGCGGTCATTTTCTGCCTTTCGCGACGCATATTACATCATTTTGCACGATCTTGGTTTACAGAAAGCAAAACCATCTCAAGGTAAGTACAACGCCGCGCAACAACTTTCGTATTCCGCTGTGATCCTCATGGGCGCACTCTCGATTTTTTCCGGGTTCGCCATCTACAAACCTGTGCAGTTGCATTGGTTAACGGCGATCTTTGGCGGCTATCAAAATGCGCGCCTGATTCACTTTGTTCTTACCATGGGCTACATTTTGTTTTTTGTGGTGCATGTGCTACAAGTGGCGCGGGCCGGTTGGAATTCCTTTCGCTCCATGGTGACCGGTTATGAACTGGTAGATGGCCATGAGTGACCGGCATGTTGAATTCAGCCTTCCCGAACCGCAACTGAAAGAAGAGTTACGCCGCAAAACGCGGCGAAGCTTTCTGATTGGAGGTCTGACGGCTGCCGCCGGGATTGGTGCATATGAGCTGATTACCTCGGCTGGAGATGAGGATGGTCAGTCTTGGGCCTTGCGGCGCATGCTCGATTTTAACGGTCGGCTAGGTGAAGCCTTTCTGAGCGATCGCCATTTGATGCCCACTTACTCGCGCGAACAGGTCAGTTATTTGAAACCGAACGGGGACATCGGATTGCGCGGGGCAGTTGATGCGCATGAGTGGCGTCTGCAAGTGAAGGCAGAGGAAGCGGGCGCGCCCTTGCACTTGCAGCTAGCCGATGTGCTATCACTGCCCAAAATCAATCTGATCACGCGCTTTTGCTGTATTGAGGGTTGGAGCGCAATTGTGGCCTGGGGCGGGGTGCGATTTCGTGATTTTACACGGAAATATTTGCCGCCCGGGGCGAGGGCAAAATATGTTTATCTGGCGACTCCGGATGGGGAATATTATGTGGGCCTAGATATGAAGAGCGCGATGCATCCGCAGACTCTGCTCGCTTATGAGCAAAATGGAAAGCCGCTTACGCCGGAGCATGGTGCGCCGCTGCGGCTGGTGATTCCGGTCAAATACGGGATTAAGAGCATCAAGCGTATCGGCCTGATCCAGTACACCAACCGCCGGCCGGAGGATTATTGGGCCGAAGAGGGCTATGATTGGTTCGCGGGTCTGTGACCATGGCAGGAGCGGAGCTTTATTGCGGCACCTCAGGTTTTGCCTACCCGACTTGGAAGCCGAGCTTCTATCCAGAAGGCTTGCCCAGCTCACAATTTTTGACCCATTACGCCAAGCGTTTGAATGCGGTAGAAATCAACTACACTTACCGGCGCATTGCTTCGCAAAAGACCTTTCAGAAATGGATCGAGAGCACGCCTGAAGGCTTTGTGTTTCTGCCCAAGGCGCACATGAAGATTACTCATAGCTTGAAGTTGAAGGATGCGGAAGAGTTTACGCGGTACTTTTTGGAGTCTCTGGAGCCGCTGCGCGAACGCGGCCGGCTGGGGCCCATTCTGTTTCAGCTTCCGCCATCGTTCCGCGCTGACCATGAGATCCTAGAGCGTTTTGTCAGCCTTCTGCCGCGCAGCTATCCGAGCGCGTTCGAGTTTCGCAATGTGACTTGGTTTGAGGAAGCGACGTATGAGATCTTGCGCAGGTGGAACGTCGCGCTATGCCTGGCGGAGACCGAAACGCTCGAGACACCTCATGTGCTCACAGCGGATTTTGTGTACTTACGACTGCGCAGGCCGGAGTACACGGAGCCGGAACTGGCGACAATCGCGCACCGGATCAGCCAATACCGTGCCAATGGCTATCGCACCTATGCGATTTTCAAGCATGAAGACACGCCAGCAGGGGCGTTCCACGCAGAGAAGCTACTCAAGGGCGAAGTACCGGATCGTTACCGGGTATGAGGACGGGGGCGAGGTTAGAATGCCGCAATCGGTGTAATGGTTAGGTAGAGGTCTCGGGGGCCACTTGACTCCGATGTTTGGGTCGAGCGACGGATAGCGAGACTGGCATGGATGATTTCAACGCGCGGTATTATAGGTCGGCTGTAGGACGGTTTACGAGTCCGGACCCAATGAATCTGTGTGGCTCGTGCAAGCAAGTGCCGCGGGCGTGTCTGCGAGCATGCTCCTTATTTTGTTCGTGCGGCACGGTCGGGCCATCGGGGCTGGATCCATTTTGCTTGGTCTCACGATCGCCACATCTTCCCCGACAGTTCTTGCGGAGGCCGGATCGTGGTTTTCAGCGCATTCAGGAACCGTCTTTAGTATTCTAATCGGCGTTGCGCTGACGGGCGGCATCACGCTGCCTTGGGTAACCGGACGTTTGTCGCAGCGTGCCGGAATTCGTACTGGCCTCAATCTGGTGATCCTGAATGCCGCTGGAGTGTGGGCGCTCCAAACTCTGGTAGGTGCGCGAATGAGACTGGTCCGTCCATTCCGGAGGTAACTGGGCTCTTCGCTCAAAGCACCAATTGGCAAAGGCCGTAGCCGTGTTCTTCCGGGCGCGCTCGCTGCCCAAGTTCTCGAACAGCCGCCGCCGGACCACCTCTCCGATCTCCGTTTCATCGTTGGCAATCAGATCCTTGGCAATGCGCCGCACAACTTTAGAGATCTTCTCCTGCCACTGGAGATCCCAGTCGGTCATCCCGACCTGGCTCCGCGGCAGGCTGATGACCGCAGTTCGAACTTCCTCGCGCGGCGTGACGACTTTGTACCAAGGCTCCATCAATGTGTCCTCCGGCGCAGAATTTCTTTCGGCAATAGCGAGCGAACGGGCAAGCGCTACGGCTTGGCGTGCCTCGCGCAACGGCACATCCCTCCAGCCCGGGTAGCGTGGACCAACCGCGTACTCCGCCAGAGGCGCTTGCTCTTCTACGGTCAGAGTCGGCCGAGCGTTACTCGGCAGTCGCGCGATCAACTCTTCGATGTCATGCGTTTTGGGAAATGGCGTGCCCCGACAGACAAGGTACGCCTTCAGATATTTCTCGACGCATTGCAGCGGTCTTGAGGTCCTCCTCGGCTTTCGCTACCCATTCAGCGGCCACTCGATCTGTGCTGTCAGCTCCGGGCATAAAGAACTTTTCCCTCCCGGACCGCGGGATACTCGATGGTCCCTACAACGTCCTTGCGCCAGGCGAAATCCTCGGATGTGGTCACGATGATGTCCTTGGGGATTCTGATATCGTGCAAAGCGACCCGGATTTCGACCTGTTTCCTGTGCTTCGGGCCTTCAACCGGCGTCACGATCAACAGATCCACGTCGCTGTTGGGCCCAGCCTCCCCGCGGGCATGCGACCCGCATAAGATCGCACGCTCGGGATGGAAGTCGCGCACAATCCGCCGCACCATCCTCTGAATCTCTCGATCAATACCTGGCTTTGTCCTGGGCATCGATTCACCTCGGCATCACCAGCAGCATGGCGTCGAGCAGCCGCTTTTCTTCGCTCCACGTCGGATAGAGCACGGAGAGCGCGTTGGCAAGACGCAGGAAGGATGCCCATGCCAGATCGACTTCTCCCGAGCCGCATGCCGCGAGACTTCCGCGATGGGGAAATCCACTTCCGCCAGCCGCTTGCACTCCTTGGGATCATTCTCAACTCTTGGACCCCATAAGCCGTTCGAAACGCGCCTTTATGCCCTTCTTTTTGCTCTGCTCCTCGATGTAGAACTCGGCCACGGCGCCATCCGTTAAGTCCGCTGGAATTTTGCTCGGATTGGTGATGACGGCGGGGCGATCGTCCCCTTCGAACTGGGCAAACCAGCCCTTTTCTTCGCTGCGGTGAAGGACACCCGTTCGAGTCTGTCCCTTATCCACCGGTTTTACCGCCGGCTTGACTGGAGGAGTTGGCGCGGAAAGTTCTGGAACTTTGGCCGGTGCGTCCGGCGGCTCGCCCGGCTGTGGCGTGATTCCTTTCCAGTCTGGCTCCTTCCTGCCCACCACTTTATGAGGGCTCGGGAGAACAGGTCTTTCGCGAAATTCGTTCACCTTGCCTTGTCTGTCCGCAGGAAACCTCCTGCCATCACCCCCTTCGATTTGCATGTATCGGGTCTCCTCGACAGAGGGTTGGTTGTGCCACTCAAGCAAAAGAAAGAGCGCATCCAGCCGAGCGATCCCACGAAGCCCGCTGTTGTCAGAAATCAGCGTTTCATGGACCTGCTGGGCGTGGCGGCGCATTGTCTCGACAAACACCCTGCGAAACCGCGCGCCGTCATCGCTTGTTGCTCCCGTCTCGGTCCAGCTTGTGTACCGCCGGCTCCGATCGATTAGGTGAAGTTGCGTTGAAATCCGCACGCTACCGAGTCCAAGCGGCTTGCCCATCCCAAGCCGGTGTGCACAGCCTTCGGGCAGTTCAAGCGCGCTCAATAATGCGCCGAGTTCAGGGTCTGTCAGATTCTCAAAGCGGATGCGGCCTTTGAACGTCACGCCGGCCTTAACGGGCTTGATCAGCGTGTGCTGCGAATCCCGGGGATTCCGGCCGGAAAGATCCTGTAAGAGCTGATCGTGCTGCTGGGGCTCCTTCACCTGTGCCAAACCCTGATTGCTATTCCAGCGGTGCCAGTAGAGCTTGTGGCCGCGGATCGTCGTCTGGTCGCCGTTCAGGTAGGTGGTTAGCTTGTCCTTTTCTCTCCCCGCGTCCTGGGTGAGATAGTGCTGAAAAGTGGTCATCTTAGGGGAAGACAGGATGCGAGGAACGATTACATCTTCCAGCCACTCCGGGCCGCCGTCGCTGGCCACCGCATCTTCGAAGAAGACGCGTCCCTTGATCGCTTTCTTGTCTTTGCCAACGAGCCCAAACATCGCCTCAGCAAGATCGAGTCCCGCATTGCGGATCGGCTCCGGCACAAGTTCCGATGGACTGAGGTCGTAGGGAAACCGGAACATCTGCGCACGGCCAAGGAAAACTAGGCCCTCTGGATTGTCTTCGGTCTTCTTGGAGTCATCCTGGAGAAAGAAGACCGGCTCACCGTCCCGGAGTCCGCCAGGCATCCGCCGGCAACCGTCCTCAGGCTGATTGACCGGAAAGGCCCGCTCCTGCCATTGCGTGATCTGGTCGTCGTCGTGGAAACGCTCCCAGATCTCCTCTGGAATTCTGATCCGGGAAGAGGCTGGAGCCTCGTCGAGAAAAACGAACTCCCGCTTTTTACTGGGAGCGTTTCCTGTGAGAACCAGCCTGCCTCGCGTCCAACCGTCCTTTCCTGGGTTGCCAAACTTGATCTCTTCGACTTCGTCAGACTCTGAACGCATCCGCACCCAGCACTCTTTGTTCTGAAAGCGCCAATCAGGGGCGTAGTTCGGTCCAGCAGAGAACTTCAGCCCTGCTCTTGAAAGCACCTCGCGGGAAACGCGTACCACTTCACAGGGGGCGATGCTCCAATTGTCTCCATCTCGTCGCACGAAACCGCCGGTGGGCTTCTTTCCGCCGCGAAGCACACGGGCGCGGTACTCCCTGCCGATCCGGTCGTCCGAGACTGTTCTGAAAAAGGGCTTTTGATCACTGACCGGCAGAATCTTCGCGAACGACAGAATCTCAACCAGCGTTCGCACCATGCCCCGAAGGCTCGAACCTGGAATGGCAGGCGTTCCCTCGGGCGTCAGGAACGGCTCGGGTCTCACACGCGCATCGCGGCTGTCCCAGAGGCCATTGTTGCCTCTGGTTACTGCTCCCCGGATGAACAGGGGCGTGAGCGTGCGAATCTGAAGGTCAATCCAGCCATGGTTAGTGCCGGCAATGAACTCGTCTTGGCGCTCCCACGGTTTGATTTTCTTGCCTCTGACTTCAATTCCGTCTTCGACGGAGTAGACGCGTTCTGGCAGCGGGACGAAATTATACGGCGCAATCGCGGTCCGAGCGGGGTGGGTGGGATTCTGATGACGGGGTATCATGAACCCTTCACCTCCAGCTTTACCAGTCGCGTGGCAGCAATCCGCACGGCGCCAGTTTCGTCATCAGATGCCAGATAGTGGCGCACATGCAGCCGCAGCGGCCACGAGGACTTCTGGAATGCGTCTTCCGAAACTTCGACCGGCACAACCTGTTCTGCCCCTGTAGGACTTCCTACACGGCTGAACCCACTTTTCGGCCCTTCGAGCAAGCGGTCACCGAGCACAATCCGGCTCTCGTTTATGGGACGAAGATCGTCCAGATCACAAGGGTGATCTCTCAGCGTCCGGCCGCGGAAAGATTTGCCTTCACGCCAAATCAGAAGCTCGCGATCCTTCCCAAACAAGCGCAACTCCAGGACGTTCTCTTCCTTCGGTTTTGGTGCGCGTGCGGGGAAAGGGACGCAGGCCAGTTGCCACCCACCCGCGTCGCGGTCCAGGCGGCCCCACGTGACCCCGTCGTAGCAGTAGGCCAAGAGCAGCTCGACGCCGTCCGTGATCGACGCCTCCCCGCTTCCGGTAATCCAAGCCAGCAGTTCGTGACACGTGAACGCCTCAAGAGGCTCGATCACGCAACCAGCAAGTTCAGGCATGTCTCATCTCCTGGGTGTGATTTCGCGGCGGTATGTCGTGAAATGACTGAATCTCTCGGTCGAGCCGTTGCACTGTCGCGTTCGGCAAAGCAGCGCCCAGTTCGATGTCCGCTACGAGACCGTCCGGAAGGCGCAACGTGGCTCGACCAGTGAAAGCTCCGCGCCCGACAGATGCCGTGCCTCCCACGGGTAGGTCGCCAGTAAGAAGATCTTTGATCAGAAGCAGAACGAAGCCAATTTCCCCGTCTTGGGGATTTCGCAGTTCCACACGAATCGAAGTCTCACTTCCAAACCACGGTTCCTCATCAAATAGTGCCGCCGGAACGACTCCTTGCGTGAAGCGATCGATGCGAACCCGGCTGGGACGCAAGGGTTTGCCGTTGCGGAGTGTCGATTCGGAAATGCGAATTCTTGAGCTCCACAATGATGCCTCCATCCTCTCCTCTTCCTTTGTGCGGGGGCCGAACAACTCCTCCACCCAGTGTTCGGCATCGCCGTGGCGAGCGCGGACGATGCGAGCAATGCGGAGGGCCCGTGCTCGAAGTGCGCCTGCAAGGCCCGTCCCCGGAATGACCGGTTGCCCGCCGGAGGTAAGGTGAGTAACGTCTGGCGCATCGGGCGTCAACCCCGGACTCCGAACCAGTACGCCGCCTTGCTGTTTCAAGAAGAGGTCACAAATAAGGCGCTTCCGTTGATCTTCAAAGGTCCGCCATTGCGCACTGCCGCAGGCATTCCGCAGCGCTGAGCCCAAATCCGGCTGCGGAGCCCTTCCGGCCGGTATCGGATGCTCATGATTGGAGAGCAGCCACTCCAGCCAGCCACCTGAGGAGCTCAAATCGTAACGAGATGCTCGCCAGTTCCTGGCTGAGAACCGGCCCAGCCCCCGCGACCGCCGCATGCCGATCGTTAGTTCGCCGGTTTCCAACGCTTGCAGGCATGCCGCCAGCAGTCCAACCAACTGACTCTCCTGTGCGGTGTTCTCCACCAGAAGTTCCAGTCTCAGAGGGAACACGGTGCCTGGAGGGAGCACCTCGAAATCGAACTTCTTGTGCTCCTCGGCAGTTCCGGTAGTCGTGTTGATGGAAACTCCATCGCGAATTTCGCTACTCCGGCCCGGCGGAAGCTGTCCGAGGCTGTCGAAAACGATCAGCGGACTCTGCGCCCCGAGGTCGTCTCCCCGCGAGCCTCCGAAAAGCCGAGCTACTTCCGCAGGCTCTGGCGAAGTGTATCCGACCAAGTAGTCGGCGAGGCAGCCACGCAACGCCCCTGCCAACGACGTCCCAGGCAGCAAAGGAGTGCCGTCCCGGGCGTCGCGAATCAAGGGCATGTCAGTAAGTCCGTCGCCCTGCCCTCCAAAATGTGCAGCAGATTCGAGAACGGCCTCGGCTGTAATTACCCAACGGGCTACCAAGGGCCGGACACCGCCGGGCCCGGCGAGGCGATCGATTCCTGTGCTGCAACTGTTCGTTTCGCTCATGTTGCACTGGCCTCCTTTCGCTTCCTCTGCTTGGCTAGAGCAGCAAGCGTGGCGTCGATGAGACGAACCGCAATTTCCTGATTCATCCCCATGAGCTGCTGAAGGGCGTTCTCCTCCGAAACGACGTGGTTCCGTTGGGCCAAAGGCTCGAGGCGCAACAGTTCCTTTAGCCGATCCCACCGATGTTCGCCCGCTAGGTTGCTCAACCAATTCGCCAGACTCAAAGGACCTGTACCCGGGTCGATCCGGCAGCGTCTAAGTTGATCCTGTGCAGGGCGTCGCAAGGCGCGATCGCCGGAGCCCAACCACTCAGCGAGTGTCTGCAAAGCTCCGGCAGGTTGCGTGCGCAAGGGGACGCGGAGCCGGCCTAACAAACTCGGCGACGGGATTCGGGAAGCGCGCCCGGCAACTGTCAGGGCTAGCTGCTCGATCTCACGGCTGACGGCGGATTGCAGAAGACGACGTTCCATGAATTCAACTAACTCCGGGGCTGTCGTGGACGGCTTCTGCGCTTCAGATCTCCTGGCGCACCGAATCCGTACTTCCTGTACCGGGGCCTCCAGGAATGTGAACCGCCCGAATCCTTCCGTCCGCCGCTCGCCGATGCCCTCGTGTTCAAGCGCCAGCAAGTCGTCAAGGGGAATTGTCGCCTCGGCCTTGAACAGCAGAACAGATCCAGCCGCGATCGCCCTGGCCTGCGGTAGTTCGAGGCGCCATTTCTGGTTGAACCCTCCCACGAGGTCGAAGGCCCACCGGATGCGCTGCAGTGTCACGCGGCCGCCGAATCGCGATTGGAACAACTCTGGCAACGAAGCAGGGTCAATCTGGCCCGTCCGGGGATCGCGCACGATGCAGTCTGAGGTGAGAAGCACCCGAAACTGATCACCGGGGCGGAGGTCTTTCAAGATCACACCTTCGCCAGAAACCTCCCGCTTCTGAACCGAACCCCACTTGATTTCAGCCTCGCCACCATAACCCGCTCGCCTGGATCGGCCGAGTCGGATCGATCCTTTGAGTATTTCTTGGATTTGGTTGATACGCTGCTCGCACTCCGATTCGTCGCTCCCAAGAACTTGAATCATTCCGGCAAACGTTTGACCCGGCTGCAAGTACTCGTAAGTGAAAATCGCTCCGTGCGGGAACTCGCGACCGTCCCGTTTTTCTGTCCATGCTCTCCCCCGCTGCCTGTCTCGTTGATGATGAATGCGACTGCCAACCTCTGCGTTCATTCTGACGGGTTGCGCCGAGGTGAGCGAAACGTACTGCCACCGGATGACCTTTAATGAGTCCTCAGGCCAGGTTGCTTGATCTTTTCCTTCAAAAGCCGTCAAGTCCAAATACCGGTCGGCCTCTTTAGAGGATCTCAGAGAAGTTAAAGCTGGCAAGGTACGCCTCCCCCCGTCATCCAGAGGGTAGGCGTTGAGACAGCAAACGCTGCCATCCAGCACCAAGATTTGAAATTGTGAGCGGATCTCTGCCCGAGAGTCCGGGTCACCAAGCCGCGCAGCCAACGCGCCTCTTATAGCTCCGCCCGGGATGAAACTCAGAGTGGTCGCGCTGTTCGGATCGCCGCCGACGACATTCAAAATGGCGGGAGCACGTAGCGAGAGAGTGAACGGCAGGTATCTTACGATCATGGACGATTCCCCCGCGCAAGCGCCCTTGTCAAATCAGGATCACCATTCACCAGCAGCCGCACGTAACCGCGACCGCGGTTACGGCCCAATCCCATGTGTCTTGTTCCGAGTACGCTCAGAGCAAGGCACTGCAGATCTTGCTTCCGTGGCTGCTGGATCCAGGTAAGCGGCGCGCTGAGCCTCAACTTGCGAAGTGCGACCCGTATGGAACGCAAAGTAGTTTCCGCCGGAGCCCCTGTTTTTCGCTCCTCAGAGGTCTGGCTGCGTACGTCAGTCAGACTCTCCAGGATCGCCTGTGGCAAGAGGGGATTATGGGCTCTTCTCTCTGCCCAGGCAATCCAATCACTAACCGCCGCATCGAGATGAGCGTCGCCGAAGCGGAGTATGGACGTTTCGTCGAGGTCGCCGATGGGACCCCAGACGCGCGACCCAGCCTCGTGAAGTCCGGGAAAACAGCTTGCCATGGCCAGCCAGGAATCCCTGATCAGGCCGCGCAAGGTCTTCCCGTTCAAACAGGGAAGGCCGAGATCATCATGCTCGATTTCGACGTCGACTGAGCCGGGCGCGCCCTCGCCCCGGCTGAAAGATGTGTCAGAGAGCAGTTCAATCGTGATGTGATCCGGGATTGTCATGCTTCACCTCCCAACGGCAGATGCACGTCGACGAGCTCGATTGCGTCCAGCAGAGGAGTCCGGTCGCCATTGAAGCCCGAATCATCAAGATCAGTCGGCAGGGCAAGCTGCCGGTCCATAATCTGCCAAGCGTGTAGGGCGCTTCGAACGGCCGTCGGCCCCTGCCGGAGCAACGATGCCAACGCCTTAACCTTGTTCCGCCGCCGCCCCCAGCCCGGGCCCCGCAGGCCGGTCCCACTTGTTCCAAGAAGTGTTCCCGAAAGCCAGGACCAGGTTTCGCCGTCACTCACGGCGCTTCCCAGGCGGTATGGCCGACATGTCAGTCGAAGGTGATTTACCCGATACAGTCGATTCCGAAACTCTTGAATTGGCTCCGTCGGACGGACAGCTCCGATGTGCCAATCCAGCCAGCAGCCCGGATCCTGCTGTCGACGTCGCACCAACTTTGCGTGCGAGCAGAGTTTCTCTGCGAGTTCGTACGCTCTCGCAAATGGATAATGTGCCCGCACAATCGCCACTCCTGCACACGCGCTCATTTTGCCCAGATGCGGGCAATCGCTTCCGTTGATCTCGCGTAGCGCAGTTGCCGCAAGGTCCAGCGCGATCCGGCCATCGCACAGGAAGGTGAGGTCATCTCCTCCGAGCAGGACAGGTCGGAGGGGAAGTTTGCCGGGTCGCAGTTCAAAGTTCAGCCTTGGGACCGAACCCTGAAGGCATCCATCGTGTATCGCTTCGAGGACACGCCTAACGGTGCGTTGCCAAATTCGGCGAAACTCTTTGTCGATCCATTCCGACCACTCGCGGTAGTGATCCAGCACAGTCGCGTCCTCGAGGCCCGCCTGCACACAGCGCGAAAGCCAGGTGCGGATTTTCTCTCCCATGGCATTCGCGTCCACGTGGACGACGGCCAGCAGGCTGGTATCTCCGCGACTGCGGCCCAGTTCATCGATTTCGGTGGGAAACCGCCAACCCGATGTAAACTCAAGATCTTTCTCCCAGCGCGATTCAGCCCTTTTGCGGGTATCATCACACCGCCACGTCTCAACTTGTTTCGAAACAGGCGTTCCATCCAGACGGTCTATTGCGGTTGCGGGCAACCCTGTCACTCCACAAGCGGCCGTTACAGCTAGCCCGAGCGCCTCGACATTCGGCTTTCGTTCGAGCTTCTTGCGAGCCAGAATAACCTGTAGGTCCCGTAGAGATTTAGCAAGCCCATTCTGGATGGGATGGTGCGCGACAACTAGCTCCAATCCTGGCGCGTTCTCGAGTATCTTCCGGGTGTAGACTCCCGCAAATTTCTTAGCTTCGTCCTCCGAGTCGAATGCCAGAACGGCTGAGCCACCGCCTGCGTGGAGTACCTGATTGCGCCAGCGCTGAAGAGCGCCATCACAAGAAGTCGCCCATTGAACCAGCCATGAAGCTGAAACCACATCGCGCAGTCGATTTGACGTAAAGACATACTTCTGGATGCCAAGTAGATCGATGCCAGTCAAGACGTTCATCGCGATGCTCCAAACGCTTTAGGAGTCCAACCAGCGCTTCAGGGAGTCAAGGTTCGGTGAACCTGCAGTCCCCGTCCACTCACGCAGGTCGGCAAGGCCAAACACCTGGGGTTTGTTTGGAGCTTCCCAGACACTTTCCACGTCCCCGCGCAGTTGATCGATGTACCGACCGTTGCTGTCCTGGCCGTCAATCAAACTGACAACAGCCGAACGAGCCAAGTCGCCGCCAAGCTGTCGAGCTCGCATCGCGACCTCGAAGAGCTTCGATTTGCACAGACCAAGTTTGTTGTCCGTCGTACAAGAAATCACGTAAAGGCGGTGACTGCGAACCAGGGCAACATCAATCTCAAACGCTCGACCCCCAAGCCGCCAATAAATCCCCTGAGAAGGAGTTAAGCCTGTTACACGCCTCGTCCAGGCTGCAACCGCAACTTCGAGCCACCCGCCGCCCAAAAAGCGCCACCATGCCTTGAATCGGTTGTCATCCCAGTGTTCTTCCGGAACCTGAGGCGCCGAGAGCGTTAGACCCGCTTCCTGTGGGCACCAGGGCTGTTCGAGCGCCTTCTGTAGCTTCCCCTGTTCCTTGAACCGCTGTGCCGTGTCGCACAGATCCTTTGCAAGCTTGGCGTCCACGGCCACTCTAACTGCGATGGTACACGCATCCTTCTCGGTCGGCCCATTGATACCACCGCCAGAGGACGGGAGGATCTCGCACCCATGGAGCCACCCAATTAGATCCAGCGTTACTAAGAGGTTCTGATTTTCCAGGCTGACAAGTCGGCCATCATCGAAGAACAAACACCGCGCTCCATCGTTGAGGTACGATGCGTTCTCGTCCCTGCCCCCGTTTTCCCGGAAAGCCATCCGAGCATGGGCCGCCATGATTTTTGTGCCGCCGGTATAGTTGAGATGTATCTGCTGGGGATCACCGTCGCTGATGATGCTTCTGATCGCTTCGGCGATCTCTCTCGCGTCTGAGGCATTCGCAAGTGCCCGCATCTCAATCTTTGCTTGGTTGCCGAGAACGCATCTAAGCCGTTCCGCGGGTCCGCGGGTCTCCGGGGTATGGATCAAGGACAGTCGCTTGGGTTGAAGGAGTGTCGCCGTAAGGTAATTCGGGAGCGGATTGGAGCCCACCAGTACTATCAGCGTCTCACATTGCCTCATCTTATATCCCCCTATCATAGTTCAGCGGGCGAGCTGGTGAGAGCGAGTGCGCTGCTGAAACTCGCTCACGGTCGCTTTTGAGTTTGAATAGGCAATAACTACGCTTTCGCCCGGTTGAGGCATCGACGACAGCGTATGCTTCATGTGCGCAACAACGGTGCGTCCGGAGATCTGCTGCAGTAAGTGATGGTCTGTCTCGCCGATGATCTTGCCGCGGTACGTTCCACTGGACGTCAAGGCCGCTATGGTGCGGCCGGTATCGCCAAAGATGTCCGCGACCATCTTTCGCGCATCGTCAAATGAAGCCGACAGGCGGTCGCGATCAGGCTGTGCAGTATGGATCGGCGTCACTTCCTTCGTGCGGCCGTTGAGCGCAGAATCACGATCCGCTTCCAGATCCGCGATCTCGCGGCGGATCGGCGCTTCGGCAGCCGCCAGCATCTCTGTGGAACGAGCCGCCTTCTCATCTGGAGAGAACGTGGCGTCATCCAGCTCAATACGCTCCGGCGCGGCCACTTCTACGGCTTCGGCGAGCGACTGATCGCGCTCCAGTTTGAGGACAAAATCGGCGGCGCGAGAGGCATCCTGGGCCGCGCGGAAGATTTCGTGCTTATCGTCTCGCAACGCCTTGATCCAGGAGCCAACATAGGCGGCGTGGCTGCTCGGATCGTAGGGGATGCCTCGCTCGGCGGCGAGGAACATACTGGCGATCTCTGCGCGAAGCTCCTCTTTCGCATAGTTCAGATCACCGAAC
>Ga0209061_1003110_pt1 | contig 18786 bp, 21 predicted proteins | sample Coa_R1_10_FD_187157 | JGI IMG/M metagenome (GOLD analysis project Ga0209061, IMG submission 187157) | Surface soil microbial communities from Centralia Pennsylvania, which are recovering from an underground coalmine fire - Coalmine... | ecosystem: Environmental > Terrestrial > Soil >...
AAGGCAGCGATCGTGGCGGGGCCGAACACCGCAAGATAGGCACGGACAACCTCTGGACCGGCATCGTCGGGGTCAGGCAGCCCGTCCCAGTCCGCGAGCATTCGGTCGGGTCTGGCGAACGTGACGTGCCGACCCCGCGGCGGACCCTGACACAGGATCCCCTGCCACGCGAGCGGCTTGAGCAGGGTGCTCCAACCCGACCGCAGGCGCTCGGCAATATCCTCGTGCTTCATCTGGCCGTCGATCGCGCCCACCAGCTCCTCCCGCGTCAGCGGACCGGCGTCCAGAGCCGCCCAGACGTGCTCAGCCAGCGCGCTCATCACCGACAGGGACGCAAACGCGCGCTGCCAACTTCGCTTATGCCAGCTGCGCGCCGCAGCCAGCAGCGACAACTGCCGCGCGGCCATAGACGGCGACAGCACGTGAAGAGTCCCGCGAACCGTCCAGGTCCGCACCAGCCGGCCCTCCAACAGCGCGCTACCCAGCCCAGCCCCAGCCTCCAGGCCCGGTGCCGTCCTCACGGCAACAGCCAGCTCGGCTGCCACCGGCACTTGAGCCTGAACGCCACACACCCTCGTAGTCACACCGACCGCATCAAGATCCCCCGGCGGATCGACGCACTGCTGACGAAGACGCCACCGCAGAATCTGCGGCCACGTCAGCGAAACCTCTGAGCGCGCGCTCACCAAGTCATTCTACCCGAGCCTAACGGCGCCGCGCCACCTGTCGACACTTCCGCCTTCGCGGCCCGACGAGCACCTCGATCACTCAACGAACGGGTCCTCCTTCGCGCGCGGCAAGCGCGTTGGCGCTAATTCCGCCGGGCCGGTCCCGGCCGGGGTCGGCACACTCTCGCGATGACCTTTGATCTGAGATTCAAGCGACCCGAATCGCGACGGCGGCTGAGGCTCGGGAGGTCGCCGAGTTACTGGACCGCTTCCGCTTCACGAGGGTCGCCGCTTCAACAACCATGTCGGTCTGGACGTCGAGCAGTGTAAGCCGCGTCTCGGCTTCCGGAGCGGTCAGGAACTCACGCAACCGCAGAACCTCCACCACCGGATACTTGCGAGGGAGGAACGCGAACGCGGCCGACAGGGCTGCCAGCACGGCCGCCCCCAGCCCGATCTGGAACGCGAGATCGGCGGAGACGAACGCCTGCGCGGTGGCGCCAAGGCCGACCAGCACGCCCGCGAAGCCGAGCACCACGCCGGCTTCCGTGTCAAGACTCTCGGCGTGCGCGTTCACGGTCTCGCGCTCCCGCGCCACCTGAGCGGCGACCAGCTCAAGTGACGGGAGCGGCGGCGACTCCGGATCGTTCTTCGCTTGGGCTCGGGTGTCTGCCTCCACTCACCTCGAGCCTAGGTCGCACCGCGGACGGCCTCATGCCCCGTGGAGCGCAATCTCGGCACCCGCCTTCGTGTCGGGAAGCGCCCAAGAGCGCACGCCCAGCGGTTGCGGTTCGCGCGGACACCAGGGAGCGGTGGCTATCGGATCTTGCGGAGCGTCGCTTCGATCTCGGACGTCAGGCGGTAGAGGTCGAGCTGGTCGGGCTCATCGGGCGCGAACCGGCTAAAGCCGAACCGTTGCCACCAGGTGCGGGTCTGCTCGTTGGTCGCGGTCATAACGACGGCGTGGCACGCCGTCTTCTTGTCGAGCTCGACCGCGGTCGCGAGGACGTGGGCCGCGAGCGTGGTCCCGATCCCGAGGCTTGCGTACCGCTGGTCGACGGCGAGCCGGCCGAGGCGGAGCGTCGGAACGGATCCGGCGCGCCCTTGGCGAGCGCGCGGGGTGCTTGCGAGCGGTCGATCCAGGTCATCGCGACGCTTGCGTAGGCGACGATGACACCGTCGGGCGTGGCAGCAGCTCAAGCCATGGCTCGACATCCGTCGCGCCCTTGCGATGCCTCCACCGGCTCCCGAACTTGAGCGCCAGCGGTGCTACAGTGTCGCACATGGAGATTGGTGTTCGCGATTTGCGTAACCGCACCGGCCAGGTGATCGACGCCGTTCAAGCGGGCGAACGCGTCACCCTGACCGTCCGCGGCGAACCCGTCGCGGACATCGTCCCCCACGGCCGCCGCGCCCGATGGCTCTCCGGCGCGTACCTTCGTGAGCAATTAGGCGCCCGAGCCGCCGATCCAGAGCTCACCCTGGAGCTGGACGAAATCGCCGGACAAACGCTCGACCAGCTGTGACGAATCCCACCTCCGGGCTGCTGGACACCTCGGTCTTCATCGCCCGTGAAACGGAGCGACCGCTCGGCGACCTGCCGGACCACGTCGCAGTGTCCGTGATCACAGTCGGCGAGCTTCACCTGGGTGTGCTCAACGCTGCCGACACCACGAGCCGTGCTCGTCGCGCCGACACGCTCGCGCTCGCTCGAGCCGCCGACCCGATCCCGATCAGCGAGGCGATCATGGTCAGCTGGGCGCGACTCGTGACGGACTGTCGCGCGGCCGGGATCCACAGCAAGGTCAAGCTCACCGACGCCCTGATCGCCGCCACCGCGGTCGAGCACGGCCTCCCGATCGTCACTCAAGACGACGACTACGATCGAATCGCAGCAGCACACCCACCGCTGCGAGTGCTCAAGGTCTGACCAGTCGGCGCCAGACCAGCGCCCCTGCCACGAGCGCCAGCAGGGCCGGGCTGGCCCTGCACCCTGCTATCGGCGAAACTGAGGTCTTTCACCTCTGCCGCCGACCCGCCCTGCCTTCGCGCCCGCGCGGGCATCCGTCACGATGCCGCTGGCGTGGCTGCTCGTGACTGCTCCGCCCGGCCACGAGCAGTGAGGATCGGGGTCGTCCGGACACCGGGGCGGACGGCCCACGCCTCACGCCTCGACGCGATCGCCGGCTGTCACGGCACCCGGGCGTCGACCAGGTCGGCGATAATCGAGAGGTCTTTGAGGTTGTCGGTCAGGAGCACCGCCCCATGGACATTGGCGGTGGCGGCGATCGCCAGGTCTGCGATCCGCTTTCGCGCTTGGCCACCGCGGGAGGCGACAGCCGCTTGCAGTCGGCCCCATTCGCGGGCGACTCGGTCATCAACTGGCAGCGGGTCTGGAAACCTGGCCTCGATCAGCCCCAAGCGCGAGGCTCGCTGCGCGCGCGTCTCGCCGTCGGCGGCGACCAGCAGTCCGAAATGCAGCTCGGCGATCGATACCGTGCTGATTGCAGCCTCCACATCGGCTGCGATCGGGGTGCCGCCGATGAGCACGGACGTGTCGAGTACGGCGTGCAACGTCTACTCGGACCAGGGATCGCGCAGCGCGCCGCCGAAGTGCTCGAGATCGCGACTGAGCGCGTCGTCGCGAGGTAGCTCCCAGAGGTCTGACAAGTGGGAGGCAGCGACCCAGGTGCGGGCTCGGACGGGACCGAGCTGCGCGACGGGCCGTCCCGACACGGTGATCGTGAATTCCTCGCCTGTCTCAGCGCGGCGCAGGACGTCGCCGATGTTGTTCCGAAGTTCTTTCTGCGGGATTGTTGTCACGCACGACATGGTAGCACAACTGCTACCGCGTGCCCAGCGTCAACGCGCCCGGAGCCTGGCGTCGCGAGAAGGTTGTGCAACGAGTTTGACGAGCCGGACAACAAGGGCGTGACGACCAATTCACGGCGGCACGCCGACGACGCTCGACAACGCGAGCAGCGCCTTGAACGCCTTTACGCGGAGCACGGCCGTGCGGTGCTCGCATACGCGGTCCGCCGCGCGGCCGATCAGCAAGATGCGGCCGACGTCGTGGCAGAGAAGTTTCTCGTGGCCTGGCGCCGCTTGGATCAGGTCCCGGCTGGCGAGCAGGCTCTGATGTGGCTGTACGGTGTCGCGCGCCGCGTGCTCGCGAACCAGGAGCGTGGAGAGCGACGCCGGCAGCGGCTGGCAGAGCAACTCGGACGCGAACTCGTGCGAGCCCTCCACGCCGTCCAGCCGCCTGCGGCCATCCCGCAGCCGATCCTCGCAGCGTTGGCAAGCCTCGGACCAGATGATCGCGAGATCCTGCTTCTCGCGGCGTGGGAGGAGCTATCACCCGGGGAGATCGGAGCGGTTCTGGGGATCAGCCAGATCGCTGCCCGGAGCCGTCTACATCGCGCTCGCAAGCGACTCCGCGCTGCGCTCGATCCGTTGGCCGAGGCCGATGACGCTGCTCACTTGAATGTTCAGGAGGCCCGATGACACCCAACGACCCAATCAAGGCGCTGCGCAACGCCAATCCCCTGCCAGGCACCGCCGCCGCGAGGTTGCCCGTGCGAGCCGGCGAATCAGAACTGCTGCGCCGCATCGTAGCCTACAACGCGCCGCACACTTCTCGTTTGCGGCCCCGGCGCCGGTTCGCGCTTGCGTTTGCGGCGGCTGCCGCGATTGCGGTTATCGCGCTCGTGCCGTTCGGCGGTGGCGGCGCCGGTCCCCCATCAGCTTTCGCGGCGGCGCTGGTGCGGTTCGCGAACTCAACACCGCGATTGTTGCTGCAGATTCCGGGGTGGCACGTGGTGTTTGTCCAGCAGGACCCGGGCGGGTACGGCGAGATGCACTTCGTCCGTGGCCGGGTCAACGCACAAGGCATGCCAGCCACGCCGCTGACTGGCGAAGCATCGCTGATTGACCGGTTCGCGCAGCTGAATTGGGGACCGGCCAGCGCTCGCGTGCGCCGGTACATCCAAGGCGGCCACCAGAAGATCCCCACGGGTCTCGGCGTACCCGCGACACGCCTTCAGGTCGAAGGCCGCACACACGACTACCTCGACGTCATCGCAAGCCTCATCTACGACAACCGAGCGATCTCCCTCCGCGTGACCGTCACGGGCATGCCCGACCTCCGAACCGTGCTGCAAGCGCTGAACCGCGTAAGCACGCCGGCCTGGCTTGACGCAATGCCGGCCAGCGTGATCAAGTCCGCCAACAGCGACACCGCGATCCGACAGATGCTCAATGGGATCCCGCTCCCGCCCGGGTTCGACGCGGCCAAGATCCCCGGGATCAACGACACGCAGACCAACTACTACCTCGGCACCGAACTCACCGGAACCGTTGCGTGCATGTGGATCGCCGACTGGAGCCACGCACGAGCGACCGACGACACGGCAGCCGAACAGCGCGCGATCGCCGCCATGGCCACCGTCCCCGACTGGCCGCTGTTCCGCTGGATGTCCAAGCAAGGCGCCTGGCCACAAGTTCTCATCCAATTCGCCCAAGCCATGCCCAAGGGCACTTGGTTTGGCCACTCGCTCACGGCCGCTGTCGATCCGGGCCTCGGATGCTCCCAACTCGGCGTCAAGCTCCCAGGAGCAGACCTTCCAAACGGTGGGCTGAAGCCCGTCAGGTTGAAGCCCGTCAGGTAATCGACCCGGGAACGGCGAAAGTCGTCCAGCGCGGCCCGGCGACAACGCGCCACGTGCACGCTGACACGAAAGCGAGCCCGTGCGACGAACAGACCGGATCCCCAAATCGCCGGAGGCCGGTGCCGCGACCTACTCGAGCGCTGCCGGAAGGACAGCAAAGCGGCCGCCAATTGCCGGCTGCCGCCTGAGGCGTGCAGCAGCGCGCGAACGTTGATACGCGGGCAGACGGGACCCCTGCTTTCGGTTTCCCACAGGTATCTCGTCGTCGACGGTCGTGAACCCGCAAAGCGCGGATTGCACGTCACACCACCGCGAACCCGACGTCTGTGTGGATGAAGTCGTCCCCTTTGAAGAGCAGCGGCCGTGCGGTTGCTCGGGCGAGCGCATAGGCGAAGCAGTCGCCGTAGTTCAGGCCCGCCCGCGCTCTGCCCTTGCCGAACCGCGCGAACGCCTCGCGCGCCAGGTGCGCTTGCGCAGCGTCCACCGCAACGCAACGCACGGCTGCGGCGGCCAGCAGTTCATCGAGGTCGCTGACTCCTTCGGCCCCCGTCTTGGCCAGCATGACAATCGACGTCTCGACGAGCGTTGCCGCAGAGATCAGCGGATCCTCGGCGTCAGCGAGCAGCTCGATGAAGCGATCACGTTCCGGCTCGCCGAGGAGCACTGCCACAAGCGCAGATGTGTCGACGACCATGCCCCGATTTTCAGCGAGGCAGGCCGTGGGGGTCGTAGCCGATGATCTCATCGGCGGGGCGCCGGTCTCGGACGTGGCGCCTCGCGCTACGACCGGCAATCTCTGTCAGCGCCTGACGGCGCTGCTCGCGCGGAACCGCACCCCGCAGACGCTCGAGCCGCTCTCGGACCGCGGCAGTGACAGCCATCGTGATGCTTTCGCCCGTCTCTGCTGCGAGTTCGCGAGCCAGCCGATCTGCCGTCTCGTCCTTGATGTTCAGAGCCATCTTATAGGAAGAATACCACGTCCTTTCTTCCTCTGAAGAGGCTTGCCTGTTGCCGCCGACGAGAGACCCGCTCTGCTTGTAGCACGAGTATCTGCGCTCTGCCGAGGCCTGCCCTAGTCCGCGCGGAAAGCAGAGCAGAAGCGACGTCAGCATCACCACGACCAGCGCCCTCCTATGCCGGCGGAGGAGGGCCCGGTGCTTGCTCGATTGGGGCTAACGCCGGCCACTTAGGCGACGAGCAGCAGCGCCGCAGTCGTGACCCCCGCGGGGTCAACCGGCAACGCGCCGACGATACACGAGCAGCAGCCATCGCCCATGCGATCGGGCACACATCGGTCACACAGCTGGTATGCCAACCGTGGACCGCACCGCGGCCCCCGGTGCGCGCCCCTGTTCAAAGTCCCTGCTCATAAGCACCTTTCGGCCCCTGCTCAGTCGCCGTACTGCGGTGCTTGCGCCCAATCCGCGCCAGCAAACAGTCGCTTCCCGTGCCCCGTCAGCGCTCAAATAACCGCTTCGCCGATGACCGGGAGCCGGCCCAGGCCGCGGATTTTGCGGCGGATTACCGGGGATTGGGCACAGAAACGCGCTCTGTGGCCAATCATCGACGTCCCGTAATCGCCTCACGCGTCCGCCGGCAGAAGCCGGAACGCCTTCCCGCCGGCCAGGCGTCTCACAGCGCGGAAGTGTCGCTCGTCGAGCGTGGCGATCTCGGTCGTGCCGAGCCGCTCGGCGAGAGCGACCAGCGAGGCGTCCGCGAGCCCGAGCCCGGTGTCGGCGTACCGCTCGGCGATCTTCACCACGGAGGCGATCGCGCCCGACCACCATTCGACGAGGTAGGCGCCAGCGGCGAGGTCCCGGTGAAGCGCTCGCCGCGCCGTCGGACCGCCGCGAGCACCGACGAGATGATCGACCTCCGCGATGATCATTGGCGTCGTCATGAGATCGTCGTCCGCGCCATCGAGCCATCCAGCGACGATCGCGTGATGGTCGTCGGCAGCGTTCATGTAGGCGACGACGACCGACGTGTCAACGACGATCACTGCTCGCCGAAGCCTGACTCGGCAAGGTGCTCGTCGGCACGCGACGCGAGATCGGCAGGCCCACGGAACGCCCCGCGCGCCCGAGGCTTCACCCGGAGCGAACGACCAGCCGCATCGCGCAGCGCCTGCCGGATCAGCTCGGCTTTGGTCGTCCCCTCGGCGGCAGCACGTCGCGCGAGAGCGACGTCCACGTCGGGCTCGATGTAGATGCTCGTCTTCTTCACGGATCCAATTCTACCACCTGCCACCCGCCACCTGTCTGCGAGCCCGACAGCTGACGAGAGCCTTGCAACGAGCGCGTTGGAGGGAACGCGCGAGGTACTGGAAGCGCAATGCAAAGTCGCGGAGGCAGAGGCGGTGGTCGGCGGTTCGCAAGCCGCGCGTCGCGCCCGTGGTTGTGGCGACATCACAGAATGCCGGCCCCGGCCACCGGCACCGACGCGGCCGTGGGCTGCTGCTTGAAGGCCCGCTGCGACAGGCGGGGCGGATTCGCGGGACGCTTCTCTCATCGTTGCTTTCTGTGCGTCCTGGCGAGGACGTGAGCAGGCGCTCGTGTTCCCGGCGGAACGGCAGTGAACGTAGCCGAGCGCAGCGGGCTTGAGCGCGGTCCCCGCGTCAGCGTGTGAGTTGATTCCGTTTGCTCAGCTCCGCCCAGAACCTCGGATATCGAGGCGAGAGGCGGATTCCTCCGGATTTGGCGGCGAGTTCGCGTTGCTTCCCAAGTCTCCCACCCAGGCCCGAGGTGCAGTCAAGCCGGCGCACCGGCACGTGGCCGGTACGTCACTGGAGGAGCCGGATCGCGCAGCTCGATCCGGGCGCGCTCGCGAGGTGGCGGTCACCGGTCAGCAGCTCGCAGCCGAGTAGTTCGGCGAGCGCGACGTAACTCGCGTCATACGCCGTGACGTTTGCGCGCAGCTCGAACGCGCGCCGCATGAGCGGTAGCGTCGGGTACCGACTGATGGCAAGCTGCTCGAGGTCCTCGATCGCGGTCTCAAACCGGCGATCAGAAATCGTGCCCGCCAGCCACCGCTTCCGAAGAACGGCGACCGTCTCGACGTCAACGAGGTCAGGAGCAGATACCGCTCCGGCGCCGCTAATCTCGCCGCGTGCACGACGCCCGTCTGCCCCGTCGTCGCCGATCACGTTCGCCAACACCGAGGCGTCGACGACGATCAACGCCGGGCGCGCTCCTCGTGCAGATCCTCAACCGCTTGCGCGAGTCCGACGGAGCCGCCCCGACGCTGAGCGATCTGCTCCAGCACCTCGTCAACCGTCGGCTGATCGGCGAGGCGCCGGAGCTCACCGGCCAGGTACTGCTGAAGCGACTGGCCGCGCCGTTCAGCGCGACGCTGAAGCGCCGCATGCACGTCGTCGGGGAGGTTACGAATGAGCACGTTCATGCTTGCAAAATGCTATCACGGTCGTGGGGAAACGAGGGTCCTCCTGTCCGCAAATCAGCAAATCAGGGGCGTTCCCAGCACGATCGCGATGCTCGTGCCGAAGTGAGAGCCGGGGCCTCAAGGGAGGGTGTGGGGAGGATCAGTCGCGGCTGTGCCGGCCGGGGCTCGGACGGGTGCACATTGTTGTGGGTGACGCGGATTCGCACGATGACGATGCTGCGCGCGGGTTCCGCTGTCGGCGGAGTGGGAACGGACGCTCGCGCGTGGTTATCAGCCCGCCACGGATTTGCAGAGGACCGGCCGGGCCGTTGTGCACGAGGGCCATCTGTCGACTTGCGTGAGGCGGTTGCTCGCCCGACGACCGCGCGCGATTTCGCCGGTCTCGGCCTCGTGCCACACTCGCAGCAGAAACGCAACCCACGCGCGAAAGGGGCGCCAGCTGTCGGTGATCGACTGGACGGCGGCGGCGTCGGCGGTGCCGTGGGCGGCGCGGATCGCCTCGTTGAGGCGCGCGTCCTGGTCCGGTAGCGCGTCGGGGAGCCCGACGCCGCGGATGAGGATCAGCTCGGCCGAGAACGGTCCTATCCCCGGAAGCCGTTGAAGGTGCTCAAGCGCATCCTGATGGCTGATCGCCCGCAGCCGCTGGCGCGTCAGCGCGCCGTCCATGGCGGCCGCCGCGAGCGTTCGCAACTGCCCGAGCTTTCGGTCCGTCAGTCCGCGTTGGGGGGAGGTGATCTGGGCGAGGCGGCCAGGGGCGGGGAACGCGCCGTGCTCGCCGAGCTCATTGGCGAGGCGGCGTTTGATCGCGGCGGCCTGGGTCATGCGGATCCGCTGCCGATGATCGTCCATGCCGCAGCCTCATACGGGGTGTAGAACAGGACCGGTCGCAGGCCGGGGAACCGTTGCTGGAGCGCTCCGAGGACTCGGTCATCCTTGCCGAGCGCGGCGTAGTCGGTCCCGTCGACGTCCAGACAGAGCATCTGCTCAAGATCACGCTCGGCCAGGCGGACCAGCCGCGCTTCCGGTTGCCCGCCAAGCTCGGCGTGGACGCCCTCTTCGTCCTGGCGCAGGGTGGCCTGCACGATTCGCCAGTCGCCGTCGACCGCCCACGCGTAGCGCAGGGCATCCGATCGCCGCAGGGTGTCGGTGCCGGGGAAGCCCTCGATGAAGGTGGCCGACGCGCTCAGCGAGAACGGACCGCGGGGATGGAGGGTGATCGTCATCTATACGCGTCGTGAACGGTGATCACGTACCCGTCGGGGTCTCTGAAGGAGAAGGTGCAGCCGAACGGGCCGTCAAACGGTGCGGTCACGATCGGGATCCCGTCGGCCGCGAGCTGGTCGTGCAACGCCTGCGCGTCGTCGGCCTTGAGCCAGACTGCGATCCCAGGCCGGGCTGGCCGCCATCGAGGTCCGTCGTCGGCAGCCGCTCGCGGACGGCGAACGCGACCGGCTCGGTTGCGAACACCACGGCACCGGGCGGTGATGCCGGCGCGCTAGGCAGACCGACTCGCTGCTCGTAGAACGACGCGGCGGCGTCGAGGTCCTGGACCTGAAGAGAGATGAATGAAGGGCCAATCGGCACGGCAGCGCTCCCTTGCTTGTCAATGTCTTGACGTGAATCATATGTCAAGATGTTGACGTGCGTCAAGTGGATCTCGACACCGCGGTCGGCTACGCCCTCAAGCGCGCCCAAGTCGCGCTCCGAGCCGCGATGGACGCCGCGCTGCGCGAGCACGACCTGACCGTCCCGCAGTACTCCTGCCTGCAACAGCTCGCCCAACAACCCGGGCTCACCAACACCGAGCTCGCTCGCGGCGCGTTCGTTTCACGTCAGGCAATGCACCAACTGCTCGCCACCCTAAAGAGGCTCGACCTCCTCCAGGGCGACGGCGGCGGCCGCCACGAACGCTTCTACCTCACCGACACCGGCGCCCGACGCCTCGCCGGCGCGAGCGCGGCCGTCGCCACGGTCGAAGAGCGGATGCTCGCGCCGTTCGATGCCCAACAGCGACAGCGCCTGCGCGCCGACCTCGCCGCCTGCGCCGACGCGCTCGCTCGAAGCTGACCGACGACGTCTCCGCAAAGCCGGATCTTCAACCGCGACCTTCTGGCTGAAGGCTCGGCCGGCGTGTCGTCTCGAAGACGGATCTGAGCCTGATCCTCGCCGGCATCGATCTCGTTCTCGGCCGGGAACAGCCCCAAGACCGGCAGAGCAGCCACCACGCCGACGCCCATACAGACTCGGTCGGTCGCGACGCCGTCAGCACACGCAGCAGACGCCGCTCGACGCGGCGTGGCACCCGTGCGGAAGCGAACAGAGGGCGCGCAGCGGTCAGCTGGCTGTGCCCTCAGTCTCGCCAATTTCGAGACCGCGGCATCCCGCGGGTGACGGCGGCCTAAGAAATTGAAGGGATTCCGATGGCTCGACTCAATACCTGGCGTCTATGACCCAGTCCCGCCCTCGCCCTCCGCCAAGGAAGATCACTGCAAACAACCGTAGGTGAAAAATCGGGGCGCCCGGATTTGAACCGGGGACCTCACCGACCCGAACGGTGCGCGCTACCAGGCTGCGCCACGCCCCGAATGCAGCGAGTTTGCCACATGGCGGCCTGTGAGGCGGTCCAAAGCGCCCGGGCGGCCGCAGGAAGCGTAAGCTCAGCTTGCGCCTCGTCGGGCAAAGGGTCGCCTGGGCGGCGCAGACTCCCGCACGTGGCGGCGCAAACTCCCGCGCGGGGCGGCACAGACTCCCGGGCAGGGCGGCATGGACTCCCCCCGAGGCGCCCTGCGCGAGACCGGCGCCCCAGGCCGCCGTGGGCGGCGCAGAGGACCGACCAGCCCAACGTGCGTCCAGCAAAGCTTGCCTCCGTCCGGTGAAGCGGCCATACTTGGGAGATTCAGCGACCGGCAGAAGGGAGGCACACCCGATGGCCAATCATCTGACGCCCACGGAGCTGGCACGCGAGGCCGGGCTTGACCGGCGAGACGTGATCGCCAAGTGCTGCGAGCTGGGCGTCCCAATCTTCAACGGTCGAATCGACAAGACGCTGTTCCTCACCAGTCTCAAGCAGACTGCCACCGGCTCGCGGGAGCATCAGGCACAGGCCGCGCCGGCCTAGCGCAACGCCGGAGCACGCAGGGCGCGCGCTGGAGCGCCGCTTGGTTGTCGGCGCGCGGCGCGCGCGTCCGGGTGCCGGGCCACAGAGTTGCGTGGCATCCGCGACGGCGAAGCGCCGGCGGGGTCAGCGATGGGCGACGCGGCTTCGCAGTGCCACCGCAGTGGCCTGCAGGCGCCGGCGCCAGGGGTCGGCTCCGCGGTCCTGTTCCGAGAGCCGATCGATCGCCTCGCGCAGACGGCCGGACGACACCTCTATGCCGTGACGGGTGAACGTCTGTCGCAGCATCGGGTAGTCGGCGGCTAGACGCAGCACGACCGAACGGAAGCCGTGGCGCGCGATCTCGGCTCGCGAGCTGAAGTTCATCACGTTGGTGGCGAACATGAGCTCGTCGTCGCCGTCGGGCTCGATCAAGACGATGTCGACGTCCGGGTGGCGGGTTCGCCAGGCTTCGGCCTGCTCGCGCAGGGCCCGTTGGGCGAGCAGCTTGAACGCCTGGTAGCCGACGTGCGGGAGGCCCATCTCCGACACGCGACGGGCCGGTAGCCACGAGCCGCCGAAGCGCCCGCCGTCGAAGGCGACCAGAGGATTGACGACCAGCAGCAGCCTCGCGCCCGCCTCGATCGCGATGTCCAGGTTGACGGTCGAGACGATGCCCCCGTCGACGTAGTCCCGGCCGCCGATGCGCACAGGCCGGTAGACCATCGGCAGTGCGCAGGAGGCGCTCACCGCCCGCGAGATCGGGACCGAGTCCCAGCCGGGTGAGCCGAACACGACGCGCGCGCCGCTGTCCAGATCGGTCGCAGCCAGGTACAGCCTGCGCCCAAGGTCCGCGAAGCCGTCCGTGCGTCCGTGGTCGGTGAGGATCCGGCGCACGTATCGCTCGATCCCCTCCGCCGAGTACAGGCCGGCGGGCAGCGCGCCGGCGAGCATGAGGACCACATCCAGCGCGGATACCTGCCGCACGTCCCGCACCAGCTCCCGCATGGCCGCCGACAGGGCAAGCGGCAGCCGAAGCCCGCGCCCGAGCAGCTGCGCGTAGTCGGGGCGCAGCAGCGTTCCAAGCTCCGCGGGCGGAAACGGCATCCGCCCCTCGCCGACCACGACGCGCATCATCTCCTCCGGGGTGATGCCGTTGGCGACGGCGGCGGCGATCAGCGCCCCGGCGCTGGTTCCCACATAAATGTCCAGGTCATTGACCGTCCAATCGACGGCAAGCAGCTGCAGCGCGCGCAGGGCACCGATCTCGTACGCCCCACCGGTGAATCCGCCGGCGCCGAGCACGAGCGCGGTCGCCGAGGCGCGCCGGCGCGCCCGGTGGGAACGGGCGACCGTCTGGGAGGGGCGCAGCGACGAGGCGGAGGACCGCACCGCGGTTGGCCGGGCTCCAGCCGCCGCTCGGCCTCCGTCTGGCGGCTGGCGCTCGATGACCCTCCCCATCGGTGAGCCCGAGTCTAGACTGGGCCGCTGCCAGCGAGGTCGTCGCCGGAGTGCGCGCCGGCGGTGTCCTCAGGCGCGGTCGTGGGCGTGGCCTCAGGCGCCGCGCCGGGCGTGGCCTCAGCGGTGGCATCAGACGCGGCCGCGGGCGTGGCCTCAGACGCGGCCGCCGGCTTGGCCTCAGCGGTGGCATCAGACGCAGCCGCGGGCGTGGCCTCAGGGGATCCGCCGGGCGGATCACCCGAGCTGACGCCGTCAAGCAGCGCTAGCAGGCCGGCCTCGTCGAGCACCTCCACACCCAGGTCGCGTGCGCGCTCGAGCTTGGACCCCGCCCCCTCGCCGGCGATCACGTAGTCGGTGCGCCGCGACACCGATCCGGTCACACGCCCGCCGGCCGCCTGGATTCGCTCGGTGGCCTGCTCGCGGGTGAGGTTCGGCAGCGTGCCGGTGAGCACGACCGTGCGACCGGCCAGGGGCCCCTGGGACGGTGCCTGTCCCTCCTGCCGGAAGCGCAGCCCCAAGGACCGCAGGTCGTCGATCAGCGCACGCATCGCCGGATCGGCGAGCTGGTCGCGGATCGCGGCAGCCATCTTCTCCCCCACCCCCGGCGTCTGGGCGATCTCCGCCGCGTCGGCGGCCAGCAGCGCGTCGATCGTCCGAAACCGGGCCGCGAGGTTGCGCGCGATCACCGGGCCCACCTCCTCGATCCCGATCGCGAACAGAACGACCGCGAACGGCCGGCTCCTGGAGCGCTCGATCGACTCGATCAGCTTGCGCGCCGAGACCTCGCCGAGGCCGGGCTGCTCCGCCAGGCGCTCGGCCGAGAGCCGGTAGAGGTCAGCGGGGGTGCGCACCCAGCCCAGGTCGATCAGCATCGATATCAGCTTCTCGCCAAGCCCGTCGATGTCCATCGCGCGCGCAAACGAGGTGAGGAGCTGCCAGCGCCGGCCGGGGCAGTCCCGGTTGGGGCAGCGCGTGAAGACCGCGCCGGGCGGCTTGACGGTCGGCGTGTCGCAGACCGGGCAGCGCTCTGGGGGACGCGGCGGGGGCGGGCGGTCTTGGCGCTCGACGACGTGGGGCGCCGGTGAGAGCACCTGGGGGATCACGTCGCCGGCGCGCATCACGATCACCTCCTCGCCGGGCCGGATGTCCTTGCGCGCTAGGTCCTCCTCGTTGTGGAGGGTCGCAAGCTTGATCGTCACGCCGGCCACCGAGACCGGCTCGAGCATCGCGTAGGGGTGCAGGTCCCCGAACTTGCCGGGGTTCCAGCCGATCGCGACCAGCCGCGTGACCGCGGTGGTGGGCGGGAACTTCCAGGCGATCGCCCACCGCGGGTCGCGTCCCACGACCCCCAGGCGACGCTGGAGCTCGAGCTGGTTGACCTTGATGACGACGCCGTCGATCTCGAAGTCAAGCGAGCCCCGCCGCCGCTCCCAGGCTTCGCACTGGGCCACCACCTCGGCCTCGTCGGCGATCAGCCGCACGTCTGGGGAGACCGGGAAGCGGTGCTCGCGCAGCCACCCGAGAACCTCCCACTGCGTCTCAAACGAGAGCCCGTCGGTGACGCCGACCCCGTAGCACCAGAGCGAGAGGGGCCGCTCGGCGGCCAGTCGCGGGTCCAGCTGGCGGATCGTCCCGGCGGCCGAGTTGCGTGGGTTCATGAACGTCGACAGGCCGGCGGCGGCGCGGCGCTCGTTGAGCGCCGCGAAGTCCGACAGCGACATGTACACCTCGCCGCGAACCTCAAGCAGCGCCGGCGGCCGTCGCGCGGCTAGGCGCAGCGGCAGCGCGGCGATCGTGCGCAGGTTGTGGGTGACGTCCTCCCCGACCTCGCCGTTGCCGCGCGTGGCGCCGCGCTCGAACACGCCGTCGCGGTAAAGAAGCGAGATCGCCAGGCCGTCGATCTTTGGCTCGACGACGAACTCGAAGCGTGGCTCCGTGATCCCCTCACGGGCGAGGTGGTTTCGCATGCGCTGCACCCAGGCTCGGACGTCGTCGGCGGAGTGGGCGTTGGCGAGCGAGAGCATCGGCTCCGGGTGGCGCACCTTGACGAGGTCGGACACCGGCTCGCCGCCAACGCGCCGGGTGGGCGAGTCGTCGGAGACAAGCTCGGGGTGGGCTGCCTCAAGCGCTCGCAGCTCGTCAAGCAGCGCGTCGTACGCGTCGTCGCCGATCTCCGGGTCGTCGAGCACGTAGTAGCGGTGGCCGTGGTAGTCCAGCAGCCGCCGCAGCTCCGCAGCGCGCGCGGCAGGGTCGGCGAGCCCAGAGGCGCTGCTGGGCGCGTCGGGCGCCGGCGGCTCAGCATCCCGGCGCCGGTCGCTCATCGGCCGCTCGCCGCCGAGATCCGCTCCACAGCCGTCTCCAGCAGCCGCCCCAGGTCCTGGCCGCGAAGCGCGTCCAGGCCGGCGTGGTCGGTGAGGTCGAAGTGGATCGGCGTGACCGCGATCAGCCCCGCCGCCACCGCGGCCAGGTCGGTCCCGGTCTCTCCCTCCTCGAACGTGGCGTCACCGTAGATGCGATACAGCCGCCGCCCCCCGGCCGGCTGGTCGATCAGCGCAAGCTCATCCCGGTAGACGCGCTTGCCGAGCCGTGTGAGCTGGACGCCGGACGGCCTTCGCGCCGGCAGGTTCACGTTCAGCAGCACGCCCGGGGACAGCGGCAGCGAGCGAAGCTCGGAGACGAGCTGCGCCCCGAACTCGGCCGCGACCTCAAAGCGTGCGCCCTGAGCGACGAGTTCCGGCTCACGGACGGGCGACTGCTGGGAGACCGCGATCCCGGGCAGGCCGAGCACAACGGCCTCAAGCGCCGCGGCGACGGTGCCAGAGTAGGTGATGTCGTCGCCGAGGTTGGAGCCGTGGTTGACCCCGGCGATCACCAGCTCGGCGCGGAAGCCCTCGATCAATCCCAGGTTCGCGAGGCGGACGCAGTCGACCGGCGTCCCATCCGTCGCATATCCGTGCGTCCCGTCGCCGAAGTCCACCTCCTGGACCCACAGGGGCCGGCGGGTCGTGATCGATCGCGCCATCGCCGAGCGGTTGCCGTCGGGAGCGATGACAGCCAGCTCCACCGACGGGACGCGCAGCAGCGCGCGTCGCAGGGCCTGCAGGCCCTCGGCCTCGATCCCGTCGTCGTTGGTGAGCAGGACCCGCACGCGGTCAATGCTAGGTGGCGCCCCGGTCGCGGGCCGGCCCCGGGGCCCGCCCAGGCCCGCCTACCGGCCAGCCACCCAGATCTCCAAGCGGCGTCCGGACGCCCAGGCCGCCAACCGGCGCGGGCGCCAACCGGCGCGGGCCGCCAACCGGCGCGGGCCGCCAACCGGCGCGGGCCGCCAACCGGCGCGGGCCGCAAAGCAGCGCAGGCCAGCCCACCCAGGTCGCCAAGCCGCCGAGGATCAGGGAGGTCCGGCGCCGCGTACGCCTGGGGTCAGGGTGCGGTCACGGCTGGCGGTCACCACCGCGGGAACCGAACGCTCGGCACGCGGAAACCGCGGCGGGAGCGGTGACGTCAATCACCTCCCACGCCGCGGCCGCCCCCCAACGCCTGCGCCCCTTGACTTGGTGCGAGATCGTACGAGTTTGGTCGGTTTGCGCCTATCGAACATTCGTCCAGTTGGGCGCCTCAGTTCGCTTGGTGGGAAGGATTCTCGACCCGTCGTACGACGCCCCCAGCAGGTGCAGGCCGTGGGGCGGCGCCGTCGGCCCGGCCTCGCCGCGCGGCCGGCCGGCGAGCAGCGCGTGAAACTGGCTCAGCGAACGGCGCCCGGATGCCACCTGGAGCATCGTCCCGACCAGCGCCCGGATCATCCCGCGCAAAAACGAATCGGCCTCGATCTGGAGCTCCAGGAGGTCCGCCCGGACTTGCACCCATTCGGCCGACAGGACCTCGCGCTCAAAGCGCACGTGCTCGGTGTCGGTGGGCGTGAACGCGGTGAAGTCGTGCACGCCCTCAAGCAGTGCCGCGCAGTCGGACAGCGCGCCGGCGTCCAGGCGATGCGGCCAGTGCAGCGCTGTGTGTCGCAGATGCGGGCTGCGCGCCGGGCGCGCGAGGATTCGGTAAGCGTAGGCGCGGCTGGTCGCGTCGCGGCGCGCGTCAAACCCCGGCGGCGCCGCCTCGCAGGCGAGCACCGCCACGTCGTGGGGCAGCAGCGCGTTCAGCGCCTCCGCTCGCACCGGTTCGCCCGCGTAGCTGGCCACCTGCCCGGACGCGTGCACCCCGGCGTCGGTGCGCCCGGCCACCGAGAGGGTGACCTGCGGACGGCGCAGCAGCAGGGCGAGCGCCCGCTCGAGCTCGCCCTGCACCGTGCGCAGCCCCGGCTGGCGCGCCCAGCCGTGGAAGCCCGTCCCGTCGTACTCGATCAAAAGCCGGGTCGCGGGCCCGGCGCCACGCGCCGCCGCGGCCACGGGCGCCGCGGCTAGACGAGCTCCAGCAGCACCATCTCGGTGCTGTCCGAGCGGCGTGGACCGAGCTTGAGAATGCGGGTGTAGCCGCCCGGACGCTCGCTGTAGCGGGGCGCGATCTCCTCAAACAGCTTGTAGACGGTGAACTTGTCCTGGCCGAGCGCCGACAGCGCCTGCCGGCGGGCGTGCAGATCGCCGCGCTTGGCGAGCGTGATCAGCTTCTCGAGCTCCGGCTTGACGGCCTTGGCCTTGGCCTCGGTGGTCTGGATGCGCTCGTGCTGGATGACCTCCTTTGAGAGGTTCATCAAAAGCGCCCGGCGGTGCGACGCCGACCGGCTGAGCTGGTATCGCTGGCGCTGGTGGCGCATCGTGCTTGAGGCTAGCCGTCGCGCAGGCTCAGGCCGCGCGCGTGGAGGGTCTCGATCACCTCGTCGATCGACTTCTTGCCGAAGTTGGGGATCGCGTTTAGCTCGGACTCGGTCTTGGACACCAGGTCGCCGACCGTCTGGATGCCGGCCCGCTTGAGGCAGTTGTAGGAGCGCACCCCGAGCTCCAGCTCCTCGATCAGGATGTCGTCCATGGCGTTCGCCGGACGGGCGGCGGCTCCGGCGGGGCCGCCGATCAGTCCCGCGTCCATCGAGCCGGGGCCGCCGATCTCACGCAGCTCCACGACGCGGTCGGCGTCGGTGAAGATCGCCAGCTGCGAGATCAGGATCTCGGCCGCCTCGCGCAGCGCCGCGTGCGGGTCGATCGAGCCGTCCGTCTCGATATCGAGCGTGAGCTTGTCGTAGTCCGTGCGCTGCCCGACGCGCGCCTGCTCGACGTTGTAGGCGACGCGGCGCACCGGCGAGAAGATCGAGTCGATCGGGATCACGCCGATCGGCTGGTCCGGGGACTTGTTCTCCTCCGCCGGCCGGTAGCCGCGCCCGCGCCCGATGGTCAGGTAGACCTCGAGCTTGGTCTTCTTCTCAAGCGTCGCGATGTGCGCGTCCGGGTTGAGGATCTCAACGCCGGAGGGCAGGTCGATGTCCTTGGCGGTGATCTCGCCCGGGCCGGTGACCACCAGCGGCGCCTCGATCTCGGTGGCGTCGGAGTGCATC
>Ga0209061_1003112_pt1 | contig 18766 bp, 16 predicted proteins | sample Coa_R1_10_FD_187157 | JGI IMG/M metagenome (GOLD analysis project Ga0209061, IMG submission 187157) | Surface soil microbial communities from Centralia Pennsylvania, which are recovering from an underground coalmine fire - Coalmine... | ecosystem: Environmental > Terrestrial > Soil >...
TCACGGTTTCGTCAACGGCTTCTCGGGCGCGCCGGCGCTGGTTTGGGCCATTCAGCCGCAAGTGGTCGTGGTGAACAACGGCCCGCGCAAGGGCCTCGAAGGGAACGCGTTCGAGACCATCTCCAAAATCGAAGGCCTCGAAGACACCTGGCAGTTGCACCGCGCGCTCAAGAACGACGCCGCGCACAACACCAGCGACAATCTGACCGTCAACTTCGAAGAGACCGCCGATTGCAAGGGGCATTGGCTGAAAGCCGCGGTTTCAAAGGACGGCAAATTCACCATCACCAACAGCCGGAATGATTTTCAGAAGAGCTACGCGGCGCGCTGAAGCCGGAAGCTCCGTCGCGGCTCTACACCCCTCGCAACATCTCGCGGGCGCAGTTGTAGCCGGGGGCGCCCATAACGCCGCCGCCGGGGTGCGCGCCGGAGCCGCAAAGGAACAGGCCGCGGATGGGGGTGCGGTAGCGGGCCCAGCCCGCTACCGGGCGCATGACGAACATCTGGTCGAGGCTCATTTCGCCGTGGAAGATGTTGCCGCCGGTAATGCCGAAGCGGCGCTCCAGATCGAGCGGCGTCAGCACCTGGCGGTGCTCGATGATGGATTCGATGTTTGGGGCGTACTCCGCGATCAGGCGGATCACGCGGTCGCCGAACGGCTCACGCAGCTCGTCCCAATTGCTCTCGCGCAGCGTGTAGGGCGCGTATTGCAGGAAGATCCCCATGATGTGGCGGCCCGGCGGGGCGAGCGACGGGTCGTACATGGTGGGGATGGTCAGCTCCAGCAGCGGGCGTTCGGACGGCCGGCCGTACTTGGCGTCGTCCCAGGCGCGCTCCACGTATTCGATATCGGGGCAGATATGCATGGTGGCGCGGTGTTGCGGGCCAGGCGCGCCGGCGAGCGCGCGGAACTCGGGGAGGCCGCTCAGCGCCAGGTTGATTTTGGCGCTGGTGCCTTCGATACGGAAGTGGCGGATGGCGCCGGCGAAATCGGGATCGAGTTCCTTGGGATCGAGCAGGCGCAGAAACGTGACTTTGGGATCGAGGTTCGATGCAATGGCGGTGGCGGCAATCTCCTCGCCGTTTTCGAGCACCACGCCCCGCGCGCGCCCGCCCCGCGTGAGCACGCGCGCCACTGCCGCCTCAGTACGAATCACCGCGCCATAAGCCCGCGCGGATGCCGCAATGGCTTCGGAAACGGCGCCCATGCCGCCGCGCACGAAGCCCCACAAGCCGCGATGGCCCGCCACGCCGCCCATGCAATGATGCAGCAGAATGTAAGCGGTGCCCGGCGAGCGCGGCCCGCCGTTGGCGCCGATGACGCCATCGGTGGCCAGCGTGACTTTCACCTGGCCGGACTCGAACCATTCGTCGAGCAGTTCGGTGGCGCTTTGCGTGAAGACCTTGACGAGCGCCGTGAGGTCCTTTGCGCCCAGCCCGCGGAGCTTCGCGGCCGTCTTCAGATATTCGATAAAGTCCCACGGATTGTGGGGCGGGAATTGGGGCGGCGTGGTGAGCAGCAGCGATTCGACTACGCGCGCAATGCGTTCGAGCTGGTCTTCATAAGCGGGATAGACTTCGGCGTCGTGCTTTGAGAACCGCGCAATTTCGGCCAGGGTTTTGGCGCGGTCCTGCCACATGAAGAAATAGCGGCCGTCGGGAAAGGCGGAGAAGAACGCGGGGTCTTTGGCATCCACGCGATAGCCGTGGCGTTCGAGATCGAGATCGCGCACGATCCGTTCCTGCATGAGGCTGGAAAGGTACGCGCCGGTGGAGACGCGGTATCCGGGCCAGATCTCTTCGGTGACCGCGCAGCCGCCCACCAGTTCGCGGCGCTCAAGCACCAGCACCTTCCGGCCGGCCCGCGCCAGGTAGGCGGCGGTGACCAGGCCGTTGTGGCCGGCGCCGATGACGATGACGTCGTAAGCAGACATTCCTAAGTTGACCGTAGCGCAAATGGGGGCAAATCGGGGGCAGCATCGACGCTACATTGACGGTGACGGCGATGCCGCCCGCGGACTTCTCGCTTTCGGTAGCTCCCGCGAGCTTGAGCGTGGTGGAAGGCGGGAAAGGTATTGGCTGTGTCGTTCAAGCCGTGAGCCGCGCCCGGCGCTTGCGCCGCGCGGTCCACCACACGACCGCCAAACCGGGCGCCAGCACCGCATAAAAGCCGGGCTCCGGCACGGGCTGGACGGTCAGAAACTCCTGGATACCCACCTGGGTCGGGTTGGCGCTGCCGGCGATTTGTGCATCGCTCACGACGCGGAACCGGCTCAACAACTGCTGGCCGGCGGCGGTGCTGGAATCATTGGCCAACCAGTTAGCCGCATTCGTGAGCCATAGAGTGATGTCTCCGCTATCGCTCAGGCTGCTGGGAGGCAGGTACAGATCGCTGGTGGGATCCAAAATAGCCCATATGGCGCTCTGAATTCCACGATTGGTGGCGTCGCCATAATAGTTATCGGATTGGGGAGGCGCCTGGCCGAAGAAAGTGTAGTTGGAGACCAGGTAAGCGGCCATCTCATATCTCTCGAGGGCGGTCGCGTTGTCGATGGTATTTTGCACGCCAGCGCTCAGAGTAAGCCCACCCGGCAAATAGTCCTCGACCGGCCGCCATGCGGTCACAGCGCCGAACCTTGTGTCATCGGTGAATTGAGTTCCCGCGGCGATCGGAGTCAGATTGACCGAGTGAGACGAGGGTAGCGAAACATCGTTGGAAAAATCCACGCAGAATACCGTTGTCAGATAGCTCTGGCTTGGGCTGTTACCGATGATTTCGGCGCTGAAACCGCCGCCGTAACCGGTGAGCGCCGGCTCGTTTTGGTTGGGAGCGCTCGAAATCGTAAATGTACCGACGAAATCGCCGTGGCCGGTCAGTTCGACTGTATCCGCGCTGAGATAAGCGGCAGACCATCCGGTGACCATTAGAACAATGAGACCCTTTTGGAAGTTCTGTTTCATGGATTGATTTCTGTTTTGATTCCAACACCAATTGGCTCGAAAGTAAGTACGTTGCGTACTGGACGAAAGGGGAGATCCGGTTACAGTAAGAAGTGACTAATCCGGTCTTCTGGTGGTTATAAGGTCTTTAGCGCTTGCGAAAGACTACTACTGCCAGCGGCGGGAGGGTGATGGCGATGCTGTGTTTGCGCCCATGTTTGGGGATGGGGCGCGAGGAGACACCGCCGCCATTGCCCAGATTCGAGCCGCCATACAGCGCGGAATCGGTGTTCAGGATCTCCTGGTAGAAGCCTTCCTCCGGCACGCCGAATTCGTAGCCGGAGTGGGGCACGGGGGTGAAGTTGCAGCAGAACATGAGGAAATCGCGCGGGTCCTGGGCGCGGCGGATGAAGGCGATGACGGAGTTTTCGGCATCGTGGAAGTCCACCCATTCGAAGCCGCTCGGATGGAAATCCGCCTGGTAGAGAGCGGGGCTGGAGCGGTAGAGGCGGTTGAGGTCGCGGATCAGTTCCTGCAGCTTGCGATGATAGGCGAACTGGAGAAGATCCCAGCGGACGCCGGTGTTGTAGTTCCACTCTTCGCGCTGGCCGATTTCCTGGCCCATGAACAGCAGCTTTTTGCCCGGATGTCCCCACATATACGCCAAAAAAGCGCGCGTATTGGCGAACTGGCGCCATTCATCGCCGGGCATTTTGTCGAGCAGCGAGCCTTTGCCATAAACGACCTCGTCGTGCGAGATGGGCAGCACGAAGTTCTCATGGAAGGCGTAGAGCAGCGCGAAGGTGATGTGGTTGTGGTGGTATTTGCGATAGACCGGGTCTTTGCTGAAGTAATCCAGCATGTCGTGCATCCAACCCATGTTCCACTTCATGGTGAAGCCGAGGCCGTTGAGGTAAACGGGTTTGGAGACGCCGGGGAAGGCGGTGGACTCTTCGGCCACGGTGAAGGCGCCGGGGATGGTGTGGACGAGCGTGTTGAAGCGGCGGAGGAAGTCGATGGCTTCGAGGTTTTCATTGCCGCCGTACTGGTTGGGAATCCATTCGCCGGGGCGGCGCGCGTAATCGAGGTACAGCATGGAAGCCACGGCATCGACGCGCAGGCCTTCGATGTGATACTCCCGGAGCCAGAACAGCGCGTTGGAAATGAGGAAGGCGCGCACTTCGTTGCGGGCGTAGTTGAAGACCAGCGTGCCCCATTCGCGGTGCTCGCCCTTGCGCCAGTCGGCGTGTTCGTACAGGGCGGTGCCATCGAAGAAGGCCAGGCCATGGGCGTCTTTGGGAAAGTGGCCGGGGACCCAATCGACGATGACGCCGATGCCGGCCTGGTGGCACGAATCCACAAAGTACTTGAAATCGTCAGGGGCGCCGAAACGGGAGGTGGGGGCGAAGTAACCGATGACCTGGTAGCCCCAGGAGCCGGAGAAGGGATGCTCCATGATGGGCAGCAGCTCGATGTGCGTATAGCCCATGCGCTTGACATATTCGACCAGCTTGACGGCCAGTTCGCGGTAAGTGAGGGGCCGGCCCCCGGGGCCGCGCAGCCAGGATTCGAGGTGGACTTCGTAGATGGCGATGGGTTCGTGGAGCCAGTCGCGTTTGGCGCGGGCGGCCATCCATTCGCGATCGTTCCATTGATAGCGGCCGAGATCCCAGACAAGCGAAGCCGATTTGGGCGGCACTTCGCAATAGAAGGCGTAGGGATCGCTTTTGAGCTGCTGGTAGCCGGCGAACTTGGAGCGGATGTTGTACTTATAGGAAGCGCCCTGGGCGGCGCCGGGAAGAAACAGTTCCCAGATGCCACCATTGCGCCGGCGCATGGGGTGACGGCGGATATCCCAGTCGTTGAAATCTCCGGCTACGGTGACGTTTTCGGCGTTGGGGGCCCAGACGGCGAAACGGACGCCATCGACGCCCTGAGCGCAGACGGGGTGGGCGCCCAGAACTTTATAGGCCTCGTAGAGAGTGCCTTCGGCGTGCAAGTGGAGGTCGAGATCGGAAAGCTGGGGGCCGAAGCGGTAGGGGTCTTCGAACTCGGCCTGGCGGCCGTCCCAGAGGCGGATGCGGAGGCGGTAATGGCCGGGATCGCCGGTCATTGCGGCCACGAAAAAGCCGGCTTCATGGCGCTTGGCCATGGGGCAGCAACGCGGGCCACCGGCGCCGTCATAGACCACCTCCGCCGATTCGGCCTGGGGGAGAAAGGCGCGCACCACCCAGCGGCCATGGCCTTCGCGTTTGCGCACGCCGTGCGGGCCGAGAATACGGAAGGCATCGCCATGATATCCACCTACAATCGCTTCAATTTCGGCCGCAGTCATGAGAGTCTATGAAACAAGTATGGATGAATTTGTGCGGAGGATGCCAAAAGCGGAGCTGCATCTGCACCTGGAAGGTTCGGTTGAACCCGAAACCTTGCAGGAACTGGAGCCGGGCAGCTCACTGGAGGACTGCCGGGCGATTTATTCCTATGCGGATTTCGACGGGTTTCTGAAAGCCTTTGGAGTGGTGGGAAAACGGCTGCGGAGGCCGGAGGATTACGCGCTGATCACGCGGCGTCTACTCGAGCGGCTGGCGGCGCAGAACGTGCGCTATGCCGAGATTACCTTGGCGGTGGGAGTGATCTTGTGGAAGGGGGACGACCCGGCGCCGATGTTCGAGGCGGCGCGGGAAGCGGCGCGGAATTCGGCGGTGGCGGTGCGGTGGATTTTCGATGCGGTGCGGCAGTTTGGCATTGAGCCGGCGATGCGGGTGGCGGAGTTTGCGGCGGAACGGGTGGGGGAGGACGTGGTGGCGATCGGAATCGGTGGAAGCGAGGAGCGCGGCCCGGCAAGCTGGTTCACGGAAGTGTTCGCGTTTGCCAGGCGGGCGGGCCTGCGGCTGACCGCGCATGCCGGGGAGAGCATGGGACCGGAATCGATCTGGGCGGCATTGGAACTGGGGGCGGAGCGGATCGGGCATGGGATCGCGGCGGTGCGCGATCCGGCGCTCATGCGGCATCTGCGGGACCGGGATATCCCGCTCGAAATCTGCATCACCAGCAACCTGGTTACGGGAGTGGTGAAACGGCTGGAGGAGCACCCGGTTCGGGCGATTTACGATGCGGGGGTGCCGATCGTGCTGAACTCGGACGACCCGGCGATGTTCGGCTGCACGCTGACGGACGAATACCGGCTGGCCGCGCGGGCCTTCGGGTTTACGGAAAAAGAGCTGTGCGGGATTGCGGAGAACGGATTCCGGTACGGATTTGGCGGCTGGGAAACAGGCAATTCGAAAAAACAAAGCCAATTTTGAGGGTATCGGCTACCCGCATTTGGGGGTAGAGCGGCGGCGCAGAGGCGAAGCTGAAGCGAAACGGAGCAAACGAACCCAATTTGGGGGGCGGCAACCGCGGCCGGATTGGGTTCGTTTCGATAAAAAGTGGGGCCGCGCCGGGCCCTGAAAGCGAATTGTCAAAGAACGTGCGAGGAAGGTTCCGGCGCTTGGAAAAGCGGCAGGTCTCCAGCGGATACAGGATAGCTTCGCAGTGGCGGCTAATCGGAACGGAATGGGCGTAAGAGCTTGGGCGGCAAACGAATAGAAATTGAGAAATGGCGTCAACCGTTACGCCGCCGCTGGCGGCCCGTGGATCGTGAAGGACCATTTGACATCGCCCTACTCCTGCGGTTACGCTTAATAATTGTGCGACGAATCGCGGGAGATTTGTGTGTCTATGAGTACTGAGTTCCCTTCCAAGAACGGCATTAACCGCAACTGGCACGTGATCGATGCAGAGGACGTAGTCCTTGGCAAGCTTGCCAGCAAAGCGGCTATGTTGCTGATGGGCAAAACCAAAGCATCTTACACGCCGTTTCTGGACGCGGGCGATCACGTGATCGTGATCAATGCCGAAAAAGTCCGCCTGACGGGCGGCAAAGAGAATAAAAAAGTATACCGCCATTTCACGGGTTATCCCGGTGGATTGGTGGAGATGAGTTTCAAACGGGTGCGGGCCGAGCGGCCCGTGCGCATTGTGGAAGAAGCGATCCAGGGAATGCTCCCGAAGACCAAACTCGGCAAGCAGATGTATCGCAAGCTGAAGGTCTACGCGGGCGACCGGCATCCGCACGCGGCGCAGAAGCCGGCACCGCTGGCGATCCAGTAGGCGAAAATTAGAGTAGAGAGCGGAAGGAAGGTTCGTGGCAGCAACGATAGTGCAGCATTTGGGTACGGGCCGGCGGAAGAGTTCGGTGGCGCGGGTGTTTCTGCGGTCCGGCAAGGGCGAAATCACGGTAAATCATCGCCCGTTTGAAAATTACTTTCCCACCGAGAGCCTGCGTGCCCTGGTCCGCCAGCCTCTTTTGGCGGCGGAACTGATGGATAGGTTCGACGTATTGATTCTGGCCGATGGCGGCGGCGTAGCCGGCCAGGCTGGAGCGGCGCGGCTGGGCATCGCCCGCGCGCTGGTAGAATTCAACGGGGAACTGCGGCCGAAGCTGAAAAAGCTGGGCTATCTGACGCGCGACCCGCGCGTACACGAGCGCAAGAAGTACGGGCAGAAGGGCGCCCGGAAGCGGTTCCAGTTCTCCAAGCGGTAGTCTTTTCGTGGGCGCTGCCCGCGCGAGCGGCGTGGATGGAAACAATCAACGCTTAACCCACAACGCGGGTGGATTCCGCGCAACACTTCCGTGGCGCAAATTTCGCTTTGGGCGCGCCGCGGATTGTAACAGGAGGTATTTTGCCGGCAATTAGTATGAAAGAACTGCTCGAAGCGGGCGTTCACTTCGGGCACCAGACCAAGCGCTGGAATCCGAAGATGAAAGAGTACATCTTCGGGGAACGCAACGGTATCTACATCATCGATTTGCAGAAAACGCTGAAGATGTTCAAGGACGCCGCGCGATTCGTAGGCGAAATGGCGGCGCAGGGAAAGAACGTGCTGTTCGTTGGCACAAAACGGCAGGCGCAGGAAGCGATCGCGGAAGAAGCCAGGCGCTGCGGGATGTTCTACGTGAACCAGCGCTGGCTGGGTGGCCTGCTCACCAACATGGCCACCGTGCAAAAGTCCATCAAGCGGCTCAAAGAGCTGGAAGCCATGGCTACGAGCGAAAACGGCTATGCCGGCCGGCCCAAAAAAGAAATTATCCGCCTGGAGCGTGAGCGCAAACACCTCGATCAGAATCTGGCCGGGATTAAGGACATGCCGGGTCTGCCCGATATTCTGTTCGTGATCGATTCCAACAAGGAAGCGATTGCGGTCAAGGAAGCGCGCCGGCTGGGAATCCCGGTGGTCGCGATCGTGGATACGAACTGCGATCCGGATGAAGTGGATCACGTGATACCGGGTAACGACGACGCGTTGCGCGCCATCCGGCTGTTTGCCAGCAAGATCGCCGATGCCGTGGTGGAGGGGCGTTCGCTCGCATCCGAGCACGATTTTACAGCGGACAAGATTGTCACGGACGAAACTCCGGCCGGCCAGGGCATGGAACAATACACCGAATACGTGGATGCCAAGGTGCTGAACGAAATCATGGCGGAGAGCTTGAGCATGGAAGAAGAACCGGATTCCGCGGGCGGCACGGCACGCAAGGGACCCGCTTCGGAAACGCAGGAACTGACGCCGGAGCCGGCGATCACCGAAACCGGCCACTAGTTTTTTCTGTGGGGCCAGGGCTTCTGCTGGTTCCCAAATGCGCCGCCGGGCTTCCGCCCGGCGCAAGCTCGAAAGGATACGAAAACCCTACTATGGCGGAGATTACCGCACAAATGGTAAAAGACCTGCGGGAGCGCACCGGCGCAGGCATGATGGAATGCAAGCGGGCGCTGGTGGAAGCGAGCGGCGATCCCGGAGAGGCCGAGGTTCTGCTACGCAAATGGGGCATCGCGGGCGCGGTTAAGAAAGCGGCGCGGGCCACCCGCCAGGGCCTGATCGGCAGCTATATCCACCACGGCGGCCAGCTCGGCGTGCTAGTAGAAGTGAACTGCGAGTCCGATTTCGTAGCCCGCACCGACGATTTCAAAGAGCTAGTCCACGATCTTGCGATGCACGTGGCGGCGGCCGACCCGCGCTATATCCGCAAGGAAGACGTGGATCCCGCCGAACTCGACAAAGAGAAGGAGATCGCCCGCGACCGGGCGCGGGCCGAAGGCAAGCCGGAAAAGGTGCTCGACAAAATCGTGGAAGGGCGGCTCCAGAAATATTACGAGGAAGTCTGCCTGCTCGAACAGCCCTTTGTCAAGGAAGCTACTTTGACGGTAGGCCAACTGGTCAAAACCAAAATCGCCAAGCTCGGCGAAAACATCAGCGTGGCGCGCTTCGCGCGCTTCAAAGTGGGCGACATCGCGGCCGCAGAAGCAGGCGCGCCGGGGTCCGACGGCGCCGGCCCGGCCCAAGCGTAGGCCCAAATGGCCTATCACCGGATTCTGCTGAAACTGAGCGGCGAAGCTTTGGCCGGCGGCAACTCTTTCGGCATCGACGCGGAAAGAGTCCGGCAGCTTTCGTGCGAAATCTCCGAGGTGGCCGCCAGCGGAGTCGAATTGGGAATTGTGGTGGGTGGGGGGAACATCTTTCGCGGCCTCTCCGCGGCTGCCCGCACCATGGACCGCGTCACCGCCGATCACATGGGCATGCTGGCCACCGTCATCAACTCGCTGGCGCTTTCCGATGCCCTGGAACAGATCGGCATTCCGACACGCGTGATGAGCGCTATCGAGATGCACCAGGTGGCCGAACCGTATATCCGCCGGCGCGCCATCCGCCACTTGGAAAAGGGGCGGATCGTGATCTTCGCGGCCGGGACCTCGAATCCTTATTTTTCCACCGACACGGCCGCTACTTTGCGCGCGCTCGAAATCAAAGCCGAAGTCATCGCGAAGGGGACCCGCGTAGATGGCGTATACGATAAGGACCCGTTGCAGTTTCCAGACGCGAAAAGGTACGACCAGATCACCTACCTGGACGTGCTTTCCCAAGCCTTAGGGGTGATGGACGCTACTTCGATTGCCATGTGCCGCGACAATCGCTTGCCGATTCTGGTTTTCAATCTGAATACCCGGGGAAACATCCTCCGGATCTCGAAGCAGGAGCGCGTCGGCACGCTGATTCACTAGTGGCGCGCCGCGGAGAAAGGTGACCGCTGCCTGACGGCCGCGGCTCGGATGCGGCCCCTAAATGCCGCGCCTTCTTATGTAAACGTTTATGACGTTCCGATGAACGGTATAATGCCGTTTCGGAACGTTTTTGGGAGACTGCCGTATGAAAACAGAACAACCGGCCGCACCAGCCACTACGTTTAGTTCGATCAAAGAAGTCCAGGCGAATTTGAGAGCCCGCATGGACAAGGCCATCGCCGATCTGCAGCACGAGATGGCCACCATCCGTACGGGCCGCGCGTCGCTCGGCATTCTGGATCACATCCGCGTGGATTATTATGGGACGCCCACCCCGCTCAATCAGCTCGCGAACCTGCACGTTCCCGAGCCGTCTTTGATTACCATTCAGCCCTGGGACGTTTCGCAGATCGGCGCCATAGAAAAAGCGATCCGCGCTTCGGACCTCGGTTTGAATCCCGCCAACGATGGCAAAATAATCCGCCTGCCGATCCCTCCCCTGACCGAAGAGCGCCGCAAGGAACTGGTGAAGCGGTTGCACGCTATCACGGAGCACCACCGCGTTTCGGTCCGCAACATTCGCCGCGACGCCAATGAGGCGGTTAAGAAGTTGCTGAAAGATAAGAAGGTCACCGAAGACGAAGACAAGCGCGCCCACGAAGAGAACCAGAAAATTACCGACGGCTACATGGAAAAGATCGATGCCGCCGCCAAGGCCAAAGAGAAAGAGATTCTGGAGATCAAGTAGAATCTCAGGTTATGTCGTGGTCCACGGTCCGGGTGCCGGCTTCGAGCGCCAATCTGGGTCCAGGTTTCGATGCGCTGGGGCTGGCGCTGGGCGTTTATCTTTCCTGCCGCTTCCGGACTAGTGAAACCCTCTCCATTCGCGCGTCCGGCCGGGACGTCGAGTGCATCTCGACCGGCCCGGACAACCTGATCTGGCAAACCGCGCAAACGGTAGCGGTGCGGCATGGAGCAGCCATGCCGCCGATCGAGCTCGAAATCGCCAACGAGATTCCGGTCGGCAAAGGCATGGGATCGAGCGCCGCCGCGCTGACCGCGGGTGTGATCATCGCCGACGTGCTTCTCGGTTTGAACTGGAAACCGCCGCGCATTCTGGACGAAGCCGCGCGCCTGGAGGGCCATCCCGATAATGTCGCGGCTTGCACTTTGGGTTCGATCGTGGCCAGCGCGCTCGATTCGGGCGGCGTTGCCCGCGCCGTGCGGCTCGATCTGCCACGGCGGTTCGGCGTGGCCGTGGTCGTGCCCGACTTCGACCTGCCGACGGCCAAATCCCGTGGGGTCCTCCCCAGTTGCTACAGCAAAGAAGACGCCGTATTCAACGTGCAACGCGCCGCGCTGCTGGTGGCGGCGCTCGCCACCGGTTCCACCTCCGCTTTCCCCTGCGCGCTCGAAGACCGCTTCCACCAGCCGTATCGGGTCTCACTGGTGCCCGGGCTGGAAGAAGTGCTCAAGCTGCGCGCGCCCGGCCTGCTCGGTTGCGCGCTCAGCGGCGCGGGGCCATCCATCCTGGTCTTCTATGAGCGCGGTTACGAGAACGTGTGCGATCTGGTCCGCCAAATTTTCCGGCTGCAGGGGCGAGATTCGGAAATCTTCGTCACCCACATCGCCGAGCGCGGCTTCGAAGTTTTCTGAGCCCCCGCGGCGCGCAAGGCTTCCAACCGCGGGAAAATTGAAGGGGGGGCCGGGATTTCGCTCCGCAGGAATATGCACCAGTTCGATGCCGCGCACAGAGCCGTCCACTACCCCGACGACCGCCGATTCCGCATCCACATTGCGCCGCGCGCGCTGCTCGCGATCGCGATCCTGATTCTGATTCCTCTACTGGCCGCGTGGATCGAGCGGGCCGCGGCCGGTCTGCCCTACATCGCCCCTTCTCCCGCTTCGTTCGCGGGCGCGCCCAGCGGCCCCCACGGATTTCCAGTCTGGGTGCGCTGGTGCCATTTCTTCAACATGATCTTCCTGTTCCTGCTGGCGCGCAGCGGCCTTTCAATTCTCATGGACCATCCGCGCCTCTACTGGAATGACGGCTGCACGCCCGGCACAGAATGGATTCGTTTCACTCCTTTGCGTGTTCCCAGGGACCGCATCTGGACCGCGAACGACGACGGCCGCTATATCTCACCGCTGTTTGCGCTCCCCGGTTACCGGCACATGATCGGGATTGCCCGCGCCTGGCACTTCCTCAACGTTTACGGCTTCGTGCTTGTGGGTATCTTTTTCGTGGCCGGTCTGCTGACCAGCGATCAATGGATGCGGCTGGTCCCCACCTCGCCACGCGTGTTTGTGGACGCCTGGTATACCTTCGTGCACTACGTGAATTTGCACCTGCCGCCGGAGCCCGACGGCTTCTACGGCTACAACGCCCTGCAGCAGTTGGCCTACTGCGCCACGATTTTTATGATGGCGCCTCTCAGCATTCTCACGGGGCTCGCGATGTCGCCCGCGCTGGTGAACCGGTTCCCCGGCTACGTCCGAATCTTTGGCGGGAGGCAGGCGGCCCGCTCGATTCACTTTCTACTGCTAGCCGGCTGGATTCTGTTTGTCATATCGCACGTTACGTTCGTGGTCATTACCGGATTCCGGCGCAACATGAACCACATCGTGCTGGGCACCGACGACCTGAGCCCCACGGGCATGATTCTGGGGTTCATCGGCCTTGCAGTAGTGACGCTCTCCTGGGTGGCGGCGCACTATATCTCGCTGCGGCTGCCGCGCGCCTTGCAGCACGTGTCGAAAACTCTCACGCAGCCCGTCAAGCTGGTGACTCTCGACCAGTTGCAGCCGCGCGACGGCTATACGAGGAGCCAGATATCGCCCTACTTCTGGCCCAACGGCAGGATGCCGCAGCGCGACGACTGGAAACGGCTGGCCGCCGGCAAGTTCCGAGATTACAGACTCCGGATATCCGGATTAGTCGAAAACCCGATGGAGTTGTCGCTGGACGACCTGCGCAGCATGGCCACGGAAGAACATATCACGATGCATCACTGCATCCAGGGCTGGTCGGGTATCGCGCAGTGGAAAGGCGTAGCTATGCGCAAAATCGTGGAACGCGTCAAACCGCTCCCGTACGCCCGGACAGTAGTGTTTTACTCGTACGGAGAAGGGATCTATGGCGGCACCTACTACTCGACGCAAAGCCTGGAGAATGTTCTGAAGTCCGAGTGCCAGTTGGCGTTCGAGATGAATGGCGCGCCGCTGCCGCTGGTTTATGGAGCACCGCTGCGCTTACGCGTGGAAAACCAGTTGGGCTACAAAATGGTGAAGTGGATCGAACGCATCGAGTTTGTAGAATCGGAAACCCTGGTAGGCGAGGGGGAAGGCGGCTATAAGGAGGACGTCGACTACTTCGACCTGCTACCGAATATTTAGCGCCAAGTTGCGGAAGTTCGCGTAGTGGTCCGCTCGCTTACGCGCGCGGCTCTTCCGGGCCACGACCATCAGGGAGTGGATACGCCTATTTCTTCAACTTGGTATTAGCGCTGTTGAGCAACCCGCGGAGCAGCGCCCGTTGCTTCTCGCCGATGCCGCGCCAGTCGAACTGCCGCGCGGCGTGTTCGTATGCCGCCACTGCCATGGCGCGCCGCCGTTCCGGATTGCGCAGCAGAGCGGCAATCCCCTGCGCGAAGGCCTGTGCCGAGCCGGCGACCCACACGCTTTCTCCGTGCCGCAGTCCTAATCCCGCGCAGCCGGATGTGGTCGAGACCACCGCCCGCTGCATCGACATCGCTTCGAGCACTTTTACATTAGTGCCGGCCGAAACCGGCGTGGGGACGAGCACCACGTTGGCTTCCACATACAACGGCCGGACATCCGCTACAAATCCCAGCAGCCGGATACCGGAGGGCGCCTCCGGCTCCGGCGTATCCGTGAACGCCTTCCAGTACATCAGGTGATCCGGCCCGCAAACCACCGTCGCCCGCGCTTGGGGAAACTCGTTCCGCACCAGCGGCCAGACTTTTTCCGCGAAGAAGCGGTATGCGGCAATATTCGGAAAGTGACGGAACGATCCGATGAACAGCAGCCGCTCGCCCGGTTGCTCCGGCTCCGCGCGGAAGCGCTCCAGGTCCACGCCGTTTTCGATTACCGAGCACGGCCCACCCAGGAGCAGCGCATCTTTTTTGGACATTACGACGACTCGCCGGTACTTGCGAACCGCGCGCGTTTCAAACCGGCGCCAGCGGAAGTGATCCCACCATGCCTGGAGGGTGCGCTCGCGATGGAGGATCTGCCCGAATAAGTCAAAGGCGACATCGTGCTCCACGAGCACGTCGCCGCCGTATTCGGCCAACTGGGTGTACTCCACCTGCAGCAGCTCGAAGCCGAACGAGCGCCGCTCCTCCGCCAGAGCTTTGCGCATGGCGGGGGAGCGGAATTCGTGCACTTCCGGGGGCAGCAGCGTTGACCAGCGCGGCTCCCGGTAGCGCGGTTTCGCGCATAGAACCACGCGCGCGCAGAATTCCACGAGAGGCGCGGTTTCGACCGGCGCGCCCTCATCGGCGAAGGCGAACAGCTCTACATCGAACTCGCGCGCGAGCTCTCGCAGGAGATTGTAGATCCGCACGGCGCCGCCGTGCGCTAGCGGGTAAGGATAATATGGCGAAAGCACCGCCACGCGGCGCCGCTCCGCCGCGCAAGGGCGCCCTTCGAGAACACGGTATTCGGAGGGATAGACGGAGCGCTCGCGCTTCGGCCAAGGCCACCACCACGGCCGCAGAAAGATGCGATCGAGCGGCACACCGCGCCAAAACAGGAACGACGCGAGATTGGGCCGCAGATGGTGCCGTTCGAGCCGCGAGTTGTAGGCCAGGATCTTGCGGGGCGCCCGGCGGTAAGCCGCGCGCCGCAGCGGGCTCGGCTCCGGCGAAAGCATCACCGCCGCCAGCCCGATCCGGTACCGGCGTAGCTGGCGCCGCAATGCCGGCCAATTTTGCGGAGTAATCACAAAGTGGCGCCGGTCCGGCACCAGCGCTTGCACCTCTTCCACCATCCGCCGGCACAACTCCGGATCTCCGCTACAGAACGAGACCACAACGCCTTCGGGATCCTTTCCGAGGAGAGCGAAGAGCCGCTTTTTGAGCCACTGCTTCAACGGACCAATCTCAGGACAAAGCAGGCGGCCAGCGAAGTGAGAGGCACAATCGCCAGCAGCAGCATATAACCGTGAGTGTCGATGACTCTGCCGAACAGAGGCGAAATCACGGCCTGCAAAGCGCCGTAGGAAGCCACCAGAAGCGAAACCGCGAAAGCGGCGCGCGCTCCGCCGAAAACATCGAGCGGCAGTGAATACATGTTGACGCTGAACGCCGCCACGGCAAAAATGCTAAGCGAGATGCCGGCGGCGGCCCAGCCCGGCGCGGGGGCGAAGGGCAGGGCGGCGGGAATCAGCGCGAGAGCCGCGGCCACGAGGCAAACGCGGTACCGTGCCGTGGCGGGGGCCACGCCGCGATTTACGAGGCGCAGCGAAAGCCATCCGCCGCCTAAGCCGCCGAATACCGCAAATACGGGCGGGATCCACGCATACCAGGCAGCCTGCGCCAGCGTGAGGCGATGGACATCGACCAGATACAGCGTCGTCCAGTTTGTCCAAAGCGAGTAAGCCACCATTCCCAGGGCGTTGGCGGCAACAAAGATCCAAAGTCTCCGGTCACGTAAAATTCCCCGATGCCCGCTCCGAGACACCGCTTCGCCGCCCTTGGCGCGCCGCGCGATCCGGTTCCACAGCGGAATCCACAGCAGTCCCGCGATGCCGGTTACGAAAAACGCCTGCCGCCAGCCGCCGCGCAGGGCCAGAAACGTGGCAACGGGAGGCGCCAGCATCATTCCGAGGCTCACACCCGCCTGATTCAGCGCATTGCCCATGGCGCGTTCGGAGGGCTTTAAGTATTGGTGAATCGCTTTGCCCGCCCCAGGAATTCCGGCCGCTTCGGCCATGCCGAGAACCGAACGGCATGCGACCAGGCCCGCGGCCCCTCTGGTCAGACCCGTGGCAATTCCCATAGACGACCACAACGCTACCGCGAAACTGATGGCCCGATTCAGGCCGAAGCGATCGATCAGCAATCCGGCAAGCGGCGCGCCGACCGCGTACGTGATGGAAAAGGCAGTCAGGATCAGCCCGTAACCGGCGTTGGAGAGATGAAACTCGGCGCGAATCAAAGGCGCGAGGCTGGTGAGCGTCTGGCGATCGAGATAATTGATCGCCGTGGAAAGAACGAAAACCGATAATACGAACCAGCGGTAGCGCGGCAAAACGGAGGCGACGATCACGGAAATTCGATGGTCGCCACTTCGCCGGCAGTCGCCAGGCGGGCATCCGCCTTGGGGAAGTATTCCACCGTAATGCGCCGTGGCTTCTGCGCGCCGCAGCCGAGCGTCAATGTGCCTCCGCCGGAAATGGCCACTTTTTGGGGGTCTGCAATCAACAGTTTTACAGCCTTGTGGTCGTCGCTATCGACTACCAGCCGCAGGCGCGTGCCCAGACAATCCACCTGCTTTAGAGAACCGGTAACTTTGCCGGAAGGCTTGGGCCCGTTCCACCAGGGCACCGGTTTTTCCGCAGAGGCCGGACCGGGCTCCCGGTACTTCTCCTCCAGAGCGCGCACTTCCGCGCGGGCCTGCTGCTTCAGTTTTTCAAGTTCCGCGGCTTCTTGCTGGCGCTGTTCCTCGGCGAATTGCAGCCGCTGCTCTTCGATGGCGGCGCGCGCCTGGCGCATGCGTTCCCGCTCGGCCGGATCGGTGGCGGCCTGGGCCGCCTGGTCCCACGCTTTGGCGGCCTCATCGAAATTATGATCGGCCAGGTAAGACTCCGCCAGGTGCCGCCAATAGGACACATTGCGCGGGTTGCGCTCGGCGGCGGCTTTCCAGTGCGCCAACCGCTTGGCCGGGTCGGTATCCCGCTCTGCCATCATTGCGAAGGGCTCATCCAGCTTGGGATTGATGCCAGCGGCGCGCAACAGGGCCTGCATAGCCTTATTGTTATCCGGCTCCAGCCGGGCGTATTCGATATAGCAGCGCGCGCTGGGCGTTCCAGCCGCCACGGCGGCTTCGAAATGCCGCTTCGCCTCAGCCGGCTGCTGCGCGCGCAAACTCAGCAGCCCCAGTCCTTCTTCCGCTTCGGCCACCTTTTCGCGATTGCGGATCAGCGCTTCGTATTCGGCGGCCGATTGGCTCCCCAGCAAATCCGCGCGAGCCAGCCGGGCGTCGGAATCGGACACTTCGCGTTCGGTAAAATCTTTCGGACTCATGGGGCGGCTCGAAAGCTCGGTGGTCTGGAAGGCGCCGGCGGCCAGGTGCGCTTTCGCCTGAGCCTCAATTTCCTCTTTCGGTTTTCCGAACGCATTGCTGTAAGCCGCGGCTTCGTCCACCCCTTTGCGCAGATTGTAAAGCAGCACGCGCAGCTTACCGAAATATTCGGGATCGGTGACGAGCAAATGAACACGCGCCCAATCCAGATCGGGAGCGGCGGCTTTGGGAGGGGTTCCGGCTGTGATGTGAATTCCGGTGACCTGGAGCGTGGAGCAGAACTCAACGAGCCCATGCTCAAACGAAGCCGGCATCCGGGCCGTATTGGTGTTCAGAAACAGCTTCGTCAGCTCGGCGAAGATCGCCGGGCCGGGAACGGTCTTTTCATCCAGCACGATGTAGTACGCGTTGCGGCCCTCGACAATGGGAGTGGCCGTAGTCCAACCTTTTGCATCTTTGAGAACCAGAATGCGGACCGTTTGCGGCGACTGCAAATCCTGCTCGCCCACAAGCTGCCCGAGCGCATTACGGAACTCTTCGAAGCGGACCAGATCCTCGCGGGCTGCGCGGGTGGAGGCGTTCGTCAATAGTTCGAACGGCCCGGAAGCGTATTTCACCCAGTCCGCCGCCGCGAGCAGCCGGGGAAACCAAGCGTTCGGCCCAAACAAAAGGACACATAGGATCAGCCGGCGCATGCATTCATTATCGCCCTCCGCCGACCGGTGGATTGGGGGCATCTGCTAAGATGGGAACACCGCGGCGCTATCGTCTAACGGTTAGGACGGAGCCCTCTCAAGGCTCAAATACGGGTTCGATTCCCGTTAGCGCTACCAAATCTTCATAGAGTTACGGGCAAAGCGCCACCACGCGCCACCGCAAACTTGGCGCCAGAATTCCACACGCACGGGCGCTCATCCATTTGAACACCAAAAGCGGGCGGCCGAGCCTCGGCGCGCACGCGTCGATCCGATCGGGTGTTGGAAGGTCGACTCGGCTGTTTGAGTGCTTTGAAATCTTATTCCCCTGAGAACAGCTACAATGTAGAATGTTTGGGTTGCCCATGTAATCAAACTCACACTTACCCGCGGAGCGCCCAATGGCCGGTAGGAACCTGAGAATTGACCAGCTTGAACTTGATCTGGTGAACCCCCGAATTAGCAAAGCCGCGGACCAACACGAGGCTATGCAGCGGATTATCGACGACCAGAAGACTAAGCTCGGCAACCTCGCCGAAAGCATCGCCGAGGACGGACTTAATCCGATGGACCGGTTTGGGGTTGTCCCCTGGGCTGAGACAAACGGTTAAGACACTGTTGGCCGTTCGCTGAAATTTCATTGTGCCCGATCCCGGAACGGTTTTAGGATGGGCTTGCCGGCAAAGCGGAGGCAGGCAACGCTGGCGAGCGACCTGCCGAGGAATAGCCGGCCGGAACTCATCGCGGACGATGGGC
>Ga0209061_1003113_pt1 | contig 18753 bp, 17 predicted proteins | sample Coa_R1_10_FD_187157 | JGI IMG/M metagenome (GOLD analysis project Ga0209061, IMG submission 187157) | Surface soil microbial communities from Centralia Pennsylvania, which are recovering from an underground coalmine fire - Coalmine... | ecosystem: Environmental > Terrestrial > Soil >...
TGGCCCTCCCTCTTCTCCCTGATAGAGCATCTCGACGGTTTGGGTGTTGGGGTCGAGGGCATAGAGGGTTCCGGTATCGAAGTCTCCTCCTCGGAGGGTAATGCCGTAGAGGGTGCCGTTGGGGGCCCTTCGGAGGCCGGCTACCGGTTGGCCTGCAGGGTCTGCTGCAAAGGGATGGACGATTTGTGGGGGTTGGTTAGGGGAGAGATTGAGGAGGAGTCCTTGTTGGGCTTGGCCTCCGTTGAGGGTGGTGAGGTGTGCTGTAGGGGAGGCACCGGTGCAGAGGCCATAGCGTGGGGTGAAGGGATAGCGAGGTTGGGGGTCTCGTTGCCAGAGGATGTCTACGGTGTAGTGGAAGACCTCTGCCAGTCCGAGGAGTTGGGTGTGGGCGGCCATAAATTCGAGGACATCGGGGGGAATGGTGAGGGCAGCGGGGCTGGGTTGTGGGGGGAAATGGGGTGGGAGGAGGGTGAGAACAAAGAAGGTGGGGTAACCGCCCAAGTTGACAGCTCGTGTTCTGCCGATGGTATCCTCTCCGTAGGTGCGGAACTGCTGGTGGGTGAGGAGCAGGTAGAGGTCGGCATCGTAGGAGAGGAGGTAGTTGAAGGGGTCAATGTCGTTTGAGAGATAGGGGTCGCCGTACTGCCAGAGGAGGCAGGCTTGGGGGTGGTGGGCAAGCCATTGGGAGACGATACGTTGATGGTGGTGTTCTTGTGCCCGCATAGTCTGTCTTTCGAGTTCCAGCAAGGTTTGTAGGTCGGATATTCGAGGGCCGACAAAGGTACAGAAATCCGTCCAGTGGTCATCGGTGTCCCAGTCGAAGGCGTCGAGGTATTGTGTTGGGAGGAAGGAGAAGAAGTGTCCGTGTTCGAGGGTATGGTGTTTAAAGAAGAAGAAGCTGAAGCCGGAGACGGGTGCGGGGAATGCTTCCTTGAGGAGGAGCTTCTCGAACGCGATTTTATTGGGTTGGAAAGGTAAGAGGACTTCTTGGATGTTTGGGTACATAGAGCGATCTCTCCATAGGCTAGCTTCAAGAGTTATTATACTATGTAGCGAGCAGGATATAGGCTGTTGACTGGTAGTGGTGCCTAGTTTCAATGCCACCAGGAACGGTATATCCAATACTCTTCCTCTATATCACCATTAGGGTAGAGGCGATACTTCTGCGGTTGACCAGCTGTGCGGTACTTTTTAGGGGGATGCCAGTCCCAGTGGGGGCCGTGCATTTCGGTGTCGTCTAAGTGATTATGGAGACTATTGCCGGTACTGGAATCGTACCAATTTCCTCCGCGTGGTGGTTCCCCTTTACCCCGCCATCGCCAAACTGTAGGGGGTTCTCCTTCGGCGGGAGGTATATGACTTTCGCCAAGCGGACCGCGCATGGGGTTAGTCCAGTTCGTTATGCGCGGCGGTTCTATGGGGCAACTCGACGCTCCGCCAGCACCTCCACCGCCGGCACCGCCTGCGCCACCGGCACCACCTATTCCTCCAGCTTCTCCTCCTAAACCCCCTAGGTCACCGGCTAAATCCCCGGCTTCTCCTCCTATAGCTCCGGCTTCATCGCCTAAACCTCCTAACAGTCCTCCCGTCAGCACCCCGCCTACCAGGGCGTTGTTGGCATCTTGCAGGCCGTTGATAAGGCCTTGTGCAAAGCTTCCGCCATTAGCCCATGTTCCTATCGCTCCACCGAAGCCGGAACCCAGAGCGCCGCCGACAATGCCGCCAAGAGGGCCACCGAGGAGTTCTCCTCCGATACCGCCCACGAGACCACCGAGCAGACTATCGAGATCATTTCCGATGCAGAGTCCGGTAGGGTCAATGAAGGCGAGGGGGTTATTGGCGGCGTAGCCGTAGAGGTTGAGGCTGCCGGCATAGCCTAAGGGGTCACAACTGAGGAAGCTTTGGTACGAAAAAACGCAAACGGCGTCTGCGGTCTAGTCTACAATTGCCGCACCGAAACTATTATTCAGGAGAACTACCTAACGCAAAGAATACAACACTCGAACCTCTCCGTTAGGAGATATCGCGTACAAGGTGTCTTTATTCCATCCGTATATCCCTTCTTGAGCATCGAATACAAAAGAAGTGATTTGTTTCTTTGGGTCTAGAGTATATTCCTGGATGAGAGGCTCCTGTACTCTGCGAACAGGGTCAAAGCGGTAGAACTTTTTACCGTCTGTCCAACACAAACAGCCAACTTCTCCGCAAGCATGCAGGCCTTTTGGTGGTTGGAGAAATGTGGCAATGATATCTCGTTGCCAATTCATTTGAGAGTACAAGCACCAAAGCTCTGGCTGTTTGGAGTTTCCAATCAGATAGAGATTGCCTAACGGGTGCCACATCACAAAAGATGCGGGGATGCCAGGGCGATAGCGCATGTATCCTCTTTCTCCAATGTCTGCCTCGTGAGTGGATGATGGAGTTATTTGGTTGTTATCTGGTGCCTGGAAGGCGTAGAGAACTTTAAATCCCCTTGTAAACACGTTGTAGCTAAAAACGGTACCTAAGCCCTCCGGCCCTCCATGTTGACTTATCCCGTATAACCAACCTGCCGTTCCTACTGCTAGGCGACTTTGTAGGTACTTTCCATCCGTTCCTGTAAAGGAGTGCACGGTTTCGAGTTGGGTGAGGTCTTTAGAAACCCGATATATCGTGCCGTAATTGGCTTCTCCGCCAAGCAAGCTTGTGCCGTACAGGTGGCCATCCTCTCCTTCAACCAAGCCGCTGTAGAAACGTTTAGGCAAGTTCTGGCCTCCTCCACTTACAAACAACAGCTTTGAGGTAGCTGGATTCCATTGATAGACGACACCTTCCTCAAACTCGCCGCCCCATGAGGTTACTCCATACAGATGTCCCTCTTTGGAAACCCACAAGTGGCCTTTAGGGTACATGCCATCAGGGCCTTTGAAGCTATGGAGTAGCTTCGCGTGGGGGTCTGAGAACGAAGTAATACGTAGTAACTGCCCAAAACCGCTCTCTCCACCTTCCGCATGAGTAGATAAGAAACCTTGCTTGTTATGAGGACAAAAACTTACAATTGAGGGGCTATCGGGTGGAGAGTAGCTTTTCAAAGGGTTTTCTTGCCAATAGAGGGTAACCGTCTCGTCGAAGGCGCCTGTTAAAGCTAAACAGTGGGTATGTTCCACGAGATAGCGTAAATCGGAAAGGGTGAGAGAGACAATAGGTTGGTGCAAGCGAGTTTGTAAGGAGGGCGGCAAGAGACTAAAGGCCCATAACCCGAAAGGAGTCAAATTGATATGATAGTTAATCTTCTCGATTGTTTGAAAACCGTGTTGTTCGAATTTATGCGTCACGACAAATAAGTAGAGACTCTCTTCATAGGTTCCAGCAACAAGCAACTCTACCCAATCTTGGTCGTCCTGTGGTAAGCCCACTCCAAGAGTATCAATCCCGATAAGACAAGCTGTTGGATGGTGTTCCAGCCAGGCTCGTACTTGCCTTTCAAAGAGGAGCTGATGGATGTTTGCCAGACTGGTCGCTGTTTCTCCTTCAGCTAAAAAGTTAGGGTAGGCGTTATAGTCAATCTCATCAAAGAGACTCGGAGGCAGATGAGACGGCATGAAGGTAAAGAAGTGGCCTGAGAGTAGCCCTTTGTAGCGAACGAACAGTGTGCAGAATATGTCTTCCTCAAACATTCGCTCTTTGAAGTATTTGTATGTTTTATTAAAAGGTAGCTCATAGGGCACGAATGGCATACTCATTTTCCTGCAATAAGTCTACTCTATCACCTCATCATACCGCAGCAAGAGACGCCACTCCCCCGTTTGCACGCAGAGACGATACAATGAACTAGGATTCCAGGCATAGACAAAACCGTCCATTCCAAGAAGTAGTCCGGTTAGTGTTAAGCCCTTATCACCGTACTGCTGCTCCTGAACATCCAATGGAATAGGAAGCGGACAAATCGTCCTACGCTCTAGACTATGGACATGAAAGGCATAAAGCTCGGTGTCACTGACCGTCCACAACCAGTCCTGCTGGTCTAAGACAAGCGGCTGTGGTCTACAAAGTGATGTGTCTGTCTCCTGGAGCGCTATTAGCGGTCGGAAGCGAGCCTCCCCAACATCAAAGTAGCCTAAATAACGCTTCCTAATCTTCCTACTATCTGGGTTCACCAAGCAATAAAGCTTCCCACTAGGGTGCCATACTAAAGGCGAGCACAGCTGACCAGAATGCGGAGAGTATGTAGGAACGTGCTCAAGCACAGCGAAGTAGGACGGGTCGGCTTCGCGCTCTCCTTCCAGATGCCATAAAACCTCGAAGCGCCTTTGGGGGATGTGGTAGCCGAACAGCACTCCTATATCATTCTTTCCTCCTAAAGCTGTGGCGCCGTACAGCCAGCCCTCCGCTCCTAAAACCAGTGCCTCCAACGGATGGGCGCCCTCCGGCCCCTCAAAACTGTGCAGTATCTGCATCTGTTTGCTCTGCAGGTCGAAGCGATACAGGGTTCCGGCATTGTGTTGGCCTCCGAACAAACTCACCCCGTAGAGGCCGCCCTCCTCCGTCCAGACCGGCAATCCGATGGGGTGTCGTGGCCCTCCCTCTTCTCCTTGGTAGAGCACTTCGACGGTTTGGGTGGAGGGGTCGAGGGCATAGAGGGTTCCGGTATCGAAGTCTCCTCCTCGGAGGGTAATGCCGTAGAGGATGCCGTTGGGGGCCCGTCGGAGGCCGGCTACCGGTTGACTACCGAGGTCGCCTCTAAACTCATGGAGCACCTTTGCTTTGTGGATTTCCGTTTTCGACGGCTCTAGGTAGAGAAGCAACCCCTGGTCTTGACCCCCATCGAGAGTAGTTAGGTAGCCTGTTGTGCTCATCCCACTAAAGAAGCCGTAGCAGGAGTGTTTGTAGGTGAACGGGTAATCTTGATTCTGCCAAAGGATGTAGCCCCAGTGATCGAAGGCTTCGGCTAGGCCGAGCTGCTGGGTGTGAGCCGTCATAAAGGCCAAAGCCTGGGCAGAGAGGGGCACAAAAGCAGGCCCCCTAACCACCTCAAAGTCGGCAGGCAACAAAGTGAAGGCAAACAGAGTAAGGCAGTTGGTGCTAAAACGGTCTATAGCCCGCACGGTGCTAGGCCCATAGGTGCGGAAGTGGGTAGCCGGCAGGAGCATGTAAAGCTCCTTATCATAGGTGAGGGCCATCAGTGCCGGTTCTTGGTAGTCCTTTTCGAGGTAATACCAGTTATATTGATAGAGAAGGCAGGCCTGAGGATGAGATTGGAGCCATTGTTGGGCGCGTGTTTGGAGTTGTTGGAAGTGGGCTTGGCCTAGTCCCTGTTTTTCCCATTCATAGAAGAGGGCATCTTCATAGTCAGCGGTTTCCCACCAGAGGGAGGTAGGTTGGAAGTTTTGGGGCACGAAGGTGTAGAAGGTTCCTTTCTCGAAGGCATTGTATCGGAGGAAGGCAGCGCCGAAGGCATCTCCTGAAGGGAGGAAACCTCCACTAAAGATGTGTTTTTTAAAGAAGCGTTTTGTTTTCAGGAAGGGTAGTGTTTGGGGTATGAGCGAGAGCATAGGGCATTTTGGTTGTGTGGTTTTATGTATCAATTTCTATTCTACCATCTGGATAGAGGCGGAATTTAACGTCGGGTGTTCTGTAGTGAAGGTCTTGGTGGGGAGGCGTGAATGGGATGATCCAGATCAGGGTTTAAGATAGGCTGCGCTTTTAAATACTCATAGCTCCCTCCAAGTAAAGTTCATTGAGTTGCCAATCGAAGCAGGGATGCAAGGCAGTAGGAATGTTGTTACGTAAGAGATGCGGCTGAGAGGCGAGTCCGCCCCATCGTAACAAGGTAACTTTGTGCATCTGGAGTTGTTGAATATTCTCTAGTTCTGCAAGATTGATGCCCAGCACATACACATAGACTACTGTATCCAACGGCAAGACAATCGTTTCTCCTCGATGTCTGGGGGTAATAACAAAAAGTTTGTTTTGTAACACGGAGGGGCGGTAGCGCCGTATTTGGCTCAGCTCATAGAAAGGGGATAACTGAACAAGCCAGGCCTCTCGGTGTTCCAAGCGTATTGGGCGCTGTAATTGACTGGTGAAGAGGGATGGAACTTCTCCTTGAGGGGACACATGTGCCGTGAGACTATCCTAGAGGAGATGCGACGTCGGGGTTTCTACGTGTGAGGCTGAAACGGAAGGGCACATTTCCTTTCCTCGCACTTAGCATGACCGGACATCGAGCCACCGAAAGGCTCGCTTCGGCTCACGTGCCACATACTCTATAAAGTCAGATTTCAGGGGGATAGGAGGAAGAGGCTCGATAGCATGTTGAGAGAGGACTTCTGTTTCATCTTGAAGCTCATGTTTTTCGATTTGAGTGAGGAACCATTCATCATAGAATGGATGAAAAGGCATGGGGGGATGGCAGAGACGTCGCCAAAAGTCTGGTATGGAGCTGATATCGCCGGATATGAAGTAGCGCCCAATGTTATGTACTGTGCAGCTTGTACCTTCGACGACTTTTATTGCAGAGCAACTATGCGACGATGGAGTGGAGATTGTGTGACTATCATGGCTGGATGAGGTGGTGATGGCGTTTGATTGCGTCTCCCTACGGACAAATTTAAGAAAAGTTGCCCTCTCATCTTCCGTGAGGTGGTCTGCAATAAGCGCGAGGTCTTCTAAAGAAATCTTTTCCTGTTCCTCTTCAGCAAGATGCCTCTGTAGAGTAAACAAGTCGGGATAGAGTTCTGCTGTAGTAAATAAAATGGCTTCCCCCACATAAGCACCTCTTTGTTCGTTATGTCTTGAGTAGCTAGGCCATATACATGAACATATTCTGGTCTGGCGAGGGGCAGGGAGAGTGTGTTCCCCAGGTGCCGAGGTGCTAGGAGAAGCCGGGCATCGGCACGATGGGGTGTGACGTGTGTTCCCCAGGTGCCGAGGTGCTAGGACCACATAGGGCGCGTGTGCGATTTCCCAAAAACTCTTATGAAGTTGAGGTAGGTTAAGCGGGGGAGCTATTTCGGCCAAGAGCGCCATATGCCGATCACCAAGCGTCAGCAGTTTGATCGGTCAGCAGGACAAAGGGATCGACTTTTGATAAACAAAGTATTACGGCAACTAGGTTCCCATAGAAAGAACGAGCGTATTTTGTATCTCATAAGAGTCCCTCTCATCGCGTCAACTATATCGGCTCAAGTAAGGCATATTCTCGCAAAATGCGAAGGCTTCGCGTCGGCCTCCTGAGTATGTATTCTAGGAGACCGCCCTCTTCGGCATAAAAATTACCTGGGTTGATGGGTTTCGTGATGAGGATTTCCTGTACGTCTGATGGATCGAGCAGTTCGGCTTCCGCAAGGTATTCGCCGCTATTGCAGAAAGCAGGTGGCATCCCAAATCGGTCGCGAAAGTCGGATACGCACAATGGATTGATGGGCGTCAAAGAGCGTTCTAGTCTTGTGCCATTATAGACACAATAGAGTACCTGGCCTGGGTAAGGTCTTAGATAGTCCGTTAACTGATGGTTGATCGGAGATTGTTTGCGTGACAGAAGTTCTTCTTTTGCAAGAAAAATGGGCAGCGGCGCCCACTCTTCTGCTAAGGAGTGGGGCCGGATGTTTTCTAGGGCAGCATGAAGCCGTCGCCATAGAGGTTTTCCAACGGATCGGTAGAGCACTGGAAGACTTTCGTATCGTCCCAATCTGCCAGAAGAGGAGATCGTCATCGGGGAGCTTCTCGGCTGTACTGCGGTCGAAATTGAGGGCCAACCAAACCTTCACAGGCAGCTTGCCCTCTTCTACTGCTGGAGGCGCCTCTTGTGTGCTTGAGATAAAACGCGGAGTAAGGATAAGCTGGTTTGTATTTGGCGGGGAGACATCGGAGGGCCTGGGGTGATTTCTGGAACCACTTCGACGATGCAGCCCCATTCACCTCCTGCCTGGAGACAATTCAGCTTGCGGCAGGCATAGACGGTGAACACGAGGCTATCTCCTATTTGCAGATAGAAGTCTCGCACAAACATAGCATTTATCCCCTCACTTAGGATTTTATCATAACGGGGGTTGATGGGGTACACCGATGACGATGTTTCTTAGGGTTGTTTCGGGAGAAGGAATCTTATACCGGGTGACCCCTCCGCCAGGTTGATAATGATCAGCTTCTAGGAGGACATGGGCAAGTCGGTGGACGGATGAGGTGAAAGTGGAGGTTGGCGTTGTGTGAGTGGGACTGAAACTCAGTACATCAATATAAACGACTCTTTACCAAATAGAGTAGAAGGCTAGTCTTCTTCTGCTTAGATTTTCCTAGCATGGCCTTGAATCTCGATTCGTATCAAATAACAAGCTTACATCTCCATTTTCATCAAAGAGATATATGTGGTTTTGGCTCCAACTATATATCTTTCCTCTTCCGTCAAGCGTGAAACCTCGGATACGCCATTCGGAAGCACCTCCAAGCCGATGCAGGGTTTCCTCTCCTAGCATCGGTTCGATACTTCCTATCACAAGGCGTGCTTCGGTACTCGGGTCAAAGCGATACATCCTTATTCCATCAGTCCAGTATAAGTAACCTGCCTGATCGCTCGCCAATCCAAAACTATTGTGCTCCTGTTGAGACATCTCTGCCACGGTCTCCACCTGCCATTGAGGTGGACGCAGGCGCAGGAGTCTCTTCTTATATCCGCCAGTTTGTCGCATGACATATAGTCCGTTTTGACTCCAAACCGTCTGGCTGCATGGTTCCCATAGAGACCACGTGAAGAAGCCAGAAGCGTTGACAATGCTTCTTGAGCGCTTCATAGTGGCAATAGAGGGCTTGAACACATACAATACGACAAACTCTCCTGTCCGCACGTTGTACCCATAAACGGTACCGCAGTTCCATTGACCCCCTTTGCGGGTCACACCATAGAGCCATCCACCCGTCCCTCGTGTGGGCACGAGAAAGGGGTACTTGCCTTCCTGTTCTTGAAACGAGTGAACGACTTCTAGGGTGTTCAAGTCTTTGGAGACCCGAAAGAGTGTGCCTAAGTTGTAGGTGCCGCCTAAAAAGCTTACCCCATAGAAATAGCCGTCCTCTGCATTAACTAAACCATCCCGAAACTGTTTAGGTTGTCCTATTCCACCTCCAAAGAGAAACCGTGGGGGTTCGGGACTTAGTCGGTAAACCGTCCCTCCTTCGTGTGCTCCTCCCCACGCAGTTACTCCAAAGAGCGATCTGCCGGGGCCTATATGTAGTGTACCGGAAGGGAACATGCCATCTGTGGCGTTAAATTGATGGAATACGTGAGCGCGCCCACTTGGATATTCTAAGTCAATAATCTGGCCAAAGCCGTTAGACCCTCCATTAGAAAGTACGAGATAGCCTCTTGTTGCCGAGAGTGGGAGAAAGCTCTCGATACAACCAACCTCACTATCGTCCTTCGGCTTGGCTCCGGCTCCCACCTCCCAATAGATATTGGCCTCACCATCAAAGGCTCCGCTAATCAGCAAGCGTTTCGTCTCGTTAACAAAATAGCGAATATCCCCAAGCGCTAAAGAGACTGTGGGTGAAGGGTTTATTAATCGATGAAGGGATGGGGGTAGCAGGGTAAATATGAGGATACTGAGATACGTTCGTGCCTGTTCGCATGCAGTCAGTACAGCTTGTAGGCCGTATTCTCTAAACTTTTCTTGGGTTACAAGGAGATACATCTCCGCATCATAAAGACCAATGACAATCTCTTGTGTGATTTCGTGTTCGTCTAGGTCTATTCCACCTGTACTTTTATCAATAGCAAGGATGCAAGCATAGGGGTGGTGTGTCATCCATTCCGACACAAGTTGCTCTTCAAATTGCGTGTCTTCTCTAGAAACTTGCTGTACTCTCCCCGCGAGGGTTGGGTAGGTTTGTACCGGAAAATAATCAGGCAGAAACAGGCAAGCATCATAGTCTTCTCTCTCCAGACGATGCTCAGGGAAGTCGGGCGGTATAAGCAGGAAAAATGACCCCTCCTTTAGGCTTCGATAGCGCATAAAGAGGGCATGGAAGGTGTCTATGAAAAGCGGATTAAGAAAGTGCTTGTGGTAATAGGAAACGGCATAATTAAATGGAAGTTCATATCGCTTTAATAGCATGATAAGAACCTATACGAGTTGTCTTAGTTAGTAGAATAGCTCACTTAATATCTATATCTTTCTGCCATAGTTGAAGGTTCCCCGCAGGCCCTCGAAAGAGGCGATATTGAGAGCCTTTCATGCCAGGAATGTAATAGGGACTTTTTCTGCTAGGTATCCAATCCCAATGCGGTGGCATGCCAGGGTGATCAAAATCTGGATGTAGCTTATTTTCTGCGGGATCGACATAGCTGCCCTTTGAAGTGCCGGATGGTTCTGATACTCTTCATTCCCACATGCCTTCGCCTGGTGGTTCGGCAGGGTCAGTGAAATTGGTAATATGCGGCATCCAACGCTGAGGAGGTTCCACAGGGCAGCTCAGTTCTCCTGCAGCATCTCCAGCAGCACCGGCCAAATCTCCTGCCTCGCTCGCAAGACCTCCCACCGCGGAGGCTTCTCCTGCCGCCGGGGCCGCAGCCCCTGCTAATAGACCCCCCACAATCCGACCACAGGCTTCGGGATCGTTGGCCATGGAAAGCGTGTTGATGGCATTCTTTAACCCGTTAAGGAGCGCAGCAGGAACACAGCCGATACCACAATGCAAGGCTAAGGACATAAGGTTACCTAGACCGGGGCAGGCTTCGGGATGTGTCATGCAGAGGACGGTCTCGGCTCCTCCTTCTGCTTCTCCGGCGAGGAAACGTCCAACATCTCCCCAGTAGCTCATTCCAGTGGGGTCAATGAAGGCGAGGGGGTTATTGGCGGCGTAGCCGTAGAGGTTGAGGCTGCCGGCATAGCCTAAAGGGTCACGGCTGAGGAAGCGGCCGCTGAAAGTGTCGTAGTAGCGGGCACCGAGACGGTAGAGACCGGTTGTATCAAGCGGTGCTCAGGCACTATGGTACGGCTCTAAACCGAAACGTGAGAGCAAAATCTCCTTAAATCGGTGTGAGAAGAGGGTAGATATGAAGTATTTTGATATGTTTTTGGGGTTGGGGAATGACATACTCCACCATACCCTCTCCCTCTGCAGCAAAACCCTCTCTGTCTAACACCCAGGTCTCTGCGACCTCTTGCACGCCTTCCACATCCTGCAACTCCCCTTCTATCAAAAAGGCACCGTTGTTGCGAAAGTGAGGGGCCAAGCCGGCCCGAAAACGAAATCGGGCTTCTTGTAGAGGGTTAAAGGGAGTCCAGAAATACTCTAGCTCTCCGGAACTAACACAATACACACGCTGCCCCACTTTCGGTATCATGGGCAGCGAAGGTTCTTCCATGCCTGTTTTTCGCTCTTTTGGGCTTAGGAAAGGGGTTAATTCTTGCCATTCTTGTGGTGAGACGAAGGGTTCGAGGGCTTTGAGGGAGGGGTAGAGGCGACGCCACTCTTTGGGGGTATGCAGTTGCTGCATTTGTTTGAGGGAAGGATAGAGGGTGCCGATCTGCTCAAAGACGACTTGTTGGGGGGTCAGTTGATTTTGGGAGGGGTTGACGGAGCGCGCAACGAGACAGATATTCACTCTCAGTGTTAAGGGGAGGGGTTGAACAAGGATGGAATCGCCTCGATAGCGTGCGCAGAGGAAGAGGAGGTCAGGGTAGAAGTTTTCAGCTTGGATGCTGGCATTGACGGTCTGTTCGTGGAGAAGGTCAAGAGGGGGCTGGATACGCACGAGCAGACCTTCCCAATTTGCAACGCGCATTTTGTTGAGAACGCTGCAGGCGTAGGCTGTGGGCAGGATAGACTCTCCACATCCATAGCAAAGGTAAAAATCTATCATGTTGTTCCCCCTAAAAAGGCGGTATGATGGGTTCGGGTTCGCCTGTTGGTTCGATGGCCCTTGTAGGGTTAGGTGCTAATTCTTCAAGTATATAATACTCTGTGAGACCTCCTGGTTGATAGTAGTCTCCTTGCTCAAAAGGCAGGGCAGGTCTAACTTGGATAAGATCGGGATTTTTCACTGTGCCCTGAGTAAGCCACTTTCCTGTATTCAATGGGTCTGGCGGTAAACCGGCGGCTGCGCGATAGTTCGGCACTGTGTGTGGGTCTATAGGAGTCCAAGAGCGTCCAATTTGATTTGCTTCACCACCATATACTCTATACACTTGAGTCTAGCTGTAGAAATCATTCATTAATTTGTAGGTACGAATTGATTCAAATTACACAAAAATTCTGCCGAACCGTTAGTTAGAGAGCAACGAACGATCCGATTGGCACCAGCTACATAGAGGAAACCGTCTGGGCTAAGACAAGCTGCAGAAATGAGCGGTCTATAGTACCTAAAATGGGGAGGCGTGGTCATTATACGTGAAATAAGGGTAGGAGGGGAACTCCGACGAATCAGAACCCAACAGCTAGAAAGCATGTTCGGCTGTTTTATGTCATCAATGTACAGTTGATATAGGTCGCTTTCTCCTGTATCGAAAAGTGCTGGGCGCCGATTCTTCATGTCGGCCGGCCAAAAGGTATACGCTCCTCCTGATCCCTCACCTACGATACCAATCCATTCATGTCCTCCGGTAAATAGAAACTGCGATGAGTCAGCCGCATCTGAGAGTATATCCTCTTGCGGTTCCCATTCCCATGGGCGAATACGAAAAAGACCCAGATGTCCCTGTCTTGGGCGGATGTTAGGCACTCCGTAAAGGTAGCCACTGGCTTTATGCCATAGTAGCGAAGCGTCCGTAGAGAAAGATGTGAAGTGATATCCCACGCCGAAACGTCGTTTTTGATAGTCATAGTAATATAGCGTCCCGTTTCCTGCGTTTCCTCCTTTCTGAGTAGTGCCATACAAACAGCCTCGGTGATCTAGGACTAAATCATGTTGCGGCCACATCCCTTCTCGCTCTGAAAAACTATGCAGTATCTCTACCTCACCAGTTCGCATATCAAGCGTGTAAAGCGTTCCCAGATCGAGTTCTCCTCCCAGAGAGCTGACCCCGTAAAGCTTATTTCTCTCTCCTTCAACAAGGCCGGAGACAAAGCGATAGCAGCGGGGTGGGGAGCCTTCAAAGAGCAGTTCAAAAGTACGGCTCTGCGGGTTATATCGGTAAAGCACTCCTCCTTGATATCGGCCCCCCCAGGGGGTCGTGCCATAAAGCCATCCATCGGACGCAAGCAATAGAGGCGCAACAGGCCTTGACCCTGTTTTAATATCGAATTCATGTAACACTTGAACCTGTTTGGAGGCAACATTAAAACTGAACAGCGTTCCTTGGTTTTCTTTGCCTCCGTAGACAGTCGGCCCGTAGAGATGAACGGTCTGATGTGCGTCGAATACAAAAGTTAAGCCTGAAATTGCTTTTGGAATCAGATCGGACTCCAAACGGGGCTGGGCTGGCAAGCTAGGGTCAGGCTGCCAGAATAGGTAAAGCCTTTGATAGGCCGTATTGGTGACCAACAAGGATGTTTTTTCGACTAGCCACATGATTTGCTCGAAGCTTAATGGAAAAGGCGCCTGACCATGGTAATGCCAAAGCCAGTCGGCTTGTTCTAGGAAGCCTATAAAGCCCCAACAGGCGCGCTCTGCTCGTAGTACAGGCTGCATACCTGCTTGCTGTATATCTTGAGGAAAGATAAAGATAAAGCGTTCTCTTGTTCCATATTGACCTACGGTGAGGTTCTTCATATCAAAGCTTGCACTTAACAACCCATAGCTTTTGCCTGTGTAAAAGAAACATCCGTTCGGATGCTCTTGTAGCCATCGGTTGAGGAAAAGTTCAAAAGGAGGAATGAGTTGTTCCCGTTCGAAGATCATGCGACTAGAGATTTTTATGATTTCTTGATAGTGCGTGCATGATAGAAAAGTGTAAATATTTTCATAAAAACTTTTATCACACATATCGGCTTGTCTAAATTTATCCAGAGCGAAACAAGCAAAACGGCCTTGAGTGAAGTTATGCTTTTGTTGCATGAGGTGGGCATAAGTGGCTCCGTCATTAGTAATCAGAAGTTCCATGTAGGGTAAGACACGCCTCTGATCAAGCAGGTAGAGAAAGTAGTCTCCGTACTCGCTGTTCCATATTTGGTTCTTTGTATTCATCTGTCGCCACCTGTCTGTAAGAACTGATTTTATTTTTGCATGAAACCACTTTATTTTTCAACAGGCTCATTGTTGCACATTTGTATAATTGAATGTGCCACTCATCGCGTCAAATGTATCAGGAGCATATTCCCAATTTGGAGCAAACCCAGTTTGCCAGTATTTATTACCTTCAGGTTCACGATATTCCCCCCATGGTATCGGTGTTGGCGAAAGCATTGGATCAAGTACATAAGGTTCACCTGCTATAGCAGTGAACCCTACCACATGATAGTTCCAGGGACGGCCGGCATAAGGGCCTGTCTTAGGTACCAAGACCCCGTTCATCGGTTTCAAGTGCACTTTGTATATCGGACCTGCGACACTCGGTGGATCGCCTGTAAGAGCGGAACTTAGATCATAGAAGACATCATCACAAGCCTGGCTGATATTCACAAGTGTTCTTAGGTCAGTGCTCGTTGTAAGGGATGGTTTGCCGGCTCCTGCTGTAGCTGAACTAGTGTCAGGGTCGGTGCCCTCACCACCAGCACAGCCACATTGAGGCACTCCTGACCCCGAATATTGATAGTTATAGGTATTAGCAGGTACGCCATGAAGCTCTAATGTGGTCGGATCAGGCGCATGAGGACACATGCCCTCCTCTCGTGCTATATTGTCTTCTTCCGATTGGTCTTCATCGTCGGATATGTCAGATTGGCGTCCGGTAGGGTCAATGAAGGCGAGGGGGTTATTGGCGGCGTAGCCGTAGAGGTTAAGGCTGCCGGCATAGCCTAAGGGGACGTGACACTTGAAGTGTTATAAGGGCACCTGAGTGCTAAAGGCACCAATTTGCCGATTTGTGGTTAGGGAGCTGACAGGTTTTATCGCGAAATATTTCTTGTGCTAGCGCTGCTGCTCTTCATCCGTTGGGGCCGCAGGGCGCATCAACTCGCTCGGTGCAGCCGCCGGCGGCATCCGCAGTAAAGAACGCTCTGCCTCCATGCGCTGGCTATTGTGAACTATCTGTTCAAGGCAGCGTTGGGCGGCTTGTTTTGTCTGTTCATCGCTAGCACTCGCAAGCAGACACTCCACACGTGCGTAGGCCCAATCGCAGCCGTTTCGCCCTAGAGCTTCCAAAAGCGCCAAGCTGAGGGCTTTCTCCGACCTTTTTGTGCTGAGCAGGTCTAGCAAGGCTGTGCGCTGATGCGGTTTCATCGCTTGGATATGGTGAGATTGGAGTCTAGGGAGAAGACGCAGCAGAGCTTGTTCGAGTTGGCTGCGAAGAGAGGCATAGAAGAAAAAATAGCGCGCGGTAGCGTACTCTTGAGCGAGATCGCCAAGGATTTGTGGGTCTTGAAGTTGGGGAAGGGCTTTTTTGATAAGGGAATACTGCCAAAAGATAAGGGCATTTGTTATCCCTCCAGCGATTGCGAGGATATCGAAATCTAGACGACTAGGCGGCTTGCCCGCCAGGAACCTAAGAAAGAGGAGTGCAAATCCTGTGATTGCAAACAGACCTATGAACAGGTAAATGAACATCCGATGTTGACGAATGGATTTCGTGATAGACTCTTGGGAATTCAGCATCTTGTGGTTCCTTTCATCTTTTTGATGTTTTGGCCCTACTGGAGAGCGCTCTGGGAACGTTGGGTGCTTAAGTCTGCCGTGGTATTTGAACTGGGGATGTTTGGCTTCCCATGTTCGTCTTGAGCTCTCCATAAGTCTTGAGCAGAGCGCGGCTAAGCTAGTAAGAAAGATCATACCGAAAAGCAGATACCCCATGCCCGTGATTCCTGACGCCCAACCGACCACGTAAACTACCGCTAAAGCGCGAAAGAGTAGGGTTAAAACGTGCCTCAGAAAGGGATTAGACGGTAGCGACAGCCACCGCAGCCAGAACGGGAAGAGCAGGAGAAATCCACTAACGAGCGTCAAACCGACCGACCCAATGGCCAGTTGACGAGCGAGGGGCATGTGCGCCGAAAGCTTTTTCCACCGAACAAAAGCTCTTCGAGAGCCCCAGTTGACCCATCCAAGGTAAACCAAAGCAATAATAAGAAGCAATATATCTCCCACTACAGACCGCATTTACGCCCCTCCCGTTTAGCGGTTTTCCACCTAAGTCTCCCTACAAACCGATACTCTTCCAGAAGTTTCCGAGGACATAGCCTTGCCCTTGATAGTAACCACCGTCCACTGTAAACGCAGGCATATTGACAATACCGGGTTTGAAGCTAAATGTTGCTCCGGTAAGACCCCCGTTCTCATCGGTTGTAAGGTTCATGCCATAACCAAGCCTGCGCCTATGGGCCGTTTATGGAGAGGCTGAAATATTCTTGAGGTACTCTTCTGGGCACTCAAAGCGATACAGAACTCGAAGACCGCTGCCATCCGGCTGAATGCAGAAAACGGTGCCACCGTAATCGTGAAGAAAGTCCGGCCGAAAAGTGGCATTGGGTCTCCAGCGAGTTATACCGTAAAGGGTGCCATCGGCTCCGCAGGTAAGCAGTTGTGGCTCAACACCCACATCATTGCGTGGGGAAAAGTAGTGAATAGTCTGCCAATCGGTGGCATCACGTCGGCATCGGAACAGGGCGCCTCCCTGGTGTCTTTCAGCCAAAATGCCTTCATAGCTCATCGCTCCATACCACCATTCCTCTCCCCACAGCAGACTATTCAACCCCGTTCCCCGTTCGGGCGAGGTCTCTAGGGTGTAAGTGGCCTTCAACTCTGCAAAATGTCCGTTGTGAAGGCCAAGTTCATAAAGTAGCCGATTCTCCGCTAAGTAGAGGCTGTCGCCGACTTGGCCTGCAATAAAACTATGAGGGCCTAAAAATAGCGTTTCACACAAAGAGAAAGAGTTTCCGCGAAGGGAATAGCCGAACAGCCGTCCATGACGATGGGTATCGGCTTCTGTTGTTCTCCCATAGAGCCAGTGAGGACTATGCCAAAGCGAGGTGGAGGGGTAACGTCCTACCGGCTCGGCGAACTCCTTGAGCACATGGAGCTCTTCTCGAGCAAGATCGAAACGAAAGAGAGTGCCATAGCCCAGTTTGCCTCCTAGATAACTAAGACCATACAAAAAGTTTCCTTCTTGAACGAGCTTGGTATGCAAGCGATAGGCCTTATCCAAGGTGCCTTCCGCAAGCACCTCATAGTTGGAACCGTCCGGCTCTATCCTATAGAGGACGCCTCCTTCTTCCTTCCCACCCCAGGCGGTAGTGCCATAGAGTTTTCCATCCAAACCGCACATGACCGGTGCTTGGGGATAGGCCCCTGTCTTCGACTCGAAGTGGTGCAATATCGTTGCCTCTTCATCGCTGGGGCGAATGCCAATAAGGGCGCCCTCATTGTACTTGCCACCGCGATAGGTCACGACATAGAGTTGCTGCTGATCGGGAGATATCGTTAGACCACGCGGTTGATAGCCAAAAGGAAAGGAGAGTTTACGTGCCGGCTGCTTTTTGGATTCAGGGCTGGCATACCAGAGCAGATAGGTGTTCGTGTGGTGGTCAATGTTATAAAGGACGAGGTTTGCATTTTGGGCACAGAACTGAAGTTCCCACAAAGTGATGGGCTGCGCAGAGGAGGCGCGGTTTTGGCTCAGACGAGCTTGCAAGGAGGGCGGGGCTGAGGTTAAGACAACAGGCGTTGGAAAAAAGAGCGCCTCAGCCTTTTCAAAGAGTTCCGCGATGGGCGAGTCTTGTGGCTGAAAAGCTAGACCTGCCTGGGAGGATAGATATAAGTAGGTCTCTTTCGTGCCGAACTGTAGGACCGGAAGCGAGGTATGCCAAGGTAGGCCATAGAACTCGCCGAGGATACACGCATCAGGGTGCAGTCGGAGCCATCGAGAGCAGATGTCATAGAGGTGACGTTCTGTGTGAGTGGAGGAGCGTGTGTTCCAAGGAGCGTAGAAAGACTCGGTAGGAGGCTGTATGGAGGTCAGCACCTGTAGTTTTCCTTCCATTAGGGAATGATAGGTGCGTATCAGTCGCCCTAGCGTACCCGAATCGGAGAGGAGTATGTCCAAATAGAGTACGGCTTCCGGAGGCAGTTCTCTTTTCATCAAAACCATCCAGACGCTGCCACCTTCTGGGCTTCAGCAAAGATTTTCGCAGCAAGCCGTCTAAAGAATGCCAGAAGCATTGTCTACTCTATCGCCTCATCATACCGAAGCAAAAGACGCCACTCCCCCGTCTCTCTGTTGAGACCATACACATAGTGCCAGTTCCATGCATAGACATAACCATCCTCCCCAAACACAAAATCCCCTATCCCATGCATCGCCTCACCCTTCCCATAGTCCTCCGCACGCTTATAATACGGCAAACGATACAGTATCTCCCCCTCCTCACACCCCACTTCCCAACGATAAATCACACGACCATCAGTCCCATAAATCCGCCCATCCGTACCCAGAAAACATGACGAACTTCGATAATCCTCCCAACTCAACGGCTCCTCCCCAAGCACAAAAACCACCCGCTCCCAACGACGCTCCTTCACCCAATAACGATAGACCTTCTGCTCCTGCACAGAACCCGATGGGGTGCCCTCCGAGGAAGAGGAATCTGCTGCCCTCTCCTGGCCAAACAGATTAACAAACCGATTAAAAGGATAGTACAAGGCGCCCTGTGGGTGCCATAACAGACTGGCACCTCCTACTATGTCCGAAG
>Ga0209061_1003116_pt1 | contig 18751 bp, 17 predicted proteins | sample Coa_R1_10_FD_187157 | JGI IMG/M metagenome (GOLD analysis project Ga0209061, IMG submission 187157) | Surface soil microbial communities from Centralia Pennsylvania, which are recovering from an underground coalmine fire - Coalmine... | ecosystem: Environmental > Terrestrial > Soil >...
GTGAAAAATTCTCCGCTAGGAAAGTTGCGCTTGCCATCGCTATTGATAAAGATCCGATCTTCAATCGAGAGTCGCAGGTCGGTATTGGGGCCAAGAATATGCACTTGCTTATGACCAACCAGCCAGTCTACCAGACGCTGCTGCTCGACCGAGACAGCCCTCCAGCGCGCAATTGGATCGGCATCGTTAAGGAAGCAGACGTCAAAGACAAACTCCTCGAAGTCGTGCAAAGACATTTCCGCGTCTTGCGCGTAGGCGATGGTTGGATAGAGGGTCAGGCACCAGCGCGCGTCTTCCTTCCCCTCGCGTCCTCGCAGCAACTCGCGAGTCTGCGCGTTCGCCCGACTGAGTTGCGCTAAGCGAGCCGGATCAATGTTGGTCAGCGCCCTGGTGTTGCCGTCGGACAGGATCGTAAGCCGCGCGTCGATCTGCGGCGCGATTGCGCTAAACAACTGGGACGAATGCGCTATCTGGCTGGCGCTGCCCTCCTGCAAAAGAATCTCATTCAAGTGTTCCAGGTTAATAAACGGAAGAGGGTGCGCCCCCGCGCGCAATACTTCGCGATATACCGCTTCAACAAGCGGCGCAGCCAGGGGAGAGGCATGGATAGAGACGTTATTGCCCTCTTTGAGCGAGAGACAATAATGGACGAGCGTATACGCCCAGCGGTCAATACGAATATCACGCATGGCAGTCTGCTTTCTAAATATGGGATGTGAGCGACGGTTTGTCGCCGGTCTGATGGGACTGGCCCGACCAGCGTTTCTTATTACAACGATTGGCAACTGCGGTTCGCACAAAAAAGAGGCAGAAGTCCGGCTCCTGTCTCAGAGAAGCGGCGTATACAGCCGCGTGCATATCAGTGTCCGCGATTAAAAATCAGGTTGAGGATAAGTGCCACAACAGCAAAAACCAGAGAAAAGACAAAGGCGATGGGAATAACCGGGAAGAAGTGGGCCTGCGGCGCCGCTGCGGCAATGCCTATCGTGACTATGAACAATAAAAACACGAAGCCCAGCGAGACAATCGCCAGGGCCAGGCGCTGACCGGGGCTTGGCGCCTTCCCGCTATGTACGTCCTGAACCAGGAGTTTCTGGCCAGGCACGTGCCCATAGGATTGAAGCGGCGGCGGAACGGGCGCCGTATAAGAAACTGGCTGCGGGCCGCTATAGCCTCCCTCATAGGAAGGGGTTGGCTGAGGACCATCGCGAAATTTTTCTTCAAATTGGGTGTGTTGCTGAGACATCTGCATTGCTTCCTTCGTTTTGAACATCATAGATTTGGACATTACAGGCTTGAGAGAAAAAGTTTTCTCCTTCATTACGGACGATGAGATGGAAAGGTTGGAGAAAAACGCCCATGGGCAAAATGGGACAGATGCTTGCAGAAAAAAAACTGAAATGATAGGATGGGCGAGGTAAGCCCCTCTGAACCCATGCACAGGAGTATGCAGTTGAGAATAAAATCTTTGGTAGAGCGTTTTCTTAAAATCCGTATTATCCGCTATGGGCTGGTAGGCGGTATTGGTATTCCTATCCAGGACCTGGCATTATTCGCTTTCTCTCATCTTATGGGTGATGCGCTCTTTCCACTGGCCCTGGCCTGCTCATTTGAAGTAAGCAATATTATCAATTTTATACTCAATCAGGTCTTTACCTATCGGGAACAAGTCCAGGGCATTCACGGTTGGGAGTGGGTCAGGCGCTGCGCGAAGGGGCAATTGACCAGCCTCTCAGCCTTGCTCATTTCATACGTAACTACGATGATCCTCTATTATGTTTTCCACGTAGACGAATATCTGGCGAGTCCCATTGGCATCGTTGTCGCCTTTTTCTATAACTTCTTCATCTCAAACAAACTGGTCTTCCGTCCCACCGCACCGGCCGCAACACCACTCGTGACCGAGAAAGAGGCCGAGGCGATACCTGTCGAGGTCGAGTCCACATCTAAATGAACACGAACTGAACGGTTTCCCTCCTTCGTTATCCTGGCGGTTTCGCCTCATCGTGGCCCGGTTTCTCAGGAAAGGACACGATGACAGGAAACTTCCGAGACTACGATGACGCCAAACCATTCACGAACTGCCATAGAGGACCGATTTATCGTGTTATCTCCCGATTTATCGGGGAGCGCCTGATTATGTACAATTGTTCGTTTTGCTTGTTATGCCCTGCTAGCGAGAGACGCCTGTGAGCCTGCCAGTGAAAAGGCAGGCCCACAACCAGGCAACAGGCCCCGCTGAAGCGGCCCTCTATAATTTACGCGCGGGCAACAGCGCGGCTAAGAGCTCTCTTCGCCATGACCGTGGCCATCTGGGCACGATAGGCTTTCGAGCCATGAATATCCTCGACCAGTTCCAGGCCATCGGCGGCGTGGCTGGCAGCGGCGGCAATCGTGGCCTCGTCGAGAGTCTTGCCAGCCAGGGCATCTTCAACCGCCTTCGCGCGCGTGGCCTTGACCGAGGCTCCGGTAATGACGACACTGGCGGAAGCGCAGGTATTGTCGTCGTTGAGCGTGACCACGGCAGCGCACCCGGCGACCGCGTAGTGCGAAGCGCGGTTGGCCAGCTTCTCATAGGCACTGCCAGAATGCGCGGGCAGCAGAGGCAGGCGAATCTCCGTCACGACCTCATCAGGCGCTAAGGCGGTGGTGAAGAGGTCCAGAAAGAAATCATCGGCAGCAATCTCGCGCTGGCCACCGGGACCACGTGCCACAATGATAGCTTTGAGCGCCAGAACGATGCCGGGCATATCGGCAGCGGGGTCCGCGTGGGCCACGCTGCCACCAATGGTGCCGCGATTACGTACCTGCTGATCGCCGATCAGCGCCGTGCCTTCGGGCAGGAGTGTGAAACGACGGCCTATGATATCCGAACGCTCGATTTTGTTATAGGTCGTCATGGCACCAATCGCCACGTAGCCATTCTCCTCGCGGATATACGACAGGCCATCGATACGGCCCAGATCGATCAGGTGGCCGGGTTGAGCCAGGCGCAGTTTCATCGCCGGCAGCAGGCTGTGGCCCCCGGCGAGCAGCTTGGCCTCATCACCATACTGACCCAGAAGCGCAATAGCCTCATCCACCGTATGCGCGACATGATAATCAAAGGCTGCTGGAAGAGACATACGTTTAACTCCTTCTCAACTTATTTCTGGTGGATGATCTTCCACAGTTTTTCTGGCTTGAATGGCATATCCACGTGTGCAACATTAAGCGCGTCGGCAACGGCAGCCGCGACTGCCGGAGTCGAGCCAATGGTGCCGGCCTCACCAACGCCCTTGACGCCCAGCGGGTTCACCGGGGTCAGCGTGACGGTGCTGCTGAGTTCATACGAGGGAAGCTCGTGGGCATAAGGCAGGGCATAGTCCATCAGGGTAGCCGTGAGCAATTGCCCATCTTCGCCATATTCAACGCCCTCGAACAGGGCCTGGCCAACGCCCTGCGCAATGCCGCCGTGTACCTGACCCTCGACGAGCAGCGGGTTCAATTGCCGCCCGCAGTCATCAACGGCCACGTAACGTACAATCTTCGCCTCGCCGGTATCCTGATCGACCTCAACGGCGCAAATGTGAGTGCCGAAGGGGAAGACGCAGGCTTCTGGCTCCCAGAAAACCGTGGTCTCCAGACCTGGCTCGATGCCGGGCGGCAGCGTGTTGGACAGGTTAGCCGCCAGCGCAACTTCGTTGAACGTGACGGATTTCTGCGGCGAACCAGAGACGGAGAATTTTCCATCCTCCAGGATTATATCCCCGGCGCTTGCCTCCAGCATATGGGCCGCGATTTGCTTCATCTTCTCTTTGAGACGCTGCGCGGCTGTATAGACCGCCGAGCCACCCACCGCCGTTGTGCGGCTGCCATAAGTGCCGCGCCCTTCGGGAGTCGAGTCGGTATCGCCGTGCAGGATGATTACTTGCTCAATTGGAATGCTGAATTCATCGGCCACAATCTGCGCGAAGGTTGTCTCTTCGCCCTGACCGTGCGGCGACGAACCGGTATAGACCATTACTGTACCGCTCTGCTCAACGCGCGCGCGTGCGCTCTCGTAGAGACCGACCGGCGCGGTCCCCTTCGGACCAAAGCCGCAAATCTCGATGTACGAAGAGATGCCGATGCCCAGTAGCTTCTTATCGCCGCTGGCTCGCCTGCGCGCCTGTTCGGCGCGAAGCTGATCATAGCCGATCATCTGCATGGCTTTGTCCAGCGCCGGTTCGTAGTTGCCCGTGTCATAGACCGCACCCGCCGCAGATTTATACGGGAACTGGTCGGGCTTGATAAAATTGAGCTTGCGTATCTCCGCCGGATCTTTGCCCACTTCGCGCGCTACCAGATCCATGACGCGCTCAATAAGATATGTCGCCTCCGGGCGGCCTGCTCCACGATAAGCGTCAGTGGGCACCTTATTGGTAAAGACGATATCGAAGCTGAAGTGCATATTTGGAATATCGTATGCACCGCACGAGACTGGGAAACCAAAGGCAATCATGATTACGTCGGTGAAGATTTGCGAATAGGCACCCAGGTCGGAGATGCCATGAATCTTCACGGCCGTCACCTTGCCGTCCTTTGTGGCTGCTACGTCAACATAATCGAGCTGGTCGCGCCCGTGAATGGTCACGGCGAGATTCTCGCTGCGTTCCTCGATCCACTTGACCGGGCGCCCAAGCTTCATCGTCGCGAAAGCGGCAGCCAGTTCTTCGGGATACACATTGAGCTTGCAGCCAAAGCCCCCGCCGACTTCCGGGACAATGACGTGGACCTGGTGCTGCGGCAAACCAAGCTGCGAAGCCAGCAGGTTGCGGAGCAGATGCGGAATTTGCGAAGAACTCCACACGGTAAGCTTCTTATCCGCCTTGTTATACTGAGCGACCACACCACGTGTCTCCATCGGCATCGGTGCCAGGCGCTGGTTTACAAAACGGGCCTTGAGAGTAATCCCACCATCAGCCTTTGTTTGTTCAAATACCTTGTCTATCTCAGTGGAATTGGGATGACTGGAGAGAGCAACGTTCGTGCCAAAGTCTTCATAAAGTAGAGGAGAGCCAGGCTGCATCGCCTTCTCAACGTCAATCACGGCGGGCAACGGTTCGTAGTCAACCTCGATCAGATCGCGTGCGTCGCGGGCGGTATAGCGGTCACTCGCGATCACTACAGCCACAGGATCACCATAAAAACGAACCTTGCCTTCGGCCAGAGGCCCGCGCACGCCCATGCCGGCGGCAATCTGACCAACGGGAACTGCAACGGGAATAGCCCCGACCACACCTTTGAGGTCCTCAGCGGTATAGACAGCGACCACGCCAGGGTGCTTGCGGGCGGCGTCTGTCTTGATGCTGTTAATGCGCGCATGACCATAGGGGCTACGCAACACAGCCATGTGAAGCATGCCTGTGAGCTTGATATCATCGACATAGGTAGCCTGACCGGTAATCAGGCGGGGATCTTCACGCCGTTTAATCGGCGTGCCTACCAGAGCTGCAACACCCATACTTGACCGATCCTTTCTTCAGGCAAAATATCAGAGCTTTTTAGATTCGTGCGACAAGCGAGTTTCTCCCGCCTGGTCTCAAGCTCGTTTGTTTTCGAGACAAACGCTTTTAACCAGTGGAACGTTCGATGGGGAAGCCGGACCTGGACTATTCGCCGCCGGAAGCGCCTACCGGTGCAGTGGTAGCAGTGCGCATACGCTCTGCCGCATCCTGAACCGCCCTCACAATATTCTGGTAGCCGGTGCAGCGGCAGATATTGCCCTCCAGACCCTTGCGAATTTCGGCTTCAGTCGGGTTCGGGTTGTTTTTCAGCAGTTGATAGGAGGCCATGATCATCCCGGGGGTGCAGAAACCGCACTGCAAACCATGCTTCTCCCAGAAACTGGCCTGGATGGGGTGCAGTTCTTCCTCCGAAGGGGCCAGACCCTCAATAGTGGTGACTTCGCAGCCGTCAGCCTGAACGGCAAGCACGGTGCAGGATTTTACCGACTCGCCATTGAGTAGAACGGTGCAGGCACCGCACTGAGAAGTGTCGCAGCCCACATGCGTTCCGGTCAGATCAAGCACCTCACGTAGGTAGTGAACTAGCAACAGGCGGGGTTCGACCTCTGAATGGTGTTGCTGGCCATTCACGGTCACGGTGATCTCGCGCTTCATCGTCGTCAATACTCCTTCGTGTGGTTTCAGAAAGAATTCTGTCTTCAGTATAGACAGCGTGAAAAGGTTTTGACAAGGTACATTTCGACACCTGGACAGGCAACCAGGAATCGAGCGAGATGAAAGAAAAATACTCCTTCCCGTTCGGGGGGGCGCGTTTTTCAGGGATAGTTGCGACACGCACCCGCCTGCTCGCCTGACACCACGAACTTTTGATGGGTTAATTGAAACACCAGACTCCCGGCAATGTCACCTACGCAAGATAAGTTACTATCAATTTAGAGCGTATCATATAAAAGTTTCCCGTGTCAATGCGCTGCTTGCTTGTCCGCTGGCATTACATAGACTTGCATACATATTGTATAATGTACACTAATTCGGTTGGATGAAAAAAGGGAGAAGAACAATGTATCGCAGGGTACCCGATATTCATCAAGGACTCATGACTGATATGTACCATCCTGACGCGGCCTATGTAAGCTGGCGCACCGGCTTCAACGGCCTGACGACTTTTGACCTTTACACGCGCACGGCTCCCTTTGGCGGAGCTTATCTCCTGGTTGCCGGCATTGAGGCCGCACTAGAGTTTGTGCAGACGTTTCGCTACACGCCCGAAGAACTGCGTTTCCTGGCGCACATTCGCGATTACGATGCGGCCTTTCTCGATGAACTGAGCAATCTGCGTTTCACCGGCGAGATTCTCGCCATGCCTGAAGGCTCAATCGCCTTTCCCCAGGAGCCGCTTATGCGCATTACCGCGCCTTTCCGCGAGGCTATTCTCATCGAGGCCGGTCTTATCCAGGCCATCAACCTATCCACGCTGGTGGCTACCAAAGCCTCGCGCATCGCCTACGCGGCTACGCGGGACGGGAAGAACCGCCGCGTCTCTGAATTTGCCTTTCGCCGTGCCCAGGAACCGTTGACCGTTGCTCGCGCCTCCTATATCGGTGGCTGCTCCAGCACCTCACTGCTCAATGCGGCCTACGAATTTCGCCTGCCAGCAACTGGCACGGTTCCTCACGCCCTGATCGAGCTTTTCCCTAGCGAGGAGGAAGCTTTCTCCGCGATTGCGGCAGCCTACAACCGCTATACCCTTCTGCTCGATACCTACGACGCGCGCCAGGCTATTCACACCGCCATCAATGTTGCGCAGCGCTTCCAGGAGACGCTGGGCCACTCACTGGCTGCCGTGCGTCTGGACAGCGGAGATCTGGTTGCGGATTCGCTCTATGTGCGTGAGCAGCTAGATAAGGCGGGCCTGCAAAGCGTGCGCATTCTGGCCAGCAACGACCTGGACGAGTGGAAAATCGCCGAGTTATTAGAAGCCGGAGCAGCCGTTGACTCGTTCGGTGTCGGTACGGCGCTGGGCAGCGGGGCCGGTTCGGCAGAGCGCGGCATCGAAGGCGGCACGCTAGGCGCGGTCTACAAAGAGGTGTGGTACGTGGACGAGAATGGCACGGAACATCCCAAAGTCAAAATCGCCGGGGCAAAATCGACCTGGCCGGGCAAGAAGGAGGTGTACCGCCATCCTCAGTGGCAGGAGGACGTGATCCAGCTCGCGCAGGAGCCTCGCCCTGATGGGTATCAGCGCCTGCTGCGCCCGGTTATGCGTAGCGGCGAAATGATCCCCGGTAGCCTGCCTCCGCTTTCAGAAATTCGCGAACTGGCCCAGCAGAACCTTCAACAATTACCGGACGTTTATCGCGCCCTGAGTCCAGAAAAATCCTACCCTGTTCGCCTCAGCGAAGGCTTGCAATCTCTCCACAGGCAAGCTGTACAGGAATTTAAGGAGCAGCAGAGCTAGCTGGAAGGACTTCCACTGAGCAGCGCGTACCGGTGCTATGTATTCGCAAGCTCGCTCTTGCTTGATAGTACGTCATCATCTCTTGCAGCGTCGGCTCAGGGACCGTGTTATGCATAAAATGTGCTCCTTTTTTTTAATGTGCGAGACTGCCTCTTCTCGTTGTATGCTAAAAAGGTAGGTAAAGACCAGTCGCTTGATTCGATTGCATAACCGGGAGGCTTAGAATTATAATAGTCACTGCAAATCAGGTCCAGATAAGGGGAAAGGCATGTCTGAACAGGTTATCCGACCGGATGCCAGCCGCGAACAGGATGCATTACTAACTTCAGAGCAGGCTACGGCGTCAACAGAAGAGGATCTTCAGAACCAGGAGAGCAGCCAGGAGCCTTCTTCTATAGAAGAGGAAAAGGAGCTGCTGGTGTCTTCTGAAAAAATCATCTGGACGCCGGCTTTTCTCCTGACCTTCGGGCTGACGTTGGTGCTGGGCCTGAGCGCCGAAAGCCTGTTCGCACAGGGCTGGGCCAGCCGACTGTTCGCGGGGCAGTGGATTATCCTTGCGCAGATTGCTCTGGCCACGCTTGGCTGGCTGGGCCTGGGGGTCATTACTCGCTCGCCCTGGATACGCGTTGGCTGCATTTTTGGCGGGATCTGGGCGGTTTTTATGTGCCTGAGCACCTTTACCAACGTTCAGGGCGTTGCCCCCGGCACGCCAGTCCAGTCCTATATCAACGTCGCGACCTGCATAGCTCTGCTGGGGGCGTACATTGGCCTCTCAATCGAAGGCACGCTCCTGACAGCCTGGGATACCTGCCTCTTCTTCCTCGTTCCTATCGTAGCGGCGGTCGATGTCACGCTCAACTATTTCATGACTCCGCAGGCCAGTATCTTGACCGTCTACAACACGCTTGCCACGAACGCGATAGCCGCCTGCTGCCTCTTCTGGTGGTTGCGCCCGTCCTGCTGGAAGAAGCATCCAGGCCCAACTTTTATCTTCGGCCTGGTTCCGGTGATCCTGCTGATCGCTGCCCTGATCGATACATCTATGCACGACTTTTTCCTGCTGCAAGCTCTCAGCCCCTACAGCAATCCCCGCGTCTATACGAACAATTTCTTTTTCGCCGAGGTCGCTCTGCTTTGTGTTTTGCTGGGGTGTATGCGTATGGCGAAAGGTGAGCTTCCGGGGCGCTTCTGGCTGAGAAAAACACGTCACCATAGACCTCAATTCGGCCACAAAACGGATTCACATCGATAGTTCTTTGTTCAACCCTCCCACCTGATCGCACTTCTCTCCTTTCTGATTCTTGTTCTCATTATTCTCCGATTCGCGTCCGAGCTCAGAAACATACTAACCGGGGGAAAAACACCGCGACCCTAACGCGAAGGCTTTCTAAGCGGTGAACGCGCTCGAGAGTCCTGTAACAATCTTGCACAGGTCATTATCATACTGGCCGCCTCCCTCCTTTTTGTTGTATGATCAAACATACAACCTGCGAGCTTGAAGTCGGCCAGGCAAGGAGAGCAGGATGACGACGCACAGACGAAGAATAACGAGCAATGGCGGAGCAGTTCTCCGCGTGATCGGGGCTTTCGTGGCCGGCCTGCTCCTGGGCTGGCTGGCGAGCAAAATTGGCGCGGGCGTGCAAAACGTGCTGCCGTTGCTGCTCTTTCCCCTGCTGATTGGCATTGCCGGAGTGTTTACTATTGGTACACGGCAGCGACATCCTTACCTGGTAGCTCTGGGCAGCAGCCTGATTGCATGGATCGGTGTTGGCACCTATTTTCTGGCATCCGCGGGTCACGGAACAAGCGCGGCCTGCGCATCTGAAGGCTGCGGCAATGAAAAAGTGATTACCTCGCTGCTTATCCTCTATTTCCTGGTGGGGCTTATCCCTCTAGCTCTGGGGTCGCTTATCACCAGTGTGGTGACACGATTTTTACGCCGCTCCCGGCCTCAGCCTCTTTGAGATGCCCGACGGAGTGCATTCTTTATCCCTGCTGTTCTGCTTTCTGGGGAGCGCGAAAGACGAAGGCTGCATCACGTATGTACTCGATAGCGGAGACAACCGTCCAGATCAACGCTAGAAGCATAATTGCATCAGAGGCAAACAGAATCAGATCCCCTATGTTGATCTGCGACCAGGGAGCAAAGCTCGGCGGGAAAAGCGTCAGGTGCGCGGCCCCAAAAGCCTTGCCCAGCATGATTCCTCCCGTGGCGATGAGCGTCAGCAGTGTCTTCTGCTTGCCCAAACGCCCGGCAGAGATTACCTTTCCGGCGGAAGCTGCCAGAGAACGCATGCCAGTCACCAGAAATTCACGAGCAACGATAATGATCGCTATCCAACTGGGCACCAGGTGTACTTCAACCAGAGCGATCAATATGCCAGAAACCAGCATTTTATCAGCAGTGAGGTCCAGGAAGATCCCCAGTGTAGAGACGAGGTTATAACGACGAGCGAGGCGGCCATCTATGGTATCGGTGAGCGCAACCAGCAAAAAGAGAACAGTGGCCACTGCGTAGGTCACAGGCTGATTGAGGAGAATGAGTAATACGAGTGGCGCGAGCATAACGATACGGCAGGCGCTCAGAATATTCGGTACATTTCGCATATATAGCACACTGCTTTCACTAAACAATAATCTCCCCTTATGATAGCCATTTCTGTGTGCCAATTCAACTGCCTGAGAGAACTCTGAATCTTAACGATTTTTCTATTGTTCTCTGCAAAAGCTTCGCATACAATAGAGTTGAGTATCTCTATTTGAAGGAGTGTAGAAAGACCACCGCGTTCGCCGCAAACTTCTTACCCATGGCTGGAAGTTCGCAGCCCCCGCTCAATGGTTCAGGTGAAGTGATAGTTGAAGGAGAGACAACACGTGATGTACAGAAACTTTACCGCCAGAGATTTTTCCCGCCAGGATGAGGCTGACGATGCCAATTTTTATGCGATGCCGCGTATGGTTGTGCATCTGGATGAGAAAGCTATCGCCCTGGTGAAAAACATCGTTCGCCGCTATATCCCACCAATGCAGGTTCGCGTTCTGGACCTGATGAGCAGTTTCCGTTCGCATCTGCCCGAAGAGCTGCCTTACCGCGAAGTGATTGGGCTGGGGATGAACGCGGTAGAGATGCAGGCAAACCCGCAACTCACACGTTTCGTCGTCCACGATCTCAATAAGTTTCCTCAGCTTCCCTTTAGCACTGGTTATTTTGATGTGGTCGTGAACACGGTCTCCGTGCAATATTTAACTCAACCAGTTGCTGTGTTCCGCGAGGTGGCGCGTGTCCTGCGCCCGGCAGGCGTCTCGATTGTGATTTTCTCTGATCGCATGTTTCCTACCAAAGCTGTCCGTATCTGGCGTGAAGGCAATGACGAAGAGCATATCGCGCTTGTTCAGGAGTATCACCGCGCCTCAAATGGCTTCAAAACGATCCAGGTTGAGCGACATTCGGGCGGAAATTCCGCCTGGTTTCGCAGCGCTCAAGATCCTGTCTATGCAGTAATCGGCACCCGCGCATAGTGAGGAATGGCAGCACAGCGCGCGCATGCGTCAGCGTCTATCTGTATGTACAGGAATAGCAACAAAAGCTAAAGAGTGTACTATCCACAGACCTCACTCAGCAGGAAAGCGTTCGCAGAAGCGTCGGAAGGCCGCTTCAACCTGCCTGCGCGTCTCCTCCAGCGTGCCGCCGTTATCGATCACTTCATCCACCAGTAGTAGGCGACTCTCGACTGAGGGCTGAGCCTGCAAACGCGCCCGCGCTTCCTGCTCGCTCAGGCCATTGCGTGCCATCAGGCGCGTCAGTTCCTGGCTTTCTGGACAGATGATCAGCCATTTGCTATGACACAGGGCAGCAGAGCCGCCTTCCAGAAGCTTAACGGCATCGATCACGATGATCCCGCCGGGACTGACGGTCTCCAGCTCTCCCATAATGGCCGCGCCAACGGCGGGATGCACGATTGCCTCCAGGCGATGCATGGCCGCGGCATCCCGAAAAACCAGCTCGCCCAGCGCTTTGCGGTCAACGCTCCCATCACTGGCCATGATGCCAGGGCCAAAGGCTCTGGCAACTTCGCGGGCAATTGGCTGTCCACTTAAATACAGCCGATGTACCAGGGCATCAGCATCGATATATTTTTCGGCACCCAGTTCCAGCAGCATCTGTCCCACAACGGTTTTTCCGCAGGCAATGTTTCCAGTAATACCAAGAATACGAGACACCGCGCACTCCTCTTCAAATCCTCATAGCAAGCAGTCAAGCAAAAGGCTTGCTCTCTTACGATTATTATGGCACAATAGTTGACTGTAGGCTACGAACAATGCCCTGGTAGGTGACTCTACACTCTCAATTACGCAGCGTATATTCTTGCCCATCTCGCCCATAATACGATTTACCGGTATTCTACAGCGAGCCTCCAAAAGTACCTGGTATTATCCTGAACAGAACGGAATGTCGTAGAATAAACTGGCATTCTTTCCCCATGAGGGAGACTATTATCCGTCGGATTGAAGGAGAGAGAGCGAGTGGGCAAACGCCTGGGTCTAATCATCGGAGTGAATTCGTACCAGGACGCGACTTTTCGACCGCTGCAATTTGCAGAGACTGATGCCAGGGCCCTGGCACAATGGCTGGTACACGGACGAGGTGGAAACTGGAATCCCGCAGACGTACAGGTATTGCTGGGCACAGAAGCGACACGCGAACTGGCAGAAAACCTCATCGGGCAGCTTTGCTTGCAGAGAGCTGGCCCAGAAGATCTGGTCGTGATCTATTTCGCGGGCTACGCTTTCGTAGATCAGATCAGCGGCGATGGCTATCTGGCCTGTAGTAATACATATTATCAGCAGAGCGGTAGCGGAATCCATGTATTCTCGCTGGTCGGCCAGGTCATGGCGCAAAGTCGCGCGGCGCAGATTTTATGCATTCTGGATTGTTTCCAGTTCGGCCAGCTCTGGAACAGGCGCCGTGGCACGCCTTTTGACTACAAACCCCTGCTCGGTCCTATCGTGCAGAGTGGCCTGCAACAGATCCAGGGGCGTTTGCTCTATTGTACCTGTCGCGGTAGCGAGATGGCACCCGAAATGGGCGAGAAAAATCTGGGTTCGTTTATGTACCGCCTGATTATGGGCGTAGGAGGGCCGGCGGTTGATCCCGCGACAGGACAGGTTACGCTCCAGGGTTTGCATACTTTTCTCTCGCAGAGACTGGACGACCAGCACCGGCCACAGGTCTTTGGACGGGAACCACGCCCCCTCGTCCTGGTGGGCGAAATGCCTTCATTTGGAACAGGAGCGTTGCATAGTGAGAGCGCGATGGCGCAGCTCTCGCCATCCGCTTCAGGTCTTGCTGGCCTTCCTCCGTTAGCGCCGTCTGATACCTCTTCTCTCGGCCAGGGGCAGCCCACCCCGGATCAGAATCTCTTGATGCAATGCCAGCAGATGTTGAGTCAGGCGAGGCAACTGGTCCAGATGCAGAGTTTTCAGCAAGCCTATCAGCTTACAGAGACCATTTTGCAGGTGAACCCTACGTTTGTCGATGGGCTGATTCTCAAGGGGCAAATTCTGGGGTCAGTCGGGCAGTTTCAGGAAGCGCTTGACGTGGTAAAACGGGTCGTTGATCTCGATCCCAACAATGCTCTGGGCTGGAGTATGGCCGCCGCTCTGCTGGCCAATACAGGCCAGTTCCCCGAAGCCATGCTGGCGGTAGACCGCTCACTCTCCATCGACCCAAGCAACAGCGAAACCGTTTCTCTCAAAGAGATGATCCGCGAAAAGCTGGCCGAAGCCCAGCTTGATACGGGCAAACGTTCGCGCCTGCGCTCTCCTGAGCAAAAGCCACGCGATAACGCGCCATCCTTTGCACTCGCTGCGGGAATTCAGTTGGTCGCGCTGATCGCAGGCGTCGCGGGTGCGTTTCTGCCCCTGCTGGTTCCATCGGCAAAGGTTATCTCAATTTTGTTAGAAAGCCTTGCCCTGGCTGTGCTCGTCGTGAATGGCTGGCGCGGCTCGTATCTCTATGGCGTGAAGCGCTTCCTGATCACCCTTGTCTTCAGTCTGCTCACAGGTGGTCTGTTCGGAGGATTGATCCTTTCGCTCTACAAGACAACGCCTTTCTCTGACTTTCTAGTCCGGCATCTCTCAAGCTCGTTCTCCACACTCACGCCCCTGACCATCCTGACTCTCTGGCTGGCGGCCGCAGCCGCTTTACCGCTGCTGAGCGCTCTGATCGGCCTGATCGCGGGAATAATTGCCAGGGCGAGAAGGAAATGAAGGAAAGTAACGCGCGCAAGACTTAGCTTACTGCGCCGGCCAGTTCTTCCCACTCGGCCAGCAGTTCATCGACGCGCACCTTCGCCCGCTCGTGTTCTTCAGAGAGGTGTTTGAGTTGCTCTGCATCTGCTTTAAGCGCAGCCTCGGCCAGTTTTTCTTCGATGAGCTTGACCTGGGCTTCGGCCTTCGCGATATCCTTTTCCACATCCTCAAGCCCACGCGCGCGGGTCTTGCCCTTTTTGCTACCTGTGCGAGTGGGGGCGGCTATCGTCGTGGCTTTCCCAATCTTCTCAAATGCAGATGCGGACGCGGCTTTCTCGATTGGCGAGAATGGTTCAGGTATGTCGAGTACCAGCGGGCGTTTGCGCCCGCGATACTCCGTGTAGTTTCCCATGTAGGGGATAAGCACGCCGTTCTCGATGGTCCAGACTTTTGTCGCCAGGCTGTCAACAAAGTAGCGGTCGTGGGAAACAAAGAGTAGCGTGCCTTCAAAATCGCTCAGGACCTCTTCCAGAAACTGGCGGGAGGGTAGGTCCAGATGATTGGTCGGCTCGTCCAGGATCAGGAAATTTGATCCTTGCAACGTGAGCTTGGCCAGGGCTACACGGCTGCGTTCACCTCCGCTGAGCGCTCCAATCGGCTTGAATACGTCGTCGCCGCTAAAGAGGAAACGTCCCAGAAAGCTGCGTGCCCCATCTTCGCTGAGGGCGCTGACCTGGCGAATCTCATCGACTATTGTGCGTTCGGGGTTGAGGCCGGCGTGCGTTTGCGAGTAATAGCCAATGCGCACGTTATGCCCCAGCGTGACATGCCCGCTCAGCGGCGCGATTTCGCCAATGATTGTGCGCAGCAGCGTGGTCTTGCCTGAACCGTTGGGACCTAGCAGGCCGACGCGATCACCGCGCAGCAATTCTAGATCGGCCACACGCGCCAGCAGAACCGGTGTGTGGCCAGGCTGGCGTGCCGGATAGCCCACAACCAGTTTCTGCGTGGAAAGGACGATTTGCCCGCTATCCACAATCGGATTGAACTCGAAGTGCATCTCGGCAAAATCCTGGGGCCGTTCGACCCGCTCCATACGATCCAGCAGCTTCTGACGTCCTCGCGCTTCGCGGCTGCGCTGCCCGGCCTTATAACGTCTGATAAACTCTTCAGTATGAGCGATGTATGCTTGCTGGGCTTCGTATTCGCGCAGGCGACGTTCCAGGCGCTCCTCGCGCAGACGCAGGTACGTCGTATAGTTGCCGGGATATTCCTCGATCCGCCCGAAGGCCAGCTCGATGATACGGGAGACAACTTTATCGAGAAAATAGCGATCGTGGGCCACGATCACCATTGCGCCCTTCCAATCGTTCAGGTAGGTTTCCAGCCACTCCAGCGCTTCCAGATCAAGATGATTGGTTGGTTCGTCCAGCAACAGTAGATCCGGCTCTTGCAGGAGCAGCTTTCCTAACGCGGCCCTGGTGCTCTGGCCGCCGCTTAGATGCATCACCGGGGCTGCCTGCTCCTGGCGAGTGAAGCCGAGGCCGTCGAGCACCTGGTCCACCTTGTTTTCGTAGGTGTAGCCGCCACCATGCTCGAATTGCTGCTGCAAATCGGCGTAGCGGTCAAGAAGCTGCTCATGCAGGTGTTGATCGATCCCAGGGGTCGCCAGTTGCTGGGCCAGCTCGCCCAGTTCGCGTTCCCAGGCGCGCAGGTGCTCAAAGACGGTCAGCATCTCTTCGCGCAGGGTATTTGTTGGCTGAAAATCGACATGCTGGGTCAGATAGCCAACGCGAACAGTACGCGCGAGCGAACGGGTGCCCTCATCGGCTTCTTCGTAGCCAGCCAGGATGTTCAGCAAGGTTGATTTGCCGGCTCCATTGGGACCTACCAGGCCAATGCGATCATGCTCATCAATTTTAAAACTGACGTCTGCAAAAACACGCTCAGCGCCAAATGATTTTCCCAGATGGGAGACACTTAGAATAGCCATAGATTGTTCACCAGATTACTTCTGTGCTTTTTAGCACGCTGCCAGCGTATCATACCTGCCCATCGACACGCAAGAGCCAAAAACGAGATAGGTGAGAGCGATAGAACCGGAGAAGTTCGCTCACTCTCACCTATCTCGGGGCGCACTTATCGAAGAAAGTTTTCTATCCCCTACCACCTTCGCCATCCCTGGATATATCCCCTCATCCGCTACATGATCCCCATCCTGCGCGATTATTCCTTATCTCATCATCCCGCCCTGTAACGTAACCAGCCCAACATCGCTCCTCATCACTCGTAACGCTACCCGCCACACAACAACTTGCTTTCTTACCATTCCCTCACGATCAACCCACTTCTTCCTCGCCCATCTGCCACCACCAGCATGCACATCCCAGCAATATTCCCACCACCGCTCACCCTGCTATCTGCGCCTTCGCGCTTCCCTTACCACGTATCCACCGGTTGCCTCGCTCCCATCCATCACATCGCGTATCAACCTTACACACGTAAGTATACAGATAAGTGGTGAAGCATGCATGAAGGTGCCCGCTTATTTATGAACAAATCGTCAGAAAAACCAACTTCTTACGCCAATTCATCGAATGAATGACATGACAGTATTTTCATGGCGATAAATATACAACAATGTCATAACAAGCAGAACCTTTTGCGTGTTTATTCGACGTCTGGTTGTTACATTTGTTTACCAGGCGGGCACAGGAAACTGAAGGTCTAGGCTGATTGCCCGGTGAGCAGGACTTTATGTTATACTTGCTAGAGCATAAACGAACCTACATTGCTGTTAGAGAAAGGATGCGAGAGGTGGCTAAAGAGCAGTCTCTAGACAATCTCTGGTTGGCACAAACGCTTTTCGACCTTGATGGGGTCAAATTCGGGAACTTTACCGTGAGTGAATCGACAGTCAGTTCTCCGGTTTTCGTCAATCCCAAGGTGTTGATCAGCAATCCAACCGCCTTGCGTGTCGCAAGTAAACTCATGCAACAAGAAATCGACCTGGCGCAGTCGTTACGCCGCCCGCGGGTCCACCCCTTCGCCGTCGTGGCCGGTGTACCGGTTGGAGGTTTACTGCTGGCCTCAGCCTACTCGCTGGAGACCAACATTCCCATGATCTACGCACGCACACGTCCTGAAGGCACCGGCAAACGCGGCATTGAAGGTCGTTTCACTCCCGGCGATACCGCCCTGATTATCGATGATCTCATCACCAGGGGGGGAAGTGTCCTGGAAACCGCCAGACTCTTAGAAGAGAATGGTCTGAAAGTCAAAGATGTGATTGTGCTGGTAGACCGCGAACATGGAGCAACCGAACGTTTACGCCACCAGGGCTACAACTTAATCAGTATCTTGAAGCTGGATGTGATGCTCAATCACTATATGTCTCGTGGCCTGATCTCTGAGGAGACATATTCGACCTGCGCGGAGTACCTGCGCGGGAAACAGCAAGGCCAGGCAGAAATCAACCCTCCCGCCGCTTCCTGAACAGGGAATGGAGCGACGCGCGCAAAAGGCGTCGCTCCATTCCCTGTAGATGACCCCGCGTTTCACGGCTCTCATGCTACTGACGAGGCGCCAGGCGAGCTGTCGGCGTCTCCGATGGAACTTCGGTCGAGCTTTCGTGGCCATCGACTGAGCCGGTCGCGGCTGAATTCTTGATAATGCCCAGCAACGGCTCAATCAGGTCGATGGGCAGCGGAAAGATGATAGTAGAGTTTTTCTCGACGGCGATCTCCGTCAGCGTTTGCAGGTAGCGCAGTTGGAGCGTGGCGGGCTGCGAACCAATTACATTGGCGGCCTGGGCGAGCTGGGTGGAAGCCTGCAATTCGCCTTCAGCGTGAATGATCTTGGCGCGCTTCTCGCGCTCGGCCTCGGCCTGTTTGGCCATCGCACGCTGCATGGTCACGGGCAGCTCCACGTCCTTGATCTCAACGGCTGTTACCTTGACGCCCCAGCGCTCGGTGTGCTCATCGATGATGGCCTGCAAGTCCCGGTTGATCTTATTGCGTTGCGAGAGCAGTTCGTCCAGTTCAGACTGGCCCAACACATTGCGTAGAGTAGTTTGCCCAATCTGTGTGGTCGCCTGGATAAAGTTCATGACATTGACCACCGCTGCGGAGGGATTGACCACGTAGAAGTAGACCACCGCCGTCACTTTGATCGTGACATTATCGCGTGTGATGACCTCCTGCGGCGGCACGGTCAGGGTAACGATACGCAGGTCAACTTTAGTGATGCGCGAGATGAACGGCGGGACAAAGAATACACCAGGCCCTTTTGCGCCAACCAGGCGTCCCAGGACAAAGATCACGCCGCGCTCGTATTGCTGCACTACGCGTATTGAGGCCAGCAGCAGCATCAACGCAATAAGCACAACCACAACTATGATGACAATGACCAGTGTAGTCGGGTCCATAACAACTCTCCTTTATGCCCCTTCAATATATTTTGTCTTCACCGGCGGCTGGCTACTGCTCGCCAGTTGGACATGGAGACGCAAACCTTCGACAGAGACAATGCGCAGTTCAGAGCCAGCATCGAC
>Ga0209061_1003118_pt1 | contig 18746 bp, 18 predicted proteins | sample Coa_R1_10_FD_187157 | JGI IMG/M metagenome (GOLD analysis project Ga0209061, IMG submission 187157) | Surface soil microbial communities from Centralia Pennsylvania, which are recovering from an underground coalmine fire - Coalmine... | ecosystem: Environmental > Terrestrial > Soil >...
CTCATCGCCTTCTCGAAGGTTTCCGCCTTGTGGATCACCGGCAGAGTCAACGACCGTTGGACCAGGAACAGGCACAAGCCTGCGAACACGCCGGCGATAAGCGCGGTCGAAATCATGCGGGAAAGCATGCGCACTCAGTGGCAGGGAAATCCCGCGGCGTGCCGGACATCATGCGCCGCCGCATGGAGAAGATCGGAGTGTGAAAATCCGACGACGAAGATTATCGCGGCTCCCAGCGTAATCGCCGCCATCGCCGCAATCATCGCCTTCGCAGTAGTCCCGATTCGGAGCTCCGCGTCTGCCCGAGTCTTCGCGATGCCCGAAACAGCCGATCTGCTGTTCACCATTTTCTTCTCCTCTTTGAAAGCCGTCCGTTGGCGAGCGGCGGATTCACCCGTTTGTTTTTCCGCCGGCATGAACGCACGCCTCCACCATCGCCTGCGCCATGGTTGGATTCGACGCCCAGTGCGCGTGCACGTAGGAGGCGATAACGTTGTTCAGGCTAAAGCCCTCTTCGATCTCGGCGCCATCGCGTCTGCGCCGAATTGCAAAGGCTGGCGCTGTATTCCTCGACAGTGATTCGAGCCTGGAATATCGGAATTGATGGCCGCGAAAACCAAGTCCGGCAGGGCCGAGAATTGAGTCGTTCAGCGTCCGGGCTTCAACGTAGCCAAGCGCCTGCAGGCGTTCGCACATGATAGTCCGCGCCGGCACGACGCCGCACATCCGGTAAATACTTCCGTCCAGCGTCTGGAGCTCGGAACACAGGTACATCAGCCCGCCGCATTCGGCGTAGATTACGCCGCCTCGCGCGGCAAACTCGGCGATCTGCTCTCTCATCGCGGCGTTGCGTTCAAGTTCGGCCGCATGCGCCTCGGGATAGCCGCCGCCCAGGTAGAGCCCGTCGACGACGGGCAATCGAACATCACGTATCGGAGAGAATCGAATCAGTCGTGCGCCTGCATTCTCAAGCCGCGTAAGATTATCCTCGTAGTAAAAATGGAAGGCCTCGTCGTAGGCGACGCCGATGGCACATTTGCTTTTGCGTCGGATTGCCTGGGCGATCAGAGCATCGGTTTGCAGAGTTCCGGCTTTTGCCGCGAGCGAGATTATTTCGTCGAGATCGCACCATTCGTTGACAAGCTCGCCCCATCGCGAGAACAGCGCGTCAGCGACAGCAAGCTCATCGGCGCTTCGCAGGCCAAGGTGCCGCTCCGGGAATTCCGCCGACGCCTCTTTCGGCAGCCCTCCAATCACTGGCGGGTGAGCGGACGCTTCCCGCAGGATCTCAAGATGCCCTTTGCTTCCGACGCGATTGCAGATTAGCGCGACAACCCGCAATTCGCGGTCGAACTCGGCAAACCCGCGCCCCACGGCAGCGATTGAACCGGCCATCCCAGAGGCGTCAGCCACCAGCAGCACTGGCGCCTCAAGCCATTTTGCGATTTCCGCCGTCGATCCGCTCTGGTCAGTCGCCGACGCTCCGTCAAACAGGCCCATGACGCCTTCGATGATCGCGATATCGGCTCCAACTGAAGCCCGCACGAAAGTGGAAACAACCGCCTCGCGGCCCATCATCCAGCCGTCGAGGTTGTGCGAAGTCGCACCAGCGGCGCGTGCGTGATAGGTCGGATCCAAATAGTCCGGGCCGCATTTGAAGACCGCGACCTTCAACCCGCGCGAGCGAAGCGCGCGCACAAGTCCCACGGTGAAAGTGGTCTTGCCGACGCCGCTCGACGTGCCCGCGACGACGATCCGCGGTATTACAATTTCAGACCTCATTCACCAGCTCACTCGGTTTTTAAGCTTCCCGTTCGCGGCGCGCGTCAGTTCAAGATTGGGAGCCACAAGCTTGCGAAGAGCCTGGATCGTGTTGGAAACCGCCGATTCGATACTATTAGCCCGCAGAGACAACACCTTTTGTGCTCCATGAAGCCGGGCAGCCGCTTCAGTCGTGGGGCCAAACGCAAGCATGGGAACAGCGCTCAATAACTTTCCGTTTTCCCCGCTGAGCAACCGGCGCGCTGCGCTTGAATTGGGAAGTACAATCAATTCGGGAAGTTCCCCGTCGGGTGCCTCCGTCCTGCACCAGTACTTGCAGGCGGGTATTCCTTGCTCCCACGCAGAATCAGGCGCAGCGCCGTCAGCATTGCCGCCGACCGCCACTCCCGGCCTCTCGAGTACGTAGGCGCCCAAGGCGCGAAGCTGAGCGGCGATCTTTGAAGGTCCCGGACCGGCGAGCGCGACGAGCACGCGGCGCCCCCGCAGCGGCATCTTTTCCAGCCACAGGATTCGATCGCGCAGCGACACCACACTGCCCACGATGACCAGTGCGGGGTCGGACCGGCGCTTGGGCTCGACTTTGTCCGCAAGATTGGCCAGCGTTCCCGAAATCACAAGCTGTTTTGGCGTGGTGGCCGCCGCAATGTATGCCGCGGGTGTTGACGGGTCGTAGCCATCGGCAATCAGGCGGTCGAGGTTTTCCTTCAGCCGGTGGGCGGCCATGTACAGGACGACAGTTTCATGCGCGGGACCGGCGGGCTCCGCGCGATGGCCGGTTGCGAAAGTTACCCGCGGCGCGTGGCAGCGATGGGTCAGAGGGATGCCTGCGTAAGCGGCCGCACCCAAGGCTGCGGACACACCGGGGACAATTTCAAACGGAATCCCGGCGTCGGCCAATTCCTCGGCCTCCTCCGCGCCGCGGCCGAAGATCAACGGGTCGCCGGACTTCAACCGCACCACCACGCGCCCCGCCCGCGCGCGCTCGAGCACGAGCGGATGGAGACGATAATCGATCTTTCCGCGCCCGTGCCGGCGGCCCACCGCGAGCAGCTCGGCGCCGGATGAAATGAGTGCAAGTATCTCCGGCGATACCAATTCGTCATGGGCGACAACCTGCGCCGAGCGAATCAGTTCAAACGCTCGAAGGGTGAGCAGGTTCGGATCGCCCGGACCCGCGCCGACGAGATATACGATGCCCTGCGCGGACATTGGCGGTTACCCTGCTTTGACCTTCGCCCTGCGGAAACGATGGCTGAAGTCGGGGGCGTACAGGCGTGAATCGGCAAAATCCGTGGCGGTGAGCGTTCGGCCCACGATGATTATCGACTGTGTCTTTATCCCCGCCCGCCTGACCCGCTCCAGGATGTCTTTGAGCGTGCCAAGCACTATCTTCTGTTCAGGGCACGTGGCCTTGTAAACGACGGCGACCGGGCAATCTGCGCCGTATTCGGGAATCAGCGACTCGCAGACTTCGCGCAACAATGTGATGCTTAGGAAAAGAGCCAGGGTTGCGTGATGGCGCGCAAGATCGCGAAGTTTCTCGCCCTCGGGCATCGGCGTTCGCCCCTCGGCCCGCGTCAAAATCACGGTCTGGCTGAGTTCAGGCAGGGTCAGCTCCCGGCGCAACGCCGCGGCCGCCGCGCTGAAGGACGACACGCCAGGCACCACCTCGTATTCAATCCCCAGCCGATCCATTCGCCGCATCTGCTCCGCGGTCGAGCCAAAGATCAGCGGATCGCCGGTATGAACCCGGGCTACATCCTGACCGGCATCTCGAGCGGCCACGATTACTTCGATAATTTCATCCAGCGTCATTCCTGAGGAGTCGATCACGGCGGCGTCGGCCCGGGCCATCGCGATTACGTCGCGCGGCACCAGCGAGCCGGTGTAGAGCACCACCGGGCAGGACGAGATCAGCTCAGCCGCGCGGATCGTCAGCAGCTTGGGGTCGCCCGGACCGGCGCCGATGATGTAAACCTTCATCGTTCCTCCTAAAGGCAGCGCAGCACCGTATCCCGGACGATGTTCCAGATCGGCGCGGGAATCTCACCCAGCCAGCGCACATCGACGGGCTGCTTCAGAGGGAACTCCGCCTGTCCGCTCGGATCCATCAACAGACGCCACAGCCGCTCGCTGACCGAACCATTGCGCTCGATAAGCAAGCGCTCAGCAAGCGTGGCAGCCAGCGATTCGTCCTCCAGATCGAGCGTCAGGCAGGGCGGGGATATCTCGACCGGGCGCCGTGGAGTCAATGCAATGTAAGGACGCTTGAGCGCGTCGATTGCCTCGGGCGGCTCGAAGCCGGCAGCTTCGAAATCGCATGGCTCCTTCGTATTCCCGATCAGAAAGAACCTGCCGCCAGTCTCGGCGAGAATCGCGCCGGCCAATCGTCCAACCCGAGCCATCATTCAACCTCCGGATGGTCGGCCGGCGGTTCCAGCACCAGAGAACGGCCCGGCCGTTGACCCGGCAGTGGGTTGCCGTCGGCGGTGTATTTGTTCGAATAGCCGCGCGGCGTAACCATGTAACCCTCAAACACGAAAGTGTTGCTTGATCCCACGATCACCGTGGTGAGCATCCCGATCTCGTAGTCGAGAAAATGGCTGAGATCGGTAAGCACAGTTTGCTGCAGCTTCCGATATGCGCTCTTCACAAGCGCGACCGGCGCTGTCGGCTGACGATACTTGCTGATTATTGAATGCGCTTCGACGATCTGGCGCGTGCGCCGGCCGCTTGCCGGATTGTAAAGTCCAATCACGAAATCGGCGGCCGCTGCCGCTTCGATTCGGCGCGCGATCACAGGCCACGGCGTCAGCAGATCCGACAGCGAGATGGCGCAGAAATCGTGGACCAGCGGCGCGCCCATCAGCGAGGCGCACGAACTGAGCGCAGTGATGCCGGGTATGATTTGCAGCTCGGGCGAATCGCCGCGTTTCCATCCGATATCGCGCAGCACCTGGAACACCAGCCCAGCCATCCCGTACACGCCGGCGTCGCCCGACGAAATCAAAGCCACCCTGGCGCCTGCTCGCGCGCGTTCGACCGCCGCCCGCGCCCTGCCAATCTCCTCCGTCATCCCCGTGCGCACGATCTCTTTGCCGCGAATCAGATCGGCCACAAGCTTGATGTAGGTCGTGTAGCCAACAATCAACTCAGCGTCGGCAATCGCACGGGTTGCGGCAGTAGTCGCGTGGTCGTGCGCACCCGGCCCAATTCCTACGACGTACAGAACGCCCTTGGCTTCAGACATCGGCAACCTCCATAGGTCGCTTTGCGAACGGGATGCGCGCAATTGCTACCGTCATCGAGCGCCCGGCGCCCGGCTCGGTATAGACCTGCTTGGGAACGAGCAGCCGCTCGGCGCCGGCTCCGAGCAGCGCCGCGGGTTCTGCTACGCCGCGGGTGCCGACGTAACGCCTGACGGTTTCGGAAGGGTTCTCAATTCCCGGTACGGCGTCGAGCTCGTCGGCCGAATGGAATTCGAGCGGCCATCCGTGACGCTCGGCGAGCGCCGCGATCGCCGGCTCGCCGCGCTTTTTGTCGATAGTGACGAGCGTCCTCACCGATTTGAGCGAAAGCCGATTGGCTTCGAACGCCTTCGCGACCCCCCTCTCCACCAGCTCTTGCGGCGTGTTTTTGTCGCAACCGATTCCGACCACGAGGCTCCTCGGGCGATAGATCACCGCCTTTCCCCAGTGTCGCGGATGCGTCTGGCGAAAATCGCGGTCTGAGGCGACCAGGAGAATCTCGAACGCGCACGGGTCAACGTCGTCCAGGCTCGTTGAGTAGCGAACCCCGGGCGGCAACGGCCGATCCAACGGCCACCAGTCGGGTTCTCCGGTTTCTTGCACGAACATTACCGGCGCGGCGTTGACCACGGCGGCGCATCCGCGTGTCACGTTGCGATCGGGATCGTCGAGCGTCCAGCCCAGCTCACGTCCGAGGATGTCCACCGTGAGGGTGCCAATCGCGTCGGAGGCGGTCGTGACCACGGCTTGGGCACTCAGCGCGACGGCGACACGCTCGGTGAAAACGTTGCCGCGCCCGACGTGCCCGGAAAGGACGCAGACGGCGAAGCGCGCGCCGTCGTCCACGCAAATCACGGCCGGGTCGGTCTTCTTGTCGCGCATGAGCGGCGCGAGCATCCTTACCACTGCGCCGATGCTGACGATGAACACGTGGCAGTCATAAGCGAAGAATGTTTCGGCAAGCGCCGGCCCCATCGGCAGCTTCAGCGCCAGGGCGTTCACCATCCGGGGGTCCTCGCGCGCCGCCGACAGCAGTTTTTCCGAAACGTAGATGTCGGCGTCAGTGAGGGACTGTGCCAGCCGGGCGGCGATTTCCAGCCCATGGCGGGTAATGGCGTAAATTGCAAAAGGCTTGCGCGGCACCTTCATCCCACTTGCGGCTGCGCCAATACGGCATTCGGAGAGACCTCGCCTGCAAGCACGCCGCTGCGCTCGCGGCGCGTGACCACCACCATCGCGAAGCAGTCGCCGCGCTCGGTGCAAACCTCTTGCAGGTCGGCGGCGACTCTCTGCTCCGGCATCGTGGCCTTGGCCACGTAGGCCGCTTTGTGCAGAAGCCCCGTGCGCTTCAGTGCGTCGACGATCTTCGGCATCTCGGAGCCGATTTTCATGAGAATCGTCGTATCGAAGCTGTTCAGGATGGTGACCAGATCATCGACGCCGTAGTTCGCCGGAATAATTGCAATTCGCTCCAGCCCATCGGCGAGCGGGACACCGAGCACGGCGGGCACGGCGGCTATTGATGACACGCCGGGAACCACTTCGACGCGAATGCCCGGCCATCGACGCTGCGCCTCGCACAGTAGGTAGCCGAACGTGCTGTACAATGAGGGATCGCCCTCGGTGGCGAACGCAACGGAGCGGCCGTTTTCAAGCCGTTCGCCGATTTTGGCAAAAGCAGTGTCCCACGCCTGACGCAGCCGCACTGGTTCCTTGCTCATCGGGAAGGTTAGAAAAAGTCGTTCCTGATCACTCCTTTTGCCGATGACCGGTTCGATTATTCGCCAGGCCATCGACGCGCCGTAATCCGAGCTGCGTGGCAGTGCAATAACGTCGGCATGCTTGAGCGTTTCGATCGCGCGGAGAGTTAGAAGGTCCGGCGCACCGGGGCCAACCCCGACGCCATACAGCGTTCCATATCTCATAGCGAGCTGCCTCCGGTTGATGGTTTTTCGGCGGCGAATATCTGGATCGGATTGAGCGCCTCAAAACGTAGATAGCGGGCAAGCGGTTGAGCGCGCGAAACCTGCAGCAGAGTCACCTCCGGAACGATCCCGCGCTTTCGCAAGGCGGCATGGATCTCCGCTGAGTTTTCCAGCGTGATTGCGTTTGCCACTAGTCGGCCGCCGGGACGCAACCGCTCCAGTGCGGTTTCAACGATCTCGTCCATGCTTCCCTTGCTTCCGCCGACAAACACGGCATCGGGCGCTTCGATATCGGCAAGAACTTCCGGGGCGCGTCCGGCGATCACGCGGACATTGTCAATCGCATGGGCGCGCAGATTCTCGCGGCAGATTTCAACCCCCTCAGGATCCATTTCAATCGCGTACACACGTCCGTGTGGCGCAAGCATCGCCGCCTCTATCGAAACCGAGCCCGAGCCGGCTCCAATATCCCAGACCACGCTGTCGCACCGTATCCGCATCGCGGCCAGCGAAAGCAACCGCACCTCGCGCTTTGTGATGAGGCCTTTTTTTGGCATGCGCTTGGCGAAGTCATCCTCATGGATGAAGGGAATCGCCGGCGGGGGCGTCCAAGCCGGCTCTTCGCGGACAAGGAGCAAGACATTGAGCGGCTCGATATCCATACAGTTGGCTAGTTCGTTGATTGAAAACGTCCTGACCCGTTCGTCGGGGCCGGCGAGATTTTCGCAAACCCAGGCCCGCCACCCGGTCTGACCGTGCTCAAGCATCGAGGCCGCGAGGCGCGCCGGCGTGTTCTCGGGATCGGTGAAAACGCCGGCCTTGGCGCAGTTTCGAAGACGTGTAAGAAAGCCCTCCGGGCTTCGTCCGTGCAGGGAGATGAAAACCGCGTCGTCCCATTTCATCCCGGCGCGAGCGAATGCCCATTGCATCGAGCTTGGATGGGGCAGTATCTCCACGTTCTCCGCGCCGAGCCGCTTTATCACCGCGGCCCCAACGCCGAAGAACATTGGATCGCCGGAAGCGAGAATGCAGACGTTGTTCTCGTTGGCGGCTTCGGCGATGGATTCGAGCGCGCGCGCCAAGCCATCCTTGAGAACGATCCGTTCGCCCTCGAATTGGGGAAAAAATGCGAGATGCCGCTCGCCGCCCGCGAGTACACGCGCGGCCGACACCGCGCCGATCGCGCGGCTCGACAGCCCAGCGCAGCCATCGTCGCCGATTCCCACAATGGTGATTGGACGCTGCCTCATTGCTCGGTCTCCCTGGCAAGAAGGAGAAGCGCGTGAATTATCGCAACCGCGATCGCGCTGCCGCCCTTGCGTCCGCGCGCGACGATATGTGGAACGTCAAGGCCGAGGGCGGCCTCTTTGGACTCGGCCGCCGACACGAAACCGACGGGCACGCCAATTACCAGCGCCGGGCGGATTCCTTCCTTCTCGACCAGCCGAACGGTCTCGAGCAGCGCCGTGGGCGCGTTGCCGATAGCGACGATCGCGCCATCGAGGACGCCCTGGCGCTGCGCCTTGCGCATCGCCTCTATCGCGCGGGTGCTGTTATTGGCTTTCGCCGCGGCGATTACGTCATCGTCGGAGATGAAGCAGTGCGTCGAGCATCCGTAAAACTTCAGACGATCCTCGTTGAGACCGGCGGTGATCATTTTGACGTCCACTACGATCGGGGCGCCGCCGCGTAGCGCCGCCGTGCCCGCGCTGATGGCGTCGGGATGAAAACGCATCAAATCCTTGAACTCGAAATCCGCGGTAGCATGAATGACCCGACGGACGATCTGCCATTGCGCGGGGTCGAAGTCGTGGCGGCCCGCTTCGCGGTCGATGATGGCGAAACTACCATCTTCGATGTTGCGACCCAGCGCGGTCATCTGACGCATATCGCTCATGTTGCTTGCTCCAATCCGATGGCGCCGGGCGGGTAATGGCTGAGCAGCCGGCCGTCGAAGTCCACCATCCAGGCCTGAACTTCAAGGTCTCCACCGGCATGACGCGTTCCATTCTCGACAACGCGACAGCAGACAAGCGACGCGATCGCGAGCTTTTCCGCCGAGCACAGCTCGAGCACGCGGCGGGCGGTCGCCGCACTACGAATTTCCGCGCACAGGGCGTCACTCGCGCCCAGTTGCGCGGCGAAGCTCGCGAGCAGCTCCATGTTGACCTCGGAGCCGGCCGCATGAGTCTGCATTCGTCCGTCCGCCATCTTTGACAACTTGCCGATCATTCCCACGATGATCGCCCGCCTGAGCCCGCGGCGCTCGCAATGCTTGAGCGCGGTGCCCACGAAGTCGCCCATCTGGATGAAGGCGTCCTCAGGCAACCGAGGGAACAGCTTCATGGCGTATGCCTCCGACTTTCCGCCGGTCGTCAATACCAGGTCCGTAAGGCCGCGTTCGGCAGCCACGTCGATCGCCTGCACCACGCTCGCCTTGAACGCTGCGGTGGAATATGGGCGGACGATACCGGTCGTGCCGAGTATCGAGATTCCGCCGAGCAGGCCGAGCCGGGCATTGATGGTCTGTTTTGCCATTTCCTCGCCGCCGGGCACGCTGATCATCACTACGGCCCCTCTGCGCGCGCTGCCGGCAAGCTCCTCTTCGACCATCTCAACGATGTTCCGGCGCGGAGGCGCTGTAATCGACGGACCGCCGACTTCCAGACCCAGTCCGGGCTTGGTCACGATCGCAACGCCGGCGCCGCCGCGCACCTCGACGCCGGGCGCGTCTCGCAGTTCGACTCGGGCCACCAGCTCCGCGCCGTGAGTGCAATCCGGATCGTCGCCGGCATCTTTGATCACGCTGCAAACGGCATCGGCATCCGAACGTTCGCAGCGCTTGAGCGCAAACGTTACCTTCATGCGGTTGGGCAAAGTGGTTTCGATTTCGGTGAGCGTAACGTTCCTTACCAGGCAGCGGGCGGCAGCTTTCGCCGCCGCGGCCGCGCAGGCACCGGTCGTAAATCCGGTCCTGAGACCTCTTCGATTTCGCGGTGGGACGCTGGTTTCAGCCATCACTGAGCCGCGACCCTGCGATTGGGATTCTGCGCTGCGGATTGTTAAAGAACGCCTCGAGGCGGATGTGTTCGCGCGGCACACCGGCGTCCGCCAAATGATCGCGCATTGGGTAAATCAGCGCTCCGTCGCCAGCCAGATAGGCCCAATCGGGCCGCTGCGTTGCCAGGACGCGGTCGACCGTGGCACGAGCGCAGGCCAAGCGCTCCGGATGTCCAACCGCAGGTGCTGCAACGGTTTCGAAGCTGACGCGTTCCGCTTTTATCGACTCGCGGGCGAAGGAGGTCGGGAGAAAGTAGTCGTCCGCCTCAACGAACCAGACCACGGTCGTGTCGGCTGCTGGCTCGCGGAACAGGCGTCCGCGCAGCAGGCCAAGTGCCGCCGTGATCCCTGTGTCCGTGGCAAAAACGAGCTTTGAGCCCGAAGTCGTCTCGGGAAGAAATTTTCCCCACGGTCCGCTGAAGGACACCTCGGCGCCGACGGCGATCCGATGCATGAAGTTCGAGCCGGGGCCCTCGCCAATGCGGCGCACGGCCAGTTGAAATTTGGTTTGTTCAGCGTCACTGGAAACGATCGAATAAGCCCGTTTCGCCAGTTTGCCGCCGTCGAGCTCGATGCCGGTGTTGACGATAATGTACTGGCCACCGGTAAACCTGAGCTCGCCCTCTGCCATCGCGAGGCTGAGCAGCCGAGCCTGCGGTCCGATTCGTTCGGCCCCGATTACGTGCGCAAGCCGGGCATCAGCCATCTTCAGTCCACCGGGTAGATTTCGTGTACGAAGTCGTGCATCTGTTCAAGGTCATTGAATAAGCGAGTCAAAGCGTCGAGCTGGTTTGAAAGATCAAGTTCGATTTTCTTGGCGAGGATGATCAGGCTCCTCAAATAAGGGAGCTTCGGGTCACTGGGATCGGTCGTCGCGACCCCCTGCTCGAGCGCCGACACCGCCGCTTCGTAAAAGCGGCACAGGCTTTTCAGGTCGTCCGCGTCGCACATCGAATGGACCGGTCCCGGCGCGGTGGCGCCGTCGCCCAGCTCCGCGAGTTCGTGTTGCCGCGCGGCTTCGTCGTTGACGCCAAGCAACCGCATCAGCCCAAGTCGCAACGCCGCTATCTCATTACAAGCCATTTCATTCCGCCTTCACTGCATGATCGCGTCGATCAGCCGTCCAACCAATCGATCGCCGACCAAGTGACAATCCACCAGTTCATTCGCATCCGCCGGGGTCACGCCCCGGTACCAGATTCCATCCGGATAAACGGCAACGGTTGGTCCCTCGCCGCATCGGCCCATGCATGATGTTCTGGTGACTCTGATTTCGCGCTCGCGCCCGACGCGCCTGAGCGCTCTGCGAAGTTCCGCCATTAGCGCGATACTGCCGCGCGACGCGCAGTCGACATTTCCGCACACCAGGACATGCCTGCGCATCGGCCGATGCGCATGCGCGTGCGGCACGGCCTGCGCGTGAGTTTCCATATGGCGAGCGCTCCATAACAAAGAACGGAATCCGCCGACATTCTCGGCGATCGCGCCGATGGGCACCCGATATTGGCAATTGTCGCAGGGAAGTGACGCCCGCTCGCTCAACGCCTCGTCGATACGCTCATCGAGGGCTTCGAGCAGTTTCGGATGGACGCCGAGATGGGGCGCGAGAGTCGTCCTGATCCAGGGATAACGCGCGTGGAACTCCTTAACCTGTGCCTCGAGTTGGGAGATCAGGCGGCCAGCAAACAGAAAGTACGGGACCACCAGGATTTTTTTTGGACGTACACGAGCAATCAACTCGATCGCTTCGGTGAAAAGCGGCCTGGTGATGCCAATAAAAGCTGGCGCCACCCATCCGAAGCCGTGCCCCTCTCCGAGCAGCCTCGCCAACTTGAAAAAATCGCCATTCGCATCGGGGTCGCTGGAGCCACGTCCGACGATTACGAGCGCGGTCTGCTTCGCGTCGGCAAGGCCATTGCCAGCTTCATGCGCTCTTTGGTAGGCCAACTCCACCATCGCGGGATGCACACCAAGCACGCGTCCGGCCGTGAATCGCACGGCGGGAAACTTGCGCCGCGCGCCTGCAAGCGCCAGCGGGATGTCGTTTTTCACATGACCGGCAGTGAACAGAAAGAACGGCGCCACCACGACTCGCTCATTATGGCTCGCCATTGCGTCGAGCCCGCCAGGAAGCGAGGGTTCGGCCAGTTCCACGTACGCGTGCTGGACATCGAAATTGGTCCGCCGCTTGCGCACGTAATCAACCAGCCCTTCGAACTCTTGGTTAGCGGTTCGGTCACGGCTTCCGTGGCCGACAACCAAGATGCCCGTGCGTTGCATCTTGCTATCCCCTGAAAATTGCGCACGACGCCACATTCCACGACACGGCATCGGCACCTTCCAGAAAAGATCGCGGCATTAAAAAACCCCCGCTTCGCATGGAAACGAGGGTCGTTCAGGCCGGAACAGGGCTGATGGACTCTCCGTTTCCACGCGGAGACTTACGTCCGAACGTTTTGGGTAGGTCTCCTGGCTCGTGGTTTCAGAGAGCCTCCAGACTCTCTTCACCGCCCTTCAGCCTTCCCCAAGTCAACACGACCTGAGTGGTTCTAATGAAAGGCGGCTTCCCACTTACAGTGGCGGGACCGCGCCGGTCTTTCACCGGCTTCCCTGTTATGCCCTAACGGGCACCCAAAACGGTCAACAACTACGATGTAATCAGTATCGGACGCAACCTCTGCCTGTCAATCCTTCGCTGGAAAGGACAAATCTGCCACCAGCGCTTTGACAGGATGGTCTGCACCCTAACTTACCCGCATTCATAGGTAGAGTCGGTTGATGTTTTGCCCCTGGTGGGGCGGTGGAGCACGGGCGGGCGGCGGAGCCGCAAACTTGCTCAAGCGGACCGTCCCCTTCCTGGTCTGCAAACTCTCTCGGCGTTCGCGCTCCGAGGCTCCAGTGCGGGCGGCGCCAGTTGTAGTCGTAACGCCACGCTTCGATGATCTCGCGCTTGCGCCAGGCTCGTGAACACGTGCTCGTTCAGGCACTTGTCACGCAGCTTGCTGTTGAAGCTTTCGATGCACGCGTTCTGCTCCGGCTTGCCCGGCTGGATGTAGTGCCAGCCGACCCGATCGGCCGCCCACCTGAGCACCGCGACGCTGGTCAGTTCGGTTCTATTCTCGCTGACGATCACCTTTGGGATGGCTCGCTCGAGTGTGAGCCGTTCTAACTCGCGCACCACGCGCACACCGCTCAACGAGGTATCGACCACGGTGGCCAGACACGCGGCTGAAGTCATCGATGACACACAGGATGCGCAAGCGCCGCCCGTCGGCCAGCGTGTCGGAGACGAAGTCGAGGCTCCAGCGTTGATTGAGCGCATGCGGCAGCTCCATCGGTGCGCAGGTTCCCAACGCACGCTTGCGCCCTCGCCGCCGACGCACCATGAGCCGCTCCTCGCGATAAAGCCGGTACAGCTCCGCGTGCGTTGGGTATCGATGCGTCGTTTGGCGTGCCGAATCGAATCGACGTGGCGGGCCGCAAGGTGTCGGGACTCGCCGCCCGCGCCGCGCATCACGCCACCCTGATCCACTGCACGCTGCTTATCGCTACAAACCTCGACCGCATCAAGGCGCTGTGTATCCCGCCGCCGGGCTGCCCCGCCGGTAGCACGCCTCTGCGACCTCTCGCGTCTTACGTCGCGAAGGTGATCGAGAGCATCTTAAATGTGATCACATGAGGGGTTTGGGCCTGAGCACAAACTGAACGCCGTTGCTGAAAATTTCCTCTTCCGGATACTCCTTAAGCTCTTCGGCAACCTCCGGAGTATAAAATTCGCGTCCCTGGTTGGGCTGGAGAACATTCTCCTCGAGAATTTCGAAGTATTGTGAAAACATCCGCCGATATTCGGCACGTGTCAGCTCATTAAGATATACATTCCCATGAAAGCGCCGCTTCCGTAAATGCTCCCACGGCTCGCTGCGGCGGCGGCGATTCTTCCGCAAATCAAACCACTCGAGCAGATGTCCCCCCGAAATACCCGTAAATATATCAGGCGTGATCGAAGCAATGCCCGATGGCTTTAGCCAGCGCACCATCTTTGGCACGAGTCGCTGCAGTGAGGAGATCGGAATATGTTCAAACACTGCTTGTGAACAAATCAGATCTAGCGAATGGTCTGGCCAATCCACCGAAGCTGCATCCTGCACGCGCAGCCGATTTCTCGGGATTTGTAAAGTCGCACCTCGACGCTTGAGCTCCTGCGCAAACTGGCGTCGCCATAGCAAATCGAAGGCATAGAATCTGATACTGGACTTGAGCGCTCGCTCGAACCCATTTTTGCGATAAATATCGCGAATTTCGCGCAAGCTGCCATGCAAAATCGGCTCATCAAGATCCACCCCATAGGCATCCACACCAAGACTGGTTAACGCGATCATGATTCCGGCTCGCGTCCCGAATCCTATTTCGAACACCTTCGCGCTTTTCAGCGGAAGGTTCGCATATTTGCGCAACAAACGATCGTACTCGTCGCAATAACGAAGCACCGGCCGGGCGGGCTGGCCTTTTATAAGACCATAAGCGTAATTCCGAGCCAAGAAAACGAGTTCATGAACCTTCCAAAAAATCGGAAGATCCGCGGATGAATTGGACCGTACGGCATCCATCTTTGCTCCTCAGCCGTTCACGGCGTGTTGCTTTCCAAAGCAGATTCTTTCCACGCGCGAGTCAGCCTCTAATTAGTCTTCCAACTCGAAAGGCCGCTTCCAAGCAACTTTTCCAACTCTTCTAATTGGACAAGCAGGCGCCTGCACAAATTCTCTGTAAATTCGGGGTCAAGCGAACAGCGTACGGTACCCGCGGCGTACCGAGCTTGTGTACAGCGAATAGAGTCTTTGCACCAAATCTCTTAAAGTACCAACAATTTTTCCGTGCGGTATAAGTTGAACATGGCTTTCCATGCGCGTTACCGATACAGCGCGGCAGTTATAACTTCAGCCAAGCGTCGCTATTAGTAACCGAAACATTTTTGCTTCCATCGATCTGACCACGATTCAAACAGCCTGCGCCGCTTTTCGGGGCGCTCGTTTGAAGACGGTGCTAATCATCCGTGCGGCATCTCCCGCCTGAAGCCAAAAAAACATCGCAGCCGCCGGTGTCACCACAAAGGCTAAAACCAGCGGCGGTTTCACGCCCAGCCACATCGCGGTAAACTTACCTACGCAGGTTGCCAGTACACACGCTGCAGCAAGCCATGTTCCAGGAATCAGCGCAAGCGCCAGGTTTTTCGCGCCACATTCGACGAGTGAACAAACCAAAAGCTGTCCGGCAACGCTGATAAAACCTTCGACGACGCTCACGCCGGCGCTAACTGCTGAAAGCCCATGCTGGGCCGTCAGTAGAATAATCGCGGTAAGCGACACGAGTCGTCCGCTCATTAAATATATATCAAGAGATGGATAGCTTTTAGCATAAAAGACCGTCCCGATTCCGATTCGAACTCCGGCCAACGTGAGTCCCACAACTAAGATGCGCATCGGTGTAGCAGCGGGAAGCCATTGCGCTCCATAGACGCTGGAAAGAAGCTCGGGGGCTGCAACGGCCACGCATCCTGAGACCGGCAGAACGAACCGCGCGATGTAATCAAGGAGTTTTCGATAAGCTTCGCTCAGTTCTTCATTTTGGTCCTGAACTTTGGCGAAAGCGGGCAAAGCGACGCGCCCGGCTACACGATAAAGGCGCGCTGGAACGAATCGAAGCAAATCCCACGCGATCGAGTAATAGCCTAGCGCAGTGCTGCCAAGAAGTTTGCCCACTAAAACGAAATCGACGTTATTCGCGCCTACAGTGATCAATTTACCGCTAAACGCGACCGTGGCGAATTGCCAGTAATCTCGCGCAGCCGCGACTTGAGGCAGTTTCCGGGGAAAATAGGGCTCCGCAGCCAAAACGTAAATAGCCTGTGCGGCGATACGCGCCGCCAGCCCCGCCGGAAGGCTTAGCCGCGGGCGACCGAACCAAACCAGCAAAAGTGCCGTCGTGACGAAAAGGATTTCCGCAAATACCTCGGAAAGCGCGAGGGGGCCGAATCTCATTTCGCGCCTTAAACGCGCATTCGCGATTATTGACATGCCCTGAAGCATGCTAGGGACACAGAGCAATCGCAGTCCAGACGACAGAGCGGGCATCTCCATCAGTCGTTCAATAGAAGGCGATAAAATATAAAGCGCCGAAATGCAGATCCCGGTAAGCGCAACGGTCAGCCACCACGCCGTCGATTCATGGGCGCTATTCAATTCCTTTCGTTGAATCAGGGCATCGGGAATACCGGCTTCGCTGAACAGTATAATGAACATCGACGCCGACATGAGAATGCGGAAGACACCGAAATCGTCGGGAGTCAGCAAGCGTGCGAGTATAACGACTCCGCAAACACGTATTCCTTGGCCTCCGACTTCCGCGATTAGATTGTCGCGTACGCCGCGCGCGAATGCAGCCCAAGGCAATTTCGACTTTTCGCCCGATCGGGTTGAACTCACGTATTTAGCGTCCTTATGGACCGTTCGTCGACTGAAGGCGTACTTATTTACGTTGCTTTAGCGACTTCGAAACCCACGAAAGTCGCCATCAGCAAGAGAGTTGCAGCGTTGTTTATTAGTAGCAGCAATCGGTCAGCAGACGATGGTTGGGCATCAGGTATCGGTTCCTTTCGCATTGTAAGGCGCTGACGTTCTGCTAACATCCAGCAGAGAAAGAGCAGCAAGCCTTTTGGGTCTCGCGGCTCAGCGACACCGGTTTCAACGACTCCAAGAAGCAACATCGGAAGTGCGACGAAAAAGAAGACCGGCTTGAGATTCCATTCATCGTCGCGCCGGGCAAAAAGGACCAACCACGGCCTTACAAAAATGAAAATCCAGAATAAGAGGGCCGGAATTCCGAGGCCGATGGCAACTGACAGGTAGCCATTATGCAGCGGTGTATTAGCACCGCGGTTCCAGAAGATATCCCAAAGAGGGAAGTAACGATCGTCAAAAATGGCGCCTTCGGCATTGAAGCCGTATCCCAATACGGGATTGGCCCACAGCTTGTCGGTTTCAAATTGCCACGCTTCAGTTCTTCCGGTAAGCGTGGTCAGGTCGCGGCCCAAGTACGGGTTGTTCGTTCCGCCCACCAGCGCAACCCCGATCGTTGCAATGACAGCAAACGCGATGACCAGCGCAACCCCTCGCGCCCGATACCGCCATATGACGTAGCTTCCGATGCCTACCAACGTCACTCCCAGTGTCGAACGAGAATCAGCCATTGTTGCGAACAGCAGGCCTGCGCCTACCAGGCAAAGCGCCGCGACCCTCCGCCAGGCGCCGGCATTTGACAGGCAGAGCCAACAAAAAGCTGAACCGGCAGCGGCTAACGCCAGTCCCCCGATTTCGTTCGGAGCGCTAAAAATACCCGAGAACCGCATTATTCCAACTTGGTCTATGGTCCAGTTGTAGATTCCGATCGGGGGGTCCTCGCCTTCACGAAATACATGGGCCGGAAAAACAAAGGCGGTCATCGCAACCATTGCGAGCAGAACGCCGCAACCTAGGAGAAAATTTTTGAAAACCCGCACCTCATCGCTGGGCTCCTGTATCGAGTCAACCACTCTGAGCAAAGCCGCAAACAGAAGGATGTCCGGTAGGAGACGGCCGGCGGATACCACCGGCGTCAAAGACCACAGAATGGTTAATCCAGCCCAAGCGAAATAGTAGAGGAACTGCCTGAACCCGCCTTTGCGCACAAGTTGAGAGCGCCACAACGTCGGTAGCGCCGGCACGCAGAGCGCAAGTAGCAGAGGATAACGTAACCACCATCGCGACTCCGGATTCGCTGGAATAAGGTTCGAATAGGGCAGCGTTTCCTCAAGCACCAGCACAAATACCAGCCAGAGTGGATACGAGGTCGCAATGCGAGTGCACCAGACTATAAAAAACAGCCCGATCAGCAGCAGAGGTGACACTTCTACTATTCTCGACGGACTGTCGAGCACGACGAGGGCAGCGAGAGCTATGATAACGACGCCCGCGATTTGCACGCCGCGTCCGATGCTGAACCGCGGGACGCGATGGGGGCTTAGCGTCTCCAGGCTTACTGCCATAGTTGCCAAATTCCCAGGATGACGGCCTTACTTTGATGCGGTCGTTTTGAAAATGAACCTAGCGCAACGCTTCTCGGAGTTATGGAGATCGCGCAAATCTGAGCGAGAACGCAGAGCGGGCGAAATCGCACAGTGTTCCACACGGCATCCCGCATTGGCTCACCAACTCCGTGCGGGTGCCGGGTGAGGCGAAGAGCCGGTCAACGATTTCGCCCGCGGACCCGGCCGCGATCTTTCTCCCAATTCCGAGCCCCTCTTACGTCGTCGAGCTATGTCGAGCCGCGCGCTTGAAATCCTCCCTCCTGACGAAATTGATGTCACAACCGCCGGGTAGCCAGGTGGTTCGCAAAAACGGGACCGAATTCTGCCCCGACGACAGGCGAGGACAGCCTTGAAATTGCGGCAGAATCCTGTTCGAAAGGGCGTTAGGAAGTCGATTCGGAATGGAGACTTGAAGAATTTGCAAGCTCAAATCATTTTGCTGCCAAATCTCAGGAGACTATCTCACAAATCGCCCGCACGATGACGTCGTTCTAAACTCGGGAAGGCTGCCGCCGAAAGGGGACGCTTCAAAAGCCGAAGACCACCAATTCTGAGTGCGAAACCGCATAGCTCTTTGCGGCTTCGAGTTGGGAACGGCTTTCCGCGTGGATC
>Ga0209061_1003121_pt1 | contig 18740 bp, 21 predicted proteins | sample Coa_R1_10_FD_187157 | JGI IMG/M metagenome (GOLD analysis project Ga0209061, IMG submission 187157) | Surface soil microbial communities from Centralia Pennsylvania, which are recovering from an underground coalmine fire - Coalmine... | ecosystem: Environmental > Terrestrial > Soil >...
GGGTGCATGCCGGCGGCTTTGATCTGCTGCCCATCACGCTGCAAGAGATCCAGAAGGGGAACCTGGACTTCACCATTGACCAGCAGCCCTACCTGCAGGGGTTCTTGCCGGTGGTGGCGCTGTTCCTGTACAAGCTGTCGGGTGGGCTGATGGCGCCGCCGGAGACCGATACGGGCCTGCTGTTTGTCACCAAGGACAACGTCAAGCCGTATCTGACCACCCAGACGCGCTTCGAGGGCAGTTCGGATAAGGAACAGGTGGTGACGCCGCCGTCCTCGTAGGTGCCGTCTGCGGCCAGGCTCCCGCAGGCGGAACAGATCGCCGACTACTACATTTTCTACTGCTAAAACTGCGCGAGATCCACTGCGTCTGCCAGGCGTTGATACCCAAGATCGTTGGGATGGGTCCCGTCCCCCGAATCGCAGGTAGGATCGAGCCTGGCCCCTCCTGTGGGATGCTGGAGGGCCGCGGCGAAGTCGAAGACGGCATCAAACCAGTCAGCGCCTCGCTCACGCAGCCAGGTATTCACCGTGTGCCACTGTTCGGCCTGGGAAGGGGTAGACACCGCCGGTACAATGGTGGTGCCGAACACACGCACCTGGCACGCTCGCGCCTGCGTCGCCAGGGCTTGCAGGCCCTCAATGATTGCCGTGGCCGGAGCATCATGGCGCAGATCGTTGATCCCGATCTGCACGATCACGTCCGTCACACCTGGCTGCTCCAGGACATCCCGGGTGAACCGCTGCACGCCGGCCTCCCCTGCCAGGGGCATCCGCGAGGTCAGTAACTCATTGAAGCTGATCCCGGCGTTCAGGACGGAGATCGCCCCTGGCCCACCTGCCGCAGCGATGCGGCGCGCCAGATAATCGGGCCAGCGCCGGTTCTGGTCTCTGGTCGAACCATAGCCGTCGGTTGTCGAATCGCCAAAGGCGACCAGCGCCTTGAGCGGCTGAACCGGCAAGACCTCCACCCCGCTGAGCGCCCACCAGGATGTCGTCAGCAGGGGGTAGGCGGGAAGCAGGTCTTCCATCTGCACAAGGGCGCTCTGGTCGCCAGGGGTGGAGACATAAGAGGTCTGCATGGCGACAAAGTGCCCGGTGAGGATGTCACCATTTTCTACGAAAAAACTGATCGCCAGATTGCTCTGTGCCTCGACCGGCAGATCGATGGGATCGCTGAGGATATCCGCACCGGGGGCAAGCGTGACGCTGTCCTGCCCCTCAAAGTGCACCGGGTGCCTGGACGCTGCTTGCACCAGCAGACCAAAGAGGACGCGCCCGACGGCAACCGAGGTGAGCGTGAGGGGGGCTGCTTCATAACGATTGGACAGGCGCAGTCGGATCTGTTCTCCGCCGGCATGCAGATGGACGATCTGACGCAGCGTGCGCCCGGTCAGACCTGCCGGGCGCATGCGCATCGGGGCCGCGTACCAGGCTCCGACCCAGCCCCGCCTGGTCTGCTGGACAGCCTGCTTGATTGATTCTCTCTTCATGAGAACAACTCCTTCTTTCATTTCATGGCTTGCTCACGCTGCCAATCAGGTCTGCACAAGTGGGGCCTGTGCAGGCCCGGTTTCTGACCAGACCATCACCAGGCCCAGAAGGACCCAGAACAGGCCCCACAGGTCAAGCAGCGGAGCGAAGAGGGGAAGTCCCCGTCTCAGAAAGAAAGGGACCTGGATAACGACCAGTTGGACGAGAAAGGACAGACCGACCAGCAGAGGCGTCCATGCCCGCCAGCCAGGCAGCCTCTTGCCCGATAGCGTTGCCATTCCCAGTACGAGCATGCCCAGCGTGATGAGGATGCCGCCCAGTGGGGTCAACACCTGCCCAGAGGCAGAGCGGGGGAGCAGCAGGTAGCAGAGCATGCCAGCGATCTGACTCAGATTGCCAGGCAGCGTGAGGCCGGCTCCGGCCATGGCTCTCCCTCCAGAAGGGACCAACCGATAGGCAACGATCCCGATGGGTCCCCCCATGAGCGCGATATTCGCCAGACCCCAGATCCCGAGGGCCACCGCGTGGATCGGACTGGTGGGGGCTGACCACCAGACATCGAGGGGCAGATCACACAGTTGAAGGCTTCCACCAATCAGACAGAGCAGCCCGAACAGACGAACACGTGGTGAAACCGGCATGAGATGGTCCTTTCCCTCTGGCGTTGCTTGCTCAACTCTACCGTGATCCGGCCTGGGAGGGCGCCGCCTGCCTCTGCTGGGCGCCTCCGCTTCCCGGGTCAGTCTCGGTGGCATCCAGCACAATCTCATACACCGCTGTCTTCTCCCCAGGATATTTGAGATCAAAAAGGATCCCGAAGAAATGGCCCACGATGCCAACGCGCAAGAGCGCTCGCGCGCGCCTGGCCTCCTCATCATGCAAGCGGCGCACCGTGCCTGCAATGGCCGGGCCACGCGCTTCCCCTTTGCGGGTGCCAGGGGCCAGGGTGACGCGCTGATTGTGCGCCAGACGCTTGACCTTCCAGGTATCCGCCGCCGTCATAAAGTAGAGCTTGCCGCCCAAAGCGACGGTGCCCACCGGGGTGCCCACGCCTATGCCATTGCGGCGATAGCTGGTCAGCAGGGTCATATGGCCTTTGCCGGGGGTCGTCAGGTAGGCTCGCGTGTTCTGGGTTGTGTTTTCGCGCATAATCTATCTCGCTTTCTTGATTTTCCGCTCAGAGCTTCCTGCTCGTTTTCAGGAAGCTCTGAGCAGTAGGTGTTGCTATGTCAGGGTATGCAGCCAGGCCGCAATCGCGGTGCCAATCGCATCGGGCGAATCTTCTTGCAGGTAGTGGCTGCCTTTGACGGTGATTTCTGCCTGTGAGCGCCATGTGCGACAGAACGCCCGTACTGCCTGTGTAGCCGTTCCCGGATCATTGTTGATGTACAACTTGGGGACATCGCTCTGGGCCAGCCAGGCTCCATAGGCTGCGACCACCTCTCTCATATCCGCCCGCTCGTCATCGATGGGGGCCTGGCGCGGCCAGGAGAGCATCGGACGACGCCCTTCGCCTGGCTGGGCAAAGGGGCGGCGATATTCCGCCAGTTCTTCCTCGCTCAACCCGCGCAGCACCACGCGCGGCAGCAGGTTCTCAATGAAGAGATTGTCCTGGAGGATCAGGCGCTCGCCCTCGGTGGAGCGAAAGGCTTTCCACAGGTCGCGGGTGGCCTCCGGCCAGGTAGCCCAACTCAGCGGCCTGGCAATCGGTTCCATATACACCAGGCCCTTGACCCTCTGGGGATGGCGATAGGCCCAGTCAAAGCCGAGGGCCGATCCCCAATCATGCAGGACGAAGGTGACGCGCTCGTACACCCCAAGCTGCTCAAGCAGACGGTCCAGGTAGCTGCGGTGCTCGAAAAATCCATAGGAAGCCGGGCCGCTGTTATGCAGCTTGTCCGAATCACCCATGCCGATCAGATCCGGGGCAAGACAGCGCCCCAGTCCTTCGAGGTGGGGAAGAATATTGCGCCAGACATAGGAGGAGGCGGGATTGCCATGTAAGAAGACAATCGGATCGCCCTCGCCCACTTCGACATAGGCCATCTGATAGCCCAGCACGGTTTGATACCGTTTCTCATAGGGAAAAATGGCTCGAATCATCCTGCCTGCTCCTTGCGGTCCGCATATGTCGCATCCAACCCGGGCAGAGCGGATAGCTCAATCATCACTGCCAGAGCAAAGGGATCGCTCTGGTGAGAGGGCAACACGACGATATGGGGCATGCGCAGTTGGGTTTCGTCGTGCAGGAAGCGCGTCACCAGCTCTCCCAGCTCTTCTCCCTGCTCGGTACGCAGGACACACCAGAAGCGGCGTTCACGGGCCTGGGGCGGTCCCCACTGCTCGCGGGAGAGCGGGAAGCTTCCGGGCAGTCCGGGATCGCACGTCAAGCCCGCCGCTCGCAGTTCCTCTGCCAGGGAACGGTGGAGGGTCTGGCTGTAGAAGCCATACGCTCGATTGCCCGAGCGCTGATAGATCTGTTCGATCTGGGGCAGATGCTCTCTCCAGACCGCTTCTGCGTGCGCATCGAGGTACTGCTGGACGTAGGCCGCGACAGTTTCTACGGTTTGCCCCTTACGGGCAAACGTTTCGGGTAACGTCGTCATCAAAGGTCTCTCCTTGTTACTCAGCTCTGTCGGGGAGCCTCGCCCTCGACAAAGCATATCTTTTCATCCGTTCATCAGATTGACATGTTCAACCATGCATTCACACTCCGGGAGGCGCTTTTGCCTCTTCTGCCTCCGATCAGGAAGGCAAAAGCCCGGCAAGCAGCCCCTGCACCAGTGCCTCGGCAAACTGCTGATCGGTCTGATGGAAGGGATCTTCGCCCAGGAATTGCAGATTAAAGGCGCGCTGAAAACAGGGACCCAGCACAAGCTGAGCCATGGTCAACGCCGCGAGCTGCGGCCCGAGCCGTCCCAGGTGCTGCTCCGCCTCCAGGTAGGCTGCCAGCCGTTCAAAGACATTCTGTGGCCCCATCCCCAACGGCTGGATCGTGGCACGAAACTGCGTGAGCAGCTCCTTGTCGGCCAGGAAGGAGACACCCATGGGGATCAGGTGCTCATAGTAGTGCAGAGCTGCTACTGCGAGCGCGACCAGATTCTCGTGGATCGTTGCCGTGCCTGGCTGGTGCGTCTGGAATGCCTCGTGGAAGGCGGGCAGATGCTCGGCCATGAGCGCGAAGAAGATCTCTTCTTTATGGTCGAAATGCCGGTAAAGCGCGCTTTCCGACAGGCCAACCGCGCGGGCGATCTCCTTGGTGGTCACGTGGGCTGAGCCTTTCAAGCGTAGCAGGTGTTCCGCTGCTTGCAGGATTCGGTCTCGGGTACTTGTCATGGCTTCCCTTTCCTATGTGTGTGAATGTTCACTAACATAGTATAGGGAGAGCAAAGGCGTTTGTCAAGGGGCATTCTTACCTTGACAAGCTGGCCGGTTCCTTCTGGGCGATCTCTCTGACAATGGTGAGAAATGCCTTGACGATGGGCGAGGGATTGTCTCGTTTCCAGACCACGGCATACTCGACCAGAGCCGCCGGCTCAATGAGTGGCCGATAGGTCACTTCATCCGGGCGTAATCGGGAGAGACAGGCCGAAACCAACGCGACCCCCATGCCTGCTGCCACTAATCCGATCACCGCCTGTTCGGATGTCGCTTCCTGAGCGACGTTGGGGCTAAAACCGGCTTGCCGGCACAGCGCCATGATCTGATGGTAGATCAATGACCGTTGGGTGTGTTCATACATCACAAATGGTTCAGAAGCAAGGGCATGCAGCGGGATCTGCGCCAGGTCTGCAAGCGGATGGGTTTTTGGAAGGGCGGCCATCGCCTGCTCGCACAGGACGGTCTCATAGGTCAATTCAGGAACGTTCATCCCCTTTACCGCGAGACCCACATCCAGAGTCCCCTCTAAGAGCTGCTCTTCCAGATCAGGGGAACATAACTCGTGCAAGGTAACGTGCACATCGGGAAAGCGCTGTCGAAAGAGGCGCACGGCTTGTGGCACCAGATTGTAGAGGGCGATGCTGACATAGCCAATCACCAGCGAGCCGATTTCTCCGCGCTCGGCTTGCCTGGCTGTTTCAATTCCCTGGTGCAGGTGAGCGAGCGCGGCATAGACCTCGGTAAGCAAGGCACGTCCTGCATCCGTCAATTCAACCCGGCGCGTGGTACGCCGGAAAAGCGTCACCCCAAGTTCTTCTTCGAGTTGTTTGATTTGAAAACTCAGCGGTTGTTGAGCCAGGTGTAAGCGCTCAGCCGCACGACCAAAATGCAACTCTTCGGCGACAGCGACAAAATAGCGCAGGTGCCGAAGCTCCATGTCAAATCTCCTTGCTCCTCATACGGGGGCGAATGGTCACGCTTTCGTTTCTTCCATTATGTATGATATAGGTGTGAATGAGACAAGAATAAGTGTTGGACAATACATAGTTTAGCCTGTAAGATAGATCTTAACAAGAGGGAGGAATTGATTTCTTCCGTAGCTACCCAAGGAGAAAATGAAATGATGCACCAAATCGAACTCTCGGCAGGGATCATCGAGTATGAAGATACGGGCGGCAGCGGTCCCACTATCGTCCTGCTGCACGGGCTGTTGATGGATGGCTCGCTGTGGCGCCAGGTCGTTCGTGATCTGCGCGCCGACTATCGCTGTGTGGTGCCCACGCTGCCGGTCGGCAGTCATCGCCAACCCATGCGCCCTGACGCCGACCTCTCACTCCACGGGCTGGCGAAGCTGCAAGCCGAGTTGCTGGAGGCGCTCGATCTGCACGATGTCACCCTGGTTGGCAACGACCTGGGCGCGTTCCTGCTCACGGCAGGCTCCTATCCTGAGCGGCTGGCCCGGCTGGTGATCACCTCGTGTGAAGCCTTCGACCACACTCCCTCCGGCCTGCCCGGACACACGATCTCGTTGGCGGCCAGGATACCGGGGGGACTGAACCTGGCGCTCCAGCCCCTGCGCTTGCGTGCCCTGCGCCGCCTGCCGATAGCCTTTGGACCGATGACGAAGCGACCCATCCCCGGCGACATCACCGACGCCTGGGTGCGCTCCGTCCTCAGTCAGCGGGAGATTCGGCGAGACCTGGTGAAATATCTGCGTCACGCCAACAAGAGCGACCTGCTGGCGGCCACAGAGCGGCTGCGCACATTTGAGCGTCCCGCCCTGGTGGTGTGGGCCAAAGAAGATCGCATGATGCCACCAGAACACGGACGGCGGCTGGCGGCTCTCCTGCCCCATGCCCGGTTGGTGGAGATCGCCGATAGCTCGACGCTCATCCCGCTTGACCAACCGGAGACGCTCGCTCACGCCATCCGTCAGTTCATCCAGGATACGTCAAGCAAGAACAGGGAAGAGCAGCATGCCCATTTTCAAAAATAGCTTGCACATGCCTTCCTGGTGTCTGTTCAATCATCTCGTTCCTTGTCTCTTGCTTGCAGGGAGATACGCATAGAGAGACATGCATCACAGGGTTGTGTACCCTGGGGTAGATCTCATACGCACGGTCAGGCAGGAGACCAGAGCGCAGCGACCGAGTCGGCAAGTTCACGTCCCTGTGCGCGGCCAGCCAGGGCCGAGGGTTGTCGGGCTGCCGGGTCGAGCGGGTTCAGTCCGATAGCCGCTGTGGATGCGGCATCGGGGGCGATCACCAGTACCTGGCTGCCCTCTCGTTCCAGCGCTGCTGCTTCCTCAGTAATGCCCATTCCCATATAATCCGCGCTCGCCCCAAGAGGGTTGAGGATCAAGACGCGATTATAGCCCCTTGCCAGGTCCGCATTTGTCGCCGAGCGTACCCCGCCATCCATGTAGCGACGCCCTGCAAGAGTCACGGGCGGCCAGATACCCGGCACGGCACAACTGGCCGCAACAGCATCCACCAGAGAGACCCCGGACTCTCGATCCATGAGGTATTCCTCGCCAGTTGCCGTATCTACGGCCACCATCAGAAGATGCTGCTGCGGCCACATCTTCTTGGGAAGCCGCGACTCGATAATGGCCCGCCGTTCCGCTTCCGGTGGCGTGGGAGCCGCCAGAGCGTAAGCTCCAATTCGCGCCCGCAGCGCTTTCATATCAGCACCCGCTTCTGCTATCGCCTGGCTGAGCACCTCCATCATCTGAGCGGGACTGGCTTCCACCTTGCGTTCCTTCGACTGCTTAACCGGGGTCAGTTGAGAGGCGAAAAGGCTCTCAAGATCGATCCCGCTGGTGATCTGAGCACCAACCGTCGATCCAGCCGAGGTTCCAATGATAATATCCGCGCTCCGCACATCCACCCCCTTATCGTGCAAACCTGTAAGGATGCCCAGTTCCCAGGCAACCCCGGCCACGCCTCCCCCTCCGAGAACCAGCGCTCGTGTTCCTATCTTATTCGCCTTCATAAAAAATTCCCCACTTTCACAGTTTTCCTCTCTGCACATACTTTACAGCACGAGGTGCAAACTCGCTTTGAGTTTGGTTTTCAGAGACGTGCTCCCCACCTCTCGTTGACACAGCGCCTGAGCGCCACAATAAGCGTCCATCTCTTCAAAGCGGTCCTCCCCTTGCTCTTGCAGGCAGAGAGGGTGAGCGGAGGCTGCTCATGGGTGAACTGAAAATGGCGTGGCACCGCTATCTTGAACCTCTCCTCGGGTGAGCCACTTCGCCAGATAGGAGGAACCCCTCGGCACTTTTTGGTTAATCGCGCGGCGGCCAGTCGAGCGGCAGACCTGCCTCCAGATGGGCCAGCGCCTGATCTGCCAGGCCAGAGACGTCGGCATCGCGGTCATTGGCGGCGGTAAGAAACGTTGCCATCAACACCCCAAGCAGGGCGCCGGCCAGGTTGCGCACCGCAAAGTCGTCGCCTGACCGCCCGGCGCGCTCTGCGACCACCGCCACGACCTCATCGAGCTGGCTGGCGGACTGGTTGAGAAACGCAGCGCGCAGGGTAGGATTCGATGCCATCAAGGCGAGGCGCTGTTGAAAGATGGTGTGTTGTTCCGGAGTAAGTTGTGAGAACACGGTATGAATTGCCTTGCGCAGTACGGTGACCGGGTGCAGACCTGCTGGTTCCATATGGATGGCTTCCAATAGCACTGGATCGAGGTCGTCTTGCAACACCACATCTTCCTTGGTCGGGAAATAGTTGAAGAACGTGCTCGGGGCGATGTCCGCCGCCTCGGCGATCTCCTCGATGGTGGTGGCCTCAACCCCTTGATCCAGAAAGAGGCGCAAGGCCTCTCTCTGGATCAAGGCACGGGTCCGCAGCTTCTTCCGCTCGCGCCGACCGAGGCGTGTCTCAGGCAATGCGTCCAACTCTCACCCTCCTCTGTTCGGTGACTTCATGCTGGGAAAAACACGACAAGGAACTCCACTCGAAGGCCGCACAATCGCTTGACACGACTTTCTGTTTCAGGGATGGCTCCCCGCTTGCTCTATTGAAATTGTGCCCAGACACTTCCGGTATCCAGGTACTGCCTCATGAAGTCGATCTTTCCTTGCGGATTGATATGATACACGAAACATTGGGCAACTCTATATGGCTGCCCCAGGAAGCTACGCGGGTCTTTGGGCCAGGGCCACTTTTGTTCGTTGCCCAGTTTGACCACCTCTTCGCTCATAGTCCCGATATTCCAGTATTCAAAGACCCCCCAGTCCCCGGTGGCGGCGTTCGTGATCACAATGGGTTTTTTCTGGTCCGCTGCTGCAGCTCTGAACCAGGGAAGAACTTCGTCTTTGCCTTTGAGCACCTTGTTGTAGGGCATCAATCCCCATTCAATATCGTCTGTAATCTGGGCCTCGACGACAGCCATGTCTCCTGACACCACGGCCCATAGCAACGTAGAAAAAGGCGTCGCCTGTGATTCTGGGGTGAGCGCTGCGGTATTGAGATCGAGTGGTCGTATGGTTTGGAAATCGAGATCGTGTGCGTTCATCATGGGTTTCTTTCTCCTGGAATAGACAACATCATCGAATGTTCTACAAACTTGTAGTTACATTATAATCGGAGTAATTCCAAAAATCAAGAGCTTTATCTGCTGGCTCGCTCTCTTCGACCAGCTTGTTGCACAACCTATATGACAAACCTCATTTGGTTCACTATCATATTTGTATGAGTGACCAACCAGATACCCAGCCGAAGAAAAGCTGGACGCATAACGCGGAGAACCGCGCCCGATTGATTGAGGCCGGCTATGCCATCCTGTCGGAGAAAGGCTTTGAGGCCACCACCGTCAAAGAGATTGCCCACCTGGCCAATGTCTCACCGGGGTTGTTTCATTATTACTTCGCCTCCAAAGACGACTTGCTTTTCGCAGTCCTGGAAGAGGCCGGGACCCGCTTTGGGCACCAACTGGCCCAGGAATTAGGGCGCCTGGTCTCCCAGCACCCGTTTCCTGATGTCGCGATGCTGGCGATGGCGGCGGTCACAGGCAGAGATCCGGCCTGGTATCGCCTGCGCTATGAGTTCTACGCCCTCGGTCTGCGCAATCCGGCGTTTCTGCCAGCGGTAGGAGCCTTTCTGGCGAAAGGGCGAGAAACGCTGGCGCAGATCCTCCAGCAGCAACTTGGAGGAGATGAGGCCCAGATGCAGGCCATTGCAGCCATTGTCCATGCCTGCTCCGATGGGCTGGCCTTGCAACAGTTGACCCAGCCCGAGGTCGATTTCACTCCGGCTTATCGGTTAGTGCAACGCCTCTTCACACTCACCGCGTCACTCGATCCGTAAAGCGTTGTTTTTTTTCTGTATATCTGTATGGTCATACAACTAGATAGCAACGTTTGTGCTTCAAATCTGGTTGGACAACCATACAGAAAAGCACCCGGGAATGGGAAAATGAAAGTCCGCGTCCTTTTCCTTTGGGACGCCTGGAACCATTGAAGGGAGTTTATCTGATGATGACACGTCTGCTGCAAATTATCGCTGGGATTGCCGGAGTGATTGCCCTGGCATGAGGTACGGGGACCTATACCCATGCCGATCTCACCTCCGTGCATATGCTCTTTGGGCTGCTGGTGAGCCTGGCGCTGCTCGTGCTGGCGATCATCGCCGCTGCTACCAGCGGATTGAGAAGGTTGGGTCTGATCAGCATCGTCTATGCGCTACTCATGCCGATTTTTGGCGTCACGCAGCAGATGATTCTGGTTGGGAACCTGCACTGGCTGATCGAGGCAGCCCATGTCCTGGTGGGTCTGGGCGCGCTGGGCCTGTGCGGAACGATCAGTACGCGCTTCCTGCGCCTCAAGCAGGGCACGTCAGAGGTGGGCAGACAGTCGCAACTTGTACGGTAGAGCGGAAGCATGGCTCCCTCGCCCTCAGTGCCCTGCCTGCGCGCACCTGGTTGGCAGCACGTCTGCTCATCTAATGGACAGTGAAGTTTCCATAAGCAATAGTTCGAGAAAGGTTGATGTTATGACAAAAAGGTCTCCCGTTCCGCTTGCCGTGCGTATTGGGAACTGGTTTGTTACGCCCCTGGTGCGCCTGGGCGTGAATATCGGGCTGATCCATCTGCTCACGGTACGCGGGCGCAAAACCGGTCAATTGCGCACAACCCCGGTGGCCGTCGTGGAACAGCAGGGACAGCGCTACCTGGTGGCGGCCTTCGGCCTCGTTGGCTGGGTCTATAACCTGCGGGCGGCAGGCGAGGCCACGCTCACCCGTGGTCGTCGCTCTGAGAGAATCAAGGCCATTGAGCTTTCGCCAGAGGAGGCCGCTCCTGTCCTGAAAGCCTGTCTGGCCTCGACAGAGAGCTTTCAGGACTACTTTACGGCCACGGCACAATCACCCCTTGAGGAGTTTGAGCAGGAGGCTCGCCACCATCCCGTCTTCCTGGTGCAGCACATCGCAGAAAGGGTATCACAGAGAAGTCGGGGGCAAGCCTTGCATCCTCCAGAGGAAGAAAAATAGCATGAGAGTAGATGAAATAAGGTGTCCCATGTAGGGACATTTGTTGTAATAGTGTGCCTCTATTGTTAAAAATACCGTAACTACTCAGGTTTGCTCTTTTCCCCACTGCCAGCGGACGGTGGCAAAACATCGGTAGGGTTGCGGACAGAGGAGTCTGCAACCCTACCAAGAACGAGGCTCGATAGCTTGTCCCTTTTCACTCGGCCAGATCGAAGCTCACGGGCCAGATGAGGCGGCCAGCCGGGCGCTGCCCTGCGCGGACATGGGCCAGGTAGTCGGGCAGCGGGCTGGGGCCAGGCTCACAGGCCATGGCCGCTTCCCATGATCTGCAATCTTTTCATCGCCTATGGCATCGAGCCATTGAGAATGGACCTGGCCCCTGACTTACTGCGCCTGATTGATTGGTTACAAGCCGCTTCCTGCAGTATACTATGCCACTTGAGCGGCCTGCCCCGATGCAGCAGCGGCAACTGGACTTCAAAGACGCTTCTAGTGTTCCTAGTAGCATACGCCATGTCCGTTTGTCTCGCTATGCGGGTATGAATGCTAGATCGCAAGCAAGGGAAAAGCCACTTACTGCTGATATTGTGGCTAAAGGATGTACAGTAACGAGTGCCTTCCATATTCGTAAGTGCATGCTGCTGTTGATTATTATACGCTATTCTTTGCTGCTTCTCGCTGTGAGACCAGGCGGGTGATCAAGGAGGCTCAAACCGCATGGCAACCACCCCGAAGAGATCCCACTGGATGCACAACGAGATGGCGCGCAGCATACGAGTTGTCAAACGGTTTGACAGGCCGGGCACGTTCATACTGGGCATCGCGACGACGCTGGAAATCATTAGACCGCCTGGGTTAGCCATCATGGTCTTGTGACATCGGCTAAAGCTCGTATGGGGCGGCCTGGCCGTTGCCGGGATCGCACAGGGCTACGCACGATCCACACTCCTGCATGATTCTGCCCGAGGGAGAATCGGAGCCAGCGGAAACGCGCACTCAGGTGAACTCGGCCCAGAGGGGTAGATGGTCAGAGGCGATCATGGCTTCTGCATCTGTCACACGATCACAGGCCAGGAGGCGCCCGGCAAGCGATGGCGAAGCAAAGATGTAATCGAGCCGCAACGAGGGGTTGGGCGCGGCATACGTGTATCCCGGCTCGGCGGGATGCAGGGCACGGTAGCAGTCGGTATAGCCTGCCTCCAGCACCAGAGGGATGACCTGGCGAGGTAGCGGCTCTGCCGAGAGGTTGTCCTCTCCCTCCTCAGCAGCCGTGGTGAGATAGAGGGGGAGGTTGGCCTCATCGGTAGGATGCAGCGAGTTGAAATCGCCCACCAGTGCATGCGGCTGCTCTCCCAGGGTATGCAGCACATCGAGGATGGCCCGCGCCTCCCTGCTGCGAACCTGCTCATCCTCTGGTCGCCGGCCCGCATTCAGATGTGTCGCAAAGAGGGCTACAGGACCACCTTTCCCGGCCACCTCAATCTGGAGCAGCGTTTTCGCCAGCATCGGCAGGCGATAGTTCTCTGCCTGAAGAACCGGCAGACGGCTCAACCAGGCGATATGAAATTCGGTGTTGGCCTCCCCAAAGATCAGGCGCATCCCCACCTGCTGCGCCAGCAACTCGGCGTTGGCGCGACTATTGGCTTCCAGGAGCGCCACTACATCGGGCCGCTGCTGGCTGATCACGGTGGCGAGGTGCTCGTCACCTGCGGCGCCGGGGAAGCGATGCTCGATGTCTTGCTCTGCTACGTTAACCCGGGGGACCGGGTGCTGCTGACCAATCCCACCTATAACGGGATGGCGCAGCGCGTGCGATTGGCCGATGGGGTGCAGGTGTTTACCGATCTGGTGGAGGAGCGGGGCTGGCACCTGGATCTGGCCGCTTTGCCGACGCAAGCGCGTGGCTGCAAGGTGCTCTTCGTCATGTCCCCTGTCATGCCAGTCGGAACGGTGTTGAGCCACGCTGAGACCGAGGCGCTGGCCGACGCGGCCCGAGCGAACGATACGCTGCTACTCTTCAATGCCTCGCTTGATAAGATCGTCTACGATGGCAGGCGGGTGATCAGCCCTGCCACCTTGCCAGGCATGCGAGAGCGGACCATCATCGTCGGCTCGGTCTCCAAGAATTACAATATGATGGGCTGGCGCATCGGGTGGGCTGTTGGTCCCAGGGAGCTCCTCAAGCCAGTCCACGATGTCCATATCTTCAACACGATTATGCCCAGCGGCTTGGCTCAGGCCGGGGCCACAGCGGCACTTCGTGGCTCACAAGAAGGAGTAGCGGCCAGTGTAGCACGCTATGAGCGCAACCGTGATGTGCTGGTGGAGGGGCTAAGCGCGATTGCCGGGCTGCGAGTGGTGGTGCCCGAAGGGGGCTACTACTGCCTGGCGAACATCAGCGCGCTGGGCGTCCCCTCCACCACGTTTTGCCAGCAGTTGTTAGCCGAAGAGGAGGTCGCGATCACGCCAATGGTGGCCTGGGGCAGCGATACGTTTGGGCACCAGCATGTCCGCTTCATCTTTACCAACGAGCCGGAAGAACGCTTGCGCGAAGCCGCCGGGCGCATCGCTCGCTTCGTGCAGCGCCACTACGCGGTTTGAGAGAACAACTTCACACATATTCAGTTAGGGGATATCATTGCGCCAATCGTCGAAAAAGTTATATTCTGGCGCAAGAAGCTTCTTTACTCTGCCCGACGATGAGCAAGAATGCTGCTCCGATAACAGACCCTTTTGCATTGTGCTGCCTCATTCTTCGTCTCCCCATAGCGAGGGTTGCTACGCATGATCCCGAGACAATTGGGGAGTTTTTACGCTGGATTCGCCAAGCGCTTTCTTCTGTTCAGTCGTTTTTTGAGCAGATGAGGGATTCACAGCTGATGGTGCCTCTGACACATGCCTTTCGAGTCCAAGCATATACCAGAACTTCCTGGCTTGACGAGAAAGATTATCTAAAGGCATTCCTTGTCGTTGATGTGCTTTAATAATTCGCTGCCTCAATAGGCACCAGATCGTAAGATGAACGTCAGTTCCTTCCTCATAAGGGTGAAGTATTAATGTTGTGACGGATTGAGTTCGCATCAGGACACGGAAAGGAAAGCTTTGCCAGGATGAGGACCAGCGATCATCATCTGGCGACAGGCGTAATTCTTCGCTCGGAAAATGTTGTATTGTTCGGATTACCAGGCGATACCATACCCTATCCCAGACCTCCCGCCATGTTGTAAGGATGGTGGAGCCAGATATGTTCTCTTCTGTAGAGGCTAGAGCTATTTTTACTGTGAGAACATGAGAAACTCCTGTCTGCACAGTAAGGTGATCCAAGGTGAAATGGTGTGCATTGATTACGGCTCGTTCCCAGAGTTTGGGGTACAAGGGATCTTCTCGTCGAGGCCACAGAAGCCTCGATTCTATTGCAATATCTCCATTCTCATTTTGGATTTGGAGCCAGCAAGAAGCCTCTGTGATCTTAGACTGCAAGCTGGAGGCTGAGACTATAGCCAAACGTCTCAATGCACCACCGACGATTGGCTTCTTTGTCCGCATCACGGCCCAACCACCAAACAACGTCGATTCCCATAGCTGTGTAGTCATTGGTTCGCTCCTGCAATTCCTCTACGGTGATCGAAGAAAGCTGGATCTCGTGGGCTTGTCGCCAGCCGGATGGGAAAGTCACCATTACGTCGGCAACGCGCCAGATCGGTTCTAATTTCACCTCAAGCTCAATAGTGGCTTCGGAGTATTCTGGAAACTCCTCCCGTAGATGTTGCAGTAAAAATAACTTAGCTTCCAGATGTGCTGCACTCTCGGGATGGAAACGGTACTGGGTACGACACTCAGTATTTCGGTGGGCAAAGTGCGCACGACGGATAAGACCTACTCGGAGGGTGAATTGTGAGCTACAGAGCGGGCAGATACATTGTTCCTGGTCAATCTCTAAGCGTGGATTCTTCACACGCGTTACATCGATCCGTGCATGAGTTTCTCGATGCTCAGCGACAAATGGCATAGATACACCTCTCAAGCTTGTTCAACTACAACAATGAGTGAAAAGCTAAACACTGGCTCAGAGGAGAAGAATACTGCCTCCTTTGCTCTTATCTCTCCTTAGTTGTATATATGCCTTTCTTTAAGTGAAGAAGACGAGTGAATTACTATCTAGTATATCTCATTTATTGTATACTTGCTACAGTGCTTTCTGGAGAAGTGCGTAGTGCCACACACCAGTCGCTCTTGCAACAGTAAACAACGCCTGTGCTGGAGTTGAGCCAGAAACACCCAGGAGATGCGTGTATGTTTCCTGACCTCTGGAAGTCATGCCCGCATCCCGTGGCTGGTAGGCGTTCAAGAGTTGGTAGAGCAGGCCTTTTGAAGATGTCTACGCTTATGCCTCATCTCTGATGAAGCGTGATATATATTGTACAGCTTCGGCTAGGTGCCTTGCAGCAATGGTGGGAGAGCCGGCCAGATCGGCAATCGTGCAGGCTACCGCTTGCACACGCAGTCCTTGCAAGGGAGTGAGATGGAGGTGTCGATACGCTGCGGCCAATAGCTCTTTCCCAGAGTTATCGAGCGGGCAGTAGTGTTGGACCTCCTCAGCAGAGCTGAGATCAGCATTTACCTGAATGTGCCTTTCCCCTGCGTACCGTCTTTGTTGCAGAGCACGAGCCGCCTCGACTCGCTTGCGAATACGCGCAGAGCTTTCTTCCGTGTGGTGGCTCAAGCGCTCTTGCGCTGTCAGTGGAACCTCGACCTCAAGAGCAAAACAGGTATGAACTGTCTCCTTGAGACGCTGTTTGTACTGGGCAATTTCTTGCGTACTACAGCGGCATAATCCTGTCGGATCACAAGAAAATCCACACGGACACGGCTTCACCGTTGCGACAAGCAGGAAGCGCGTGGGAACCTCTACTAAGCTTTCGTTGATCTCGATGGAGACGGCATGGATTTCCACCGCTTGAGCTAACAGAGTCAAGACCGGCGGATCGAAGGTGTCGAGAGTCTTCATAAACAGCACGCCATCATGCGCCAGGATCACCTCTCCCGGAGTTTGTGGATCTCCGACGAAGGCGTTCCTGTCACCGCCACAAGGAGGTTCACGCAACGGATGGGGCCGAGATCGACCTGGGAGTAGGGAAGGCAGGGTGCGAGCCAGTTGCGCTTTTCCCGCTCCAGGCGGGCCAACCAGCAGAATGTGATGTCTTCCGGCTGCGGCGATTTCTAACGCCCGCTTGACGTGGGCTTGCCCACGAATGCTGCGCATCTCTTGTCCTGGAGCGGAGCATGTGCTTGCCTGTGTATAGGCGTGAAACATCTGCATCAGGGTCTGTGTCATATCCTGCTGGTGGTTGGCAGCAATACACGCTCTGTGTGTTCTGCTTTCTCCCTCTCGTAACCATTCTGTAAACAAAAGCTCATGAGTCTGGTGCTGAGATCTTTTTTTCATCAAGAACGTATCTTTCTAGCGCAATACCAATGATTCTCTTTCGTTTGAGCCTGGTCCTTTTCCGATGAAGCACGCGTCATGCTTCTCCAGGTTCTCATCGGAATGAGCCAGGCCAACTGGAGCTTGTGATGCTCATGCCAGAGGTGTCGGCAATCCGCTCTCATCTGTCGTCGTTTTGCCGACATCCGTGCTCTCTTTCCCAACCCGAGCGCGTGAGGTGTCGTCAAAGTGCATACTTTTGCTGTCGTTTTGACTACAGGGCACCGTGCCTTCCTCATTTCCTTTCCGCTTGTTCTGTTTTCCTTTCCTCTTTTTCCCAGCGCGTTCACATCGCCGACTCCCTATTTCCCCATCCGTTTCAGGAGTGCTCTGCTACGATAAAGGGTGAGTTGATAGCATGTATCGGTCGATCATGCCCAGTATTCAAGAAAGGAGATGCTTCCATGGCTCAAGATCAATCTATCTCTTCGGCCAGGCGCAAACGGCTGCTCAAACAGTATGGCTCCTGTCCAGCGGGCTATACGCAGGAGGATCTGGAACGCTTTCTGGACCTGCTCTACGGCCTGTACAGTCATGCCTATACCCTGACGGAGTTACGGCAGATCGTGGTCAGCAATCCATTTGATCTCAGCGATTCGCCACGCCAATTGAAGCTCACCGACCTGGTCGAGTGGTTAGAGGCTCTAGTCGCCTGATAAGGTGAGCCGCTGTGTACTCGCCGTCTCATCGTATTCGTCGTCCCAGATGACGTCCTCCTCTTTGGAGAAGGATGGCTCCATCATGCGCCAACAGAACGCCTTGAACGGAGCCATCCCTTCATGGGATAACCAGGGACGATAATTATGTCGAGAGCGAGCGCGAGTTCTTTACGGCCCCTTCCTTCTCTGCTGCCCCCTGGGCTGGAAGCTCTTGCGCCTCAGTTGGCGCGGTCCCGGCATGCGTGTGGGGATATGATCGCCCGGACTGTATTTGCGTTTCTGCTCCTGAAGGACGGTATCATTCATATGGATGTAGTTGAGGACCGTGCTCAAATCCTCATGGCCCAGCAGTTCCTGGAGGCTGAACGGATCGCTGCTCTTGATCAGGTAATTCATGGCAAAGGTGTGCCGCAGGATGTGCGGACTCACGCGTTTGCCCGTGATCCCCGCTCGTTCTCTGAGCCGCTTGAAAAGCATCTCCATGCCATTTTTGGTGAGAGGCTGCCGCGTCTCAGAGAGGAAAAGATGATCCTCGCCGGCGCTGCCCCACTCGGCCAGTTCCTCCTCATCCGGCCGATGCTTGTCCAGGTAGTAGAGCAGGTTGCGCAGGCAATTTTGCCCCAGCGCCAGACGCCGCTCCTTACTGCCTTTGCCCAGCACGGTGATCGTCCCTTTCTTGCGATCCAGGTCGCCCACCCGCAGATTGATGAGTTCGGAGACGCGGATGCCGGTGTCGTAGAGTAGCCAGAGAATAGCGCGATTGCGCACGGCGGCCCGTTCAGCCAGGCGACCCGTTTCATTGGGTGGCGCACAGGCGAGCAAGAGTTGCTCAAACTCTTCATCGGTAATCGTCTGGATGAGGGGCCGGCCCACTTTAGGAAAGACGACGCGCTCGAAAGGATTCTGTTCCAGCGTCCCCCGACGCACCAGCCAGTGGAAGAACGCACGGGCCGAGCGGGCATAGGTCTGGATGGTGCGTTCGGAGCGGATTTTCCCGCGCATACCAGGAGTGCTACGCAGGGAGGCAAACCAGGCGCTGATGTCATCGGCTTCGACCTCTTCGATCTCTTTGATCTCTCGCTGCTCTTCCAGAAACTGGACACTGTTGGGAAACTTTTTTAAGCTGCAAAGTAAAGCCTCTGGAAAGCCGAGACGCGTGTGGGAGCGATTTCATCCTCATCGAGCCAGGCCACGACACGCACCACATTAATCCCAGCGGCAATCC
>Ga0209061_1003122_pt1 | contig 18739 bp, 14 predicted proteins | sample Coa_R1_10_FD_187157 | JGI IMG/M metagenome (GOLD analysis project Ga0209061, IMG submission 187157) | Surface soil microbial communities from Centralia Pennsylvania, which are recovering from an underground coalmine fire - Coalmine... | ecosystem: Environmental > Terrestrial > Soil >...
AGAATCGCGACAAGTAGCGGCACGCCCAGTCCGACGACAATCGCCAGCGCGACAATCGCCGGATTGAGCGTCAGCGGGCCAACATCAATCGTGACCAGGCTGGCGAAATAATTGAAGAGCAGGAAGCCGCCAAGCGCGCCCAGAACCAACCCTGCCACCGAGCCAATGATCCCATAAATGGCTACCGAGGTCAGGTAGTTGCGGACGATCTGGCCACGCCCGGCGCCAATTGCCTTCATCGTGCCTATGATGGGAACCTGTTCACTTAGCAACGTGGTGATCGTGCTGAGCAGGAGGAAGAAACTCAAGAGCAGCGCAATGATCGAGAGCGCCTGCATGACGCTGAACAGGCCGTTCAACACAGGGCTGCTTGCGCTTTGCCGCCCAACGGAAACGCTCAATATCTGAACATGCTGTGTGGCAAGGACGGCGGCGAGCGCCTTTGCCGTGCTGGCGCGTTGACTATAGTCGTTGAGCTGGATCAGAAAGACGTTGACCCCAGGCGAGCCAAACAGCGATTGCAGATCGCTCTGGCGCATATAGCCCGTCGCCGTTTGCGTCAGTTGTGGCGAGGTCTGGCCGCGCGTGCGGGCGAACCCCGATACCTTCAGATGATAGGTGTTGCGCCCCACCTGCACGGTGATGGTATCGCCAACATTGACGGATTGGATGGCGCGATCACCCGACTCCAGCAAGATTTCTCCCGGCCCAGGCAGGCTGCCCTGTAAGACCTGAAACGTTCCGATACGCACGTTGCTGGGGTCAACCAGACCTGTGATGTCCAGTGTGAAGTGACCGCTAGGTATATGCCAGCGTGCGCCCGCGAAGCCCTCGGCCTGGGCGATCTTGACATTGGGCTGTTGTGCGAGAATCTGTGCCACCTGTGGATTCGCAGGCGCCGTGAAGAAGGTGATGTCAGGCTGGGATGATTGGTCAAGGGTATATTGCAGGCTGCTATTCAATTGGTCGGAGGTGATGTTGATGGCGGTAAGGCCCATCACGCCGATGGCAATCCCCAGCACGGTAAGCGCCGTGCGCAGTTTGCGCCGGGTGACATCGGAGAGGGCTTTTTTGGCAAGCGCATTCATGCCTCTGCCTCCTCCGATCCCGCAGTGACCGCGACAAGCCCATCGCCGCCGACGATTTTGCCATCCAACAGGTTGATGCGATGGGTGGCGCGCGCCGCCAGTAAAGGATCGTGCGTGACGTAGATAACTGTTTTGCCTTGCTGTGTCAGGCTTGCCAGCAGATCAAACACCTCGTTGGCGGTTTTGGAATCGAGGTTGCCGGTTGGCTCGTCGGCCACCAGCACCGGCGGCTGGTTTGCCAGCGCCCGCGCAATAGCGATCCGCTGTTGTTGACCACCGGAAAGCTCACTGGGCAGCCGTTTCGCCTTATCGGCAAGGCCCACCAGTTCCAGGCATTCCGCTGTACGGGCGCGCCACTGGCTGCGTGGGATGGTTCGGCTCAGTTCGAGCGCCAACAGGACGTTTTCCTCGGCGGTCAGCGTGGGCAACAGTTGGAAGAACTGAAAGACAATGCCAACGTTCTTGCCACGCCACTTCGCAAGCTGGTTTTCGTTCATCGAGCGAATGGCCTGCCCCATGAAAAGAATCGTGCCTGAGGTGGGTTGATCGATGCCGGTGAGGATGTTGAGGAGGGTGGATTTGCCGCTGCCTGATGGCCCGTTGATGGCAAACAGGCTGCCGGTAGGGATGCGAAATGAGAGATCGTCGAGAATGACAGTGCGCTGAACCTTGTTTTCGATGACACGCGACAGATGTTCCGCCTGAACCAGCGTCTCTCTGTGTGCTTCAGGCGGGTTCGAGTTCGTTGTGGACACAGGATGCCTCCTGATGTGTGAATCGTAAACTGTGTGGACAAGTCGGTGATCGCGCGCGAAACTGTCCCTGGCGTTGACGCCCTCTCCGCCAGGACGCCGCCACTGAGGGGAGTATTCCGGCGTACTTGTTTTTGCCTTGTTCTGGTGCGCCGTTTCCTTCTCAGACGCCAACACCTCTACGGTTTATGGCGCGCGCCGGTTGCGATTACACACTATTTTGCAATCGAGACTTTATCGGCGCCTTGGCTGGCATAGGATGTGATAGGCTGATCGTGAGATGAAGTCGCGACGGGGGTGCGACGGAGGCGCCACTGCGGCCATGAGGTACGCGCAAAAAGACCCAAGTGTGGAGAGGGATGATCAGGACGGACGCGCTCAGCTTGATGGGCCATCCTCAACGCCTGCCCTCATTCGCATCTTGCTGGCGGATGACCATACTGTGCTGCGTGCGGGCACGCGGCGCATCCTCGAAGATGAGCGCGACTTGCTGGTGGTGGGTGAGGCGGGCGATGGTGTGGAGGCTGTATCGCTGGCCGGTCGCCTGCGTCCGCATGTGATTCTGCTGGATATTGCTATGCCTGCGATGGATGGCATCAAGGCGTGTAGCTTGCTACAAGAATGCGCGCCCGACATGCGGATCATCATCCTCACGGGACACGACAATATCGCCTATATTCGCGCGCTCAACAAAATTGGCGTAGATGGCTATCTGCTCAAATCCGCTGATCCACGCGAATTGGTGCAGGCGATACGTCAGGTGATGGGCAGACGCAACACGGTGGTGATGAGTCCTGAGATTGCGCAGAAGCTGGCCGAGTCGCATGATACCACGCAACTCACCCCGAAGGAACTGGAAATCTTGCATGCCATCTCACAGGGGATGAAGAACCGCGAGATCGCCGAAACCTTAAACCTGAGCGTGAATACCGTGGAGTTCCATATGCGCAACGTGCTGGCCAAGCTCGAGGCGCCCACCCGCGCCACCGCCATCTTGCGCGCCCAGGAGCTTGGCCTGCTACCCGCACCGGAGCAATAAGAAACGACTCACTTGTCTAGCCAGCCAAAGGAACACACAATGACAACGCAACAACCGACACAACCGACAGCAGAGGGGGTTCTCTCACGCGCCAGCGCACACGGTGTCGCCGAGACGCTCAACCGGCTCGAAGCGGCCATCCAGGCGAAAGGGCTAACCATCTTTGCGCGCGTGGATCACAGCGACGAAGCGGCGCGCGTTGGGCTGACGATGCAGCCTGCGCATGTGCTGATCTTTGGCGCGCCCAAAGCTGGCACGCCGCTGATGATCGCATCGCCCTTGCTTGCCCTCGATCTGCCGCTTCGTGTGCTGGTTTGGCAGGACGTGTCGGGTCAGGTCTGGGTGAGCTACACCGATCCGGCGTATCAAACACGCCGCTTTGCCATCCCTGCTGATCTGGAGCCAGCCATCGCCGGAGTCGCCGGTCTGGTGGACGGCGCACTTGCCGAGGGATAAGTCATGAGCTATTCCTGCTGATCGCCTATCTCGCGGCTTGGGTAGTGGACGCCGCTGGTAGGGCGCAGCGCTGGACGCGCCAGCGCCAGTCCCCAGATGGAGGCAGGCCCGGCGGTGGCCAGCGCCTGGGCGGTCGCGTCGAGCGTGCTGCCGGTGGTGGCTACATCGTCAATCAGCAGGATGCGCCTGCCTGCCAGATGCTCCGCTGCCTGCGGATCGGTCAGCGCGAAGGCGCCCGTCACGTTTGCGCGGCGCGCGCGCCAGGGCAAGCCCACCTGGGTCTGGGTGGCCCGCTGACGTATCACCAGCTTATCGTTCAAGGGCAGCCCCAGGCGCGCCGCCACTGCTCGCGCCAGCAGCCCCGCCTGATTGTAGCCGCGCTCCCTGACGCGATCAGCATGCAAGGGAACGGGGATGATCAGATCGGCGCGCATACCGACGCTGGCGGAGCGGTGATAGGCCGCCGCGAGCAAGGCGCCAAGCGGCTGCGCCGCCCTACGCTTGTTCTCATACTTGAGCGCATGAATCGCCTTGCGGATGGTACCCTCATACACAGCGGCGACACGTAGACCGTCGAGCGCGGTTGGCCCACGCCCATCCAGGCAACTGACACAGAGCGCATGAGAGATATGCGAATGCGACTGGTTCAGTGGCAGCGGCGCCCCACAGCGCAGACACAGCGGTTCGGCGGGCGCGCGCACGCTGGCCAGGCATGTCCTACACAGGATGGAGCCGCTACGGCGACAGACCACACAGCGTGGCGGAAACAGCAGATCGAGCAACCCCTGGACGATTCCCTGGATTCCCTGGGCGACATCTCCCACGCGCACATCGGCGGGCGCAGTGGAAGGAACCGGCACGTCTGACACGTGACCTCTCTCAATCCAAATCGGAAGCGCGTTGAACAATTGATAAGCACTGAGCTTATTTGTTTGGATCAATTGCGCATAGTACGCTCTTGGGGTGTTAGATGGTGTTGGATGACGTTAGGCGTGCTGTGATCATTTGATCTGACTGGCTGATCTGCGCGGGTACACCTGGCATAACCTGAGATAGTGGGGTAGGGAAATCCCGCGCATGGGTATAGTGTAGCATACCTCATGCGATGAAAGAAAGCCTGCTGGGCCATTTGTCCATTCCCCTAACGCAGGCGGACAAATGACCCTCTCTGGCGCTTGACTCAACTCCAATCAACAGGCGAACGTCACATTACTTGTCGCGCTCTCTCTTTGCCTCTTTCCCCGACTTCGCCTTCGCTGCCAGTGTGGCCTGCGCCGCGCCCAGCCGCGCCCCCGGTACACGGAACGGCGAACAGCTCACGTAGTCAAGCCCCACCTCATTGAAGAAGGCGATGCTGTCGTGGTCGCCACCATGCTCGCCGCAGATGCCAAGCTCGATGTCGGGGTTGGCTTTGCGCCCCTGCTCAACGGCGATGCGCACCAGCGCGCCGACACCCTCTACGTCAATCGTCTGGAAGGGATTGGTCTTGAGAATCTTGACCGGCTCGCTCTGGCCCGGCTCATGCAGTCCCTCGACATATTGCATGAGGAACTTGCCCTCGGCGTCGTCGCGGCTCATGCCAAACGTTGTCTGGGTCAGGTCGTTCGTGCCGAAGCTAAAGAAGTCGGCCACAGTGGCGATCTGTCCGGCGGTGAGCGCGGCGCGCGGCAGCTCGATCATCGTGCCAAACTTGTAGTCAATCTGGCCGCCCGACTCGGACGCGATCTCCTTGGCGACCGCCTCGAGCTGGCGGCGTACCTCGCGTAGCTCGTTGACATGCCCCACCAGCGGGATCATGATCTTGGGATGCAGTTGTATCCCCTCGCTGGCTACGGTGCGCGCTGCCTCCAGAATCGCTCGTGTCTGCATGACGTTGATCTCAGGGAAGATCAGACCCAACCGGCAACCGCGCAACCCCAGCATGGGGTTCATCTCGCGCATGCCACCCACTTCTTTGAGCAGCTTACGCTTCTTCGCAAGCTCGTCGGGGTTTTCGCCGGTGGTTTCCAGCTTCGTCACCTCCACCAATAGCTCCTCGTAGCTGGGCAGGAACTCGTGGAGCGGCGGATCGATCAGGCGGATGACGACGGGATAGCCCTCGCCCGTTTTGGGGTTGCGCATCGCACGGAAGATGCCCTCGAAGTCGGATCGCTGGAAAGGCAGCAGGCGATCCAGCGCGGCCTGGCGTTGCTCGGTGGTGGGCGCGAGGATCATTTCCTGCACGATGGGCAGGCGCTCCTGCTCCATGAACATGTGCTCGGTGCGGCAGAGGCCAATGCCTTCCGCGCCAAACTGCACGGCGCGCTCGGCGTCGCGGGGATAGTCGGCGTTCGCCCACACGCCCAGGCGGCGCTCGGCGTCGGCCCAATCGAGCAGCGTATGCAGGTCATGCTCATTCGCGTAGTCGGCGTCAACCGTCTTGATCTCGCCTTTGTAGACCTGGCCGGTTGTGCCGTCAATCGAGATGGTGTCACCCTCCTTGACAGTCACATCGCCGTCGCGCAGGGTAAACTGTTTCTTCTCGTAGTCCACGCGGATCGCCTCGCAGCCAACGACGGCGGGCAAACCCAGCCCGCGCGCCACCACCGCCGCATGGCTGCCCGTGCCGCCACGACTGGTCAGCACGCCTTTCGCCACCAGCATGCCATGCACATCGTCAGGGCTGGTCTCCTGCCGGACGAGGATGATCTTCTCGCCAGCCTTTCCGGCAGCTTCGGCGCGGTCGGCGTCGAAGATCGCCTTGCCCACAGCCGCGCCTGGTGAAGCATTGACACCCTTCGCCAGCTCGCGTTTCTCGTCGCGTGCACGCTTGATGTCTTCCGCGTCGAAGCGTGGCAGCAAGAGTTGATCCACCTGGGGCTGCTCTACGCGCATAATCGCCTCCTGGCGGGTGATCAGCCCCTCGTTTGCCATATCCACAGCGGTCTTGACGGCGGCTGCGGCGGTGCGCTTGGCCGAGCGCGTCTGCAACATATACAGACGCCCCTTCTCAATGGTGAACTCCAGGTCTTGCACATCGCGGTAATGTTCTTCCAGCCGTTGGGCGATCTCCTGGAATTGCTTGTACACATCGGGCATCTCGATTTCGAGATGGGCAATCGGCGAGGTGTTGCGGATGCCCGCCACTACGTCCTCGCCCTGCGCGTTCACCAGGTAGTCGCCGTAGAGTTTCTTTTCGCCAGTGGAGGGGTTGCGCGTGAAGGCGACGCCGGTGGCGCTGTCGTTTCCCATGTTGCCAAAGACCATCGTCTGCACGTTGACGGCGGTGCCCAGGTCGTGGGGAATCTTGTTGAAGTTGCGGTAATCAATCGCGCGCTTGTTGTTCCAGGAGGCAAAGACCGCCTCAATGGCCAGCCGCAGTTGATCGTAGGGGTCTTCGGGGAAGGGCTTGCCCGACGCATCACGCGCGATCTGCTTGAAATCCTCGACCATCTGCTTCAGCGCGTCGGCGGGGATGTCGGCGTCGGTGGCGGCGCCGGTCTTCTGCTTGTACTCCTCGATTACCTTCTCAAAGGCGTCGGCCTTGGCGTCAAGCACGATCTTGGAGAACATCTGCACGAAACGGCGATAGGCGTCGTAGGCGAAACGTTCGTCGCCGCTGCCCGCGATCACGCCCTTCACCGTCTCGTCGTTCAGGCCCAGGTTGAGAACGGTATCCATCATGCCGGGCATGGAAAACTTCGCGCCCGACCGCACCGAGACGAGCAGTGGATTCTTCGCGTCGCCGAACGTCTTGCCGGTCTGCTCTTCAACGATATGCAGCGCGGCGAGCGCCTGATCCCACATGCCTTTGGGGAACTGCTTATCGTGATCGTAGTAGGCGTTGCAGGCTTCGGTGGTGATGGTGAAACCGGGGGGAACGGGCAGCCCGGCGTTGGTCATCTCGGCCACGCCCGCGCCTTTGCCGCCCAACAGGTCGCGCATGTTGGCGTTGCCTTCGGCGAACAGATAGACCCACTTGTGCGGCGACTTTTTGACGGCCTCATCGAGGCTTGCCCGGCTCACTTCGGTAGTTTGCGCCATGTGCTTGCTCCTCCTGGAAAACGAAAAACTACGGTATCGGTATCCCACAACGCGCTGTGGTGGAGCGCGTTCTTTCGTGTTCTTTCGCGTTCTTTCGCGTGCTGTCTGGCGGCGTCGGCCATGCGCGTCGTCGCGCCTTTCCCATTATATACACAATGTGTGGCGTCTGGGCGAATGTAGGCGAGCGCGTGCACGCGCGCCTCGAGTAGGCGCCAAGGCCGCCTGCGCGGCCTCATGTACAAGGTCAGTCTGAGAGATCAAGATCGGCCCAGATGACCGATTCGCGATAGGCGTTCGCGCGAGAGCCGCTGGGGAGCAGCGTGCGGCCTATCTCCATCAGCCGTTCGCGCCGCTCGGCAAGCGTCAACAGTGGATCAGAAAGCGCCGGATCGGGCGCGACCCAGGGCGCCAGCGCCAGAAAGCCGCCGACAAGCGGTTTGTCTTCCACAGTATGCCAGTGCTCGGCCACGCCGATATAGGTTTGCACGGGATCGAGGCGTTCTGCGGCGTCGCGCGGGTCAATGCGTGGGGCGGGCGCATCGCGCGAAGTGATACTCGATTGGCCATCAAATACAATGTCGAAGAAATTGCCGGTCTGCATGGCGCAGATGTTATAGCGCAGCGAGGGATACTCCGGCTGGATGGAGCCAAGCGTGGAGTTGAGCCATTCGGCGGGTTGCCATTCATGCGTAAGGGAAGGCGCAGCCCACGCCTGATCGTTGGCGTCGGGCTGCACGACGATCTCGGCGCGCTGGCTCGCGAGATGGCGTAGATACTCCGATGTGAAGGCGTCCAGGCTGATCGCGATACCCAGGCGTCCAGCAGCCGTCGCGATCACCTGCACGTCTTCCAGACGACCGGGCGTCAGGTCAAGCATCTCGATCTCGCCCTTTGTGAGGAAGACCTTATTGATGCGCCCCAGCAGCGCGCCATCCGGCCCAAAGAGCAGCGCCGCGTTGTAGACCTCCGACCCCTCCGGGACGTAGACGGCGGGCGCGCCATGCCGTCCCCAGGCCGCGATCTCGTGTGGGTCGGTGGAGCGGCGCACACGCGGGGCGAGCGTCGTCGCGACGATATGGGTGTGATGCTCGTTGGCCAGGCGGGAGAGCATTTCGGCAAAGGGGCGATAAAGCGCATCGGCCCTCGCCAGCAGCAGCGCACGCGCTGGCGAGACGCCCGGCCACATGCGCTGGATACGCCGGATGCGCGGAAGATAGGCCGCGCCAAGCAGAGTGAGCGCCGTCTGCGTGGTGCGCGCCCGTCGCGTCGGCCAGCCACGCGCGCCCACCAACGCCGCTGGCAACCCCAAGACCTCCGTCAGGACGATCAGATTGGGGCGACCCGGCGCGAGATGAGGAACAGCCAGCCCAACGATGCGCTCAAGCTCGGCGATGTAGCTGGCCTCCGAGCGCGCCGCAGCTACGCTGATCCGGTTGCCCACGGCAATGGCGCGCGTAAGCGATGGTGAGGCTGGCGGTGTAGACATGAGCATGCTCCTTCCATGACACGACATAACTACCCCTCCCCCACTGCGTGGGAGAGGGGCCAGGGGTGGGGGTCATGAGCCTTACGGCAGGTTGGGCATGCCAGGGGTAATCGGCCCGCCGGACATACGCTCGGCCAGTCCACCTACGATCGGTAGCTTTGTTGGCTTTCCCTGGAAGCCCGCGATGGCGCCCATGATCAGGGACACGATAAGCCCAATAATGACGATTGGGAATAAGCAGACGAAGTCGAGGAAGAAGAGTGGCCCAAACGCAACACCACCAGCGCCATGTGTGGCTGCGGCTGTAGCTCCCGCAAGCCCCCCGATGATACCACCAACGATACCGAAGATGATCAGGAGCACGACTGCCCCGAAGTTTATCACTGTCGCCTGGGCGGCATGGAACTTGGCGAAACGGTTCTTCTCGATGAAGAACATGATAATGGGGATGAAAAAGCCAATCGAGGGAACGAATGTGAGCAGGTAGGCAAGGCCCGCCGCCGTTTGTGCGCTCAGATTCCCTATACTCGATGTTCCCCAGATACCAGCGTTCGGCGCAGGGCTATACTGTTGCGGTGGAGGGTAGCCCGGCTGCGCGTAGCCAAACTGTGGAGGATAGTCCGGCTGAGCATAGCCATAGGGCGGCTGTGATGGGTATTGAGGCTGGCCGGGATAGGGCTGCTGTGGTTGTTGGGATGGCTCTGAGTTCATACTGTGTGGTTCCCTTCCATTATTTCTAGCACTCTAATCCAGGCGTATCCGCTCGGATAGCGAACACACACCGGTCGCGCAAGCAGTGTATAGATGATCTGGCGGCTTGTCAGCGCGCCTATGGCCTGTACGAACAGTCCTTGCTCAGGTTTGAGGAAGCGCATTCACTCAGGATAGGGAATCAACATAAAAACGCCGGACGTCCCACGAAGTGAGACATCCAGCGTCCAAGTCGCCAATGTACTAGAGGCTTATGGCTGAATCTGTCCCTGGGCGCCAGCCATACGCTCGGCGAAGTCGCCGATAAGAGGCATCTTGAAGAACTTACCCTGGAATCCGTTGATCATCCCCATGATCCAGTAGACAAGGCCAGCAATGGCGACAATCCCTGCAACACATTCGGGGATGACTCCAAAGATTCCCAGGATACTGCTGTTAGCAGCAGCAGCGGAGGCAAAGATGATCGAAGAGACAATCCCGGCGGCAATCGCGATAACATACACCGCAGCGCTGAGCAATGTCGCCTGTGCGGCATGGAACTTCGCGAAGGGGTTCTTCTCGATCAGGAACAGAATCAACGGAATGATTGGCCCTGCAATGATCATAGAAAGATATGCCAGCCCGGAAACCAGTTCGGCGGTCATCGAACCAAGGGACGATGGTCCTCTGCGGCTAGGTTGCGCAGTGTTGGCGTATTGTTGCTGCGGCGGATACCCCGGCTGCCCATAGCCTGGAGGAGGCGGCGCGTAGCTTGGCTGCTGTGGCGGATACCCTGGCTGGCCCTGATACGGTTGCTGCGGTTGCTGCGATGGATACTCTGGGTTCATACTCCCCCGTTCCCTTCTGAAAAGCATCTGTATGATCGCCCGGCGTCCGACCCCATTGGCCGGACACACATTCACCATCCACATGGCGCCGTCGAAAGAGGTAGCGTATGACTACTCAACTCAACGCCAAATGAAAGCCCTTGCGCGACGAACACTGGATATTGACACTGCCTTGTGTTCGTCTCACAAGCAAGGATACACGAATGATTGTCGTTTGTCTATTGGCTATTTCACACTTTTCGCAGTTTAGAGCGATGCTAAGCGTTTCTGCCAGTCATCTTGCCGATCCCTCCGCTTGCCTCGCTTGGCAAACGGAAACCCGCATGGTGAGCCATATTGGCGCGAGCAGGCTGTGTTCGTCAACGCATAGCATCACTACGCCTGACGACACGTATGGTTGCAAGCCAGTAGAGCAACGTTATCGTAAGTGGTCACAATTACCGCTTGCTGTCAGCATAATGTGGGGCGGGTACGCACAATCGCGTAGACCGTTGTGGTGGCGCGCCTGGAACGCGTAGCCGGATGTTTGCACGATGCAGGCCAGCGGTAGCTCAAAGCTCCCCTCCCCATAGATGGGGCCGAGGGGACTGTAGGAGAGGCTCGGCAGCGAACGCGCGCTATGCCGTATAATGAGGGTAGTGATCTTCCCAGAACTGATGGTATGCAACCACTACATACAGCAGCGCGCAATGGGGCGCGCCAGACCCAAAGGAGCTTCTACAATGGCTGATCGTGATCCTGTGCTGGTGAGCGCCACCCGCACGCCAACCGGACGTTTTCTTGGCGCGCTCTCCTCACTGAGCGCCACCGAGCTTGGCGCCATCGCCATTCGCGAGGCAATACGGCGTGCGGGAGCGCCCGTCGAGCGCATTGACGAAGTGATTATGGGCAACGTCGTCTCAGCTGGCGAGGGCCAGGCGCCCGCGCGCCAGGCGGCCATCCACGCCGATCTGCCCGACGACATCCCTGCCGTGACCATCAACAAAGTCTGTGGGTCGGGCATGAAGGCGGTCATGCTGGCGGCGCAAGCCATCAAGGCGGGCGATGGCGATCTCTTCGTCGCGGGCGGCATGGAAAGCATGAGCAACGCGCCCTACCTGTTGACTAAAGCCCGCACTGGCTACCGCATGGGCGACGCCACGATGGTTGACGCCGTAGTGCATGACGGCCTCTGGTGCGCCTTCGAGAACGTTCACATGGGCGAGGAGGCCGAGATCATCGCCGAGGCGTATCATGTGACGCGCGAAGAACAGGATCAACTTGCCTACCAGAGCCAGATGAAAGCCCAGGCCGCCACCGAGGCAGGCCGCTTCCGCGATGAGATGGTTCCTGTGGAGGTCAGGCAGAAGAAGGGCAGCGTCATCGTTGATCGCGACGAGCCGATTCGCCCGGAGACGACACTTGAAGGGCTGGCTGCGCTCAAGCCTGCCTTCCGCTCGAAGGATGGCACGGTGACGGCTGGCAACGCGCCCGGCCTGAGCGACGGCGCCTCGGCGACGATGGTGGCCAGCGAGGCGCTTGCCCGTGAATTGGGCTTGCCGATCCTGGCACGCATCACTGGCTACGCCGCCGCAGCCATCGCTCCGCGCATGATCTTCGCCTGCCCGCCACGCGCCGTACATAAGCTCTTGGAGCGCACCGGCCAGAAGATGTCCGACTTTGACCTGATTGAGGTCAACGAGGCGTTTGCTGCGCAGACGATGGCCAACGGCAAAGAGCTTGACTGGGATTGGAACAAGGTCAACCCCAACGGCGGCGCGATTGCGCTTGGGCATCCGATTGGATCGAGCGGCTCGCGCATCCTGACGACGCTCGTCTATGAGCTGCGTCGGCGCGGCGGTGGACGTGGCCTGGCGACGCTTTGCCTGGGCGGCGGCGGCGCGGTTGCGATGTCGGTGGAAGTATAAGAGAAATTTTTTCGATAATGGTACAAAAAGTCCGCCAAGTCGGTAATGACCCAAAATAGTCCGCGCAGGCGGACTTTGTGGCGCGTGTCTGCGCGCCCTTAGGCGCGGCTTCAGCCGCCAGCCAGAGAGGAGAACAGCGACGATGCTTGAACAATTGCCGCGCGCCAAGACCGCGAAGAAAGCCAAAGCCGCCGCATCGGAGGCCAACGAACAGGAGAACGGCAAAGCAGCGAAGCCAGCCAATCGCCGCAAGGGCACGCTCTATTCCGCCGAGGCGCTGGCCCAGGTGGAGGCTGAGCGCGAACGCTGGGAGGCGACCACCGTCGCCCAGGCGACAAAGCGCATGCCGGAGCGCCAGCATGTGACGACGCAATCCGGCATGCCCATTGCCCGGCTCTATACGCCAGAGGATGGCGCCGACCTCGACTACGCGCGCGACCTCGGCATGCCTGGAGAGTTTCCCTACACACGCGGCGTGCAGCCGACAATGTATCGTGCGAAGCCGTGGACGATGCGCATGTTTGCGGGCTTCGGCACAGCAGAAGAAACAAACGCCCGTTTCAAGTATCTGCTGGCGCAGGGGCAGACCGGCCTCTCGGTGGCCTTCGATATGGCTACACTCTACGGCTACGACCACGACCACCCGATGGCGCTTGGCGAGTTTGGCAAGTGCGGCGTCGCCATCTCGTCGCTTGCCGATATGGAGATTCTTTTCCAGGATATCCCGCTGGGCGACATCACCACCTCGATGACGATTAATAGTCCGGCGTCGGCCATCTGGGCAATGTATATCGCGGCGGCGGAGAAGCAGGGCGTGGCGATGGAGCGGCTGGGCGGCACGCTGCAAAACGACATCCTCAAAGAGTTCATCGCCCAGAAAGAGTTCCTCTTCCCTCCGGAGCCGTCCATGCGACTGGTGACGGACACCATCGAGTTTGGCTCACAGCATATGCCGCGCTGGAACACCATCAGCATCAGCGGCTATCACATCCGCGAGGCAGGCGCGACGGCAGTCCAGGAGCTGGCGTTCACGCTGGCCGACGGCTTGGCCTATGTGGACGCAGCGCTCGAACGTGGTCTACAGATTGACGAGTTCGCTCCCCGGCTTTCGTTCTTCTTCGACGTGCATAACGATTTCTTCGAGGAGATCGCCAAGTTCCGTGCGGCCCGACGCATCTGGGCGCACGAGATGCGCGACCGCTATCATGCGCAAGACCCACGTTCGTGGATGCTGCGCACACACGCGCAGACGGCGGGCGTCTCGCTGACGGCGCAACAGCCGGAGAACAATGTGGCGCGGGTGGCGATTCAGGCGCTTGCGGCGGCGCTGGGCGGCACGAACTCACTGCACACCAACTCGCTCGATGAGGCGCTTGCCCTGCCGACGGAAAGCGCGGCGCTGGTGGCGCTGCGCACCCAGCAGATCATCGCGCACGAGAGCGGCATCGCCAACACGGTTGATCCATTGGCTGGCTCGTTCTTTGTGGAGGCGCTGACCGATGAGACCGAGCGGCAGGCGAAGGCGTACATCGATCAGATACGCGAGCTTGGCGGCGTGGTGGAGTGCATCCGCAACGGCTTCTTCCAGAAAGAGATCGCCGAGGCGTCGTATCGCTTCCAGCAGGAGGTGGACGCGGGCGAGCGCATCATCGTCGGCGTGAATGGCTACACAGTGGAGGGGCCAGTAAAGGTGCCTACGCTCTATGTTGACCCTGCCAAGGAGCGTGTCCATCTGGCGCGGTTGGAACGCGTGCGGTGCGAGCGCGACAACGAGCGTGTCGGTGTGACGCTGGCGGCGCTTGAAGAGGCGGCGCGCGGCATGAAGAACACGATGCCCTATATCCTCGACTGCGCGCGGGCGTATTGCACGCTGGGTGAGATCATGGGCGTCTTCCGCAAGGTCTTCGGGGAATACACCGAGGCTGTGGTGTATTAAAGACAAGGCACGGCTGGCTGGTGGCGCCACTGACTTTCTAGCGCCGCCAGCTTGTATGATCCTCTCTACTGCAAAGGCGGATTTCCGAGCATGACAAGTCAGGAACAGCAGCCTGAATCTCCCGATGAGATAGCAGCCTCCGAGCGGGCAAACATTCCTCATCATGCCGTTGGTCTGGCGGATGTCCTTCATCAGATGGGAGAAAGCTATCGAGCTGATCCTGTTGTCGCTGTCCGAGGGCAAGTCTTCATCCAGCAATTGCATCGTTATCTGGGGAGTCAGCTCGAAACCCGCTTGACGGAGTTTGCAGTAAAGCGCAAGATCGAGGTGAGGTATGAAGCGCACATTCTTGGCTCAACCAAACCAAAAGATGTTGATGTTGCCGTGGTTGATCTTGAAAATGGGCCACTTGTTCTCATTGGCGTCCGTAGCCAGATGAGTTCAATTGGCAAGAATGTTCTGACTTACTATGAGGGGATTGTTGGCGAGTGTATCAGCCTACAAGATCGATTTCCGATGTGTACGCATGGGTATGTGTATCTTCATCCCTTGTCCGCCATCAAACAAGGCAAAGAAAGCGAACACATTGATCATGCCAGATATGCCAAAATGTATGCTGCCGTAACTGGCCGTGCTGGCCCAAATTACAAAAATCAGCGGGGAGTTTTTGGCGAGTTTGCCTATCTAGTGGTTGACTTTGAGCAATCGCCACCTCACTTGCGTGACGACATTATCAGGTCGGCTGTGCCCAATCTCGATCTATCAATCAATATGTTTATTGAGCGTATTGTTACGATGTTCAATGCACGCATGCTGTTTTGGGATGTCTTTCGTTAACGAGTCTGAGCCGTCGGGTTCATAGTCACTTATGAGCGTGTCCTGACGTCCGCCAGTGCTTCAGTGTCTCAATGCCTCGATGTATCAACGCGACCTCTCGCTTGCTCAATCCGAATTGACGCATGAGAATCTCATCATCGCCTAGTGTATACGCATCATCCGTTTTCCCTTGACAAAGGTATCGATCAATCTGTTCCAAGTGATCGGCACGAGCTTGTACATCTTTGAGAATTCGGATGTTCCCCGCCTCGCGCGGCACCATGATCATGACGCCTCCTCCAAGCGCATGAACTTCAAGCTCACACTGCAAAAGCGTCAGTGACGTATACCAACTTGCCACAAAAGCCTCACTGGTCGTATGACTAAGATAGCCACACAACAAGCTGTTTGAGGCGACGTACCTGCCATCGTTGATCAGCAAAATTGGCCTTTCACTGAAAACGCTTAAAACGACATCTGGCGTTCGGACGCCTGGCACGCGATACCAAGGGCGCCGCACGCGGCACTTATAACGAGTTGAGACGCCTTGTTTTTCCCCTAGAGCGTGTTAGGGACTTGAGGTTGATAGGTGGTACGATGTGAGTATGAACACTCGCCCCCCTATCCTAGTGACGTGAGCGACGACGAATGGGCGTTCGTCGCTCCCTCTGTGACCTTGTTGCCTGAAGACGTGAGCCAGCGCAGATACGCACTGCGGGAAGTCTTCACTGGTGTCCGCTCCATCGTGCGCAGCGGCGACCAGTGGCGGATGCTGCCACACGACTTGCCCCCCAGGCCAGTGGTCTATCAGCAGATGCGCCGCTGGCTGGCGGCAGGCTGCTTCGAGACCATCGTGCATGATCTCAGCCTGCTGCTGCGGCTCAAGGCGGAGCGCGCCGGGCAGCCCAGCGCCGTGATCCTGGACCGCCGGACGCTGCAATCGACGCCGGAGAGGGGCGCGCGAGCGGGCGATGATGGCTACAAACACCGCAAAGGATCGAAAGTCCATGCGGCAGTAGACCCCCTGGGCCACTTGCTGGCGCTGGTGGTCACCCCTGCCAACGCCCAAGATCGCCGACAAGTCGCTGCCTTGTCCACCGCTGTCCAAGCAGCGACCGGCCAAGCCGTCACCCTGGCGTACGTGGAGCAGGGGTATACTGGGCAGCAGGCGGCGAACGACGCTGACGCGCAGGGCATCGAGTTGGTGGTCGTCAAGCTGTCCGAGGCCAGACAGGGCTTTGTCTTGCTGCCCAAACGCTGGGTCGTCGAACGCAGCTTTGCCTGGTCGTCCCGCTTCCGGCGGCTCACCCGCGACTATGAACGGCTGGCCACCACCTTGGTGGGCTTGCATGTTCTGGCCTTTACTTGTCTGCTGTTACACCAATTCATCGGATCGATGTTGAGTCCCTAACACGCTCTAGCCACACATTAAACAAGAAGGTGAAGAAGGCTTCTTTATTCTCATGATATGCTCTGTATTCCTTCAGTGGTTTCAGTATACAATAGACCGAGCGCCAGAGGAGGTTTTTTTTGGAAAAGGCGAGACGGATCGTGGTCATTCGCCCTGGGGCGCTGGGCGATACGCTGCTCACGTTTCCGGCGCTTGGCTGGCTGGGACGACGCTTCCCCAGCGCCCATCTCACGCTGATCGCGCGTAGCGATGTTCTGCCGTTGGCGCGCCAGGCGCGCCTTGCTACCACCACATGGCCCTATGACTTGCCCGATTGGGCGCCGCTCTTCGCCGATCCTTTGCAACCGTTGAGAATGATCGAGCGGGCGCGGGAGACGTTTGAGCGGGCCGATATTGTCATCGCGTGGCTGGCTGACCCTGAAGGGAATGTGGCGCGCAATCTGCGTGCGTTGGGCGTGGGCCTGGTTCTCGTCGCGCCAGGGCGTCCATCTGAGCGTCAGCCTCTCCGGCATGCCGCGCTCCAATTGTTCGACGCGCTGCGCCCGCTGGCCGCGCCAGATACGCCGCTACCGGATTCAATAGACGATTTGCCAGCATACCTTCCTGTGCTTGTACCCGACACTGATATTACGCGGTCGCGTGAAGATGCCCGGCTGGCCCAACACCTGCCAGAGATCGTGGCGCACTGTCAAACACCCTCGCGGCTGGTGGCGCTGCACCCCGGCAGCGGCGCCGCAGCCAAACGCTGGCCCCCTGCTAACTTCGCGGCGTTGGCTCGTTTGATCTCAAAGGTGGGCTATCAGCCGCTGTTGATCGAGGGGCCGCAGGATGGCGCCGTGTGTGCTGACGTATTAACGCAGGCGCCTGAGACGCCTATAGTACGGGAACTGGCGCTTACGACACTGGCGACGCTGCTCACCCACTGCTCAGCATATGTAGGAAATGACAGTGGCGTGTCACATCTGGCGGGGTTGCTCGGTGTATTTAGCGTAGTGATCTTCGGCCCAACCGATCCCACGCTGTGGGCGCCGGTGGGGCGGATGGTTCATGTCGTGCGGGCGCCTGGGGGCGAACTGGCGCAACTGCCGATGGAACAGGTCTGGAAGACACTGCACAGGGCGCTGGATCATGTCGGCTCATAGCGAAGATATGTGAGAAAGCTCACATTTTCTCTAGGAGTTAGGTTCTTTAAGGAAACACTCAAGCGATGTTGCGCGTCATTATCCTTGGGGAGACGTAGAAGTGCGCCCTGGTGGCTCTTGGCCATTGGGGGTTCTGTGCGCCCATTTTTGGCAATATGATTACTTACTTGCGTCTGGTCTGTTAAACGAACATTCATTGCCGTGAGTGGGGAATGCTGGGGAGAGGAATGACATGGAGGATGATACACTGCCACCGCGAGGAGGGCGACGATCTGATCGATCGGGGCAGCCCTATCAGCCGGAGCAACCGGGGCAATATGCTGACACCTATACACCGAATAGTGGCCCAGATGATGAGCCAACCTTGCCGCCACGCGCATATGGCGGGCGGATGGACTGGGTCGATCAACCAGAGTTTTCTACGCGCTCAGGCGCCAACTCCGGCCAGCGTCCACATCGTGGGCCAAACAATGGCTCCCAAAAGCACGGAAACGGCGGAAGCGGGCGAAATAACGGTGGAAGACAATCGGGGGCACACACAAACGGAAACAGCGGCCCGCGCCAGCCAAACCCGACAAACAGGCAAACCAATGGCGGCAGATCAAGCCAGACAAACATTCCGGGCGCTCCAGGCGGTCGCCAGCAAGGCGCCAACGCCAGCCGCCCAATGAATGGGCAGGCCAATGGTGGGCATGGCGGCGGAAATGGAAACAGCGGGCGGCGGCCAACAGGCGGCAAAGTGACGCGCCCCATTCCCGATAACGCCACACCAGACTATCCCTCATTGCCGGAGCTTCCTACGCTGTCAGGCGCCGACACACGCAACCGGGCGGGCGCCGAGAACGACTCTATCTATGGCGCCGATGAAACGTTTCCGACAGGCGCCCGGCGGCGAAGCGAACCAGCGGGCGCTGTGGGCATCGAAGATATGTCAACACTTCGCTCTCCCTATGCTACATCTACCTATCCCAACGGCGCACCTGAGGCAAACACACAGCCATCCTCGCGCAATCTGCTAGAGCGCCTGCGCCTGGGCCGCGCGAGGAGTACGCCGCTGACCCCAGAGCAGGCGCAGCGCCGCAGACGCATCCAGATCATCAGCGCCATCGTTGCGGCAGCGGTGCTGTTTGGCATACTGGTTCCCG
>Ga0209061_1003125_pt1 | contig 18718 bp, 13 predicted proteins | sample Coa_R1_10_FD_187157 | JGI IMG/M metagenome (GOLD analysis project Ga0209061, IMG submission 187157) | Surface soil microbial communities from Centralia Pennsylvania, which are recovering from an underground coalmine fire - Coalmine... | ecosystem: Environmental > Terrestrial > Soil >...
AGAAATCATCGGCGACCCCGAGGCCAATAAGCTGTTGCGACGCGAGTATCGCGCGCCGTGGAAGTACCCGGAAGCCTGAGCGCTATGGCTCCTTACAAGAGTGACGTTTCTTTATCCGGTTGAACTCTTCATCCAGGCCTGCGGGCCCCCCTTTAAGAGAAGTTATCAAAAATTGCGAAGCCCCTCGCAAAGTTTCCAAGACGCGAAGAAGCGCGAGGAATGATCCTGTTAGTTTCCCATGCGCGACTTTGCGTCTTGGCGCCTTGGCGTGAGGCTTTTCAGCGCTTCTCCCGACGGAAAAGGGAATTGCAGGGAATCGCAGTCAGGATTCGTTACCTGCAAACGCCCCTTAATGCAGAAAATGTCGCCTTCCGGTAAAAAGCATAGCCAGGCCCAGCCTGTCGGCGGCGTTGATTACGATATCATCTCGCATCGAACCGCCGGGCTGGACAATAGCTGTCGCGCCTGCTTTAGCTGCTTCCTCAATGCCATCCGGAAACGGGAAAAAGGCGTCGGAAGCTACTACGGTATTTTTCAGATCGTGATTTAACTCGCGCGCCTTCGTGGCCCCCAGGCGAACCGAATCAACCCGGCTCATCTGCCCCGCGCCAATACCAACCAGCGTGCCTTCGCGCGCGTAAACAATGGCGTTGGACTTCACGTGTTTCACGACGCGCCACGCGAACACTAAGGCTCGCTTTTCCCCTTCCGTCGGCTGCCGCTTGGTGACACATTTCCATTCCGCTTCATTCACGCCAATGGGATCAGGCGTTTGCGCCAGCAAACCGCCGCTGATGCTTTTCAATTGCAGGCTTTCGAGATTTGCCGAAGGCGGATCGGGCATTTCCATCAAGCGCAGATTTTTCTTTTTTCCCAGAGTCTCCAGCGCTTGCGGTTCATAACCCGGGGCCGCAATGGCTTCCACAAAGAGCTTGGCGAGTTCCTCGGCTGTGGCCCCATCCACTTTGCGGTTAAAGGCGATTACGGAACCGAAGGCTGAGACCGGGTCTACGGCCAGCGCCCGCAGGTAACTTTCCGCCAGAGTCGATCCTGTGGCTGCCCCGCAAGGGTTCGTGTGTTTGATGATTACAGTTGCAGGCTCGGGGAACTCGCCCACCAGTTGCCAGGCGGCATCCAGATCAACGAGATTATTGAATGAAAGCTCCTTGCCCTGAAGCTGCCGCGCTGCGGCAAGGCCGTGACCTGACGCGCCGGGATTGCGGTAAAGCGCCGCTTTCTGATGCGGATTTTCACCGTAGCGAAGGTCGGCGATTTTCGGGAAATTCAAAGACAAGTGCGCAGGCAATTCGCTTTCGCCCGCTCGCCGGGCCAGTTCTGTGAAGATCGCTGAGTCATAAGCGGCTGTGCGCGCGAAGGCTTTGCGCGCCAGGCGCGCGCGCGTTTCTGGAGAGAGCGCGCCGGAATTCGCGCGCGCTTCCTGCAGAACGGGTTCATAGTCGGCGGGGTCTACCACCACCGCCACATCTTCAAAGTTCTTGGCCGCCGAGCGGATCATCGAAGGCCCGCCGATATCGATATTCTCAATCAGTTCCGCCAGTTCCACGCCAGGCTTGCTGGCAGTCCTCTCAAAGGGATAAAGATTGATGGCGACCAGATCGATATATTCGATGCCATGTGCCTTCACCTGCTTCTGATGCTCAGGATTCGAGCGGATGGCCAGAATGCCGCCATGAATTTTGGGGTGCAGCGTCTTTACACGCCCGTCGAGCATTTCCGGAAAGCCCGTAAGATCAGCCACCTCCCGAACCTTCAGGCCCTTTTCGCGCAGCAGCTTGGCAGTCCCTCCCGTAGAAATGATTTCAACTCCCAGATCAGCCAAACCAGCGGCAAATTCCGTCACGCCCGTTTTGTCGCTGACGCTGATCAGCGCTCTTGCAATTTTTTTCATGATGACTCCCTGATGAATAATTCAACCGGCTTTCAACCACAAGAGAAAGAATTCTACTTTATCTCGAAAAAACAGAAAGACAAAAGAGAAGCTAGATGGTTTAGTGCGGCTATTCTTGATTACAGTGACATTGTCGCACTCCTTTTCGACAACCCACACCCTCTGGCCTCTCCCCGGTGGGAAAGGATACAAACTGTTTCAAAGCCCTTCAGACAATCAACAGCCTGATGAGAAACCTGCCAAACTGTCATCCTGAGGAGCCGAAGGCGGTCCTGAGTGCAACGAAGGAAGGATCACTGTATTTGCCTGATCCTGCTAATACGGGGATGCTTCGCTGCGCTCAGCATGACAGAACTGTTTCTTAGCAGAATGTGGATGTGTCGCGGAGTTTATCTGAGCCGAAATGCAGGGATTCTTCGCTGCCGCTCAGAATGACAGATTCCAGAAGTTCTTTCGCAAAGCACCAGGAGCAACTACGATGCCGTGGCGGCTCGCAGCTTCACGCGACCATCCTCAACGGTCACGGAAAACTGAATGGAATCGCACTGAAGGGATTGCTTAAGCTGGCGGGTCTTTTCACGGATGAAGTCCCGAAAGAGCTGGGGATCGATATTCTCAACGGATTCTCCGGCTTCGGATTTGGCGCGGACCACCGCCTGAAGAAGCCTTTCGACTTTCTCTTTTTCCAGATCAGGATCAGACCATGACACGCTGAAGCTTTCCTGCGCTGGTCCTGATCCATGCGGGCGTTGGGCCAGGGGCAAAACGCCCTCTTCCTTCATCTTCAATTTCTTTCGCCAGAGATCGTTATGAACTGCATAGCTCTGCGTGAGTTGATTGAAGCGAAACCGCTGGCGGAAACTCATCTCCACGGTTCCGGCGCTATATTGCTTGATGGTCTTTTCGACGCGGAAAACAAGGTCATGGGGCGGGCGAGGCGAGCCGCCGTTAAAGTAAGTCTCATACTCAATTTTCAGACGGCGGAGATTATCTTCAAGCTTGCTCAACTCCTCATCGACGATCACGAAACCTCCTTGCCCAGTCCGGTACGATTCGCTCCATCTCGGTTTAGCACTACAACTATTATAACTGATAAGTAAATAGGCTCTTAGTGCGCGCCGCGAGCGGGAGTCCACCTGCGGCACGTCAATATCTTTGTGGTCTGGAATAAGGGTTAGAGATGCGGAAATCCATTGTAAACGTTTATCCGACTGACTACACTAGTCGTATGTCACGGAAATACCTGGACCGAACCCACGGGCGGGACGCCCGTGCCACAGTTGTGGCATGGCCATCTTGTCCATGACCACACATTGTCCAGAAAATGTTAGTGACACATGACTAGACGGTGGCAATAACCTCCGGAGGTTCGTTATGGATCTTCATGGAAAAAAGATTGCAATTCTCGTAGCAGACCAGTATCAGGAAATGGAGGTCTGGTATCCGCTGCTGCGCTTTCGTGAGGATGGCGCCGAGACGGAAGCCATCGGGGCTGAAGCGGGCAAAACTTATAACAGCAAGAAGGGCTATCCGGTGGTTGCGGACAGGTCCATCGGCGACGTGCATGCGAGCGACTATGACGCCGTCGTTGTTCCAGGAGGCTGGGCGCCGGACACGCTGCGTCAGGACCCACGGGTGCTGAAATTCGTCCGCGAAATGCACGATTCCGGAAAGGTGGTGGCCGCCATCTGCCACGCAGGATGGGTGCTGGCGTCAGCGGATATCGTGCGCGGGCGCAAGGCCACTTGCTTTAAAGCCATCAAGGACGACCTCATCCACGCAGGGGCCAACTACGTGGATAGCGAGGTCGCCGTGGATGGAAATATCATCACCTCCCGGATGCCGACCGACTTGCCAGCCTTCTGCCGGGAAATTGGCAAGGCGCTGGCCGCCCAGCCTGCCGCTCGCAAGGCAGGCAAAGCATAGGCACGAGGCCTCCATGACTGATAACGTGAAGTCGCGTTGTGGCAGGTCAGTGCTCAGTATCAATCAGGATAATGTCGTGGGGGGATGATTAGGTGAAAATTATCGCGATGGTATTATGGAAATATATCTTGTATTTTCTGTAGCTTATGAGTCGATGGTCCACGGTCGAAAGTGTAAAATTTCCTGCGGCTCGTTTTAACCTAACACATCATTAACACAAAATTTCAGGAACGAACCCTAAGGTTATGTTAACCAAGTTTATTTATTTCACATTATGAAATATAACGACTAGCTTACCTAAGGAGCCCTCATGCGGAAACTCAAAGTTGCTCGTGGAGTTGGGATTGTCGCTACGCTCATGGTTGCAGTCTTCGCGCTAGTTCCACAAACGGCGATGGCGCGCTCGCACAAAAAGGCGCATCTGCTTTTCTTTACCCTCTCGGCAGGCTTCAAGCACGCCAGCATTCCCACCGCTGTCCAGGTGATTACCCAGATCGGGGACAAATCCGGCGCATGGGATACGACCACTTCGCAGGATGTTTCCGTATTTACACCGGAAAACCTGAAGCACTATGACGCCATCATGTTCTACACCACGGGTGAATTGCCGATGAGCGATGCAGAAAAGGCGGCGTTTATTCACTTCGTTCGTTCAGGGCACGGTTTTGTGGGCGTCCACAGCGCGACGGACACTTTCTACATGTGGCCCGATTATCTTGAATTGATCGGCGGCTACTTTAATGACCATCCCTGGCATCAAAAAGTGACGGTGGATGTGACGGACCCAAACAGCCCCATCGTCGGATTCCTGGGCAAGTCGTTCCAGGTTTATGACGAAATCTACCAGATCAGCGACTTTCAGTATAAAACCTCGCACGTGCTGCTGAAGCTGGACCCCTCTTCGGTTAATATTCACAACCCGCGTGTGCGGCGCAGATTCTATAGCTGGCCGCTGGCGTGGACCCGTCACGACGGCAAAGGACGCGTGTTTTACTGCGCCCTCGGCCACGAGGACTCCACCTGGCACTCCGAGTGGTTCCAGAAAATGATGCTCAATGGCATTGAGTGGAGCATGGGAACTCTGAAATGAGTGTAACCCCGGGCCAGACGAGTAACGTCAAAAACTTTTAGCGAGGGTTTTTCTCTGATCTTTGAAGTCGAGCCTTACGATGGCGACAGAGATCGAGCTTGACATCAACGGGAAACGGCGCGTTATCCACGCCGAGTCTGACACCACGCTGCTTAGCGCCCTCAGGGATCAACTGGACTTGACGGGGACGAAGTACGGTTGTGGGGAAGGCCAATGCGCCGCCTGCACCGTGCTGATTGATGGCTCCCCGCGCCGGTCGTGCCTTACGCTCGCAACCACTGCGGCCGGGAAGAAGATTGTCACCATTGAGGGCATCGCTCAGAATGGTCGCCTTCATCCCCTTCAGCAGGCTTTTCTTGATGCGCAGGCTTTCCAGTGTGGGTACTGCACCCCCGGCATGATCCTGACGGCACTCGCGCTTTTGAAGTCAAATCCTGATCCTTCTGACGACGAGATTGCGCAATTTATGGAGGGCAACATCTGCCGCTGCGGGACGTATCCGCGAATCGTGGATGCCATTCACCGCGCCGCCCGGATGATGAGGAGTTCGGCTCATGAGTCATAAGACCGAGGATTTGCTGACCATCGAGCCTGAGCGCTACGAACTCACAAACTCGCCCGTCTATCCCTCGATCCCACTCAGCCGCCTCGGAATTAATCGACGACAATTTTTCAAACGTCTCGGCGGAGGCGTTGCCGTTTTCCTGGTGCTGAGACCGGGAGAAATATTTGCGCAGCGGCAGCCGGAGCAGGGCCGGGGCGCATGGCGGGAGCCTCTGCCGCAGAATCTGGGCGCTTGGCTGCACATTGCCGAAAGCGGCGCCGTCACCGTCTATACTGGCAAGGCGGAGATGGGCCAGAACATCCGCACTTCCCTCAGCCAGGCCGTCGCTGAGGAACTCCATGCCGCTTTAGATTCCATTCGCCTGGTCATGGCGGATACCGAATTGACGCCGTTTGATCTCGGCACCTTCGGCAGTCGCACCACGCCGACCATGGGACTTCAGCTTCGCAGGGTGGCCTCGGTTGCGCGTGACATGCTGATTGCCCTAGCGGCGAAGCAGTGGGGTGTAAATCCTAAGGCGCTTGAAGCCGTGAACGGCGAGGTTCGCGATCCTGAAACCGGACGCAGCATCAAATACGGAGATTTAGCCCGCGGGCAAGAGTTGGCCAAAGCCATCGTCGAAGCTGATCCTTTGACTCCTCCCAGCCAGTGGACGATTGCAGGGAAATCCGTTCCAAGGATTAATGGCGTTGAGTTTGTGACTGGCGCGCACCGCTTCAGTCCCGACATCAAACGGCCAGGGATGCTCTATGCCAAGCTTCTGCGACCGCCTTCATTCGGGGCGGAATTCAGCTTTGTCGATGTCCGCGACGCGCAGGCCGAGCCGGGCGTTACGGTGATTGCCGGCAACGATTTCGTCTCGGTTGCAGCTCCAACCGAGCAAGCTGCCATGCGCGCCCTTCAGAAGGTCCGCGCGCAATGGAAGACCACGCCTCAGATTTCCAGCCGCGACCTGTTCCGTTATCTCAAGGAGAATGCCGCAGAGGAATCAGGCCATGATGACAACTTCGCGCGCACCCTGCAATCCATTCAGTCCAGCCTGGACGCCGCCGACCATCGACTTGAGCAGACTTACACCGTAGCCTATATCGCCCACGCTCCGCTTGAAACCCGCGCAGCAGTGGCTGAATGGGAAAATGGCAAGATGACGGTGTGGACGGGAACGCAGCGGCCCTTCGCCGTCCGCGATGAGGTGGCGCAGGCGCTGGACCTCCCCAAGGAAAGCGTTCGTGTCATCGTGCCGGATACCGGGGGAGCGTTCGGAGGAAAACATACCGGCGAGGCTGCGGTCGAAGCGGCGCGGCTGGCGCGCGCGGCTGGCCGTCCGGTAAAACTGGTCTGGACGCGGGAGGAAGAATTCACATGGGCCTATTTCCGCCCTGCCGGAGTCATTGAAATCCGCAGCGGCGCACGAAAAGACGGCAAGCTCACCGCCTGGGAGTTCCACAATTACAACTCGGGTGCGGCAGGAATTCGAACTCCGTATGAAGTCTCAACCGAGCGTATCGAATTTCATCCCTGCCGGGCTCCGCTGCGGCAGGGCTCTTATCGCTGCCTTGCTGCCACGGCCAACCACTTTGCGCGCGAATCGAATATGGATGATCTGGCGCGGCTTGTTGGCTTGGATCCTCTGGAATTCCGGCGCCGGAATCTGGAGAACCAACGGCTACTTGCCGTTCTCGAAGCGAGCGCCAGGAGCTTTGGATGGAGCGACCGGAAACGCTCTCCGGGCCGGGGCTTTGGCCTGGCCTGCGGAACGGAAAAGGGAGGTTACGTCGCCACATGCGCGGAGGTTCAGGCGGATCGGTCAGGCGGAACCGTGAAGGTGGTTCGCGTTGTCACTGCGTTTGATTGCGGGGCCATCGTCAATCCCGAGGGCCTGAAAAACCAGATTCAGGGCGCTACGATGATGGGCCTGGGCGGAGCTTTGTTTGAAGCGATTGAATTTGAAAATGGCCGCATCCTGAATAACCGGTTCTCTCGCTATCGCGTGCCTCGCTTCAGCGACATGCCTCGGATTGAAGTGGCGCTGGTTGATCGCAAGGATCAACCTTCAGCGGGCGCTGGCGAAGCGCCCATCATGTGTGTCGCTCCGGCCATCCGCAATGCCATTCTGGATGCAACCGGCATCCGATTGTTTTCCCTCCCCATGATCCCTCATGGTCTGAAGGTGTAGACTTCAACCCAACACAGCGCGGACGGCGTCCGCGCGCGTGAAAAAGGCTGGGAGACTCGCGGCGATGTCCCGCGCGCCCGAACTATTGAAAATGAAAACCGGCTTCACCCCGAGTAGGGGCGGACGGCGTCCGCCCCAGGTGGCATGCCGCGCGCCCCTACTACTTCCCCAAATAAGCGGCATTGACGAGATAGGCGATTCCCAGCACCACGAGCAGCAGATTAGCTGCCAGCATGAGTCGCTGCTTGAACTTCTTATGGAGGCTCGCGCCCCAGTAAAGCAGCCAAACGGAAAAGATGGCCGCGCCGTAGTATCCAGCCAGCCCGCCAACGAAAAACGGCGCCACGCGCCAGTAGCCTATGATGCGGCCCTGCGCCAGAATCGGGCCGGCGATGGTGAGCCAGTAAATCCACGTCCCGGGCGCGGTGAGTTCGGTAAGTGAGGCGGCGATGATGCCGACGTAGGTGAGGCTTTCCGATTTCTCAAGTTCCTCGCGGGTTTTTCGCCGCATCTCATAGAGGGAATATCCGGCAAAAATAAGCAGAGTCGCGCCGCCGACGTAAGCCACGGCATGAGCGATGTTGTGTGGGACGTAGCGGAAGAAGAACAGGGTGACCACCAGCAGCGCGCCGTCAATGGCGAGCGGCGGGCCTACCAGAATCAGGATCGCACGACGCCAGCGATGAAGCGCCGCCTGAGTGATCGCGATAAGGTGGAGCGGGCTGGGCATCAATCCCCCGACAATGCCCATGCCGGCTCCGAGCAGGAATAAGTTCATGACTCTTTGATTTCGCCAGCGCCGCCGAGTGAAAAAGCGCGAGGAGATCAGGAACCAGAATAGCAGATGGGTAGTGTCCTAGTTTACCGTGTGGCACGGGCGTCTCGCCCGTGAAGCGTTGAACCGCCACGGCCAAGATGGCCGTGCCACATGATGCAAGCCGGATTTAGGACGCTACTAGCAGATGCGCTTGCTTGACACAGACCTTCAGCACCCCCTAGCATGGGGCATTACGCTTGCGATATTTCATCGGCGAACGCCATTCTGAATCTTCATTCACGAGGACTCTTATGAAACGCAGCGAGGTGATGCAGAAGCACAAGGAGTACATCTTCCCATGCGTGGTCAACTATTATATTGAGCCGTTGATAGCGGATCGGGGCGAAGGGAAATACCTTTGGGATATTGAAGGCAGGCGGTATCTCGATTTCTTTGGCGGCATTCTCACCATCAGCGTCGGCCATGCAAATCCGAAGGTCACGAGCAGGATCAAAGCCCAGGTGGATCGCCTTCAGCATACTTCCACCGTTTATCCCAACGAGCAGATTGTCGCGCTGGCTGAGAAGCTGGCCCAGATCACTCCGGGGCGGCTTCAGAAGAGTTTCTTCACCAATAGCGGCACAGAAGCAAACGAGGCGGCAGTGTTACTGGCGCGCATGGCGACCGGCAGCTTGGAAGTGGTGGCGCTGCGGCACGGCTACAGCGGCCATTCGTTGCTGGCAAAATCGCTCACCGCGCAGGCCCCCTGGCGCCGCGCCGGTGTGATCAGCGTGGGAGTGACGCACGCCCTCAGTCCTTATTGCTATCGCTGCCCGCTGGGATTGAGTTACCCGAGCTGCGGGGTAGCCTGCGCCAACGACGTTGAAGACGTGATCCGCACCACTACGTCGGGCCGCATCGCGGCGTTCCTCGCCGAGCCGATTCAGGGCGTGGGCGGGTTCATTACGCCGCCGAAGGAGTACTTCAAGATTGTTTTCAACATTATCAAGAAGTATGGCGGTCTTTTTATCTCCGATGAAGTCCAGACCGGCTTTGGGCGCACGGGGAAAAAATGGTTTGGCATTGAGCACTGGGAAGTGGAGCCCGATATTCTCACCACGGCCAAGGGCATGGGCAACGGCGTTCCGGTCGGGGCCACCGTGGCCACTCCGGAAATTGCCGACGCCTTCCAGGGCATGACCATCTCAACGTTTGGCGGCAATCCGGTCACCTCCGTCGCTGCCCGAGCGACCATCGAAGTGATCGAAGAGGAGAAGTTGCTCGATAATGCCCATGAGGTGGGAAACCACTTCCGCGCCAGGCTCGAAGAATTGAAGGAAAGGCATCCTCTCATCGGCGATGTGCGCGGCAAAGGATTGATGCAAGGCGTCGAACTGGTGAAAGACCGCAAGACGAAAGAGCCGGCGCCTCAGGAGACGAATCAGGTGATGGAACGCGCCAAAGAGCATGGCCTGCTCATCGGCAAGGGCGGTCTCTATAGCAATGTCCTGCGCATCGCTCCGGCGCTGAATGTAAGCAAAGCCGATGTGGACGAAGCCATTCAGATGCTTGACAAAGCCTTTGCGGAAGTCAAAGTGTAACGACGGCAGAATGCGCCGGGATGCTGAAAAACTCCCGCAGCCTGTCATTCTGAGGAGCCGAAGGCGACGAAGAATCCCTGTATTTGCTGCGTTTTCAAAATACCGGGATTCTTCGCTGACGCTCAGAATGACAGGCAGGGGCTCGGTATGCGATGCTTGAAGGATCGTTCAGCAACCTGGCAGCCTTCTGAAGTGAAGCCATTTCAAACTTACCTTTCATCCGCGCGCACTGCGCTTCCACCTGACCCGCTTCAGCAATGGGCTTCTCTTTTTTTCAGCGCCTCGGCGCTCACTTTTCTGCTTTCCATTGCGGCGTCCCAATCCTTCCTGGCCCTGGCGACGCTGCTTTATTTCGTCTACCTGCTTCGCGCCAACCCCAAGCCGAGAATTGCCTTTCCGCCCGTCAAGCTGCCGCTCGCTCTCTACTGTTTATTCACCGTGCTCTCCATCTTCTGGGCGGAGAACAAGGCTGTAGGTGGGTTTGCCGTGCGCAAGCTGGCGCTCTTTCTGATCCTGCTGCTCACGGTGAATTTGATAGTAAGCGCGCGCCATCTGAATTTTCTGCTGAAGGCAATGTTCGTCGAGGCGGCGGTTGCAGGCGTTGTGGGTGCGGTGCAGTTTGTGGAGCAATATGAGCGGGTGCGCGTGGAGCATCCCCATCGGATTTATCTGTATATGACCGTCACTCGCATTCGCGGTTTTATGGGCCACTGGATGAACTTTGGCGGGCAGCAGATGCTGATGTTCTGCGCGCTTCTGGCGTTCCTGCTGCTCTCCATGAAATGGAAACCAGGCTCCGGTTCGGTGGCGCACGTCACGCCGGACGGAAATCAAGGCAACGCATTGAAGTCCCGGCCTGCGAAGGTCTGGTGGATTGTGATCGCAGTGATTGCCCTATCGATTCTGCTCAATTTCACGCGGGGAGTATGGCTGGGATGCTTTGTGGGAGCCGTTTATCTTGTAGCGCGATGGAGGGCGCGATGGCTGTGGGCCTTGCCCATCCTGGTCGGCATGACTCTGATCGCCGGGCCGCGGCTTCTGCGCCAACGCGAGGAATCCGTTTTGCATCCTTCGCGCGACGCATCGCTTGCCGTGCGATTCGAAATGTGGCATGCGGGCTGGAAGATGATTGAGCGGCATCCGCTGGTGGGCGTAGGACCGGAGAACATTCCGGAAGTCTACGATCTTTATCTGCCTCCGGGAAAGTCGCCGATTGTGGGCTACCATGCGCATCTCCACAACGACTATATCCAGCTTGCCGCGGAGCGCGGTTTGCCATGTCTTGCGGTCTGGGTGTGGTTTATGGTCGCCTTGGCCTGGGGCATTGTGCAGCTTCGCCGCCGGCTGGCTTCCTCGCAATGGATAACTCACGCGGCGCTGGCCGGATGGCTGGCTTTCGTCGCGGAAGGATTCTTTGAATTCAACTTCGGCACTTCGCCGGTGCTGATGGTGTTCCTGTTTGTGATGGCTGCGCCTTACGCGGCAGAACGGATCGAGCAGGACCGTCAGGGGGCGAGCATCGCGATCTCGTCATCGCGGTAAACATTCTTTCACCACGGAGGGCACAGAGATCACGGAGAAAAGCGCTCTGTGCCCCCTGCGGTGAAACCTCATTACTGGCCTACTGCCCTTCGTCCCCGCCTCCGGGCGAGATGACGACAAACATCGGGAAGCCCTGGTGAACCACGCGAAGGAGAGTTTGCCCGCTCGCCTCAGAGGCTAGGCGGTTGAAATCCGAGACATTATTTACCGGCTGCCGATTGATGTCCTCAATCACGTCACCCCTCGTCAGCGTTCCTGCCGCCGGGCTATCCGGGCTGACTTGAGTGATAACTACGCCGTGAACGCTAGAGGGCAACTGCAATTGACTGCGAATGTCCGGTGTAAGATTCTGCACGGAAATTCCGCTTAGTGCGCTGCCCTTTGGAATCATGCCGCCGCCACCGAAGCCCTGGCTGGGGCCGGTCTGCGCCATGTTCTTTGGCTGCTCACCAAGAGTCATCGTAAGCGTCATGGGCTTTCCGTCCCTGATAATGCCCACCGTTACCTGGGTACCGGGGCTCATTTCGGCGACTTGGTACCGCAGGCTTTGGAAGTCTCTCACGGTACGGCCGTTGAAGGTGCGGATGACGTCACCTGGCTTCAAGCCTGCTTTCGCGGCCGGTGATCCCGGTTCGACCTCACCTACCACTGCTCCGTTGGTATCTGGCAGGTGCAGTTGATGCGCCAACGCCGGGCTGATCTGACCATCTGGCGTACCCATCGTGAATCCCATATAACCGCGTTCAACTTTGCCGGTCTTGATGAGGTCGTTCATCACGTGCTTCGCGGTGTTGGAGGGAATGGCGAAGCCGATTCCAATGAACCCCCCTTCTCCGCCCGGACCGGATTGAGAGCTAAGAATTGCCGTGTTGATGCCAATCACCTGACCGTGAATGTTTACCAGCGCACCGCCTGAGTTGCCGGGATTGATGGCGGCGTCAGTTTGGATAAAATTCTCGTATGCCTCAATTTGCAGGTTTGTGCGTCCGAGAGCGCTGACGATACCTTTCGTGACCGTAAAATCCAGCCCAAACGGATTGCCGAAGGCCATCACGGTGTCGCCCACATGCAAGGTGGAAGAATCGCCCAACGGAGCCGTAGGCAACCCGGTAGCGTTGATTTTGACAACGGCAATATCGGTTTGCGGGTCTGCGCCCACGACTTTGCCGTTGAAAACTCGCCTGTCAAGGAGAGTGACCTGAATATCTTTCGCGTTCCGAATGACGTGATTATTGGTGAGGATGTATCCATCCGGAGAGACAATCACGCCGCTGCCCAGCGCGCGCTCGCGCTGCTCGCGCGGAATATTGGGAAAGAGGTTGCCAAAAAACTGGCGGAAGAAGGGATCCATCATGAAGGGCGATTGCTGCACCTGGATGATGTGCGTCGATTGGATGCTGACGACCGCAGGCTTGATGGTGTTCACAATGCGCTCGTAAGCTTTGTTCATATTGGCGAGAGTCTGGATGTCGGCCCCATCCAGGCCGTCTCCGTTGGCCAGCACAAAGTTGCTGGAGCGATGGTCGTAATGAAGGGTCACCGAAAGAGCCAGCAAGAGTATGCCGATGCAGGTCAGGCTCAGACCCAGCAGGTTCTCCCGCAGAAATTTTCTATTGATCCGTCGCATAAAACTTTTCCTCCTCGTCTTCATCAGGCGCGTTCGTCCGTGGCGTCGCTCGCCCACGGGCCAACTCTAAACCCGGTTTAAGGTTTCTGCCGCCCAAGATGGAAATCGGTGTTTCTGATGAGAGCCGTGGATACCCTTGCGGGACACCTTGCGCTGTGTCCCTTCTCTTCGGCGGCCTTTCAATCCCCAATTTGCTTAGACGGGCAAACGGCGCATGTGGTGAGTCAAGAATCCGTCTGAGAGCTGACTAAACTCGCGCCCCCAATACTTTCATTTTATTACGGGCAGGTTTCTGCTTCCACACACTCTCATTTATAAGATGCCATCCCGCCAACCGAAGGTTTACCGCGCTCAGACTGCGCAGAGGCTTGCCGGCCAAGGCCCAAATTGATTTACGACACAATGCCCAGGTCGCGGGCGAACTTTTCGGCATCGAATGGCGATGCATGGAAGACCCTGCCATCCACCTCAATGGTTGGCGTTCGCTCTTTACCTTCATTGACGCTCTTGACGAATTCCGCAGCCTCCGGATTCTCTTCAATATCGATTTCCTGAAAAAGAATCTGCCGCTTGGCGAGGAATTCCTTCGCCGCCTGCGAATCCTCACACCAGCTTCGCGTATAGAGGCGGATAGGATGCTGAGCCATGATCGGTGTCACCTCCTGTCAAGGTTGTCGCACAAGCGCGAATGCATAAGCCAGGCTTATCACTTCCGCGGGTGACGACAAAAGTCGCCTGCGCGCAAGGCTGCGTTGCACAGTTGTTTCACGCCCCTTTTCAGCTTCGCAAAATCTGCGCGCTGTGTAAATGCGCAGGGCATTGTGTAAGAAATGCTGCCTGATTGTTTTCTTCTCAGTCGTTAGAAGGCTGACGTAATATCCCTCTAGCTGACTGAAAAGAGAGCGCGTGAAGGGGTGTGGCGCATACCGCCGGCCTTTTGGCATTGGCTTTGCACCTTAGAGGATTGAACGTACGGAAGTTGAAGAGCCATGAGAGCCTGGCCCGTTGCGGCGCTGGACCTTGGTTCAATCCCCCTTCCCACCGCTCTGGCTTCGGCCAGAGAGGGCTGGCGTCGCGGCGGGTCAGGAATTTTTCTTGTGATGCTCGGATGCTCTCCGTACGCTTCCTTCAAATTGCGCAGGAATGCGTGTCGAATTCGCGCGAAGAAGAGCGCCCAGCTCGCAAGGGTTTTGTGGGACACGCCGAGCGCCTTGAGGGATTGACGCCGATGTGAAATTGCCGCAACAATCCGCCAGCAGGGTTTTCAGCACGATTCTAGGACTGGTTTACAAACCGGTCCTATGACCCCAGCCGAAAGGGGGCGCGTGAAAATGCGCCCCCTTTTTATTTTGCTCGCAAGGCCCTGCGCGGTTGAAGACTCTTCTTTCGGATTGCTTTTTGCTGCCTTGCTTTTGAGTGGGGGCGGGTCTATACTTAATCGTGAAGGGTTGAAGTGGGCGAAAGCCCACTTTTTTATTGTGGGCTGAAGTATCTCTGGGAAATGCCGGCCTCGCTTATCCAGCCTGCGCGAAGATAAGTTCTAAATGACGGTCGATTTGGAAAAGATCAGGAGCATGGCCGAGCGTATTGTCGCTTCAGAAGGTCTCACCCTCTTCGATGTGGAACTGAAGGGGGGCCGGGCGAATCAACTGCTGAGGGTTTATATTGACAAGCCTCAGGGGGTTTCCCACAAGGATTGCCAGACGGTCAGCGAGCAGTTGAGCGCCATGCTGGATGTGGAGGACCCTTTTCCAGGTCGGTATACGCTGGAGGTTTCTTCGCCGGGCTTGGAGCGTGAACTGGTGAAAGCGCGCGACTATGAATATTTCACGGGCCGCCTCGCTCGCCTGGTTCTGCGAGAGCCGGTGGATGGGCAGAAGGTGCTGGAGGGGCGGCTGGCCGGCTATCGAGACGGCCAGGTGCGTCTGGACCTGGGCGAAGGGCAAATCTGTGAGATGGATTTCGCCAATATCGCCAGGGCGCGATTAGTGCTGGAGGGGTAGAAAACTCTGATCTCGTGTGAAAAGCTCTGAATTCCCGAAGCGCAAGTTTCTTCGAGGGTTATGATCGTGACAACGAGTCTGCTTTACCAAACCATTGACCAGTTGAGCCGGGAGAAAGGCATCGATCCGCAGGTCATCATTTCAGCGGTGGAGGATGCCATCCTGGTGGCGACCCGCAAATATTACAAGACCGGCGAAGATCTGGAGTCGCATTTTAATAAGGAAACGGGCGCGGTGGAAGTGTACGCCGTCAAAAAAGTCGTCGAGCGCGTGGAGGACGAAGACCATCAGCTTTCGCTTGATGAGGCGCGGCGATACGATCCGGATGCGACCCTGGAGGGCGAAGTTCGCATTCCCAAAGCCACGGACGTGCTGGGCCGCATCGCCGCGCAGACGGCCAAGCAGGTGATCTTTCAGAAAGTCCGCGAGGCCGAGCGCGACACGGTTTTTGCCGAATACAACCAGCGCATCGGCGAACTGGTGAATTGCGTGGTGAAGCAACTGGAAGGCTCCGACGTGATCGTGGACCTGGGGCGCACCGAAGGCCGCATGCCGCGCCGCGAGCAATCACGTCTGGAAACCTATCAGGCCGGCGACCGGCTTCGCGCCGTCATCACTGCCGTAGATCGGGCCGCGCGTGGCCCGCAGGTGGTGGTGTCGCGCGCAGATGCCATGCTGGTGCAGCGTTTGTTCGAGATGGAAGTGCCGGAAATCTACGACGGCACGGTGGTGATCAAAGCCATCGCCCGCGAAGCCGGGGAACGAACCAAGGTGGCGGTTTATTCCAAAGACCCGGACGTGGACTGCGTGGGCGCCTGCGTCGGAATGAAGGGTATGCGGGTGCAATCCATCATCCGCGAATTGCGCGGCGAAAAGATCGACATCATCGAATATAACGAAGACCCCATCGCTTTCGCCGCCAACGCTCTGAGCCCGGCCAAGATCAGCCACGTCTCGATTGTGGACCCTGAAGCAAAGCATCTGGAAGTGATTGTGGAGGATTCGCAACTGTCGCTCGCCATCGGCAAAAAAGGGCAGAATGTGCGCCTGGCCGCCAAACTTCTCGGCTGGCACGTGGACATCAAGAGCGAGGAAGAGAAGCGCCAGGAAATCGAATCGCAGATGGCGGAGATGGCTCGCCGCGGCGCGGCGATTACCGAACTGGCGGGCCTGGGCGACAAGACGCTCGAGCGGCTGCGGGAGCACGGCATCGAGACGGTGGAGCAGCTTGCCCAGATGACTCCCGATGATTTGACGCAGATTCCCGGCATCGGCGACAAGACGGTGGAAAAGATTCGCCGCGTGGTGACGGAATACTTTGAAGCGGGCGGGCAAGCCTCGGAAGCCGAAGCGCCTGTTGAAGCCGAGACGGCCGTTACGGAAGAAGTCTTGGCTTCAGATGCGGCTGGCGACGAAGAAGCTGCTGAAACCCAGGCGGAGGCTTCATCGGAGGAGTCGGGGGAAAGCGCAATATCAGGGAGCGAACCGGCTGCCGAAACCGGAGCAGATCAAAGCGCCGAGCCTGCTGAAGGCGCAGAGACAGCCTCTTCGCCCGCTGCCGAGGATGCTCCGGCTGTAGGAGATAAAACTGAGTGAGTGGCAAGATTCGCATCAACGATCTGGCGCGCGAGCTTGAGATAAAGAGCAAGTCCGTGCTGGACTATCTGCACGAACTGGGCTATACGGACAAGAGGTCGCATTCCAGCGCCGTTGAGGGCGACGTTGCCGATAAGGTTCGTGAACACTTCCAGCTGCTCGCTGAACAGGAACATGCGCCGGAAAAAACGCCCAGCCCGGAAAAACCCTCGTCGAGCGCGGCGAGCGGCGCTGACGCTGCCGTAAAAACTCAGGCGCCCAAACCCACGCTGCATCATCACGAGGCAGCGCCCCTCAGCCGCACGATTGCGCAGATCAAGGCGGACGCGCGGAAAGCGGTGCTGCCGCCGAAGCCTGTGGCGGTTCCGCCGAAACCCGCGCCCGCGGTTGCGGAGAAAGTGAGCAAGCCGGCGGCTGCCGCCACTCCGCTCACGCGGCCCTCGGCTCCGCCATCCGGCGCTCCGCCGGGAATCCGCCCTCTTGTCCCCAGCCGTCCCGCCGCGCCCAGCCCCGCAATGCCTGCGAAAGAGGGAGGCGTATCGGCTCTTTCGGAAGCTGCGGCGAAGCCGGCTGCCGCCGCAAGCCCTGCGGCGGTGAAAGCGGCCCGGCCGGCTGCGAAGAAAAGTCCGGCCTCCAATCAGCCGATATATCCTGGTGTGACCAGCCCCCGTCCTGTTGCGCAACGGCCTCTGGTGACTCGCCGCCCGGGCGAGCACCGGCCCATGCATCCCACAGCATCGCGCCCAGCCGCAGGAGCAGGCGCGCGAGCGGCTGAAGGCGAGCGCGCCGTTCGGCAGCAGCCCCGGTCGGCAGTATCGCCCGGCCATCCGGCTGCGCGAGCGACGCAGCCTGCCGTCCTGCCGAAACCGACCGCGCCGGAGCCTCTCCCCATCACGCGGAAGATCGTCATCACGGAAGGCATCTCCGTGAAGGAGCTTTCCGAAAAGCTCGAAGTGCGCGCCAAGGACGTCATCAAGCGGCTGCTCGAAAAAGGCATCTTCTCAACCATCAATCAGACGCTCGACAGCCAGACCGCGCAGGAAATCGCCCACGACTTCGGCGCGGAAGCCTCTGTGATCAGTTTTGAAGAAGAGGTCGTGCAGGAAGTTGAGGAGACGGACAAGCCCGAGGACCTGCGGCCCCGTCCGCCTGTGGTCACCGTGATGGGCCACGTCGATCACGGCAAGACTTCGCTCCTTGACGCGATCCGCGAAACCAACGTCACGGCGCACGAAGCCGGAGGCATTACGCAGCACATCGGCGCTTATCACGTGGACGTGAGCGGGCGCAAAGTGGTTTTCCTTGATACGCCCGGCCACGAAGCCTTCACCCTAATGCGGGCGCGCGGCGCCCGAGTGACCGATATTGTCGTGCTCGTCGTGGCAGCGGACGACGGCGTGATGCCGCAAACGGTGGAAGCCATTAACCACGCCCGCGCCGCTAAAGTGCCCATCATCGTCGCCATCAACAAAATCGACAAGCCGGATGCAAACCCCGAACGAGTGAAGAAGCAACTTGCGGATTTGAATTTGATGCCGGAAGAATGGGGCGGCGACACGGTGACGGTCGAGGTTTCCGCCAAGCAGAAAAAGAATCTGGATCTGCTGCTCGAAATGATTCTGCTCGTGGCGGATCTTCAGGGGATCAAAGCGAATCCCAACCGCCCGGCTTCAGGCACTGTGCTTGAAGCCAAACTCGATCGCGGGCGCGGCCCGGTGGCCACAGTGCTGGTTGAAAACGGAACGTTGCGCGCCGGCGATACTTTTATTGTAGGCGCAATCTATGGCCGAGTTCGCGCCATGCTGGACGACCGCGGCCAGCCATGCCTGGAAGCGCCTCCTGCGACGCCGGTGGAAGTTTTGGGGCTGGAGGATGTTCCGCAGGCGGGCGACAAACTCCAGGTGATCGAGGATACGGCCAAGGCCC
>Ga0209061_1003126_pt1 | contig 18708 bp, 16 predicted proteins | sample Coa_R1_10_FD_187157 | JGI IMG/M metagenome (GOLD analysis project Ga0209061, IMG submission 187157) | Surface soil microbial communities from Centralia Pennsylvania, which are recovering from an underground coalmine fire - Coalmine... | ecosystem: Environmental > Terrestrial > Soil >...
GCAAGGGTGAAATGGTGCGGTAAGAGCGCACCGGCGTCGCGGTGACGCGGCGGCCAGGCAAACCCCACCCGATGCTAGGCCAAGCAGGACCGTTCGCAGGTGGCCCGCCGAGGTCCGGGTAGGCCGCGTAGATGGATGACTGCTCTCGACAAGATCCGGCTTACAGGCCTGCTACGGAAAAAGCCCTGGAGACAGGGCTTTTTCTATTCGCCCGGGCTCACGCCTGCGTCGGCGGGCGAATCTCGCGCTTGAGGATCTTGCCGGTCGGCCCCTTCGGCAGCTCGTCGACGATCCACACGGAGCGCGGGTACTTGTAGGCGGCGACGCGCTCACGCACGTATTCGCGCAGCTCGTCGGGCGTCGCCCGGGCGCCGTCGCAGAGCGAGACCGCCGCGCCCACCTCCTCGCCGTACTCGTCGTGGGGGATGCCGAGCACGGCCGCTTCGCGCACGGCCGGGTGCTCGTAGAGCACCTCCTCGACCTCGCGCGGGTAGACGTTGTAGCCGCCGCGGATGATGAGCTCCTTCTTGCGGTCGACGATGAAGAAGTAGCCGTCCTCGTCGACGCGACCCATGTCGCCGGTGTGCAGCCAGCCGTCGACGATCGTCTCCGCGGTCGCCTCCGGTCGCTGCCAGTAGCCGCGCATGACGTTCGGGCCCTTGATCACGATCTCGCCGACCTCTCCGGTCGGCACCTCGGCGCCGTCATCGTCGACGATCTTCATCTCCACGCCGGCGATCGGGGTCCCGATCGAGCCCGGCTTGCGCGGGCGGTCGCGATGGTTGAACGAGGCGACCGGGGAGCTCTCCGAGAGCCCGTAGCCCTCGAGGATCATGCAGCCGAACGCCTGCTCGAACGCGCGCAGCAGCTCGACCGGCATCGCCGAGCCGCCCGAGGCGCACAGCTCAAGGGAGCTGACGTCGTAGCGGTCGCGGTCGGGCAGGTGGAGCATCGCGCCGTACATCGTCGGGACGCCCTGGAAGACGTTGACGCGATCGCGCTGGATGACCTCGAGGGCCTTCGCGGGGTCGAACCGCGGCACGAGCGTGAGCGTCCCGCCGCCGCCGAGCGTCGCGTTCATCCCGCATGTCTGCCCGAACGAGTGAAACAGCGGCAGCGCGCCCAGGCAGACGGATTCCGGGCCCTTGCCGAACAGGTTGCGCGACCCCGTGGCGTTGCTCGTGAGGTTCGCGTGGGTGAGCTCCGCGCCCTTCGGCTGGCCGGTCGTGCCGCTCGTGTAGAGCAGCACGGCGGTGTCCTCGTCGGCGACGTCTGCGACGGCCGGCTCGGGTGAAGCGGCCCCCACAAGCTCGACGAAGCCCGCCATCGTCACCACGATGCACTCCGCGCCCGCCTCCTCGGCGCCTGCCTGCGCCTCCTCGGCAAACCCCTCCCAGGCGAACAGCAGCTTCGCGCCCGAGTCCGACAGGTAGTAGGCGACCTCGCGCCGCTTGAGGAGCACGTTCATCGGCACGACGATCGCGCCGCGGCGCAGCGCGCCGTAGTAGCAGACGGGGAAGTGGGGGAGGTTCGGGAGCATGATCCCGACGCGGTCGCCGCGCACGATCCCATGCTGCGCGAGCAGGCCGGCGAGGTGGGCGCTTGCGCCGTCGAGCGCGGCGTAGTTGAGGGCGACGTCGTCGAGCCGCACCGCGACATGCTCGGGATCGTGTCCGGCGTCAGGACCGACGACGGTCGAGGCAAGGTTCATGTGTGTCTCTCTCCTCCGGTGCTGCGTCGGGTACGGCTTCGTACCTTGTCTGATTCTACGGTGTCGGACGCTCCGGCGACCTGAGAACTCGGCCGCTGCATCGCGGGCCGCGCCCCGGCAACTCCACTACGCGCCCGTGAACGACGCCCGTCGCTTCTCGGCGAAGGCGACGACCGCCTCCCGGAAGTCCCGTGAGCCGGTCCGCTCCTGCTGCAGGACCGCCTCCAGGTCGAGCAGCTCGGCGAACCCGTCGAACGCGCGAGCGTTGATCGTGCGCTTGATCGCCGCGTAGGAGCCGGGCGGTCCCGCCGCGAGCCGGCCGGCGAGCTCCGCGACGGTCGCCTCCAGCGAATCGTCGTCGACGACGCGGTTGATGAGGCCCCATTCGAGCGCCCGCTCGGCATCGATCCGCTCGCCCAGGTAGGCCATCTCGAACGCGCGGGCGACGCCGACGCGCGCCACGAGCGACTGCGACGCGCCGCCGTCGAGGCCGAGCCCGATGTTGACGAACGCGAGCAGGAAGTACGCCGAGCGCGCGGCCACGATCAGGTCGCAGGCGAGCGCCAGCGAGCACCCGATCCCAACCGCCGGCCCGTTGACCGCCGCGATCACGGGCTTGTCGAGCGTTCGCACCCGCATGAGCACGGGGTTGTAGGACTCGCGCAGCGGCGTGAGCACGTCGACCGTGCCGTCGGGCCGGAGCGTCTCGGTGTCCTTGAGGTCGGCGCCCGAGGAGAACGCGCGGCCCGCCCCCGTCACGACGATCGCCCGCACGCTCGTGTCGACGGCGAAGGCGTCGAGCGCGGCCAGCATGTCGTCGCCGAGCCGGCGGATCCACGCGTTCAGCTGCGGCGGGCGGTCGAGCGTCATCACGCCGACCCCGTCCGCGACCCGGCACCGGACCGTCTCCAGATCGACGATGCTCATGAGCCGGGCGAACCATACCGGTCGCGGACGGCGCTCACCGCCCGGGACGCGAGCGCCGGCCGGCCTCGAGCGTCTGCCATGCCCACCGACACCGCCGCGGCCGTCAGAATGCCCGTCATGGATCTGCTGCCCGGCCCGCTCAGGCGTCAGGCGAGCCGCCTCGGCGCCGCCGCCCAGAATGCGTTCGAGGTCGCGCGCTTCGGCGGGCTCGACGGCGGCCGGGAGCGCTCGCCGTTCATCGTCGCCGGCGAGGACCGCGTCCATCGCCTGCGCCACTACGGCGTCGAGCCCGACGCCGGGCCCCCGCTGTCGGCGCCGGTGCTGCTCATCCCCCCGATGATGCTCGCCGCCGACATCTACGACGTGTCGCCGTCCGCGAGCGCCGTCGTCTCGCTCCGCGAGCGGGCCATCGACCCATGGGTGATCGATTTCGGCGCTCCCGAGGAGCAGCCGGGGGGCCTCGATCGCACGCTCGCCGACCACGTGCTGGCGACCTCCGACGCGGTCGATCGCATCCGGGAGCTCACCGGACGCGACGTCCATCTCGGGGGCTACTCGCAGGGCGGCATGTTCGCCTACGAGGTCGCCGCCTACCGTCGCAATGACGGCATCGCCTCGCTGATCACGTTCGGGAGCCCCGTCGACACCCGGGAGGGGATGCCGTTCGGCGTGCCGGAGCGGCTCGCCGCGAATCTCGCGGGCGTCGTCGCCGACCGCGTGTTCGGCAGGCGGGCGCTGCCCGCGTGGGCGAGCCGGGCGGGATTCCAGCTCATCGACCCGGTCCGCTCGGCGCGCAACCGCCTCGAGTTCATCTTGCAGCTGCACGACCGCGAGGCGCTGCTCGAACGCGAGGGGCAGCGGCGGTTCCTCGAGGCCGACGGCTGGGTGGCCTGGCCCGGCCCGGCGATGGCGGACTTCCTGCGCCAGTTCATCGCGCACAACAGGCTCCTCGAGGGCGGCTTCGTCGTCGACGGCCGGCTGCTCACGCTTGCCGAGTTGACGGTGCCGATCCTCGCGGTCGTCGGCGCGCTCGATGAGATCGCGCCCGCGCCCGGCGTGCGAGCGATCCGCGAGGCGGCGCCGAACGCCTCCGTCTACGAGCTCATGCTGCCCGGCGGGCATTTCGGCCTCGTCGTCGGTGAGGCGGCGCGGGAGCGAACGTGGCCCGCGGTTGCCGAGTGGGTGCGCTGGCGCGACGCGCAGCTCGCAGGACGCGACGGCACGGCCGCGCCGCCGGCGCCGATTGCGCCGATCCCCGAACGGGCCGAGCGCGACCGGCGGTCCGACGACGCCGATGTGCGCGATCGCGTCGGCTACCGGCTCGAGCTGGCGGGCGGCGTCGGCGCCGGGATCGCGCGCTCGGCGGCCGGCGCGGTGTGGCACACGGCGCGCGGCGCGCGGGAGCTCGGCCGGGCCGCGGGACAGCTTCCGCGGCTCGCCCGCCTCGAGCGACTCGGGGCCGACACGCGAATCTCGCTCGGCTCGCTGCTGGACGAGCGGCGCCGCCGGGATCCCGAGGAGCCGCTGTTCCTGTTCGGCGAGCGTGCGTACACGGCGGGGCAGGTCAACCGCCGGATCGACGAGGCGGTTCGCGGGCTGATCGCGATCGGCGTGCGGCAGGGAGAGCACGTCGGCGTGCTCATGGGCTCCCACCCGGGCGCGCTCGCGCTCCTTGCCGCCCTCAGCCGGATCGGGGCGGTCGCGGTGATGCTGCGCCCGGGCGGAGACACCGGGCGCGAGGCGGTGCTCGGTCGCGTGCGGAGGATCGTCGCCGATCCGGCGCTGTCCGCGCAGGCCACCACTGCGCGCGTGAGCCTCCACACGTTCGTTCTCGAGGAGCGCGATTCGCTCGACGCCGCCGGTGAGCCGGCGGTCAGCGTGACGGTCGGCGGCGAGCCGGTCGATCTTGCGCCCGTGCGACTGCCCCGCTGGTACCGGCCCGACCCGGGGCGCGTGTCCGAGCTCGCCCTCATCCTGTTCACCGGCGAGGGCGAGGCGATCCGCATGAGCCGGATCACGAACGGTCGCTGGGTCACCGCCGCGCTCGGAACCGCCTCCTCGGCGGCGCTGTCGGCGGCCGACACCGTCTACTGCATGACGCCGGTCTGGCATCCCTCGGCGCTGCTCATGTCGATCGGCGGCGCCGTTGCCGGCGGCTCGCGGGTCGCGCTCGCGGCCGGCGGAGCCCGGGACGCGGCGGCATTCTGGGACGAGGTTCGCCGCGGCGGCGTGACCGTCGCCTCCTACACGTGGACGATGCTCCACGGACTGCTGAGCGCGCCCCCTCAACCGGGGGAGCGCCACCACCCGCTGCGGCTGTTCATGGGCTCGGGGATGCCGCGCGGGCTGTGGCGGCGCGTGCAGGAGCGCTTTGCGCCGGCGCGCGTGCTCGAGTTCTACGCCTCGACCGAGACGGGGGCGATTCTCGTCAACCTGTCGGGCGCCAAGCCGGGCGCGATGGGACGGCGCCTGCCGGGGTCGCCCGAGGTGCGGCTCGCCGCTTACGATCCGGCGAGCGACCAGCTTGAGCTCGGGCACGGCGGGTTCGTGCGCGCCTGCCGGACCGACGAGCCGGGGATGCTGCTCGCCCGTGCGCGGCGGCGCGACTCGGTGGCGACGACGCCGCTGCGCGGCGTGTTTCGGGCGGACGACGCGTGGCTGTCGACCGGCGACGTGTTCCGGCGCGACGCCGACGGCGACTATTGGCGCCTGGACAGCGCTCGCGAGCTCGTGCTCACGCGGCGCGCCCCGGTGTACGCCGGCGCCGTCCGCGACGCGCTCGGCGACCTGCCCGAGGTCGATCTCGTCGCCGTCTACGGGCTCCGGCTCGGACGCCGGCGCGAGGAGCTCGCGGTGGCGGCGATCAGCCTGCGTGAGCGGCCGCCGACGCCGCGGGCGGTGAGCGCCGCGCTCGCCACCCTGCCGGCCGGCGCCCGCCCCGACGTCGTGCGGGTCGTCGAGGCGGTTCCCGTGACGACCTGGTTTCGCCCGATCACCGGGCCGCTGCGCGAGCAGGGCCTGCCGGACCCGGCGGCCGGCGAAGCGCTGCCCGCCTGGTACCTGGACCGGGGCGGCGAGCGCTACCGCCCGCTGACGTCGGCGGCGCGGCGGCGGCTGGCCGCAGGACGGTAGCTCGCAGACCGCCGGCGGCACGCGCGGGATCGCCGCGCCGGTCCTCGCTCCGCCCGGCCGTCAGCCGGCGAGCGCGAGCACCCGCCGCGCGCTCGCCACGTGCAGGTTCTCGATCATCCGCCCGTCGACGGTCGCCACGCCGGCGCCGGCGCGCTCGGCCGCCTCGAACGCCTCGATCACGCGGTGGGCGTGCTCGACCTCGGCGGCGGACGGAGAGAACGCCTCGTTGCACGCCTCGACCTGCGACGGGTGGATGAGCGTCTTGCCGTCGAAGCCGTAGGCGCGGCCCTGGCGGCACTCGGCCGCGAACCCCACGGCATCGCGGACGTCGTTGTAGACGCCGTCGAGGATCGCGCGCCCGGTGGCGCGCGCCGCGAGCACGCATGCCGACAGCGCGGCGAGCAGCGGCCCGCGCGCGGGCGCGCCGGGGCGGGCGGGATCGGTCTCTTCGAGCACGGCATAGAGCTCGGCGGCGAGATCGTTCGTGCCCATCACGAGCACCTCGAGGCGCTCGGACGCCGAGGCGATCGCGGCGGCGCGGAGGATCGCCGCGGGCGTCTCGAGCATCGCCCAGATTCGGGTGCGCTCCGGGGCGCCGCAGTCCCGGAGCAACCGTTCGACCGCGTGGACGTCGGCCGGTGAGTCGACCTTGGGAACGACGATCGCATCGGGGCCGGCCTGCGCGGCGGCGGCCACGTCGTCGCGGTGCCACGCGGTCGCGATCCCGTTGACGCGGATCGTGACCGTGCGCTCGCCGTACGCCCCCGAGGCGGCGGCCGCGCATGCGCGCGCGCGGGCGTCCTCCTTGGCGGCCGGCGTGACCGCGTCCTCGAGGTCGAGGATGAGCGCGTCGGCCGGGATGTCGTGCGCCTTGACGAGCGCGCGCTCGTTCGCCCCGGGCATGTACAGCGCCGAGCGCAGCCGACGTGCCGGCGCCGGGGGGGAGGTCGACTCCGACTCCGACATGCGGCGCCGAAGCCTACCTGCCCCGGCGATCCCCGACGGTGCCGGGTCGCACACACGACACATACAAAGGTGATCGTCAATGTGAGCTATCTTTCCGATTTCTTCGATCGAGAAAACTTGTTCGCTTGACTTGATCGAGATAAGGGAATAATGACGAATGGGGCCGGGGCGCCCCTGAACGCCCGCCATTCGAGAGGACTCATGACGACACGACTTCACCTGCCGCCACTGCGCGCGATTCCCGCCATCGGAGTCGCCGCCGCGACGATGATCGGGGTCGCCGCGTGCGGTGGCTCATCGGACTCCACGAACAACCCGGGGGCCGGCTCCTCGGGTGCGGCGAAGGGTTCGACGACGCTGAACCTCGTCGGCTACTCGACCCCGAAGGCGGCCTACGACGCGCTCACGTCCGCGTTCGCCAGGACCCCGGCCGGCAAAGGCGTCACCTTCGCCGCCTCCTTCGGGTCCTCGGGCTCCCAGAGCCGTGCGGTCGACTCCGGCCAGCCGGCCGACGTCGTCGCGTTCTCGACGACGCCCGACATGACCCGTCTCGTGAAGGACAAGATCGTCGCCTCGAACTGGAACGCGAACCCCGAGCACGGCTTCTCGAGCGATTCGGTCGTCGTCTTCGTCGTGCGCAGGGGCAACCCCAAGCACATCTCGAGCTGGAGCGATCTCGTCAGGCCCGGGATCAGCGTCATCACTCCGAACCCCGCCACGTCGGGCAGCGCGCGCTGGAACGTGCTTGCCGGCTACGGCGCAATGCTCAAGCAGGGCAAGTCGCCGGCCGCCGCGCTCGCCTACCTGAAGACGCTCATCACGAAGCATGTCTCCGACGAGCCCGCGAGCGCGAGCGACGCGCTCGCCGCCTTCACCGGCGGCAAGGGCGACGTGCTGCTCGACTACGAGTCGGACGCGATCGCCGCCGAGCGGGCGGGGGACAAGATCTCCTACGTCATCCCGAAGCAGACGCTCCTCATCCAGACGCCGATCGCCGTGACCACGAGGTCCAAGCACGCCGCGCAGGCGAAGGCGTTCCTCAACTACCAGTGGTCGAGGGCCGGGCAGACGATCTGGGCGCAGCAGGGCTACCGCCCGGTCGACTCGGCGGTCGCCAGGCGGTTCGCCTCGAGGTTCCCGACCCCGCCGCAGCTGTTCACGATCGGCTACCTGGGCGGGTGGACGGAGGTCGCCGACGAGTTCTTCGCCCCGAGCAGGGGATCGATCACCAGGCTCGAGCAGGAAGGCGGGTTTCCCACTGCCTCCAGCTAGGCCATCCGTCGAGGCGACCCCCGCGCCGCCTCCGGTCCCCGCGGCTCCCGCTCGGTCAGGAGCGCGCCGCGCGGGCGCTCGCGCGCTCGGCCGCGGCGCCGGCCTCGGCCTCGGCGTGGCAACGCTCTACCTGAGCGTCATCGTGCTCATCCCGCTCGCCGCGGTGGTGGCGAAGGCGTTGTCTCAAAGTCCGTCGGCCCTGTGGCGGTCGATCTCGAACGCCGAGTCGGTCAAGACGCTCGTGACGACCCTGCTTGCCGCCGTCGTCACAGCGGCGATCGCCTCAGTGATGGGGACGCTCGTCGCCTGGGTGCTCGTGCGCGACGAGTTCCCCGGCAGGTCGGTCGTGAACGCGATCATCGACCTGCCGTTTGCGATGCCGACGATCGTCGCCGGTCTCGCGCTGCTCGTGCTCTACGGCCCGCACAGCCCGCTGCACCTGCACCTCGCCTTCACGCGCACGATCGTCGTCGTCGCGCTCCTGTTCATCACGCTCCCGTTCGTCGTGCGCGCCGTCCAGCCCGTGTTGCTCGAGCGCAACCGCGAGGTCGAGGAGGCGGCGGCGTCGCTCGGCGCCTCGAACCTGACGATCTTCCGCCGCGTCATCCTGCCCGCGCTCCGACCGGCGATCCTGTCCGGCGCCGCGCTCTCGTTTGCGAGGGCGGTCGGGGAGATCGGGTCGCTCGTGCTCATCACGGCAAAGGTCCCGATCGCGTCGATCGTCATCTACAACGACATCGAGCAGGGGGTGCCGCACGCGGCGGCGTCGCTCTCGCTCGTGCTGATGGTCGTCTCGCTCGTCGTGCTTGCGCTCATCCGCCGCCTGGGAGGTCGCGTTGCTCATTAGCGCGAAGGCGAGGTGGGGGCTGCGCGCGGCCGCTTTGCTCTACCTGCTGCTGCTGCTGATCCTGCCCGTCGTGATCGTGTTCACCAAGACGTTCGAGCACGGCGTGGGCACCGCGTGGTCCTACATGACGACGCCGGCTGCGATCAGCGCTCTGTCGTTGTCGCTGCTCATGGCGATCGTCGCCGTCCCGCTGAACGCGATCTTCGGAATCGGCGCCGCGCTCATCATCGTGCGCGGGCGCCATCGCCGGCTCGCCGCCGTGCTCGACGCGTTCATCGACCTGCCGTTCCTCGTCTCGCCGGTCATCGTCGGCCTCGCGCTGACGCTCGTGTACGGCATCCACGGTTGGTTCGGAGCCTGGCTTGCGAGCCACGGCGTCCAGATCATCTTCGCCCCGACCGGGATGATCATCGCCACCGTGTTCGTCTCGCTGCCGTTCGTCGTACGCGAGGTCGCGCCGGTGCTCGCCGAGGTCGGCGACGAGCAGGAGCAGGCGGCGGCGACGCTCGGCGCCTGCGGCTGGCAGACGTTCCGGCGGATCACGCTGCCCTCGATCCGCTGGGGCGTGCTCTACGGCGTGATCCTCTCGACCGCGCGGGCGCTCGGCGAGATCGGAGCGGTGCTCGTCGTCTCCTCGCTCGTCGCCGGCTCGACCCTCACGCTTCCGCTGCTCGTCTACGAGCGCACGCAGAACCCGGGCTCCGCCGGAGTCACCGGGGCCTACGCCGCCGCCACCGAGCTCGCCGTCATCTCGCTCGTCGTGCTGCTGGCGATGACTCTTCTCTCTCCCCGGAGGACACGATCGACATGAGCATCCAGGTCACCGACATCTCCAAGCGATTCGGCGACTTCGCCGCGCTCGGCGGGGTTTCGCTTGAGATCCCCCAGGGCTCGCTCACCGCGCTGCTTGGCCCGAGCGGCTCGGGCAAGTCGACGCTCCTGCGGATCATCGCCGGCCTCGAGCCGCCCGACGCAGGCACCGTGATCATCGAGGGCCGCGACGTTTCGGATGTCCGCCCCCAGAAGCGCGGCATCGGATTCGTCTTTCAGCACTACGCCGCCTTCAATCACATGAGCGTGCGCAACAACGTCGCGTTCGGGCTGCAGATCCGCAAGCGTCCGAAGGCCGAGATCCGGCGCCTGGTGGACGAGCTGCTGGAGCTCGTCGGCCTTGCCAAGTGGGCCGAGCAGCGTCCCTCGCAGCTCTCGGGCGGGCAGCGTCAGCGAATGGCGCTCGCCCGCGCCCTCGCGGTCGCGCCCAAGGTGCTGTTGCTCGACGAGCCGTTCGGCGCGCTCGACGCGATCGTGCGTGCCGAGCTTCGGGCGTGGCTGCGCCGGCTGCACGACGAGCAGGGCACGACGACGGTGCTCGTCACCCACGACCAGGAGGAGGCGATGGAGATCGCCGACCGGATCGCGGTGATGAACCAGGGCCGCATCGAGCAGGTCGGCTCGTCGCGCGAGATCTACGACGCGCCCGCGAGCGAGTTCGTGATGGGCTTCGTCGGTCCGGTGAGCCGCCTCGGCGGCCGGCTCGTGCGCCCGCACGACGTGACGATCTCGCCGACGCGGATGGAGGGCGCGATCGAGGCGCTCGTGCGCCGCGTCGTCCATCTCGGCTTCGAGGTCCGCGTCGAGCTGGAAACCGTCGACGGCGCGCAGGCCCGCGCCCAGCTCACGCGCACCCAGGTGAGCGAGCTTGAGCTCGGCGAGGGCGACATCGTCTACGTGCGCGCACCCCGGGACGCGGGTACGCTCGCCCCGGCGACCGCTTGAGGTCGGCCGGTGACCCCGGTCGGCGGGTGGCCCCGGTCGGCGGGTGGCCCCGGCCGGCGGGTGATCCCGGCCGGCGGGTTGCCCCGGTCGGCGGGTGATCCCGGCCGGCCGGTGACCCCGACCGGCGGGTCACCGGGTCAGCGGGTGAGCCAGGCGCCCGGGTCGTCGGCGAGGGCGATGACGTCCTCGGGCAGCTCGCCCTCGGCGAGGTCGGCGATCGTCACCCGTTCGACGACGCGCCGCAGGTTCGCGCGAACCGCGATCCACACGGTCGGGAGCTTCGCCGCCGCGCCGCCGTATTCGGCATCCTCGGGCGGGCCGCCGCGGACGGAGGCGAGCGGCCCCTCAACCGCGCGGATCACGTCGGCGACGGTCACCTCGCTCGCCGGCTTGGCGAGGCGGAAGCCGCCCTCGGCGCCGCGCTGGCTGCGCACGATCCCGGCGTGCCGCAGCTCACCGAGGATGTTCTCCAGAAAGTTGAGCGGAATGCCCTGGGCGCTCGCCACCCGCTCGGCCTTGACGGGTTTCTCGCCCTGGGCTGCGGCCAACTCGGCCACGGCGCGCACGGCGTAGTCAGCTTTGGCCGAGATCCGCATGTTCTCGATGCAGATTATCCCGTGGCGCGGTCGGAGCCGTATGCCGCGGCCAGGTCCGGGTCGCGGGCGGCGAGCATGTCGGCGAGGTCGACCATCACCTTCGCCTGCTTCCAGGTCGCGTCGTCCTGCATCTTGCCGTCGAGCATGTGGACGCCGGCGCCGTCGGGGATCGCCTGAAGCACGCGACGGGCGAACGCCACCTCGGCGGGATCGGGGCTGAACACGCGCTTGGCGATCGCGATCTGCGAGGGGTGCAGGGACCACGCGCCGACGCATCCGAGCAGGAACGCCGAGCGGAACTGCGCCTCGCACCCGACCGTGTCGCGGATGTCCCCGAACGGTCCGTAGAAGGGGAGGATGCCCATCGCGGTGCAGGCGTCGACCATGCGCGCGATCGAGTAGTGCCACGGATCCTGCTGGGCGCTTGCCCTCGGCGCGTCCGCGTTTTCCGGGTCGGGGTCCTCGATCGACCGGTAGCCCGGATGACCGCCGCCCACGCGCGTCGTCTTCATCCGCCGGGAGGCGGCGAGGTCCGCCGGTCCGAAGCTCATCCCCTGCATTCGCGGGCTCGCGGCCGCGATCTCCTCGACATTGATCATCCCGAGCCCCGTCTCCAGGAGCGCGTGGATGAGGATCGGGCGGCCGACGCGCGCCTTCGCCTCGAGCTGGGCGAGGAGCCGGTCGACGTAGTGGATGTCCCACGGGCCCTCGACCTTCGGGATCATGATCACGTCGAGCCGGTCGCCGATCTCCGACACGAGCGTCGTGAGATCGTCGAGGATCCACGGCGACTCGAGGCTGTTGACTCGCGCCCACAGCTGCGTGTCCCCGAGCTCCATCTCGGATCCGACCGTGACGAGGCCCGCGCGCGCGGCCTCCTTGCGGTCGACGGGGACCGCATCCTCGAGGTTGCCGAGCATGATGTCGACGGTCGGCGCGATCTCCGGGACCTTCGACACCATCTTCTCGTTGGAGAAGTCGACGAAGTGGATCATCCGGCTGGGCAGCAGCGGGACCTCGCCGATCGGGGTCGGGGCGCCGATCGCCAATGGTCTGCCGAAATGACGGGGGTTGCGCACGTTCGCGTCTCTCCTGGGTCTGGTCGGGTCGGCGAAAGCTACCGTCCGGCGCCCGGCGCGCAGCGTGACGTATTTCACGCTGTCGGCGTGTCGCGGGCGGCGCCCCGATGCGATGCTCCACGCCCCAGACGAGAGGAGACACCCGAATGGCCACTGCCGACACCGACCAGCGCGCGCGCGAGGCAAGCGGCGCGCACCCGTACGGCCGCTACCTCGAGGAGTTCGAGATCGGCGACGTGTACAAGCACTGGCCGGCCAAGACCGTGACGGAGGCCGACGACCACCTGTTCTGCCTGTTGACGATGAACCATCACCCCCTGCACATCAACGACGTGTATGCGGCGGCCTCCCAGCAGGGGCGCAACGTCGTCGTCGGGCCTTACGTGTACTCGCTCGCGCTCGGTATGTCGGTGTCGGACGTGAGCGGCAAGGCGATCGCGAACCTCGCCACCGAGGAGCTCAGCCACCCCAACCCGGTGTTCCACGGCGACACGCTGTTCGCCGAGACCGAGGTCCTGGAGAAGCGCGAATCCCGGTCGAAGCCCGACCGCGGAACGGTGAAGGTGCACACGCGGGTCCTCAATCAGGACGGTGTGCTCGTCGCCGAGTTCAAGCGGCTCGTGCTCGTGCCGAAGCGCGATTCGTGACGCCCATCACGAGCGGCGTGTCATTGTGAGCGCTCACACTGTTTGCGCTCTGACTGGGTGAGGGATTGATGCGGCACGACGAAAATTGGGCTGTACGCTGCCGCATCCCTTTTCATTCGGCAAGGAGTTTTAGCGAAAATGGACAATATCGCCGCCAAGCGCCAAGCCACGACAGATCACGCTGGACTTCTGGCGTGGGTTGACGAAATTGCAGCGCTGACCCAGCCGAGTGACATCCACTGGTGCGACGGGTCCGCGGAGGAATACGACCAGCTCGCGCAGCTGCTCGTCGAGGCGGGAACCTTCCAGCGCCTGTCGGAGACCAAGCGACCGAACTCGTACCTCGCGCTCTCCGATCCGGGTGATGTCGCCCGCGTGGCGGACCGGACGTTCATCTGCTCGACGAGCGAGGAGGACGCCGGCCCGACGAACAACTGGCGCGATCCGGATGAGATGCGCGCGGTCCTCACCGAGCTCTTCGAGGGCTCCATGCGCGGGCGCACGATGTACGTCGTCCCGTTCTCGATGGGGCCGCTCGGCTCGCCGATCGCCCATCTCGGCGTCCAGCTCACCGACTCGCCCTACGTCGCGGTCTCGATGCGGATCATGACCCGCATGGGCCAGCGGGCGCTCGACGTGCTCGGCTCCGATGGCGACTTCGTGCCCTGCCTGCACTCGGTCGGGGCGCCGCTCGCCGAGGGCGAGACCGACGTGCCGTGGCCGTGCGACCCCGACAACAAGTACATCGTGCACTTCCCCGAGAGCCGCGAGATCTGGTCCTACGGCTCGGGGTACGGCGGCAACGCGCTGCTCGGCAAGAAGTGCCTCGCGCTGCGGATCGCCTCCGCGATGGCCCGCGATGAGGGCTGGCTGGCCGAGCACATGCTCATCCTCAAGCTCACCTCCCCCGAGGGCGTCGTGCGCTACGTGGCGGGCGCGTTCCCGAGCGCCTGCGGGAAGACGAACCTCGCGATGCTCATCCCGACGCTGCCCGGCTGGAAGGTCGAGACGGTCGGCGACGACATCGCGTGGATGAAGTTCGGGGCCGACGGACAGCTGTACGCGGTCAACCCCGAGGCGGGCTTCTTCGGCGTCGCTCCCGGCACCGGCGCCCGCACGAACCCGAACGCGATCGACTCGATCGGCCGGGACACGATCTTCACCAACTGCGCGCTCACCGACGACGGCGACGTGTGGTGGGAGGGGATGACCGGCGAGCCGCCGGCGCACGCGATCGACTGGCACGGCAACGACTGGACGCCTGACTCCGAGACGCCCGCGGCCCATCCGAACGCGCGCTTCACGGTGCCGGCCGCCAATTGCCCGTCGATCGCGCCCGAGTGGGAGGACCCGTCGGGCGTGCCGATCTCGGCGATCATGTTCGGCGGGCGTCGCGCATCGATCGTCCCGCTCGTGCACGAGGCGCGCGACTGGGAGCACGGCGTGTTCATGGGCTCGATCATGTCCTCGGAGACGACCGCCGCCGAGGCCGGCCAGGTCGGCAAGCTCCGCTTCGACCCGATGGCGATGCTGCCGTTCTGCGGCTACCACATGGGCGACTACTTCGCCCACTGGCTGCGGATCGGGGCGCGCGAAGGCGCGCAGCTGCCGAGGATCTTCTACGTCAACTGGTTCCGCAAGGGCGATGACGGCAGGTTCCTGTGGCCGGGCTACGGTGAGAACTCGCGCGTGCTCGCCTGGATCTTCGGGCGCGTGAACGGGGAGGCGGACGCGGTCGAGACTCCGATCGGGTTCGTGCCGCCGACCGACGCGCGTGGCATCGACCGCACCGACCTCGACGTGAGCGAGGAGACGATGGCGCGGCTGCTCGAGGTCGACGTCGACGGCTGGCTTGCGCAGCTGCCGCAGATGCAGGAGCACTACGCCAAGTTCGGCGACAAGCTGCCCGCGGCGCTCCACGCGCAGCTCGAGGAGCTCGAGCGGCGGCTGAAGAGCTCGACCCGGGAGTGAAAGGCGCTTGCGGCGGCTGAAGAGCTCGAGCGCAGGCTGAAGAGCTCTCGATGAAACACCCGGCTGAGGGTGCGCGCATGCGTACCCTCAGGGGGTGACCCTCGGCTTCATCCCCTCGGACGCCTGCGTGCTCGTCGTCCAGGCTGCGATGGTCGCGGCGCCCCGCAGGCTCGGGGAGGAGGACCGGCTCGGTCGGCTCGCCGCGCGGCTGCAGAGCCGTTGGTGGGCGCTCGTCCCGCTCGGCTCGATCGTCATCGTCGTGTTCGGCATCCAGGCTGCGTCATCGACGGCCAACGGACTGACGTGGCTGGCGTTGATCGCGGTCCCGATCCTCGCCGCGACCTCGTTCGGCTGGGCGAACCGCGGCTCGCGCTGGTGGATGGGGCTCCTCGCCGCGCCGCTGCTGGCGCTCGCCTGGGCCGGGCGCTCGACGCTCTGGGGCCAGGCCGCGGCGACGCTTCTCACGGCGTTCAGCTGCGTGACCCTGGGCGTGCTGCTGGCGAGCGTCTGCCCGCCGCGCTGGGTGAAGATCGGGATCGTCCTCATGGCCGCCGGCGACAGCTACCTCGTGCTCTCGAACCTGTTGCAGGCCCCGAACACCGTGCTCGTCGGCGCCGTGCCCGCGCCGGGGCTCCCGCAGCTGCAGGGGATCACGTTCGGCGACATCCTGCTCGGCTACGGCGACGTGTTCGTTGCCGCGCTGCTCGGCGCGGTGCTCGCGCGGGAGGGCCGTGGCGCGCGCGTGCAGCTCAGGATGGCACTGCTCACGCTCTTCCTGGCGGGGCTGTTCGACCTGCTGTTCTTCGTGCTCTCGGAGCTGCCCGCGACGGTCCCGGTGGCGCTCGCCGTGATCGTCTCCGAGGGCTGGCTGCTGTGGCGCCGCCGGCGTTCCGGGCGGACGCTTCGGCCTCAGTGGGGCTCGTCGCCGGTGGAGGCGGGCGGCCTTGACTCCTCGGCGAGCGAGGTGATCGCGAGGGTGCCGCGGGCGGCCTCCTCCAGCACCTCGGTCGCCTCCTCGGCCGAGCGAGAGTAGAGCTCGACGAGCAGGTGCACGACGATCCGGTCCTCGTCGTGCTTGTGGAAGCGCACGTGGGTGAAGAACTCGCGGGTGCCGTGATCTCCGAAGGCGGCGTAGGAGAGGGCGTCGCCGGCCTCCGGGCCCGAGCAGGTTTCGACGTCGTCGGCGTCGACGGTCACCGTGCAGGAGGCGACCCATGGCGTGCCGGCGATCATCCGCTCCCAGCGGTCCTCGATCGGCTCGACGCGACCGTTGTGGAAACCGAGGTGCGGCTGGTCGTGCATGCACTCGAGACACTGCACGACCGCCTCCTGCATCTCGTCGACGACCTCGCCGCGCTCGCCGCTCTCGGGGTCGATGCGGTGAATGCCCTCGTAGTGGACCTGCACCTCGAGGTTCTGGGACCAGCACCGGTAGCAGCGAAGCCAGCTACGGACCTCGATCGAGCCCTCCATGGGGACTGAGTGTAGAAAGCGTGAGTGGCGCGCCTGGGCGTGGGTCAGTCCGCTTGGCGATTCCCGCCCGGGGCCGGGTACGAAGGTGTACCATTCGCCCATGGCGGTCACCGAACCGGCGCGCGCGGCCCGTGACGCGGATCCCGAGGTCCCGCCGAGCCCACTGCCGCCGCCGGGGTGGCGGCTGCCGCGGCCGCTGGCAGGAGCCCTGTTCCTGCTCGCTCCGCAGCCGACGCTGCGGCTCCTGCAGCGCCGGTACGGGGACGTCTTCTCGGTGTGGACCCCGGTGTTCGGCGATGTGGCGGTGGCGACGAGTCCTGAGCTCGTCAAGCAGGTCTCCAGGCCTCACCGGACGTGCTGTCGTTCGGGGAGACGAGCCCGCTCGGCGAGATCCTCGGCCAGGGCTCGCTGTTCGCGATGGACGGCGAGCGTCACCTGCGGGAGCGCCGGCTGATCCTCCCCGCCTTCCACGGCGAGCGGATGCGCAGCTACGAGAGCGTCATCGAGGAGGAGGCGCGCCGGGAGATGGCGGGCTGGCCGGAGGGCGCGGAGTTTCCGACGCTGCCGTCGTTCATGCGGATCACGCTCGCGGCGATCGTGCGCACCGTGTTCGGCGCCCAGGGCCCCGATGCCGCCGAGCTGACCGACGTGCTGCCGGCGCTCGTGACGATCGGTTCTCGCATCGCGCTGCTGAGACCGCTGCGTCGTGATCTGGGACCGTGGAGCCCCGGCGGGCGGTGGGTGCGGCTCCGCCGCCGCTACGACGCGATCGTCGAGCGGCTGATCGACGCCGGCCGCGCCGATCCGTCGCTACAGACGCGCGAGGACGTCATGGCGATGCTCATGCGCGCGAACTACGAGGATGGCTCGCGGATGTCGCGGACCGCGATCGCCGATGAGCTGCTCACGCTGCTCGCCGCCGGCCACGAGACGACCGCCACGACGCTCGCGTGGGGCGTCGAGCGGCTGCGTCGCCATCCGCCGGTGCTGCGCCGGCTCGAGCAGGAGGCGCTCGACGGCGACGGACGCGAGCTGCGCATTGCGACGATCCACGAGCTGCAGCGCTCGCGGCCCGTGATCCCGGCGACAAGCCGCTGCGCGCGCGTCGACTTCCCGCTCGGCGGCTGGACGGTCCCGCGTGGGCGCCAGATCATCGTGTCGGTGTCGCTGATCCACCACGACCCGCGGTTCTTCGCCGATCCCGAGCGGTTCGACCCCGATCGATTCCTCGCCCGGGGACCGGACTCCTACACGTGGGTCCCGTTCGGCGGCGGCACCCGCCGCTGCCCGGGCGCCGCGTTCGCCCACCTGGAGATGGACGTCGTGCTGCGGACGCTGCTGCGCCAGTTCGCGCTTGCGCCGACGAGCCGGCGTGGCGAGCGGCTGCGCGACCGGGGCGTCGCCAACGCACCGGCGAATGGCGGGCTCGCGGTCGTGCGCCGGCGACGTGGCGGCTGAGGCTCGATTGATCGGGGTCGTGCTGGCCGGTGGCGCCGGACGGCGGCTCGGGGGCGGCGGCAAGGCGGGCCTTGAGCTCCGCGGACGGCCGCTCGTCGCGTGGGTGGCGGCGGCGCTCGGTGCGGTGACCGATCGGGTGGTGGTCGCCGCGAAGGAGGGGGCCGTCCTGCCGGCGCTCGACGGGGCCGAGGTCTGGCGCGAGCCCGTCGCGCCCGTCCACCCCCTCGCCGGGATCGCCTGGACGCTCTCGCGTGCCGAGGGACGGGACGTGCTCGTGTGCGCTGTCGACCTGCCGTTCTGCGCGGACGCGGTGCGGGCGGTGGCGGCCGCGGCCGGCTCGATGTCGGGGGCCGGGTGGGGAGCGGGCGCTGGGTCGGCATCGGAGGCCGGGTGGGGAGCGGGCGCTGGGTCGCTGTCGGGGGGCGGGTCGGGCGCCCGGGCTGGGTCGCTGTCGGGGGGCGGGTCGGGCGCGGGGGCCGGCGCGCCGGTCGTCGTCGCCGAGGGCCAGCCGCTGCTCGGCGTCTACCGGGCCGCCGCGGCGGCGGGGCTCCACGCGGCCGTCGAGGCGGGGCGGCCCGTGAGGGCGACCGTCGCGGCGCTGGGGGCCCTCTCGGTGGCCGTGCCCGACCCCGAGCGGACGCTCTTCAACGTCAACACTCCCGAGGATCTGGCGCGGGCGGAGGCGATGGCGGTCGGCGGCTGAGCCGCAGCCGCCCCAGCCGCTCCAGTCAAGTCGGCGGAGGTGGTGTAACGCTCGTCGGCGAGGTAGCGGGCGGCTCAGGCCGTGGGGAGCGTGATCACCACCTTCCGGGTGAGGTCGCCGCGCGGGTTCTCGCGTAGGTGAGCCCGTAGG
>Ga0209061_1003128_pt1 | contig 18674 bp, 12 predicted proteins | sample Coa_R1_10_FD_187157 | JGI IMG/M metagenome (GOLD analysis project Ga0209061, IMG submission 187157) | Surface soil microbial communities from Centralia Pennsylvania, which are recovering from an underground coalmine fire - Coalmine... | ecosystem: Environmental > Terrestrial > Soil >...
CACGCTCTGGACGAGCAGTTGGGCGGCGGGATGGGGCTTGCGCTCGCTCTCCTGGCGCAGACGGGCCTCGATATCGGCGCGGCGGAAGCGGCGATGGCCGCCGCTGGTGCGGCGCGAGGGCAGTTCGTTGCGATCAGCCCACAGGCGTACCGTGGCGGGATGTACGCCTAGCATCTCGGAGGTTTCGCGCAGGCTTAACCACTCGTCCTCATGCGATATTGACATCGAGCCTATCCCTTTCTGCACCTGATATTTGCTTCTGTCGTTTTTATACGTGATGAAATAAATATATGCTTTCGCAGGCGCAGGTTGTGCTTCACTTGATTCTACGCGATGGGCAGGGGAGCGTCAAGACTATGCCATTTTTTTGTACAGATGAGTTATGTGGCCAGGAAAGCGGACCCGTTTCCCTGGCCACACATAACTCGTCTCAATCAGGGGATTGGCCTGCTATCTACCCGCAACCGCGATCTTGTCAACTACCGGCACAACCTCGTTGGCCAGCACGTCAAATGGCTCCAGGTCGTGGACATTTCTGAGGCTGAAGATCGCCTGGTCGATGCCCATGGCTGCCTGGCTCGCGAAAATCTCGATCAATTGAGAGGGGCTGGTGGTGCCGTCTCTGCCGTCGCGTGTCAGGGTGAACGAGTTGAGCGTGGTTTTTTCGATAGCGCTGTAGGGGCGCCCCTCGGCCTCGCAGTGCCCGCGCAACACGTCCAGCTTGTGCTGGAGGGCATCGTCGCCCAGGCGCGCGAAGAGATTGCAGGCGTCTCCATATCTCGCTACCAGTCGCAGGGTCTTCTTTTCCCCGCCTCCGCCAATGAGGATCGGCGGATGCGGCTGCTGGACGGCCTGCGGTGAATTGAGCGGGCGTTTGAGCTGATAGTATTTGCCCTCGAACGGCGTGTCGTTGCCTGCCCACATTTGCAGCGCGATTTGCAGCGTCTCCTCTAGGCGCTCGAAGCGCTCCGCCAGAGGTGGGAACGGCACGCCAAGCCCCATGTGCTCCTCCTCGTTCCAGGCCGCCCCTATGCCGAAGTAGGCGCGTCCATGTGAGAGCACATCGAGCGTGGTGGCTGTCTTCACCAGAATGCCGGGGTAACGATAGGTTACGCCTGTTACCATCGTACCCAGCTTGATATGATTTGTGCGTCCCGCTGCAAAGGCGAGCGCGCTCCATCCTTCCAGCATCTCCATTTCCGGCGACCCGACCACGCCGATTTGGAAAAAGTGATCCATGACCCAGAGGCTGTAGAGGCCAGCTCGCTCAGCTCGCTCTGCGATCAGCCCGAACATGTCTCCCAGGTTTGCTTGACCCTGGGGATACGTAAACGAAGGGACCTGTAATCCCAATTTCATGCGTAATTTCTCCCTGCTATTGTTGTGTGGAACCCGGCAGGCAGATGTGTAGAGAACTTCCCGCCGTATTATACATTACGATCAAACCGGCGCAGAAGAAAAACGCCTGCTCTGTGAGATTCTCGCCGTTTCAAACATAAATATAGATAGATATAAAAGAATACTACTGTTTTTGCAGGGTGTGGGCCAGACCTGTAACTTTTTCATCTGAAAACCCCTTCTTATGATGAAGGAAGAAAGAATGGAAGAGGTCAGAGCAGGAAACAGCGCTGGACTCCCGAAAAGATAAACTGGCCAGCCGATCTTTGTCTTATTTCACTTCCTGGCAGGACAAAAACGAACATTTGTGAAAGAGGTTCGCATGGCGCGTCCTATACAGAAGTCCCCTCGCCCGCGTGGGCTGGCTCGGATTGCCGCGACCGTGACCCTGGCGCGCTGGCAGTTGCGCCAGACGTGGCGTTTGCTGCTGGTGGTCGGCGCTGGCGTGATGTCCGCTGTGATTCTGGTATGCACAGTGCCGCTCTATTCGCAGGTGGCGATGAGCGCGGGGCTGCGAGATGAGCTGAATGAACCCGGCAATTCCTCCATCACCGTTCACAGCGTCGCGCACTTGATCTCGCAGTCCGCTACCCAGAAAGTTGCCGGACAGATCCAGCAAGAATTGCAGCAGAACATCGGGCAATTTCTCGCCGGTTCGCAGTTCTCCGTGCAAAGTTCCGGCCTGAATTTCGGCAAATATAATCAGATTCAGTTGGTCGGCTGGTCGATGGCCGAGGCAGCTTCCCATGTGAGGTTGTTCGAGGGACGCTTGCCGCGAGATACTGGGAGCTCGCTGGAAGTGGCAATCACGCTGCAGGCCGCGCAAGGACTTCATCTGACGGTTGGTTCGACAATCACTGTTTCCCTGCCATTTCTCAATAGCGATGATGTTGAGGTGACAGTTCCGCTGACTCTTCATGTCACCGGCATTTTTCTCCCCATTGCCCCCGGCGAGAATTTCTGGCATGGAACAAGCTTTGCCAGCCAGCCGGTGAACCAGGGTCTGGGTTCCCTCTATCCCTCGCTTGTCTCCAATAATGCTTATCTCGCTGTGCTGGAGAAGGCTTCGTTGGCAGCGAGCAATGGCAATCTGCAAAACGGGACCGTTTTTGAGGTGCCGCTCGATCTCTACTGGTACTATAACTTTGACCTGACTCACTTGGATAGCAATCACCTCGACGATTTGAATAATGGGTTGAACACCGTGCTGGTCAGCATGACGAACCAGCCGGTTGATGAGCCGTTTATCGATAAAACGACCTCGAACGGCCCCGCTGATCTCATCGCCGGCTATAGTGACCAGATCAATGTCGCGCGCATTCCCCTGCTCAGCCTGGCTTACCTGATTGCTGGTCTGATGCTTTTTTTTGCTGGCTTGATGACCGATCTGCTGGTGGATCGCCAATCGGAGGCTATTGCCGTCTTGCGTAGCCGAGGAGCCAGCCGAGAGCAGGTCTTCAGCGCGCTGGTTACGCAGAGTATCGGGGTGGGGATAGTTGCTTTCATCGTTGGCCCGCTAATCGCTGTACTGTGTGCGCGCTTGCTGGCACAGGCAACGCTTCCCGCGAGTGACCAGGGAGCGTTAAACGTGATCCTGGCTGACCCCGTCTCAGCCGCTCTGGAGCTCTATCTCTCATCCCTGGCGACCGTCGTGGTCTCGATCCTGGCTATGTTGTTCGCCGTGAGTCGGGCGACACGCAAGGATGTGCTGGCCCTGCGCAGAGAAGCAGCGCGCGCGGCGCGCGCGCCGGCCTGGCTGCGCATGGGACTTGATCTCCTGGCAGGCGTCATTGCCTTGACCGGTTACGGTTTCTCTGTGTATATCACCAGCCCCGGTATTCTCGATGCGCGCACACGCGTCCTGATTCTGCCGCCAATGACGCTGGTCGGGGCGGTTTTCCTGCTGCTGGGCTGTATGCTGCTGTTTCTGCGCGTTTTCCCTTTTATTCTTGAAGGGCTGGCGCGGTTGGCGATGCGTGCGCGTGGAGCGACCTCAATGCTGGCGGTTGCTCAGATGGCGCGAGCGCCACGCCAATCGCTCAGGATGACTCTGTTGCTCGCTCTGGCGGTCGCGTTCGGCATTTTCAGCCTGGTTTTCAGCGCTTCGCAGGCGCAACGTATTCCGGCAGTTGCTGCCTACCAGGTCGGGGCGGATTTTCGTGGCACCTATCCCGCTATCTATCCAGGCTGCTCGTGCCTGAATAAACAGCCTCTGGCGAAGCAGGAGGAGGCGTACAGAAGTATACCAGGTGTGCAGGCGGCCAGCGTTGGCTATACCTCCTCGGCCATTGGGGCGGAGAACGGCGTAGATGCCTCGATTGAACTGCGGGCAGTCGATGCCGATACGTTCGCGCAAACGGCGCTTTGGACGAATCAGGATTCAAGCACACCATTGGGCACGCTCATGCAGCAACTGGTCCAGCAGCGCGGTACGTCTATCGCTGAGCACGTGGTACCGGCCATCGTCGATTCATCTGCCTGGCAAACCCTGAGCCTTGCGCCGGGGGCGCCCTTTACGCTTTCGGATCTGAACGGCTCGGTCAATTACGTGGCGCTTGCCGAAGTCAAGCATATCCCTACTGTCGATGATAGTGCGCAGGCAGGCGGGACGAATAGCTATGTGGCGCAGGGGGGGGTGCTGGTCGATTTTCAAACCTACCAGGCTGCTGTAGACGCCGCAAACGGTGCAAGTGTGACACAAGACCTCTACCCGTCAACCGTCTGGCTGAGGACGCAAACAGACGCCGCTTCGCTCAGGAGCGTGAGGTCTGCCCTGGCCTCTGGCTCGCTGCGCCTGCTCGATGTCAACGATTTGCTGGAGCAGGAGAGCGTGATGAGCGTCAATCCGCTCTATCTGGCTCTGCTGGGTGTGCTGATCGTCAGTGCGATCACGGCTTTGCTGTTGAGCCTGCTGGGCAACCTGACCGTTTCGTGGTTGAGCGCGCGCAGTCGCCTGATTAGCTTCGCCGTCATGCGGGCCCTGGGAACGGCCCCAGGCCAGATTGCTGGCATTCTGACATATGAGCAGATCATTGTGTACGCGACTGCTATTGGCCTGGGTGTTGCCTTTGGCCTCCTGCTTTCTTTCCTCGTCTTACCGGCATTTATCTTTACTTCATCGATCAATGCCGTTGAAGGGACCGGCGTGTTTTACATCACCCAGAATGTGCCGCCCGTCTTGATGACCATTCCTGGAGTGCTGATTGCCCTGGCTGTGGGCATCTTGCTTGCCGTGTGCATTGTTGCGCTTGGTATGATGGTGCGCATTGTCTCGCGACCGGCGTTGAACAGCACCCTGCGATTAAATAGCGATTAAATAGGGCAAAAGAGGAGTTATCGGTAGCATGCCAGAAGCGATTGTTACATGCGATAATCTGGTAAAAATCTATAAAGTGGCGGACCTGGAAGTTGTGGCCTTGCAGGGCTTAGACCTGGAAGTGGTGCCGGGCGAAATGATGGCGATTGTGGGCGCCTCCGGTTCAGGCAAGACCACGCTTTTGAATATCCTCAGCGGGTTGGATGTGCCGAGCGCTGGGCGCTGTGTCGTCGATGGCAACGATCTGACGCGCCTGAGCGAAGCGCAGAGAATCGCCTATCGTCGCCATATTGTCGGCCACATCTGGCAGCAGAGCGGACGCAATCTGTTGCCGGAACTGACCGTTGCGGCCAACGTCGAGCTGCCGCAATTGCTGGGCGGCGTCAGAGCCTCGCAGCGGACGCGGCACGCCGAGGAACTGCTGGAACTGGTCGGTCTGCGGGGTTACGGAAAAAAGAAGCCTGCCCAGCTTTCGGGCGGTGAGCAACAGCGTGTGGCTGTGGCTGTGGCCATCGCGAATGAACCTACTCTGCTGCTAGCCGACGAGCCAACCGGAGAACTTGATTCGGTCACAGCCAGCGAGATCTTCAAACTCCTGCGTTCGCTCAACAAGGAGCTTGGGCTGACCATTATCACTGTGACACACGATGTTGCCGTCGCAGCCGTCATGGATCGGACCATCGCCATTCGCGATGGGCGGACCAGCACCGAAACAGTACGCCGCGAGGAGCCACTGGAAGCGGTGGATGCTTCTGTGGCGCGGGCCAGCACGGTCATCGGCCTTTCCAGCGAGACGCACCGCGAATCGATTCTGATTGATCGGGTCGGGCGCTTGCAATTGCCGAAGGAAGCGCTGGAGGCCGTGGATTTCCGTGGGCGAGCCGAGGTGCGCATTCTGGATGATCACGTCGAACTCTGGCCGGCTGGCGTGCTGGCAGCGGGCAATGGAAGCGGGAAAGCAGATGCAAATAAGCAATAGTTCGGTGAGGATAGAGATTAGAAGGAGATTTACGTCATGGCAGAACAGGCGGTAGCAACCGCGATTGTAGATGCACACGGTATTACGCGCGATTTTACAAGCGGTTCAAGCGTCGTGCATGCTCTGCGCGGCATTGATTTGCGCGTGCTGCCCGGAGAGTTTGTCGCGTTACGCGGGCGCTCCGGTTCGGGCAAGACGACGCTGCTCAATATTCTGGTCGGCCTGGATGATCCCACCAGCGGGACTGTGATAGTCTTAGGGCGCGAACTGGCAAAGATGAGCGAAACCGAACGCGCGCATTTGCGCAGTCACAACGTGGGGATGATGTTTCAGAACGCCCATCTCTTTCCTTCGCTGACAGCCCAGGAGAATGTTGAGATTCCGCTGCGCCTGGTGCGTATGGACCCGGCGCAGCGCACGAAGAAGGCGCGCCAGGCGTTGGAACTCGTCCATCTGGGGCCGCGCGCGCATCATCGTGGCCTGGAGCTGTCGGGAGGTGAACAGCAGCGGGTTGCCCTGGCGCGCGCGCTGGTACACGAGCCGCAGTTTATCGTCGCCGACGAGCCGACCGGCAACCTGGACTCGATGACCGGGCGCGATATTACCCATCTTCTGCGAGAAATTACCCACCGCACAAACATTGGTATGTTGATCGCTACCCATGATATGACCGTCGTGAACGCGGCGGATCGTGTGCTGCAGATCAATGATGGCTTGATCGTAGAAGGATAGGAAAAAATCATGGCGCAGATAGTCGCGACCAGGCCGTCAGAACCGCGTAAGGTCCAACCGAAGCCGCATGTGCGTAGCGGGACTCGCTCAACATTCTCTTCCGTCGTGACGCTGGCGCGCTGGCAGTTCCACCAGACCTGGCGTTTCCTGCTGGTGATCGGCGTGGGAATGCTGCTCGCGGTCACGCTGGTCTGCGCCATACCCCTCTATGTGCAGGTTTCGCTCAGCGCCGGTCTGCGCCATACCCTGGCGGAGAATCCGCAGAACGAGTACCTCACCATTTCCGCGCAAAGCTCGCTTTTTTCCAGTGACGAGTTACAAAGTGTGCAACTACAGTTGACGCAGATGGTGCGGAGCGAGCTAGGAGCTACGACTACAGGATCACCGGCTCTTTCTGTACAGATTCCCGCGATCACTGTAACTTCAACATCTTTTTCAACGGCGATGATGCAGCTCGTCGGGACCGATACGCGCCAGGCGGCCAGGCACGTCAGGCTTTTGCGCGGTCGCCTGCCCGCGCCCACCAGCGGGAACACCATTGAGTTCGCGGCCGTTGCCCAGGGCCAGAAGGATCTCAACCTGCAACTGAACAAAACTTTTGCCCTTCCATTCGGTCTGGAGCAATCCGGTCAGCCGATTACGAACCATATAGATCTCCGGCTGGTTGGCATCATTGCGCCAACCGATGGCAGCGATATTTTCTGGCACGGAGAGACATTTGAGCCAGGCGTTTACCTTACGCAGGAAAATTTGCCGGTTCTGGTTTCCAACAGCGAGTTAATAAATGTTCTGGATGATTTGTCCTCGACGGCCCAACAATTCTACCCGCCGGCGCGTTTTGTCGTACCAGTGAGCATCTACTGGTACTATGCGTTCGATTTCTCTCACCTGGATATCAACCATCTCTCAGATTTGACGAGCAGCCTGACGCAGGTGCTGACCACCATTTCAAATAATCCCCAGGTGCCTCCCTATATTGTAGGAACCACTTCTCTTGGCCCATTGAGCGTTTTGCAGAGTTATACCGACCGCGTTACGGTGATTAAACTGCCGATTTCGTGCCTGGCGTATCTGATCGCGGGGCTGGTACTCTTCTTCGCGTTGCTCATGACCGATGTACTGGTAGAGCGGCAGATGGAGGTGATCACACTGCTGCGCAGTCGCGGGGCCAGCGCGCGCCAAATTTTCGGCTCGTTGTTTGGCCAGGGCGTGGGCCTGGGATTACTCGTCTTGCTGGCCGGTCCGCTCCTGGCTATTCTGCTGGTGATCGGGCTGGCGAATTTCACCATGACAGCCGGCAGCTTGCAAGCGCTCAATCTGCTGACTGATGGCCCGCTGGCTGTGGCTCAGGGGCAGCTCCAGCGTGCTCTGCTGATCGTGGGTATTGCCTTGCTGGGCATGATCTGGTACATCTGGCGCGCGCTGCGCAGCAGTATCCTGATGCAGCGGCGTGAAAATGCACGCGCAAGCCAGCAGCCGTTCTGGATGCGTTTCAAGCTGGATGTAATCGCGGCGGTAATCGCGCTGAGCGGCTTCGGCTTCTCGCTCTATATTGCCAGTCCTGGGGTGCTGGATGTGTACACGCGCACACTGGTTTTACCTCTGACCTCGCTGGTGGGTGTGCTTTTTCTACTGTTGAGTTTTCTATTGCTCTTTTTGCGTATCTTGCCGCGACTTTTGCGGCTGGGGGAGCACATGGCAGCTCGCAGGCGCGGAGCAGCTCCTGTGCTGGCTCTGGCGCAACTGGCTCGTGCCCCGCGCCAATCGCTGCGTATGACCCTGCTGTTCGCTCTGGCCATTGCTTTCGCCCTGTTTACCCTGGCCTTCGACCAGACGGAGGCGCAGCGCCTAGCGGACATCACGGTGTATCAGGTGGGCAGTGACTTTAGCGGCACCATCCCAAGCGTACTGGGCAGCGATACCCCTGGCCAGCAAATCGCCTACTATCGGGGCATCAAGGGCATTACATCAGTAACGATAGGCTCGGTGCTGCAGATGGAGGGGGGAAGCAACCAGAACGTGACAATTGCCCTGGACGCGGTCGATAGCAGCACCTACGCCAGCACGATCTACTGGCCAGTGCAGGACAGTAGTCAGTCCATCGGGCAGTTAATGAGGATATTGCAGGCCGGGCGGGCTGAGGCGGAGATGCGCAATGTCATTCCGGCTATCATCGACGACGCGGCCGCTCAATCTCTGGGGCTGAGCGTTGGACAGCAGTTTGTGCTGGCAGATTTTCACGGCCCGATGAATTTCATGGTGGTGGGCATCGTGCAGTATCTGCCCACGATCTACGATACGGCCGGCGGGACCGGTTCAGATACGTCTATTCCCCAGGGCGGCGTGCTGGTCGATTTCCAGACATATAGCGATGTGGCCCTGGCAGTGAACGAGAACGGAGTGAGCGCGACGAATGTCTGGTTGCGCGCCAGCTCGCGGCCAGCGGATCTGGCGAGCGCGCGCCGCGCCCTGTTCACGGGAACGTACGCACTGGAGAATGGAGAGGATCGGCGCGCGCTCGCCCGCAGTCTGGCCGGTGATCCGCTCTACACTGCCTTGCTCGGCATTCTGGCGATAGGAGCGGGTATCACGCTGCTTCTGGGCACCCTGAGCACCCTGTTGGTGTTGTGGTGGAACGCGCGCAGCCGGCAAACCAGCTTCGCCGTCTTGCGCGCGCTGGGCTGCGAGCCGGCTCAAATCGCGCGCGTCCTGCTCTGGGAGCAGGGCATTGTCTATGGCACGGGATTGATTCTGGGTCTGCTGCTGAGCGTTGTCTTTGCTCTGTTGATCCTGCCGGCCTTCATTTTCTCGCCACTGGAGAATGCCAGCTCTGCGGAAACCTTCTATCTTGCTCAAAGTGTCCCGGCGGTGCGGATGGTAATCCCTCTCTGGCCCACGCTCGGCCTGCTGGCTGGACTGACTATCGTGTGCTCACTCGCTCTGGCGCTCACGTTGCGGGTGGTGATTCGCACGCGCATCGGCCAGACCCTGCGTATAGATGAGGGTTAAACGAGCGAAAAACGCCGGGTCAATTGAGCGCATCTTGATGGTAAAGTAATCGTCAGAAGAGCGAGAGAAGTACTATGGCACAAACAATCATGTCCAGGCCATTCGAGCCACGCCAGACAGCGCCAAAGGGGCGCGCGCGTAGCGGGTCTCGCTCAACTGTGTCTTCGGTGGTGATGCTGGCCCGCTGGCAACTGAGGCAGACATGGTATTTGCTGCTCGTGATTGGCATGGGGATGCTGCTGGCTGTGATCCTGGTCTGCGCGGTTTCCCTTTACACCCAGGTCGCGACGAGCGCAGGGATACGGCACGCGGTAGCGGAAAACCCGCAAAATCTCTTTATTACTGTCCATGCGCGGAGCCAGCTCTTTTCTGCTTCCCAGGTGAAGACTTTCCAGAAAGGACTGACAGATCTTATACGGAATGACCTGGGAGCGATGGTATCAAGTTCCCCTGATCTCTCTGTGCAGATTTCTGCGCTGAACGTGACCCCGACCAACTCGTTACAGGTCATCGGGGCGGATATGAGCCGGGCTGCGAGCCATCTCAAAGTGCTGCAAGGGCGCTTGCCCGCGGCGAATAGCGGGAATACGCTTGAATTTGCGGTGGTTGCGCAGGGGCAAAAAGATCTTGGCTTGCAATTGAACAGGAACTTTGCCCTGCCTTACGCCCTGGTAAGTCCATTGGATCAGCTGATCGTGAGCCGGTTGAATTTCCGGCTGGTTGGCGTCGTCGCGTCGCCCAACCCTGATGACCTGTTTTGGCATGGAGAGAGCTTGCTGCCGGTAACTACGATTAAAGGGCTATTCGCCTTTGAGACGGTGCCGATACTCGTTTCTAACAGTGAATTGATGGCTGCTTTAAGCCAGATCTCCTCCCTGCATCCTGCACAGGACAGTAACGCGAATGTTGGTAATTCTCCCGATATCTTCTGGTACTATCCTATAGATTTCTCACATGTAGATATTCATCACCTGCCGAATTTGATAAGTGGGGTGACGGCAGTCTTGACCGGCGTCGGCAGCAACCTTGATACGCCGCCCTCTGTGATAGACACGACTGTGACGGGATCGCTGAACGCTTTGCAGGATTATCGTAATCGAGTCACCGTTCTTCAGCTATCAACCACTTATCTGGCATATTTGATCGCCGGGCTGTTGCTCTTCTTTGTATTGCTGATGATGGGCGTGCTGGTGGAGCGGCAGATGGAGGCAATCACGCTGCTGCGCAGTCGGGGAGCCAGCGCACGCCAGGTCTTCGGCTCGCTACTGGGCCAGGGAGTCGGCGTCGGACTGCTGGCCTTTGTGGCGGGTCCGCTGCTGTCTGTTCCGCTGGTCGCCGTGCTGGTCAACCTCACGCTAGTGCCGGGGGATCGCTATGCCTTTGGTCAGGTGATCGGCGCTCCACTCGCTACTCTGCAAAATCAGTTCAACGGCGATATGCTGGTCGTGGGTGTCGGGCTGCTAGGCATGATCTGGTCGATCTGGCAGGTGCTCCATAGCAATGTCCTGGTGCAGAAGCGCGAGAGCGCGCGGGCGAGCCGACCGCCGTTCTGGATGCGTTTTAAGCTGGATGCTGTCGCGGCGATCATTGCCCTGGCCAGTTTCGGCTTTTCGCTCTACATCGCCGGTCCGGGCGTGCTGAATATACAAACACGTGTGCTGATCCTGCCTTTGACCTCGATGGTGGGCGTACTCTTTCTGCTGCTGTGCTGCTTGTTACTTTTCCTGCGTATCTTTCCGTATCTCTTGCGACTGGGGGAGCGTATGGTGGCGCGCAAACGCGGGGTGGCTCCCGTGCTGGCTCTGGCGCAGCTGGCCCGCTCGCCCCGCCAGCCATTGCGCCTGACTCTGCTGTTTTCCCTGGCCGTCGCTTTTGCTCTGTTTACCTTGATCTACGCTCAAAGCGAAGCGCAGCGTCTGGTCCGTATCTCTGAGTATCAGGTAGGCAGCGATTTCAGTGGCACCATACCGGCGTTGCTGGCTGGAGACAGCTGGAATCAGCAGATGGCTTTCTATCGGAGCCTCAAAGGGGTGACGTCTGTTACCCTGGGCACGACCGTCTTTATGGCGGGGGGAAGCAACGGGGCTACGTTTGCCCTGGCTGCGGTCGATAGCAGTACCTATGCGAAGACGATGTATTGGACAACGCAGGACAGCAGCCAGCCTATCGGGCGGTTGACCGGCAAACTGCTGGCCGAGCGGAACGAGGCCGAAGCAAAGGAGGTCATTCCGGCTATCATCGATGACGCGGCGGCCCAATCGCTGGGGGTGGGCATTGGACGCCGCTTTGTGCTGGCGGACTATCACGGCCCGGTCAACTTCGTGGTAGTAGGCATTGTCCACAATTTGCCCACGATCTACGATACAGCCGGCGGAGCAGGATCGGATACCTCGATTGTCCAGGGGGGCGTGCTGGTCGATTTTCAGACCTATAGCGCGGTGGCCCTGGCTCTCTACGAGGAGGGAGTGGACGCGACAAATGTATGGGTGCGAACCGATGGACGACCGGCGACCCTGGGAAGCGTGCGTGGCCTTCTGTTCAACGGAAACTATGCCCTGAGCAATGGTCTGGACAGGCAAGCGCTGTTTCAGAGCCTGGCGACCGATCCGCTTTACCTGGTGGTTCTCAATGTTCTGGGGGTTGGGACGGTCGTGGCGCTCTTGTTGGGGCTGATGGGCAATCTGCTGGCGGTGTGGTGGAATGCGCGCAGCCGGCGGATCAGTTTCGCCATTCTAAGGGCGCTGGGCTGCGAACCGGCTCAGATTGTCCACGCCCTGCTCTGGGAGCAGGGAATTGTCTACGGCGTCGGGCTGGCGCTAGGGACAATCGTGGGCCTGGTTCTCTCCCTACTGCTGGTGCCGGCCTTCGTCTTCTCGCCACTGGAAAATGCTAGCTCGACCGAGGCATTCTATCTTGCCCAGAGCACGCCAGCGGTGCAGACAGCGATTCCTCTCTGGTCAATCGTGAGCCTGCTGGTCGGGCTGGTCGTGGCCTGCGCGCTCGCCCTGGCAATCATGCTGCGCGTCGTGATCCAGCCGCAGGTTAGCCAGACGTTGCGTGTCAGTGAGGATTAGGTTGTAGTGAGATGCGAGCAATGCACCCTGGCATCCTCTCGTACCTCACTACAAGCTCATTTGAAGCAGCGGAGTCGCAGAACGCAGGAAGACTTCTAGTGTTTCGACTGACCGGCGCGTTGAATGCTATTTTTGATCTCTTCAGGAGAATTGAACGTCTTATCGGGCAGCGCTTGCTGCATCGCGTTGACGATCTGCTGATTTGCCCCGGCCCGCTGAGCCTGCGTAACAAGCTCATTCTTGTCCAATGGATAAGGTAGGGAACTCAATACCTTATCGAGCATTCCTCCCACGTTCAGCTGATTATAGTCAATCTGCATAGCACCTTTTCCTTTCGGAAATACGCACGAGTTTTTCTCGTGGTTAACATCCTCCCTGACAACTCTTTATCCTGTGGGTATCCTACACCCCTGGTTGCACAGAAACATGTACATATATGTATGTATGTATGAAATCTCTCTCCTGAACTTTTGTTTCCTCTTGCCAGAGCATTCGCGCGCCTGCGGACACGATGGAGATCGAGTTCACCGTGATGATAACGCAGATTATGAATATATAGTATTAAATGTATTGATATAAGCAAAATCTTTTGACTCATTTAGTGAGCTTTTGCTATACTTAGAACCAGAGGGGGCAAGATTGAAGGGGTTAATTGCACGCTTCTGTGTACAATCTCGTTGTTTCCTGAAAGAGGGGTTAGAAAGGAATGTGGGATGCCGGATAAAACGTCGATGACACCAGCGCAAGGAGAGAATGTACCGGAGCGCAGGCCGGCCAGTTTGCCGGAACATAGTCGAGCGGCGGCTGCACAGCGTTTAAGTGAGAGATCTCGACCGGCCAAGCGAGGGGTGCATTATATGGCGCCTCACCGGAGCGCACACGCGCCTGGATGGCGCACCAGGAGGCACCTGAAACGCAAAAGTTTGCGCAAAAGTAATCTGCAAGTCGCGGCTATGGAGCGCCTGGGTACACAGATGACCCTGTTGCCGATGGCCCTGATCGCTCTGGCCGTGTTTCTGGTAATGAGTGGTATTCTGGTGGGCGCGGTAGCCCTGATCAATGCTACGCACGAGCGTTTTGGCTCAGAGGTTGTGACCCTGCAAGACATTTTGCCCAAAGATAACTTGAAGATGTACGATGACCAGAATCACCTGATCTATCAAATGACGAGTGATGGGCTGCAAACGAGCGTACCGCTCTCCCAGATTTCGCGCAACCTGATTAACGCGGAAGTTGCTATCGAGGATCAGAATTTCTGGAGAAATGCTGGTTTTGATATTACCGGAATTGTGCGCGCGGCTATAGATGATTTGACGGTTCATCACGTCGTCGCCGGTGGCAGCACAATCACGCAACAACTGGTCAAAAACGCGCTGGTGGGCAACCAGGATACGATTATACGGAAATTACAGGAAATCATTCTGGCACCAGATATTACACGTCACTATACTAAAACACAAATTATGACTATGTATCTCAATACTATCTATTATGGTGAGCAAGCCTATGGGGCCGACGCGGCCGCCTTCGTCTATTTTGGTTTGCAGGATACGCCGACCAGGAGCGCCGCCTCACAGCTTGATCTCGCTCAGGCTGCTATGCTGGCTGGGCTGCCCCAATCGCCTATCGCGCACGATCCTTATCTCTTTCCACAGAATGGTCTTGCCCGCATGAAAGAGGTCTTAAAGCAGATGCTCGTCCAGGGGTATATTACCAATCTGCAAGAGAATCAGGCGATTGCTGAAGCCAGTAGGCCCAATTTCCTGCATCATGGAGTAATCACAAACGCATCCGCGCCGCATTTTATCAATTATACGCTCAGAGAACTGGCCAGCGATTTCCACGTCAAGGTCTCTGATCTGGCGCGCGCGGGGCTGGTGGTGCATACGACCCTGGATCTGCCGCTGCAAAATAAGATTCTCAAGGTGGCGCAGGAGCAGGTAGCGGCCATGAAGTATACACACAATTTGACGGATGCAGCAGAAGTGGTGATCGATTTCCACACGGGGGCGATTCGTGTGCTGCTGGGGAACGTCGATCCAGACAATCCCGTCGATGGGCAATTTGACGTGGCTTCGGAAGGATTGCGCCAGCCTGGCTCCTCGTTTAAGCCGTTTGTCTACGCGACTGCCTACGCGGAGGGGCTCAGCCCCGGCATGCCGGTCCTGGACGAGCCGTTTACCATCCACATGTGCTGCGGATTGCCCCCGTATTCGCCGCACAACTATGATCTGGGATATCATGGCCTGGTCAGTTACCGCTATGCCTTGCAGAACTCGTTCAATATTCCGGCAGTCAAGCTGTTAACAAAGGTGGGTGTTCAGCCTGCTCTGAACACGGCGCTGAAGATGGGTATCACGGCGTATAACGGCACTCCGAATTATACGATGGTACTGGGGGACCTCGGCGTACACTTGCTGGATGAAACCTCGGCGTATGGTGTCTTTGCCGACGGCGGGCTGCGCGTCAAGCCGCACGCAGTTGAGGAGGTGACGGACCCTCAGGGGAAAGTGATCTATCGCCCGGATACTCGCCCGTATCGGGTAATCAGTCCGCAGGTGGCCTACATGATGACCAGCGTGTTGAGCGATAACAACGCGCGTGTCTTCGAATTTGGGAAGTGCAGCTGGCTGTTCCTCTACAGCAATTCGATGGAGCAGTGTTACGAGGGCGATCCAGGCCAGATCCGGCCTGCCGCTGTGAAGACCGGTACCTCGCAGAACTTCGACGACAACTGGACGGTGGGATATACGACCGATTACGTCGTGGGCGTCTGGGCAGGCAATGACAATAACTCGCCGATGGTCAACGTAACCGGCGTGGATGGTGCCGGCCCTATCTGGCATGAGAGTATGCTGCTGGCAGAACAGGGCCGGCCAGTGAAAGATTTTGTCAATCCTGGCGGGATGACGCTCAAGACGGTCAACTACGGCGGAATTACGACGACCGACTGGTACATTAACGGGCTGCCTGAAAATAATGCGCCCTGGTTCATTGTGTGAGGAAATATCCGCTTGAGGGAGCTGCCGATCCTACCCTTGTACCTGAATACCCAGGCGTTCCAGCAGGTCGCGGCTCAGCTCGGCGCGATACTTCATGGGCATGCGCGATGGCAGGCTGTGCGAATCGGAGCCGGCGCTTTGCAGGAGCCTGTGCTGGCGCACGTAGGCCAGATAGGCTTCGACCATGTCAGGCGCGTGCGTGGGGTGGTATACCTCGATGCCATCGAGCGGGATCTCGGCGCGCACTTCATCAAGCATATCGGTGCTGTAGAAGGTGAAGCCGGGGTCTCGCCGGCCAGGATGGGCAATGAGACAAACTCCGCCGCTGCGATGAGTGGCCTCGACTGCTTCGGCCATCTCTGTTTTGATTGAGCGGTAGCCGGCTTCGGTAATCATGCGCAGGGCTGTGAAGTAATCGGGGGCGTAATCATGGGCGCGCAGGAGGGCAATGTTGTCGCCGGGGCGCAACAGTTCGCCATTGTTCCTGGCCAGGACCTCGTCCCGTCGCGGGAACTCGTAGCCCTGCTGGAGCAGCTTTTCGTACACTTCGTGCGTATTTGCTTGTTGCAAGCGCACAACTTTTTCGGTAAGCGGCCGAAGTTCGTTCTCCTGCGGATCAAAACCGTAGCAGAGCAGGTCTCCCATCTTGCCACGCCACTCTGTGCTCATTTCGACGCCTGCGAGCACCGGGAGATTGCGCTGCGCGCCCAGAGCCTGGATGCTTTCTACCATATCCACGCGGTCGTGGTCGGTGACGGCAACCAGCGCGAAGCCTTCATTTGCCAGATAATCAAGTAATTGCTCGGCGGGCCACTTGCCGTCGCTATAAGTTGTATGCATGTGTAAATCAACTGCAGCATTAGCAGAAAGGGTAAGTTGTGCTTGCAACATGAACTCCTTGTCACTAGGTAGGGATGGAGCAATTCAGCCTCTCAACGAACAGGCAGGCGCTCCATCATCGCTTTGAACCACTGAGTGCGCATCTCGCTGCCGGCAACCATCAGCGTGATACATACGCCCAGCAGGGTGCCGACAATCCAAACGCCCCAGATCAATGTGTTAGTATCGATACTTGTCAACATATGCACGACACGTATATAGAAGAGCGAGAGGGGGTCGTGCCCGTTGGCTATGGGCAGCAGAGCGCGGATAGAAGGCTGTTGCAGCAGCGTGACGAGCGTGGCTATTGTAGCCAGCAGGGCCGCCGCCAGAATCTCAGTCAGCGAAGGGCGGAAGAGCTTGAAATGCGCGACCTCTGATGGCAGCCGCGTGTGCGTGGTTGTCAGGGCCACTTTGCGCATAATCTGTTCGTGCATATCGGCCGGTTCAGGGACGACCTTGAACGTATTCAGCCCGTGAGCAACCTCTTCCAGGAAGTCAAGCTCTGCGCGGCAGGACGCACAAGAAGCGATATGCGCTTCCAGGACGCGGGTTTGTCGTAGGGTCAACCGGCGATCAATATAAAGTTGAAGCTGATAAGTAGCCTTTGTACAGCGCATGAGCTAACCTCTCGTCTGCCTGTGCTTGCGTTCATACCCAAAGGCTTGCAAGCGCTCTTTGAGCAAATTGCGCGCACGAAACAAATGTGTTTTAATAGTGCCGATGGGCATAGTGAGCACCTCGGCCATCTCTTCGTAGGTCATATCCTGGAGATGGCGAAGGATTAACACAATGCGGTATTTGGGAGGTAACTGAGAGAGCTGCTCTTGAACCAGCGCCTGGTTATCGAGCTGTTCTGCCTGACTCATTTTCTGATCGCTGTCGTCGCTTTCCAGATCGGCTTGCAGAGCCAGATGCAGTTCCTGCTCGCGCCTGCGCTGTCCTAATTGTTTAAGTGCGCAGTTATACGCGATGCGATAGAGCCAGGTTGAGAAGCGTGCCTCGCCGCGAAACGAGGGCAGGCCCTGCCAGGCAGCCAGAAAGGCTTCCTGAGTGATCTCGCTGGCCTCTTCATAATTTTGAAGCATACGGAAAACCAGGTTAAAGACGCGCCTCTGGTAGCGCTGGACAAGCAAAGAAAAGGCATCCTGATCGCCGTTTTTGCTGGCTGTCACCAGTTGAGCATCGTCCTGTTCAATGGAGGCCGAGACAGCGCCGGGAATGGACAGGCCGAGGCTCTGCGATGCTGACCATAACTGTTCTCTCATTCTACCTCCGTCTCAAGCATCTCTCCGCGTGAGATGCGCGAGAGAATGAGACGTTCTTTAATCAATACGCCAATTGTTAGAGGTTAAAGCATGGAAAAAAGTTTCGGCATAGCAGCGTTGAAACTTCTTCGCGCTTACCACTATCTTACCATAGGCAGATCCCATTCTGCATGTGTGGGTATCATTTTTCCGCTCTGGTACAAAAGCTTTAAGGGATAGATCAGGGGTCTAGCTATGTCTTCAAGTGTATGGGCTGCTTTACTTGCGTGGCTGCTGGCTCTAGCAATTTTCCTGGGGTTCATTGTCCTGCTACGCTACATCGACCACCGCGAGCGCATGGCTCTGATCAGTCGTGGGATCGATCCGAACTCTTTGCACCCGCGCCGGGGAGTAGGAATGTTGCGCGCCGGTCTGATCACTTTTATGGTTGGCCTGGCTCTCACTGTGGGCCTCTATCCCATCGGTTTCATGATTCCGCCTGCCTATACTATCCCTTTTCGTGCCGGCCCCTGGCTGCTGCCCGGCCTGATCCCTCTGGGCGTGGGCGGCGCGCTGATTATCAGTTACTACCTGGCCCAGGATCCCCATTCCCCCGACCAGCCCACGGACGAACCTCGGCCCAAAGATTGAGAATTTGAATTTTTGTTTTTTTGTGAAAAAGCAGAAAAATTGCTGGCAAAACCCCTTGACAGGGTGAGACAGCAATGATATTATCTCTCATGCGTTCCAGAGTGATCTGGAACCAACGAATGCGCGAGCATTGGTGTACCAGAACAACTGAAGAGTGGTAAGGAACGAACAGTAGCACACAGTATACCTGTCAATTGGTGACAACTCGCTGAAACAGCACAGAAATTCTCCTAGGGGAGAATAAAAGATACAGAATTGTCTGGCGAGTTTGATCCTGGCTCAGGATAAACGCTGGCGGCGTGCCTAACACATGCAAGTCGAACGCCCTTGTTACGGCAAGGGAGTGGCGGACGGGTGAGGAACACGTGGGTGATCTACCTTTGGGTG
>Ga0209061_1003131_pt1 | contig 18649 bp, 13 predicted proteins | sample Coa_R1_10_FD_187157 | JGI IMG/M metagenome (GOLD analysis project Ga0209061, IMG submission 187157) | Surface soil microbial communities from Centralia Pennsylvania, which are recovering from an underground coalmine fire - Coalmine... | ecosystem: Environmental > Terrestrial > Soil >...
CCGAACGAGCGTTGCGTGTGGTAGCGCTGGGCTGGAAGAATTACCTGTTCGCGGGATCGGACCGGGGCGGCGAACGCGCCGCTGCGATCTATAGCGTGATCGGCACGGCAAAACTCAATGGCGTTGACCCTGAAACGTATCTGTGCGAGGTGCTCACGCGCATCGCCGACTATTCCGTGAACAGAATCGAAGAATTGCTGTCTTGGAATCTGGCCGCTGGCCGACCTGCCGCATCAACTCACGCTGCGTAGCCAGCCACATTGGTCAACACGGCCTCCGGATGACGCTTTCTCTTCAAGTCTTGTCCAGCTTGTTTCTGAAGGTAGGTGTCCAGGGCCGGGACACCGCAAGAAAAAGCCGCCCGGCCATGTTTTGAACCGAGCGGCTCGACGACAAAATGAGGCTTTTCCGTCTGGTCCGCCAATTAGCGCCCGATCTGTTCCAGGTACCGCCGGGCCGCTTTCCGCGCGGCCTCGTTGGGTGCCGCAGGATGTAGAACCGCGTCCACGAAAGCGTCTCGCGCTTGGTCATGAAGAGTGAGGATTTCGAAGTCCTTGATGGTCTCTGCCGCGGCTTACTGGGCGCTCGCCACGATGAACTCCGTGACCGAAGAACCGCGCAGGGCTGCCGCACGCACGATGAGCTGCTTCTGTTCGGGAGTTACCCGCGCTTCCAGGCGGTCGGCTTTTAGCGCCCGGCGCACCGTTTTTGCTGTCCTTCTCGTGTTTCCTCTCATACCCATATCGTACGGCGGTTAGCCTCAAGCCGCACAAAATACGATTGCGCAGAGTCTCCAATACTGAGTCGGCCCGGAAGGCGACTACCACACCTTCTGAAGATTCTTAAGCCCCTGCAGATAGTCTTCCTTCTCCAACCTGCTTTCCACTCCGAACTCGGTCAGAATCGTCATCATCTGGCCGACCGGCACCCCTGCAAGTTCCGCCGCCCTGCCCAGCGAAGCCTCTCCCTTCTTGTATCTTTCCACCGCGAACAGAATCCTTCCTCGGGTCACCATCTCGCGCACTGCCTTCGACAGGTCACTGCCTTCCTCTTTCGTGATCTCGTGCAGGAACTCGTAGTTTTCGCGATCCATGCGAACGCTCATGGTCTTGCTCATGGCTTTGCCTCCAATTTCCGTCTCGCGTCCTCGATGATCGAATCCTTGTAGCGGCCATGCTTGGCGAGCCGTGCGAGCCTCTCAAGAGCTTCCGGTCCTTCAAGGAATCCTTTCTCCCGGCTTCGAATCAGAATGCCCACCGCCGTTGTGAATGCGAGGCCCAGCACCTTGCAGGCGTTGATCCCGTTCTTGTCGTCAATGCCGACGAGCCGGGCCTTCTCGTTGACCGCGAGCGCGAGGGCCTCCGCCTCGCCTTTGCCGAGGCTGAAGTCCGTTTCCAGTTTGGAGACGACGCGGCGGTTCTTCACCGCCACAGTCTTGATTCGCGATTCGTCCAAAGCCTTCTGAATCATCGCCGCATCCAACGCCCTCTTCGAGCCGCAGCATTCCTTTGCAACCTCAGCGGGAATCGCCACGGGAACGCCCACATGACCCAGGAAAAGGTCAAGCAATTCAACGTTGGCGATTAGGATCAGCGTCGAGGCGTCGAGGACAATCATTATGACAAAATATTACAACCGTAAGTGTACCACACGCCCGGGAGCACAGGGCACCGCCATTGCCTCGCCGGGTATGCCAGACGGTACCGTTCGCGGTTCAGCGGCTGTTTCGGCAACCAAAATGCGGCTTGCGGCGCCCGTGACGCGAACGCCGCAAGCCAACCCCAAGGGCGAACGACAGGTGCCAAATTAGTGTCCGTCGCGGTCATTGATGTGGCCAGCGTTGCGACTGGCGGGGAAGTTGAACAAATTGAACAGGTCGCCGATGGCCGGACGGTTGAGCGGGACGTAGGGATCGCCCGGCGCCGTGACCGGATTGGGCATGTTATCCCGGCTGCGATTGCTGATTGTTGGCAGGTTCCAATTGCGCTCGATGAACTTCAGCAAGGAGACGTGGTCGGCGTATTCGTGGGAGACGTAGCCCCGCTTGGCCCACGGAGAGACGGCGATGAGTGGAATCCGAGTGCCGTCACCGAAGAAATCAAGGGGCTGAACGTAGCCGGAGTCGTAGTAACCGCCGCCTTCGTCGGTGGTGATAAAGATGGCGGTGCTGCGCCACAGATCGGGCTTGGACTGGACCGCCTGGATGATCTTGCGGACGAATCCCTCGAAGAGATCCCATTTCGATGATGCAGGGTGGCCATCCACCCAACCGCTGGGCTTCACGAAGGAGACGGCCGGAAGGTTGCCGTCCTGGATGTCTTGGTAGATTTGAGTAACATCGAACATGTGAGTGGTGCGGATGGTGGTGTTGGTCATGATCTGCTTCTGGTACTGAAAAGGGTTGCAAATGTTGCAGTACTGATCGCTCTGCGGGCCCACCGCGCCATAGTTCTGCTGATATTTGTCGGTGAGATAGGCGTTCCACTGGTCAAAATAGGTGGCCCAAGAAACGCCGGCGGCAAGCATGACGTCGGCTATGCTGCGCTGCGTCGTGCCCGGGACGGTGAACGGTGTGTTGTTGGAGTTGTAATCCGCGTAGGCGTCACTGCCGTCGCCGAAGTAACCCGGATTGTAGTTGTTGAGGAGATAGTAATGTCCGGGATCGCAATTTGGCTTGACGCCGATCGAGTTGAGGTACGTGACGATGGGCCCCACGCCGGGCTGCGACGGGTCGGAACATTCGCTATAGCTGCCGCCGCCGTAGACGCCAGTGGAAGCGCCGGTGAGCGTAGTAGCGTTGCCAAAGCCACCGTAACCATCCTGGCTGTACCAATTGTTGGTGCCGGGTTGGGGGTTCGGATTTTCGATTTCGTCGACCGGACCACCAAAGGGAGTGGTGGTGTTGTGCGGAGGTACCAAGGGATGACCATCCTCGTCGCTGAACCAGATTGCATCGCCAAAGCCCAGCAGGATGTGATTCAACCCCGTACCGCCCATGCCGGCTTGATGGTAGTTATCGCTGATGGCGTACGCGTCCGCAAGGGACTTGGTATACGGGACGTCGCCTTCGAACATATTGTAAAAACCCATGGAGGTTGAACCCTCCCCGGTGGTCTTCTTCCCAGGAGCGTAATCGGCGCTGAAGTTGGACGGTTGCGGAACGCCGTTGGAGCCTGCACCTTCTGTCACTTCGACCCATGGAAACAGGTCCGCCCGGCAGCCGCTGGGATTGGAGGGCGTAGCGTAGGCGGCATTGCAGTCTTCCTGCTGCCACATTTGGTAGAAGCGGTGAACGGGGCTCGCGGCATAGGAATCGTTAACCAACGTCGAACCGTTGGTGAGTTGGAAGGGACCGGGCATCAAGGTCGAGTATGGAGGGACGCTGGAAACGCCAGTAATGCGCGAATCCGGGACTTTGCCAGTCAAGCCGGTGCCGCCTGTAAGCAAAAATTGATAGTAATCGACGGGAGATTGCGAGAGGCCAGCTTCAGAGGACATCGCATCGGCGAGCGTGCACATGCCGTTGCTGGCACAGGGATCGGTTGGGCCGCCATTGAGGGGCGCCGGAAGCGGTGAGAGAGGACCCGCGGTGGCGGGGCTAATGGAGAAGGTACCTGTGTCCGTGGCGGAATTCTGTTGCGCTAGCTTGTAGTTAGGACCGGGCGTGCCGTCGGCTTTGACGATGCCCTCAGACAGCAAATTCCAGATGCGTTGATGGCGCTGGGGGATGTAGGTGGCAAACAGGTGATCGAAGCTGCGATTCTCGCCAATGATGATGATTACATGCTTGATGGGGGTGCGCGTGGGGCGATGATCGTCCCCGCGCGGGTTCGCTCCGGCGAGCGGAGCACCGACCGCAAACTGAGAAACGGCCAGTGTGGCAAGCGCGAGGCGAGCCAGACGCATTAATCTTGCTGCGAAGCTTCTTAGCGACATTCATTCCTCCTGTGGTTCGAATAACCAGCCGGCTGGTGGCGCATGGATAACGGCAGCGGATTTCTCGGGCGTTTTTTGACTGTGAAAGGTTGAAAAATTTCCCTGGTATGAAAGAAAAGTTTCGGATTCAAGACATGAGAACCTTTGCGAGCGGCCGAAGGAAAGGGAGGGAAGCTGAACGGCTTGTAAGGAATTCGCGAGGGCTGGGCGGGCAAAAGGTGGACCCAGAACTGACGCGAGCCGCGGGTGATGTATCCTCGGGAGAAGTGTGTGCGTCTAAGGCCTCGTAGCCCGAGCTGCGGATAAGGACTCCGAAATGGCCGTAACCGAACATATCCAAGCGACGAATCAGAGTTCAGCGGACTTGCGGCTTGAGCACAAGCCGAAGCGCCACGCGGGCGCGTGGGCGACTCTGGTGTTGGTGCTGATTGCGGGCGCGATTGTGTACCAGGTGGTGAAGCACGCTCGGTCGGCGACAAAAACGAAAAACGACAATGCGGATCAGCCGATTTCGGTGGGCGTCGCGCCGGTGGTGCGGACGAATGTTCCGTACTACCTGACCGGCCTAGGAACCGTGACTGCGTACAACACCGTCACGGTACATACACGCGTGGACGGCCAGATCATGAAGGTTTTCTTCCGCGAGGGGCAATTCGTCCATACGGGAGATTTGCTGGCAGAGATCGATCCGCGTCCGTACGAAGTTGCGCTGCAGCAGGCGCGGGGACAATTGGCGAAGGACGAGGCCTCGCAGCGGGACGCGCAGATGGACCTGCGGCGATATCAAACACTGTGGCAAGAGGGAATCGGGACGAAACAGCAGTACGATTCGCAATCAGCACTGGTGGGGCAGTACGAGGGAGCGATCCAGTCGGACCAAGCGCAGATTGCGAGCGCCAAATTGAATTTGACGTATTGCCGGATTACATCTCCGATCGACGGACGGGTTGGGCTGAGGCTGGTGGATCCGGGGAACATCGTACACGCGACCGATACTAACGGGATTCTGGTGATCACGCAGATGCAGCCCATTGCGGTGGATTTCGCATTGCCGGAGGACGAACTGCCGCAGGTGATGCAGGAAATGCGCGGACGGCAATTGACAGTGGAGGCGTACGGCCGCGACAACAACGTGCTACTGGGAACCGGAAAGCTGCTGACGGTGGACAATCAGATCGACCCGACCACCGGAACGATCAAGCTGAAGTCGGAATTCGCCAACCCGAAGCTGACACTTTGGCCGAATCAGTTCGTGAACGTGCGGCTGTTCTTGAGTGAAAGAAAGGGTGTGCTAGTTGTGCCGTCGGCCGCGGTACAGAAGGGATCGCAGGGAACGTTCGTCTATTTGATTGGTGCGGACCGCAAGGCGGATGTGCGGCCGGTGCAAGTGGACTTCACGCAAGGGAATAGCACCGTGATCCGAGAGGGCCTGAGCGCGGGCCAGGAGGTGGTGGTGGACGGCGGCGACAAGTTGCAGCCGGGATCGCGGGTGATCACCCACGCGAGCAATCCGAATGACGCGTCGAATGAATCGGAGCCCGATGGTTCGGGCGGAAGCGCGGATACTGGGCTGCATCCGTGAGTCCCTCGCGACCGTTCATTCTACGGCCGGTAGCCACGTCGTTGTTGATGCTGGGAGTGCTGCTGGCCGGGGCGGTGGCCTATCTGCAACTTCCCGTTTCGGCTCTTCCGCAGGTTGATTATCCGACCATCCAGGTGCTGACGTTCTATCCGGGGGCGAGCCCGGACGTGATGGCGTCGTCCGTCACGACACCGCTTGAGCGTCAGTTCGGGGAAGTGCCTGGGCTGACGCAGATGACGTCCACAAGCTCGTTTGGTGCCTCGCTAATCACGCTGCAATTCGACCTCAAAGAAGATATCGACGTAGCGGAGCAGGAGGTGCAAGCCTCGATTAACGCGGCGACCACCTATCTGCCACGCGACCTGCCGAATCCGCCGACGTACAGCAAGGTAAATCCGGCCGATACGCCCATCCTCACGCTGGCGCTGACGTCCCAAACGCTGCCGCTTGAGAAGGTGGAAGACTACGCGGACACCAACCTGGCACAAAAGATTTCGCAGCTCTCGGGCGTCGGACTGGTGACAATCAGCGGTGGACAAAAGCCAGCGGTGCGCGTGGAGGCAAACCCGCTGGAACTGGCGTCGTACGGAATGAGCCTGGAAGATCTACGCATGGCGCTGCAAAACGCGAACGTGGACCAGGCCAAGGGGAATCTGCAGGGGCCGCGGCAATCGTACACCATTGAAGACAACGATCAATTGCTATCGAGCGCGAACTATTTGCCGCTGATCGTAGCGTATCGCAACGGGAATCCGGTGCGACTTTCGGACGTGGCGACGGTGGTGGATGGCTCGGAGAACGACACGCAGGCCGCGTGGATGAACCGTCAGCCAGCCGTGATTGTGAACATCCAGCGCCAGCCGGGGACGAACATCATCGGCGTGGCGGATCGCGTAAAGGCGCTGCTGCCACAACTTCAGGCGTCGCTGCCATCGTCGATTCAGGTGACGACGCTCACGGACCGTACCACGACGATTCGTGCGTCCGTGAAGGACGTGCAATTCGAGCTGATGCTGACGGTCGGGCTCGTCGTGATGGTGATGTTCCTGTTCTTGCGCAGCGCATCGGCGACGATCATTCCCAGCGTGGCAGTGCCGCTTTCGATCGTGGGCACGTTTGGCGTGATGTATCTGGCGGGTTACAGCCTAGACAACTTGTCGCTGATGGCGTTGACGATTTCGACAGGCTTCGTAGTTGACGACGCCATCGTGATGATCGAGAACATTGCGCGATTTATCGAAAATGGCGACTTGCCGCTGCAGGCGGCCTTGAAAGGCTCGGAGCAGATCGGTTTCACGATTGTTTCGCTGACCGTATCGCTGATCGCGGTGCTGATTCCATTGCTGTTTATGGGCGACATCATCGGGAGGCTTTTCCGCGAATTCGCGATCACTCTGGGCGTGACGATTTTGGTCTCGGCGTTCGTTTCGCTGACGCTGACGCCAATGATGTGCTCGAAGCTTCTGAAACATGAGGAGAGCTGGCAGCAGAGCCGGTTTTCACGCGCTTCGGAGCGGGTGGTCAACCGCATGAACCAGTTTTACGCCCGAACGCTGCAAGCGGTGCTGCGGCACCAGACAACAACACTGCTGGTCACGGTGGGGACGCTTGTCGCCACGCTTCTGCTTTACTACTACGTGCCGAAGGGATTTTTTCCGGTGCAGGATACCGGCGTGATTCTGGGCATTTCAGAGGCGGCGCAGGATATTTCGTTTGACTCGATGGCGCGGCGGCAGCAGGCTCTGGCAGACGCGATATTGAAAGACCCGGATGTGGTGAGCTTGTCGTCGTTTATTGGCGTTGACGGCACGAATATGACCCCAAATAGCGGGCGCATTCAGATCAATTTGAAGCCGCGCGAGCAGCGCAGGGACAGCGCATCGGATGTGATCCGGCGGCTGGAGCCGCGGCTCGCGAAGATTCAGGGAATCACGCTGTACATGCAGCCGGTGCAGGACCTGAGCATCGAGGACCGGGTGAGCCGCACGCAGTATCAGTATTCGATTGAGGATGCGGATGCGAGTGAATTGGCGCAGTGGGCGCCGAGGCTGGCGGCAAAACTGGCGACATTGCCGGAACTTCGCGACGTGGCCACGGATCAGATGGACAACGGGCGGTCGGAAGTGCTGACGATTGATCGCGACACGGCCGGTAGACTGGGTGTGCTGCCGGCCACTATCGATAGCACGCTTTATGACGCTTTTGGACAGCGGCAGGTCTCGACGATTTTCACGCAGCTGAACCAATACCACGTGGTGCTCGAAGTCGATCCGAGGTTTCAGCAGAATCCGGATGCGCTCAAGGATATCTACGTGCCGTCTTCGAACGGCACAGAGGTGCCGCTCAGCACGTTTGCCCATTTTGAGCAGAAAACGGAAGCGGTGGCGGTGAATCACCAGGGACAGTTTCCGGTGGTGACGCTTTCCTTCAACCTGGCGCCCGGCGCGTCGCTGGGGCAGGCAGTGACCGCGATCAACAACGCGGCGCGGCAGATCCACTTGCCGGATTCGATTCATCCGAGCTTTCAGGGAATGGCGCGGGCATTTCAATCGTCGCTGGCGAACGAGCCGCTGCTGGTGCTCGCCGCGGTGATCACGGTGTACATCGTTCTGGGAGTCTTGTACGAAAGCTATATTCATCCGCTGACGATTCTTTCCACGCTACCCTCGGCGGGAGCGGGTGCGATTCTGGCGTTGTGGGTCTGTGGCCAGGATTTCAGCGTGATCGCGTTGATCGGGATCATTCTGTTGATAGGCATCGTACAGAAAAACGCGATCATGATGATTGACTTCGCTCTCGACGCCGAGCGCAAGGAAGGAAAGCCGGCATTCGACGCGATTTACCAGGCGTGTTTGCTACGGTTCCGGCCGATCATGATGACCACGATGGCGGCGTTGCTGGGCGGAGTTCCGCTGGCGCTCGGCACGGGCACAGGTTCGGAATTGCGCCGTCCGCTGGGCGTGAGCATCGTCGGCGGACTTCTGGTGAGCCAGGTGCTGACGCTTTACACCACGCCGGTGGTCTACCTGTGGTTCGATCGGCTGGCGAGGCGGTTCCGCCATGTGCGGATCGGAAATTCGGTCGAGGTTAAAGCGACAATAGATTCCATTGATTAGGTGACGCGAGGGCGCGCGACTCGCTGGATGGCGCACGAAGCAGAATGAACATCTCGTCAATCTTCATACGCCGGCCCGTGGCGACGTCACTGCTGACCATTGCGATCCTGCTCGCGGGGATCTTGGCGTACCGTTATCTGCCGGTGGCGCCGCTGCCCGAGGTTGATTTTCCGACGATCCAGGTGCAGGCATTTCTTCCGGGCGCGAACCCGGAGACCATGGCGTCGTCGGTTGCCACTCCGCTGGAGCGCCAGTTCGGGCGAATCGCGGGCGTGACGGAGATGACGTCGACCAGCCTGGCTGGGTCGACCTCGATCACACTGCAATTTGATTTGAACCGGAACATCGACGCCGCCGCCCGCGACGTGCAGGCCGCAATCAACGCCGCTTCCGGACAACTTCCAGCGAATCTTCCGACGCTGCCGTCGTACCACAAGATCAATCCAGCCGATTCGCCGATCATGATTTTGGCCATGCGCTCGGACACGATGCCGCTGCGGCGCGTGTACGACGTGGGCGAGTCGATTGTGGCGCAGAAGCTTTCGCAAGTGCAGGGCGTGGGGCAGGTGAACATCGGCGGCAGCGCGCGGCCGGCCGTTCGCGTGGAACTGAATCCGCAGGTGCTTGCGAATTACGGAATCGGCCTCGAAGCGGTGCGCACGGCGCTTGCCTCGGTGAACTCCAACGAGCCAAAGGGACAAGTTGAAAACGGGATGGTGCGCTGGGTGCTGGAGGACAACGACCAGCTATTCGACGCCGATCATTACCGGAAGGTGATCGTCGCGTATCACAACGGCGCGCCGGTGCGGCTGGGCGACATCGCGGACGTGCGCGACTCGGTGGAAAACATTTACGTCGCGGGCCTGCAAAACAGCAAGCCATGCGTGGTGGTGATTATTTTCCGACAGCCCGGCGCCAACATTGTGGACACGGTGGACCGGATCGATGCGGTGCTGCCGTACCTGCGCGCGTCGATACCGGCATCGGTCGATCTGGTTGTCGCGTCCGACCGGACCACCACGATTCGCGCTTCGGTGAAAGACATTCAAATCACCCTTTTGATCACGGTAATTTTGGTGATCATGGTGATTTTCGTATTTCTGCGCAACGTGTGGGCCACGGTGATACCGGCGATGGCGCTGCCCGTTTCGCTGGTGGGCACGTTCGCCGTGATGTATCTGCTGGGATATTCGCTCGACAACCTTTCGCTGATGGCGCTGACGATTGCAACTGGATTCGTGGTGGATGACGCGATCGTTGTGATCGAAAACATCACGCGCTATCACGAAGCCGGATTGCCGGCGTATGAAGCGGCGCTGCGCGGCTCGCGAGAAATCGGATTCACGGTACTGTCGATGAGCGCGTCATTGATTGCCGTGTTTATTCCGATTTTGCTGATGGGCGGAATTGTGGGCCGGCTGTTCCGGGAATTTGCTATGACGCTGAGCATCGCAATCGCGATGTCGTTGTGCGTTTCGCTTTCGGCCACGCCGATGCTCTGCGCGAAGTTCCTGAAACCCGTGAAGAAGGAGCGGCACAACTGGGCGTACAAGCTCGCGGAACGCGGATTCGAGGACTTGCGCGCGGCGTACAGCCGCGGACTGCAATGGGTTCTGGATCACCAGCTGCTGACGCTGTGCATCACCATCGCCACGGTGATTTTGAACGTTGCGCTCTACATATACGTTCCGAAAGGATTTTTCCCGCAGCAGGATACCGGAGGGATCGGCGGGAACATTCAGGCGTCTCAGGACATTTCCTTCGCGGCGATGAGCGCCAAGCAGAGGCAATATGCGCGCATCGTTTCGGCCGATCCCGCGGTGCAAAGCGTGATTACGTTCGCGGGCGGAACGGGCGGGACCAGCAATACGGGCCGGATGTTCATCACGCTGAAGCCGCTTTCCGAGCGCAACGTGAGTGCGCAGCAGGTGATTAGCCGACTTCGCGAAAGACTGAGGGCGGTGCCGGGCGCGACGCTTTATTTGCAAGCGAATCAGGATATTCGCGTCGGCGGTCGTGCCAGCAACGCGGAGTACCAATACACGCTCGAAAGCGAAGATCTTTCGGCGCTCAACAGTTGGGCGCCGAGAGTGCTCGCGAGGCTGAAGGCTTTGCCGCTGTTGCGCGACGTTTCGTCCGACCAGCAGACGCAGGGCCTGCAGGCTCGTCTGGTGATCGACCGCGACACGGCGTCGAGGCTAGGTATCGACGCGGCGGCAATCGATAACACGCTTTATGACGCTTTTGGCCAGCGGCAGGTCTCGACCGTCTTCACGCAGTTGAATGAATATCACCTGGTAATGGAGGTCGATCCTAAGTTCCAGGAGAATCCCGATTCGCTGCGAAGCATTTACGTGCGTTCGTCAACGGGTATGGAGGTGCCGCTCAGCGCGTTCACGTATTTCGAGTCGAAGACCACATCTCTGGCCGTGAACCATCAGGGGCAGTTCCCGGCGATTACCATCTCGTTCAATTTGGCGCCGAACGTGGCGTTGGGTGATGCCGTCGACGCGGTAACGGCAGTCACGAACGAAATGGAATTGCCCTCCGTGATACACGCAACATTTCAGGGGACGGCGCAGGCGTTTCAGACATCCCTGAAAAACGAGCCGCTGCTGATCGCGGCGGCACTGATGGCCGTTTACATCGTCCTGGGAATGCTGTATGAGAGCTACATCCACCCGGTTACGATACTTTCCACGCTGCCTTCCGCGGGCGTGGGCGCGATTCTGGCCTTGCTTTTGTGCCGGATGGACCTGAGCGTCATCGCGATCGTCGGAATTATTCTACTGATAGGCATCGTGAAGAAAAATGCGATTATGATGATCGATTTCGCGTTGGATGCAGAGCGCAAGGAAGGGAAGTCGCCGGTGGAGGCGATTCGCGAGGCGTGCCTGCTGCGCTTCCGTCCAATCATGATGACGACGATGGCCGCGCTGCTCGGCGGTTTGCCGCTTGCGCTGGGCACCGGTATGGGCTCGGAATTGCGCCGGCCGCTGGGCATCAGTATTGTTGGCGGCCTGATCGTCAGCCAAATGCTCACCCTTTTCACGACCCCGGTTGTTTATCTCTACATGGACCGGCTGCGGCCCGGCTGGGCGCGCCGGCGCCGGTTTGCGTCGATTGCCGCCGAGCGGCCGATCGCTCAGGTGTGATGAGCATGCCAAGGCATCGGTCTTTGAGCGTACCTGCAGAGATGCCGAGTAGTCATACGGCGTAAGCGTCTGGTTTGAACCGTCTGGACGCCGTGAGTTCCCTGCGAAGACGATGACCTTTGTGGACACAATGATCGTGTCCACAAAAGTGGATCGTGGACACTTCGCAGCAAGCCATACAAGTGAGAGGCAGTAGGCCGAAGCGGCGATTCCGCACGGTAGAGGAGAAGGGGCGGATCGTCGAGGAGACGCTGGTGCCCGGTGCTTCGGTTGCACGCGTGGCGCGAGCGAAACACGAACAGATGCCCACCCAACGGATCTTCGCCAATCACCGTCTTCACCCGTTCCGCCAGCCGGTCAAATCCGCAGCGCATGTCTGTGGCTTCCGTCGCCAGCCAGATCCGCGCGACTTGCGCCCCATCCAGCGCCCGCAAGCTTTGCAGCCCAATCACGTCGCCTCCACCACCGCCAGCAACGCTTGGAGATGGCCGGCGTCAAACTCTCGTCCCACCACCACGCTCCGCCCGTTGCGCAGTCGAATCTCCACCCGCGCATCATCGGACCCGTGCGGCTCACTCGACCTCGCGGGCACATGCGTTTCACCGTGAGCTTCCCGTGTCGCTGGCTTTCGATTTGGCCGTAGGTCGCGGCTTGGGAGAAAGCGCTTGCAGTGGCTGCTGCTCCTCGATGTGCTACAAGCAACCCTTCCCAAAATCAATCTCCGGCGCCTGCTGGCCGATCTTGCTTTCCAGTTGCGCCACGCGGCCTTCCTCCCAACGCCGCTTCCCCAAGCCGGAAAACGCATTGCCCGGCCCCTGGCGAAACTCACGCCGCCAGCGGTGCAGCACGTTGGGGTTGACCTCAAACGCCCGCGCCGCTTCGGCGACCGAGGCTCCGGATTCCAGCCGCTGCAGCGCCGCCAGCTTGAATTCTCGTGTGAACTGCCGTCGAGACAAACCCATGACTCATCCCTCCATGCGACGGGATTTTCCTCCCGTTAGCTGAATTTTGAGTCTTAACCGGTTGTCTCAAAGTTGGAAACAACTCCAAAGAGTAACCGACGATTTTATATTCGTTCTGTATGCGGAGCGATAAACTGAATCGCCCGTCAGCGGATAACTTTTTCGCTCCGAGAAGTTGAGATTGCAGGCATCCGCGCGCTTGCAACCCTTCAAATGTCCCGGCATCCAATTTGCCGAGCAAAAGCAGCTTCATCAGACCGACCAAAAACAGAGCCGGACTTCTCCTGAGTCCGGCCATGCTGTTATTTCCATTGACTCTGGTCGTGGGTCGTTACCGAAAGCCTACCCCGGAAGTCCTCAATTGGGCATCAAAACCGAATCGATCACATGGATGACGCCGTTGGATTGGAAAACATTCGGAATCGTCACCTTCGCAGTGCCGCCCTTTTCGTCCTTCAAGAGGATGTGTTTGCCGTGCATCGTGGCCCACAACTTCCCACCTTCAACAGTTGTGAGTTCTGCACTTCCGTGGCCCTCCTTGATCTGTTTCTCGATGTCGGCAGCGCTCAACCGTCCAGCGACCACGTGGTAGGTGAGAATCTTGACGAGCGTGGGTTTGTTCTCCGGCTTCAACAAGTTCGCAACCGTGCCTGCGGGCAGCTTGTTGAACGCTTCGTTCGTCGGTGCGAAAACAGTGAACGGCCCCGGCCCTTCGAGCGTATCCATTAGGCCAGCGGCCTTTACGGCAGCGACCAGCGTCGTGTGATCGGAGGAATTCACGGCGTTCTGGATAATATTTCTCGTGGGTAGCATCTCGTGTCCGCCCACCATCGGGTTCTTCATTTGCGCGGCTGCCACCACGGCGACCAATATCAACGGCATCAGCAACAGATGTTTAGTTTTCATCGTCGAACTCTCCTCCGTGTCCTGCGTGTTTCGGATTCAGTATCTGCTGGACGTACGTGACAAAGCAGGATTCGGATCACAAGGAAATACAAATGCTCCGAACGCGTGCAAAGGATGGGGAAATTGTGTGGGGTGCCTCGCTCTCTCGCGCGGCCCTGCATTTTGTGGATTTTACGCGCTACCTGAAAGGATGATCGGCATGGTCGGTACGATGGAACCCGGCTCGTTCTCGATGGTTACAGCAAACCCTTTGGCCTCCACACCGCCCGCAAACTGTGACAGGACAAGCGTCGCCGCGCCATGAGCGTCAGGTTTGAAAGTCCCCGCTGGAATCGGCTGTTTTCCGCTCGCTGGCAAAAGCCACAACTCATAGATCTTGCGCGGGGGCAACGGATTCAGATTTCCGGCCAGCAACACAAGACTACGTTGCCGCGAGGAATAAACTACCTTCGCTGCCGGTTGCGGCTTTGTGCCTGCTGCAACCAGCGTGATGCGCTCCGCGTCGTTAGCGGTCAGCGTGTTGATCAGTTCTCGGGCCTGTTGCGCGACTCGATCATTGGCCTCCAGTTTCGCTGCGAGCTCGCGGTTCAATCGCAGGAGTTTTCGCTCCTGTCTCCAAAGCGTCACTAAGGCGATGGCTAGAATGACAGATGCGAAAACCGGAGTCCAAAACCATACCTTCCGCGCTCGCGACCTACGACCGGGGCGTGCGTCGACGGGCTGCTTGAGCAAGCCGACTTGTTCATTGTCGACGCGATTGAGCAACTGTTGCCGCAATCGCTCAGGCGGAACCGCCGGTTCCACGGCCATCGCAATCTGCGCTGCCGCTTCGTTCAGGCTAAGAAGTTCATCGCTGCACGCAGCGCATTCTGCCAAGTGGCGCTTTAGCTGCTGCGATTCCTCGCTGGTCAGGGCGCCCACTGCGTAGAGCGGCAGGTTTTCTCGGTACTGCTCGTGCGCTGTCATACGGCGAGCTCCTTTCGCAGAAAGAGCAAGCCGAGTCGAATACGTGATTTTACGGTTCCCAGCGGCTGACCAATCCGCTCTGCAATCTCCACGTGCGTCAATCCATCGAGAAAAGCCAGTTCCAGCGCCTGCCTTTGCTCGGTTGGCAACCTCGTCATCAGTCTTCTCGCCTTTTCGGCATCGGCAAGACAATGTGCGCTCATGTTGTGTGATGCCGGTTCGGGAAACGGTGAATTTCCGTGCGAGTCGACTTCAAATTTTAGTTTTCGAAGTGAATCCACTGCTCTGTGGCGCGTGATTACGGCAAGCCAAGGAGCGAGCCGCCCCCGCTGAGCGTCAAACGCCGTAGGATTGCGCCACAACTGAAGAAAGACCTCCTGCACGATGTCTTCTGCGGCCGCGCGGCTCTTCAGAACACGCAGGGCGATTCCGTAAACAAGCCGCGAGTACTGGTCATACAGATACACCAATGCCTCTTTGTCGCCTTGGCGAAGTTGCGCGACGACATCTGCATCGTTCAAAGGCTGCTGACTCACTCCCTAGCTCATGGATGCCTTAAGTACGGTGCAAAAGGCAGCGCAGATCAGTGTAACCCAGAACTCCCATTCCTTTACTGTCGCCTTAGAAATCTGCTCATTCAACTGATCCAAACGGTTGCGTGGCACGTACGTCTGCAGCACGAACCCCGGGGGATGGGATGACTGTCGCGAGGACTCAGATCAGCCGTGACATTAGGAGCGTCTAGCCTTCTGTCGGTTGTTCCGTCTCCGAGGTGACGAGCGGGCTGTGGATGGATCGAAGTGGAGCTCAACTAAGCGTCATTTGGAAATGGAGGACTACGCATGAAGAAATCGGGCAATCTCTTTACCCGCACAAATGAGGGCTTTGACAGGCGCGATTTTGTGAGACGTGCTGGGATGGCCGGGATCGCCATTGCGGGCGGCGCTTTTCTAGCCGGTATTCCAGCATCGGCGAATGTGGTTTCTTTTCCATCACTTTTGCAGGATCGAGATGATAATGACCGCGATGACCGTGCGGTTGACACCGCCCAGGAGATTTTTACCGCTGCGTTGATAGCCGAAGACCTCGCAATAACGATGTACTACAACTCCTTGGTTGGAGGCGTCATTCAGGACCCGAATCTGGCAGGTCCAGGAGGCGATCTCTCGAACCCAGAAAATCTAGCCAATGTGGGCTATCTGCAGGGGGCCTTGACGGAGGAAATCGTCCACGCTAATCTCCTGCGAAAGCTGATTGGAGGAACAAACCCCTCGAGCGATCCAGTACAGACCTTCTTCTTCCCAACTGGAACGTTTGACAGTCTGCAAAATGTCTTTCCGATTCTGCTCGCTCTGGAAACGGCATTTATCGGAGCATATCTCACAGCTGTGCAGGAATTCAGCCTCATGGCCGCGCGGATTGAGCCTTTTGAACATCAGCAATTCGATTCCGCTGGCAAACCGTACGGGCGGGACGAACTGACGTTCTTCGCAAAGGTAGCAGCATCAATCCTCGGCGTGGAGGCGGAGCATCGCACGCTTGCTCGCGCAATCCCGAGCATAGCGCCGGGCAATACAACGTTTGGCGGCACGGACCTCTTCCCGGCAGACAACGTCAACTTTGAACAAACGGACGGCCTAAAGACGGTGTACAACGGGCCGAATTCGGCCGTCGTGGCGCTGACTCCATTCATCACCGCTGGTTCGGGGAAGTCAGCCTTTTCTTTTAGCATTGCAATTAAGAACGCGGGCAGCGTCTCCGTACCAACAACTGGGGGGCTGCCAGACTAACGCATATCAGGGTGGGGAGGATGACTCCGCACCCTTTCTTCCCCTGGCCGGACACTGCTTTTTTTCTGCTGTTTTCGCGGCTACGGCATTTTGCTTCCCGTCAGCAAGAGCCTCGAATACGTCCAGCGGACTACAACTCAAATTCTCAATGCTATCGGCGCGGATGATTCATCCGCGCCGCCCGCCTAACGGCGGCCACATCGCTCCGTCCGAAGCCTTCAAGAGTCTTTCTCTGATTGCGCCGCCCAACCCTTCTTCACCGGGCAAGGGGGCGACGATGAGGTCGAGTTTCTGCTCATCCAGCCAGCGCAATCCCGCATAGAGCCGCGATGCGAGCACCGCCCAATCTCCCCACTGGCCCCAGTCAAACCTTGTGGCAGCGCAAATGCTCCATCCGCTCGGAACCAGCGCGCCTACTTTCTGTTTCGCCCATGCCTGAATTGCCCCGGCGAGCACTCTCTCCTCCCCATCGGTCAACAACAATTTCGTCCGTGGCGCATAGTGGCGCGGCATCATTCCGGGCGACGGTAATCCTCGTTGCGGGCGGAAAGGAACACCGGGATCAGCCACGGCGACCTCGCCCAGAATCTTCCGCAGGTCTCGCGGCGTTACCGCCCCCTGCCGCAGAATGACGGGGGCCGCACCGCTCAGATCAAGCACGGTGGACTCCACCCCGATTTTGCACGGCCCGCCATCGAGGATCGCGTCAATCCTTCCGTCCAAGTCCACTAGGACGTGCTCGGCAGCCGTTGGACTCACGCGCCCAAAGCGGTTGGCACTCGGTGCCGCGATTGGTAACCCGCTCTCTGCGATTAAACATTGAGCTACTGGATTGGCCGGAAAGCGCACCGCCACGGTCTCGCGCCCGGCGCTCACCACGTTGGGTACCGTGTTCTTTTTCGGAACCACCAGCGTCAATGGTCCGGGCATGAAGGCGGCGAAGAGATTGTCGAATTCCGCTGGCACCTGCGCGACTAGCGCTTCCAACATTTCGCGCGAACTCACATGCACGATCAACGGATCCCAGGCCGGTCGCTCTTTTGCCGCGAAAATCTTTGCTACCGCTGCTGCGTCGAACGCGTTGCCGCCCAGACCGTACACCGTCTCCGTGGGAAAGGCGACCAAGCCGCCTGCGCGAATGATCCTCGCCGCGTACCTTATCGAATCATCGTTGGCGCACAAACGCAGCGTCTGCATATTCAGGAAGGTATTGTACCGAGCAGGACGTGCCAAGGCACCGTCATGGCGAACCGAATCTCTGCGAGTCTCGCTAGACATACTCGCGAACCAACGAGATACTCAAGGAGCAACGCAATGACGCGGTGGGGAAACTTGGAAGATTATAGCCGCATTCGCGCTGGATCGGTGACCGGCAATGAGAAAACTTTTTGATTTCCACTCCGATGCGCAGCGCTACACGGCGGACGCAGTTGTAGTCTGCTGCTTCGACGCCCGAATTCGCAGGGTTGCCGAAGAGTTCTTGCGCCGGTACACCATCGTGAATCCCGACATGGTGATCGTCGCAGGCGGCGGTCTGACCCTCTCGTCTCCTCGTACTGATTTTGACTGCCCCTTCGTTATGGAACAAGTGCGGCTGGCGATTCGATTGCATCGGGCGAGCCGAATCGTCCTCATCAGCCATTCCGACTGCGCCACTTACGGCGGCTTGGCGGCGTTCAATGGCGACCGGGCACGCGAGGCTGAACATCACAGCCGGGAATTGTGTCGTGCTTCGGCGGTCATCAAGAGCGCTTTCCCGGAACTGGCGGTGGAGCGAGTTTTCCTCACGTTCGATGATGTCCTGAGCATCGACGAACAGGAGTGCGCCAAATCCTAACCGCGTACATGGTCCGCCGAAGGCGCAGATGGGCGGCTTGCGGCATAATGCCTGTTCCCACCCGTTCCTTGCGGAGGTGAGGGTTTTCTGGGAACCCATGGTAGAAGCAATCTTGTGGGACAACGACGGTGTTCTGGTTGACACCGAACGGCTCTTCTTCGAAAGCACTCGTACAACTTTGGCCCAAGTCGACATTGAACTAAGTCTGGAACAATTTGGCTCTGTTGACATCCTCACTACACCAATGAAAATTGGAGATATCCGACCGTTCGAAACTGTTGTTTGCTATCGAGGCAGGAGGTGCGATGGCCGAAGTCGGACTCCTGCCCTTCGCTCGGATCGCCCTGCAAGTCTCCCAAGCGGTGCTTCCGCGCTACCGCAGCCGTTTCAGCAAACACC
>Ga0209061_1003133_pt1 | contig 18632 bp, 13 predicted proteins | sample Coa_R1_10_FD_187157 | JGI IMG/M metagenome (GOLD analysis project Ga0209061, IMG submission 187157) | Surface soil microbial communities from Centralia Pennsylvania, which are recovering from an underground coalmine fire - Coalmine... | ecosystem: Environmental > Terrestrial > Soil >...
CATGCGAGAGACCTTTCGAAAAAGGGCGGAACCAGGCGGCAGCTCGAATACGCCCGCCGGACCGCCGAAAAGGCGGTCGCAAGAACCCAGCCGCTCCACCCGTAGCGCGGCTCCGCTATGGACGGCGTGGCGGACTGACGCCGCCCGGCGCAGGAGCGCCTGCCGTTCCCGCTGTGCCGTGCTCGATAAGGTGCGCCGGCGCTCCACTGCAAGCGCGCCAGCCCCTGAGGGGACGCTTGCGCTCTGTCACGCTCGCAGGCTCCGCGCGCGGCGAATCGGGATTTCGCGCAACCCTCCATGATTCGGGCGAGAGGGTTGCGCCGGAAAAAACGGTGCGGGGTGAAAGGCGGAAAACCAACATGGCCCTGCCCTTCGGGAAGCGGGCCGGGAAAGGAGTTTAAGCGATGGATACGTGCGTGATGTGCCGACGCAAGGTCGAGCGAGCGGAGAACTGGATCAAGTGCCATCTCTGGGGCGGCTTCGCGATTTTTCACTGGCGCTGCTTCGGAGCGTACCTGCGCGCCGAGAGCGAGGAGCAGGTCGAGAACGCCGTCTGGAAAGCGAGCACCAACGCGTGAATCTAAAAGTTTAGACGCTCGCAATAAATGCGGGCGGAAGGAGTAACTCTCATGTCTTTGAATCGAGCGATGGTGATTGGATATCTGGGAGCCGACCCTGAACTGCGCTACCTGCCGAGCGGACAGCCGGTCGTAAACTTTACGGTCGCGACCGACGAGGCGTTCGTCGACAAGCAGGGGCAGAGGCAGGAGCACGTCGAGTGGCACCATGTGGTTGCTTTCGCGAAGCTTGCCGAGACCTGCAAGGAATACCTCAAAAAGGGTCGCCAGGTGTACGTCGAAGGCCGCCTGCGCACGCGCGAGTACGAGGCCAAGAACAACGGCGGCAGGCGCCAGCGCACCGAGACCGTCGCAACCCGCGTCCAGTTCCTCGGCGCCCCGCCCGCGGAACGGACCGACGCGGCCGCGATCGAAGAGCCGCCCATCCCTGCGGCGGAAGAGGTTCCTTTCTGAGCCTTGCCGCACATCTGCGAAGTCCGAGGCCCTGCGATGATTATCGCGGGGCCTCTTTTTATGCGTCCGCAGGAGCGCCGCGTGGTTACTTGCAACGTGATAAGGTATACCTTCTCGCGCAAGCCAAGCGGTAAGGCGATGTATTCAGCAAAAAGAGCCAAAAGCGGCCCGATGTCGTGATTGTGCGCTGTCACAATTGCCTTCGAGACGACGTGACGCGGAAGAGATCGTGACGATGGATAACCAGACAAAGAGACGGTTGGAATCCGCCGGATGGAAAATCGGCGACGCAGTGGAGTTTCTGGGCCTCAACGCCGAGGAGGCGGCGATCGTGGAGCTCAGGCTCAATCTGGCCAAGGCAGTCAGGGAGCGGGAACCCGGCGAAGCCTAAGCCAGGAGCAGCCGCCGAGGCTGTATCCTTCCTACCAAGATCGAAGAAAGCATCTTCGTGGTCGTGTACACGCTGCGCAGCGGAAGGCGTCGAATCGTTTCCGCGCGGCCGGCGAAGAGGCAGGAACGCGATGAGTACCGTAGGGCGTACCCGGAGTGAAATTCGCAAACGAGGCGGCGGCCGGGTCGATTGGGCGCGCGTGAAAGGCGCGACCGACGAAGATATCGACAAGATGATAGCGGCGGACGCCGACACCGCGCCGGATATGGCGCGCCTCAGGGATTGGCGGCGGGTTTTGAAACCGCACGTCCCTGATGTTCAGGCGATTCGCCGCAAGCTCGGGCTTTCGCAGTCAGAGTTCGCGGCGCGATTCGGTTTCAGCGTGCGGACCGTTCAGGAATGGGAGCAAGGGCGCGCTGTACCGGACCGGCCCGCGCGGATCCTGCTCAGGGTGATCGATAAATCGCCGAAGACCGTTGAGCGCGCCGTGGCCGCCGGCTGATTGCGACGTCGGGAAGTTCTCGCCATCCGAATCCGCTTCAAAGCTTCGACATGAACCAAGAAAGCGCCGACCTATGGAGGCAAGCTCTTTTCGCGTACTCCTATCCGATCGCTCGCCAGCGCGTGGAGCGCTTCGGAAGGCGCGTTGGCGAGCGCTCTCAGTGGTTCAACTTCGATGTGCAGCGCGGCACGCGCGACGAGACGATAGAATTCGAGAAACGGTTTCGCGCGTCGGCAGCCGACTCGGTCGAGCCATGGTTTGAAGTGATTTTCTGGAAGCTTGCGAGCACCGGGCGGTTAGGCGAAACGCGGGCCGCGCGAATGATCGAGGACTTAAGGGACTTCAAGCCGTCCGCCCCACGAATGTGGGCGGCGTGCTCGGATTTCGTTGCAAGCGGAACGCGCGAGGCCTTTAGAGAACTGCAATTTAGTCTGTTCATCGTCGCCGGGGGCATTCCCGTCGCGGCAACGCTTCCAGCCTTCATGGCTCCCGAACGGTTTCCGATGGTCGATAGCTGGATCGCCAAGTGGGTGCTTTGTTATCGCGACGCCTATCCGAGCGATCCGGCAGTGGCCCACTTGGTCGCTCCGTCAGAAGCGTTCACTTCGGGAAGGAGGAAAACTCTCGTAGTGTCGGCCGACTGGAGCTTCTACTGCGGATGGATCGAATGGTGCCGGACCGCGGCCGGGATCCTGAGCGAAAAGACCGGCTTCGCCTGGCGCGCGCGTGATGTTGAGATGGCCGCCTTCCAGAACGCGTGGTCTGGTTCGGAGCTGCTCCCACCGCTAGGCCTCCGCCAATAGAGGAGCGACGGCAACGGCCTTTCTACCGCGGGGAGGGGGTCGCCGACATTGGGCAAAATAAGGTCAGATGGTATCTTTTCGGGAAGTTCTGTTCCGACGGGGAACCGCGGTTCGATTCGAAGAGCTGACGGGTAGCGCGTCAGTTAACTAACGGTTGGGCCCTGCAAATGCCTTTTGCAGTTGGAACTATTGTAAACGCGCGTGGACGGGACTGGATCGTCCTGCCATCCGCGACGAATGACATTCTGAACCTGAAGCCGGTGACCGGCGCCGACGGCGCGGCTGTCGGTCTATTCCTTCCGCTTGAAGGCGAGAGCGTGAAGCCGGCGACCTTTGGCCGTCCTGATCCCGCCGCTGTCGGCGATCCTACTGCCAGCCGCCTTCTCCTCGACGCGACCCGATTGTTACTGCGGAGCAGCACCGCGCCCTTTCGATGCGCGGGTCGGCTCTCGTTCAGGCCGCGGCCATATCAGTTCTTGCCACTCGTTCTGGCCCTCAAGCTCGACCCAGTCCGGCTGCTCATCGCCGACGATGTAGGCGTTGGGAAAACCATCGAAGCCGCGATGATCGCCCGCGAGATGCTCGATCGCGGACTCATCCGACGCATGCTGGTCCTGTGCCCCGCACATCTCTGCGACCAGTGGGCACAAGAGCTGTCCGAGAAGTTTGGCCTTCATCCTGCCGTCGTCCAGCCTTCGAATCTCGGTCGGCTTGAGCGCGAACTTCCGCGGCCGGACATCACGATTTACCAGCACTTTCCGTGTCTCGTGGGCAGCATCGATTTTCTGAAATCGGACCGCCATAAGGCGATGCTTCTCCACAGCCCTCCGGATCTTCTGATCGTTGATGAGGCTCACCTCGCGACGAGACCACGCGGCGCCGATCCCAAAGCCAAGGGTCAGCAGCAGCGTTACGACCTGGTTAAGGCGTTGACTTCTGATTCGAGCCGCCACGCCATCCTAGTTACCGCTACACCCCATAGCGGCATCGAAGAGAACTTCCGGTCGCTTCTCGGCCTTCTCAATTCCGAATTCGACATCGGCGCAGCGCGCGAGTTCACTCGCCAACGCCTCTTGCCCCATATAGTCCAACGGCGGCGCGCGGATATCGAAAAATGGATGAACAGCGAGACTCCCTTCCCTGAGCGTCAGGCCGCCGAGGAGCGGCCATACTCGCTTTCGCCCCAGTACCGCGATCTTTACAACAGCGTCATCACATATCTTCGCGGCACTTTCGCGCAGCAATCGGGTCTGCGTGCAGGTCAGCAGCGAGTCCGTCACTGGGCCGCCATCGCCATCTTGCGCTCGATTCTTTCGAGTCCGGAGTCGGCGCTCGCGACTCTGACGCGGGACCGTAAAGAGTCCTCGAAACCGGAAGAGGCTGAAGACGCGAGCGAACCCGATGAAATCTATCGCCCGCAGGTCCTTGACGAGCTCTTCGCCGAAAACGTCACCGATCAACCGCCGAGCGCGCCGCTCGATGACGCTCGCGCGCAATTGGGAGAAAAGGAGAGGCGCGCGCTTGCCGATTTCGCCCGCAAGACGCAGGCCGTTATCGATTCAGAGGCCGACAACAAACTCCACGAGGCGGTTGCGGCCGTGCGTGATCTGCTTCACGGAGGATTTCAGCCAATCGTCTTCTGCCATTTCATCCCAACCGCAAATTATGTGGCGCGTGAGCTCAAGCGCCGGCTAAACGACCAGTTTGCCGAGCTCGAAATCGCCGCAGTAACAGGTGACGATCCCGACGAGGTCCGCCGAAAGCGCATCGACGACCTGGTATCGCATCGCCGCCACGTGCTTGTTGCGACCGATTGTTTGAGTGAGGGCATCAATCTCCAGAAAAAATTCGACGCCGTCGTCCACTACGATCTCCCGTGGAATCCCAATCGCCTCGAACAGCGCGAAGGCCGCGTCGATCGCTTCGGACAACCTCAGCCGAAAGTTCGCCGCGTGACAATCTGGGGACGCGACAACGAAATCGACCAGGCTGTGCTTGACGTTCTGGTCCGGAAGGCCGAACGGATCCGGCGGGACCTCGGGATCGCCGTTCCCGTTCCAGCCGACGCCGCGCAAGTGATCGAGGCGGTGGTCGAAAACGTCCTGTTCAGGCGTCCTACTGGAAAGCAGCTTGCCTTGGGACTCGCCGGCCAAGGCGTATCTCGCCTGCATGAGGAATGGGACCGCAGCGCCGAACGCGAGAAGGAAAATCGCGCCTATTACAAACATCCCGAGATCAAGCCCGACGAACTCGCCGCTGACCTGGAGATCAACGATCGCGTTCTCGGCGATCCGGGTGCCGTCCGCCGGTTCATCGCCGAGGTATGCCAACGGTTCAACGGCTCGCTGGCGCCGGAAAAGCGCGACGGCGTTTTCGTGATGAACCCCGGCGATCTCGCGCCGCGCCTGAACACCATCGGCAGCGACCGGTTTCCGGCGCGGATCACTTTCGACCGCCTGAAAGACCCTGAGGCTCTGTATCTGGGGCGAGCGCATCCGGTGGTTGAAGCCACCTGTCACGCGGTTCTGAGCAAGGCCTTCGCTCGCAAGCCGGATCTGTTCTTCGCGCGCGCGGGCGCGAACTTTACTTACGCGGTTCTACGCCGCACCGCTCTGCTTCTGATGCGCATCCGCTACATTATCCGCGAGGCGGCGGAAAATTTCGCGGAGGAGGTGGTGCTCGGGGCATTCGAGCAGGTTGGAAACGCTATCCGCTGGCTAACTCCGCTTGAAGAAGCGGCGAAGTTGATCGACGCTCCGCTGGTTCCGGGCGTTAACATGCCGACAGCCGAGCGAACCTCGCATGTGCGCTGGGCGCTCGAGCTTTTGGCCCAGAACGATGCATTCGCGGCGGTTCTGAACGAGCGGCGCGCGGCCATCGAGGAATCGAATAACCGTCTGCGCGGGATGCTCAAGCAGGGAAAGATTCAGGTTATCGCGCATCCGCCCGATATTCTCGGATGCTACGTGCTGGTTCCGGGGACGAAGCGATGAGCCGCGTCACGGTTAACGTCGAAGGCGGGCTTCTTCCCGACGACCTGCTTGAAAAAATCGCCGACGGCTCCGCGCCGGGGCAGCGCGCCGCCGATTTCGGCGTCACTTCCGGACGCCTGTCCGACGAAATCATGCGCGCCTTTTCCGACGCGCAGTCGTATTGGACTGCATTCAACCATCGCTACGAGCGTGCGTCGAAGGGCGGGCGTGAGTCGATCACAACCGTCACCCGCGACGGCTTCGTAATCCCGTTGCTCGCGGCGCTGGGCTACAGCCTCGAATTCAGGCGCTCGCTCACTGCCGGCGATCAGAGCTTCAGCATCTCGCACGCCGCCGGCGACGATCCGACCGCGCCTCCCGTCAATATCGTCAGCGCCGACGAGAGCCTCGACGAGCGCGGCTCGGCACGCCGCAGCGCGCACTCCGCGGTTCAGGAGTATCTGAACGTCTCCGATTCTGTATGGGGAATCGTCACCAACGGGCGCAAGCTCAGGCTCCTGCGCAACAGCTCGCGCCTGGCCAAGCCTCGTTATATCGAATTCGATCTCGCCGGCATGATGGAGTCCAACGTCTACAGCGACTTCCATCTGCTCTATCGGCTGCTCCATCGGACCCGCCTTCCTAAATCCGCCCCCGACGCGTCCGAATGCTGGCTCGAAAAGTACCATGACGAAGGCGTCGAGCAGGGGAGCCGCGTGCGCGACCGCTTGCGCGACGGGGTGGTCGATGCGCTCAAGATTTTCGGCAACGCCTTTCTCACCCATCCCGCGAGCACTTACCTGCGCCAGGAAATCGCATCGGGGCGGCTCACGGCGGCGGCCTACTATCGCGAGCTGCTGCGGCTGGTTTACCGGCTGCTCTTCCTTATGGTCGCCGAAGAGCGGCGCCTGATGTTCCCCGACTCGGGCGAGAACCAGGAGCGGCGCGCCATCTTCACCGAGCACTATGGAGTCAATCGCCTGCGCGCGCGCATCGAAGCCTACGTCGGCGACGATCCGGAAATCGATCTGTGGGAAAGCCTGAAGCAGACCTTCCGCATTCTTCGCGACGATCGCGTCGCGCGGATGCTCGGGATGGCGGCGCTCAACGGCGAACTCTTCGGCCCGCACGGATGCCCGCATCTCGACGGCGGCGGCGATCCTGAGCGCGCGGCTTTCTGCCGCAACGACGACCTGCTGCGCGCGATCGATTGCCTGTCGAAGTTCGACGACGACGGCGTGCGGCGGCGGGTTAACTTCGCCGCGCTCGACGTTGAGGAGCTCGGCTCGGTTTACGAAAGCCTGCTCGAATATCACCCGCAAGTTTCCGCGCAAACCTCCGGCTCAGCGCCTTCGTTCGACCTGGCGTGGGGCAACGAGCGCAAGAGCACCGGGTCCTACTACACGCCGCCCGACCTGGTGCGCGAGCTGATCAACAGCGCGCTCGTGCCCGTGATGGAAGAGCGGCTCCGGTCCGCAAAGACCAAAGAGGAGCGCGAGCAGGCGATCCTCGCGATGCGCGTGATCGATCCGGCGGCAGGATCGGGCCATTTCCTGCTGGCCGCGGCGCGGCGGATGGGCCGCGAGCTGGCCAAAATCCGAACCGGCGAAGAAGAGCCGTCGCCGAGCGCTTTCCGCCGCGCCGTCCGCGACGTTATCCGCGAATGCATCTATGCCGTGGACAAGAATCCGCTGGCGGTCGATCTATGCAAAGTCGCTCTCTGGATCGAAGGCCACAATGCCGGTCAGCCGCTCAGCTTTCTCGACCATCACGTGAAATGCGGCGACAGCCTGGTTGGCGTGTTCGACCTCAAAGTGCTCGAAGAAGGCATTCCCGACGATGCCTACAAGGCGGTTGAGGGCGACGACAAGGCGGCGGCGAAGCACTATCGGGCGCTGAACCGCGAAACGAAGAAAAACCGTCCCACGCTGCCCCAGTTCAAGCTGCCGGACAAGGTGACCGCCGCGCTTGAGGCGCTGTCGCATCGGGATGAACGCACGCCCGACGATGTGGCAGCGAAGGAACGCGAATACGCGGAGCTGGTGAACAGCCCGGCGATGCAGAATCTTGAGCATGCCTGCAACGCATGGACGGCGGCGTTCTTCGTGCCGCTTAAGATGCCCGAGTTTCGCGGACGGGACCTGGTTCCAACCAGCAGCACGGTATGGGAGCGGCTTTCGGGCCGGCAGATTTACGGCCCGCTCGACGGCGAGATCGCCAAGGCCAAATTTGCCTACTCGTTCTTCCACTGGCCGGTGGAATTTCCCGACGTATTCACGCGCGGCGGCTTCGACGTGGTCCTGGGCAACCCGCCGTGGGAGCGGATTAAGCTTCAGGAGAAGGAATTCTTTGCGAGCCGCGAGCCCGAGATCGCGCGCGCGGCTAACAAGGCGGCGCGCGAAAAGCTGATCAAAGAGCTGCCGAAGCGAAAGCCGGAGCTTGCCGCCGAATTCGCGGCCGCGGTTCACGGCGCGGAGGCGCAAAGCAATTTCGTCCGCGCGAGCGGACGGTTTCCGCTATGCGGGCGCGGCGACGTCAACACCTACTCGATTTTCGCCGAGCTGGCGCGCTCGCTCGCAGGAAGGGCCGGCCGCGCCGGGATCATTGTCCCTTCGGGAATCGCGACCGACGACACCACCAAGTTCTTCTTCCGCGACCTGATGGAGTCGCAGGTGCTGGCGAGCCTCTATGATTTCGAGAACCGCAAGAAGCTATTTCCCGCGGTCGATAGCCGTATGAAGTTCTGCCTGCTGACGATGGCGGGTGGGGGCAAAGCGGGCGCGGCGGAGTTCGTCTTCTTCGCTCTGGGCGTGGACGAGCTGCGCGATCCCGAGCGCAGGATTTCACTCACCGCCGAAGAGATCGCGCTCGTTAATCCGAACACGCGGACCTGCCCGATTTTCCGCACCAAGCGCGACGCGGAAATTACCAAGGCGATCTATCAGCGCGTGCCGGTGCTGATCAAGGAAGGCCCCCCGGAAGAAAATCCGTGGGGCATCAAGTTCGCCACGATGTTCCACATGTCGAACGATTCGCATCTGTTCCGCACGCGCGAACAACTCGAACGCGACGGCTGGAAACTCGAGGGCAACATCTTCGTCAAGGGCCGCGAAAAATACCTGCCGCTGTATGAAGCGAAGATGACTCAGCTATGGGACCACAGAGCGGCGGATGTCGTACGGAGCACAACTGCTGAACACAGACAGGCCCAGCCCAGGCCATTGACCTTTAGCGAACACCAAGACCCTAATCGCCTCGCCGAGCCGCTGTATTGGGTAAGTCAGCGCAACGTAGGCCAGGCAAGCGGTCAGCTTCCTCTTCACGGGTGGCTGCTGGGATTCACTAACGTGACAAGTCCTACTAACGAGCGGACCCTTCTGCCAACGATCATCCCACTCGCGGGCGTCGGCAACAGCATGCCACTCGCGATCATACGCGACCCAGGCCGGGCAAACGCGGTCTTAGCCGCCAACCTTTCGTCGTTTCCTCTGGATTTTATAGCTAGGCAGAAGATCGGCGGTGTAAACTTGAATTTCTTTATTGTGCAGCAACTGCCTTGCCTACCGCCAGGAGTTGCCACGAAATCTCCGGATTGGTCTCCAGATGAATCGATAAGTCGCTGGATTGGAATCCGTGCTCTGGAACTGAGCTATACAGCCTGCGACCTGGTTGCCCTTGCGCGCGATCTAGGCTACGACGGAGCGCCTTTTCTCTGGAATGAGGAACGACGTTTCCTGATCCGTTGCGAACTTGACGCCGCCTTCTTCCATCTTTACGAGATCTCGCGCGACGATGCCGACTACATCATGGATACCTTCCCGATCGTCAAGCGCAAGGACGAAGAGCGCTTCGGCGAGTACCGCACCAAGCGCGTCATCCTCGAAATCTACGATGAGATGGCCGACGCGATCCGCACCGGCCGCCCCTACCGGACCCGCCTCGACCCTCCTCCCGGCGACCCCCGCGCCGCCCACCACTCAGCACACACGAGTGATGACTGGAAGGCTGCGCGAGTTAAAAGATAAGTCGCAATGCTTGCAAGCGAACGCGTGTCTAGACAAGGTGGTCACACTTCAGTTCGATTAACGCGATGGAGAATCGCGGGGGAGGATCTATGAGGCGTCAATCGTTTTGGGTTTGGCTATTCCGCAGATTCCGATTTGCTCCCATTCTTTTGGGACCTATCCCATTAGCGACATACGTTCCGAATCTCAAATCACTCTCCGCGCCGGACCCACGACTGGTTCAAAAACAGCTTCCTAGTGCAAGCACTTGTTGTCTGCGTGTATTCGCTCTGGCTCTTCGGATACATGTACTTACACTATAACGAAACTAATCGGTTGCAGCTGAGTAACGGTGTGCAAGACTCCGATAAGGAACGCGTCCATGTAGCGCAGAAGGCAGCTGACCAATTTGCGTGTTTGTTCACTGCCCTTCTTCTCAGTTGGATATTTCTATATCTGTATCTTTGGTATTTCCCTGCTCCTTCGCCGACTCACGCCGAGTGTGAGAATGCGCTGAACAATTTGATTTCGTGCTTCATTCTGGCTTGCTATTACACATTAGGGTACTACACTGTCGCGGAGCAGACTCCTGGTTCGAAATCCGAGGCAGAGATTAAGCGAGGGAGAAATATCGCACTCCTTGGCGCTTTCGTGATCCTAGTGGTCTCCTTTTGTGCTCAGTGGACCTTCGATTCCTGCTCCTTCCCAACGGGCGCCAAATTCATGACGTGGTCTTCCGGTGCTGTCGGTGGGGTCCTAACCGCTCTGCTTGTAGAGCGTCTTGGCAGTCGGAGCATTAGAGCGCCTTTCGGGTTGATCTTCGTCCTGTACGTATATTCAACAATTCAGTTTTCCTGGGCTTTTTTCATGTCCGAGGTGCTGATGGAGCGATCGGAAGAAATGTGGTTTAAATTCGTCATGCCAATTGCCGCGCTTATCGGTAAGTCGGTTCTGTTTCTGCTGGTGTTGTGGATGATCGAATCGGGCAAACTCGACTTTTATATGTGGAGGTCTCGCAACGTGCTATCACAGATTAGCGTAGATGAAGAAAGGTATCGTGGGTATTTCGCGTGAGCGGGAGTAACGCAGGCGGACGCACGGGTCAGGTAACTTGAGACCTGTTTGCAGTTTGCGTGAAAGTTGTTAACGAGGCCAATAGCTAGGTAGTGAACTTCATTCACATTGTCGCGCCGCGGCCGTCTGAATTCCTGACGCGCGAACTCGATCAGCGGCGGCTCTGGCCGGATCCCGTCCTGCAGCTTAATGCAGCATTCGAGCGCGGCGCGGACCTCAGGACGCTCGCGCGCGAAGGCGTTATTCTTCCCGAAACGGCGCGCTTCTTCGGCGAAGACCTCCTTCTCTACCGGTATCAAGAACAAGCGCTTCGCGTCGCCCGGCGACCCCGTGCGGCCGTCGATACGCAGGCAAGCGAAAGGAGAGCCGGGTTGGGTAAATGAATCGAGTAAAGCCACCGCGTTTTATCGCTTTGCCTGTAGCCCAGGGCGATTCGTTCTTCCTTGAAACGCCTGAGCGAACAATGTTGGTGGACGGCGGCCGGTTCGCGGACGGTTTCGCTCAGATGTTTCGTGGCTACACCGGGCGAAACGACGTCGATATCGTGGTGTGCACGCATAATGACGCCGACCACGCCGACGGCATCATCGGGTTTCTCCAAGGTGGCTGCAGCTGTCGAGAGATATGGTTGCCCGCGCGATGGCTTTCCGTGCTGCCCTACGCTCTGCAACCGACACCGATAATACTCAAGTCCCTTTTGAATCAAGCTTACGAGGCGTCGGCTGAACTGAAGGACCTGCAGCGGCGGCGAGAGCCGGAAGTTATCCCGCTAATAGAACTATACGGGGACTTCCTCTCGGAGAAAGGCGAATCCCAGACGATAGCTCAGTCGGCTGATACTCAAGACGGAGCCACCGGCTGGCCCACCGAAGTTATTCCCGCCCTGGAAAGGTCCGGAGAAGATGACGGACTGGTGGCCGCTCTTGGTTCAGGGTCCATCAGCATAGAAGTGTTGTTTCGCTTTATGCACTGGCTGCCGTCTCCTGACGAAGAGCCGGAGGCTCGCTTGGTTCTCGAAGCTCTCGGCGCGGCTAGCCGTATAAGGAATATCGCGCGCGAGGCGTTTCACCGTGGCGTCACTGTCCGCTGGTTCGCTTTCAATAACCGGGCTGCTCCCACCGGCGGCGATCGATGGCTTGCTCCTGCAAACTCTCAACTCGCGGCTTCTGTCGAGCCGGTCCCGCAAACGCGAGCAATGGCCGCGCTGGCTTTGACGACCATAAATCGCGAAAGCCTGGTCTTCTGGACGGGAGCGGGAGAAGGCTGCCGAGGCGTATTGTTTACTGCCGACTCCGACCTGGACATCGACGTTGGGTTGCCACCGTCCCTTGACGGATTCATTGTGACAGCGCCGCATCACGGCTCCGAAGCGAACAAAGCCGTCTATCAGACAGTAGCTCGACGGGTCTCGCAAGACGCGGTTGTGAATTGGGTCCGAAGTGATGGCAGATTCCGCTCGCGGCCCGGCGCCACGTATCTCGCAGCACGGGGGAGACGCTTCTGCACGATCTGTCGCACGCCGCAACCAGTTCCAAAACAAGCGGTCGAATTCTTCGCCAGGTCTGGCGCGTGGGTGCGGCACAAAAGAACCCGACCTTGCGCATGCCAATAGCGACCTGGCGCATGTAGCGTAACGGTTTACATGTGTAACTCGCGATGTTACGATCGGCGAGGTGATACGGAGCTTCCGCCACAAGGGCCTCGAGGAGCTGTTCCGCAAAGGCGGTAGCCGGAGGGTGGCGGCAGCGCTTCTGGACTGGCTGAAAATCCTTTTCGGAGAAGAGCCTTTTCCGCCGCGTTGCGGCTTGTACTTTCACAGTGAGGTTACTGGGAAACCGTATATCGAACGAGGATTTAAGTTTACCTCGTTCTCCAACAAGATCGCTGGCGTGTATGGGGCGAGAATATCGCTTAATGACGAACAGTTCGTTCTTGCGATGTCCGCGCCGCCGGAAGACCTTAGCAAAACCTTCATCAGAGACCACGCATATCGGCCGCAGCGTATATGGTTCGTGGCCGACTCCTGTGAAAGGGTGGTTCTTCAATTTGGCTGGGATGATGGGTTGCCTCATAAAGGTGCGACTGTGATGTATCAAACGGTGCAGACAGGAAACCAGTTATGATCGCTAGACGATTGGTGAATGATGGTAAGGAGCGACGACCGACTCATCCCGGCGCGATCCTGCGCGAGGACATTCTGCCTGCGCTGGGTCTCTCGGTGAGCGAGGCGGCGCGGCAGCTTGGCGTCACGCGCCAGACGCTTCATCGGATTATGGCCGAAAAAGTATCAATTACGCCCGAGATGGCGATGCGGCTAGGCCGCTTTTGCGGGAATGGTCCCGGGTTGTGGCTCCGGATGCAGCAGGCGTACGACCTGTGGCGCGCCGAGCGCGAGCTGGGCGCCGAGCTAAAAAGGATTCCGGTCCATCGCGCGTCCTCGGCAGCCTGATTTGAAAAAAAGCGATTGGAGGGGGGACAGTCGATGCCATTTGACGTATTTGCGCTGCGCGACCAGGTCGTCAGCGAGTATCAGAGCTACGTTAAGAGCTTCATCAACATCCTCGATTCGAAGCTCCTGAAGTACGTCACCGAAACCCTCGATCAAGGACGCCTCTGGCCCGATCCTGTTCTGCAACTCAATCCTGCATTCGAGCGCGGATCCGACCTGAAGACCCTCGCGCGCGAAGGCGTCATTCTTCCCGAAACGGCGCGCTTTTTCGGCGAGGACCTTGTTCTTTACCGGCATCAAGAAGAAGCGCTCCGAGTTGCCCGGCAACGCAAGCACTACATAGTTTCGACCGGCACCGGCTCGGGCAAAAGCCTCACGTACCTTTTGCCGATCGTCGACGACATCTTCCGCAACGATCCGAAAAACCAAACCGTCCGGGCGCTCATCGTCTACCCGATGAATGCGCTCATCAACAGCCAGCGTGACGCTCTCAGGGAATTCGCGAAGAAGTGGGGGTCGGATTGTCCGATCAAATTCGACCGCTATACGGGTCAGGACAAACAGGAAGACAAACAGCGCGTCCGCCTCAATCCGCCGCACATCCTGCTCACGAACTACGTGATGCTCGAATACATGCTGCTCAGGCCTTGGGACCGCGACATGCTCCACAAGGCCACGGGCAAGCTCCGGTTTCTGGTGGCTGACGAAATACATGTGTATCGCGGGCGCCAGGGCGCGGACGTGGCGATGCTGTTGCGCCGTCTGCGCCAGGCGTCGGGCCAACAGGATCTGATCTGTGTCGGCACGTCGGCGACGATTTCGACCACTGGCGGCAGAGATCAGCGGCGCGCGGAGATCGCCGAAGCGGGCACGCATCTTTTCGGCGTTAACATCGAGCCGCAGAACGTAATCGACGAATCGCTGCGACGCGTAACCACCGTCGCCGCACCAAATGACGCCGCCACCGCACGAGCCGCGGTCGAAGCTCCGCGACCCGGCAGCAACCTCGACAAGTTGCGTGCGCATCCGCTGGCGGCTTGGGTCGAAACTACTTTTGGAATAACAGAAGAAGACGGTCGACTCGTACGGCGAGAGCCTATGACCTATCGCGAGGGTCTGAAAAGCCTCGCGGTTCTCAGTGGGCTTCCGGAACCAGCCTGTGACGCTGCGTTGAAGGCCGTGCTTGAAGACGGCAACGCGGCTGCACTATCCGAGGATGAGCGCTTCTTCGCCTTCCGGCTCCATCAGTTTCTATCCTCAGGCAGCAGCATTTTCGCAACGATCGAAGCTGCGGATAAACGGGAATTCAGCATCGACGGAAAATATGCTCTGCCGGGCGACACGAATCGGCTCCTGTTCCCGCTCTCGTTCTGCCGCGAATGCGGCCAGGAATATTATTTAGTCGCGCTTAGGTCGGAGAAGGACGGAGATTCGTTCCAACCTCGCGCGCCGGAGCTCAGCGCCCCCGACGACGAGGATTTGGGAGAGTTCGGCTACGTTACTCTGGATGCCGACGGACTCTGGGAGGATGACGACGAAGATCTGCCTTACACCTGGTTCGTGCAACGCCGAGGCGGGCGTACTCTGAAGCCGGAATACCGGGCCAAGCGACCGCGCAAGTTCTTCGCCGCGGCTGACGGAAAAATCAATGCAAGCGCCAAAGACGGCGCAATCGCGGTCTGGTACCAGCCCAAACCTTTCCTGATCTGCGTTCAGTGTGGGGCGGCATACGATAAGCGCGAGAGCGAGTTCGCGAAGCTGGCCACGCTTGGCCAGACCGGCCGCTCAACCGCCACGACGGTTCTAACCGGCGCGATCATAGCCGCGCTCGGAGCTGACCCCGGCATTCAGGAGGACGCACGGAAAGCCTTGAGCTTCACGGACAATCGCCAGGACGCGTCACTGCAAGCCGGGCATATCAATGACTTTAGTCAGATAATGCTAGTTCGCAGCGCTATCTATGGTGCTGTCGAGAAGCATGGACGACTCGGCTTGGAAGACCTCGGCGTCAGGGCATTCGAGGCGCTCGCTTCCAAGCCGGAAGACTTCATGCGCGATCCGGTGAGAGAGGGCGATCCTGGTTGGCGCGCAGCACGCGGTGCGTTGATCGAAGTGCTCGAATATCGCGCGGTCGCCGATCTTGCCCGCGCATGGCGAGTGATCCAGCCTGACCTCGATCAGTGCGGGCTCGTGAGCATCGACTATGAGGGCCTGTCGCAATTGGCCGCCGATCCGAGATGGGAAGAAGTGCCCGCGATGGCAGCCGCGAGCGAAGCCACTCGCGAGTCAGTGTTACGGGCGATCCTAAACTATCTCCGCCGTAATCTGATCGTCAGCACGCCGATTCTCAACGAGGACCATCGAAAGAAAGTCGTTCGCAATAGCCAGCAGTGGCTCCGAGAACCGTGGGCGCTCGATGATGCGGATATTTATAAAGACGACGCAGTCGCTTACCTTCCCGGCATCGAACCAGAAGTGAACGAGCGCGCCGGAATAAGGCTTGGTCCGCGCTCGGCGCTGGGCATGTTCTTGCGTTCGGCCAGAAGATCCGGATTGCCAAGGGACCTGAAGCAGGACGAAGCCGAGGCTCTGATGAAGGCCATCATCAACGTTTTGCGCGGCAATATCCTTAGCGTGGTAAGCCGGAAGGGCGAGGAGCGCGCCGTGCAAATAAATGGCGGAGCGATTCGTTGGGTCAGAGGGACTGGCAAGGCGCCGGGTCCCGACCCCGTGCGGGCTCGGCACCTTTACCTCATCAACCCGGACATCGCCAAGCGTCAGCCGAACCAATATTACGCCCGACTATACCGAGAACGCGCATCTAAACTAGCTCGGCTTCATGCCCAGCCTCACACCGGCGCAGTCTCCGCAGAAAATCGCGAGCGGCGCGAAGACGATTTCCGAAGGGGAAAGCTGCCGATCCTTTGTTGCTCACCTACGATGGAGCTCGGAATCGATATTCGCGACCTGTACGCCGTTCACCTCCGTAACGTTCCTCCCACGCCGGCGAACTATGCCCAGCGCAGCGGACGCGCTGGGCGTGGCGGCCAACCTGCCTTGATCGTCGCCTTCGCATCGCAAGGGAACGCCCACGACCAATATTTCTTTGCTGCTCGTTCGAGAATGATCCACGGCTCAGTTGCTCGGCCTCGCTTCGATCTCGGCAACCAGGAGTTGATAGAGGCGCATCTTCATTCGGTCTGGATGCAACATGCTGGTGTCGGTCTCAAAGAGTCGGTCGCCGACGTGATCGATATCGACCAACCTCCGACATATCCGGTTCGCGCCGACCTCAAAGCCCAGCTTGAATTGAGCGATGCCGACAAGGCAAAGGTACTGAGCGACTTCCAAGCCATCGCGGCTTCAGTCGGAGATCCGCTCCTTAAAGCGCCGTGGTATCGACCAGAATGGCTGAGCGAAATCATCAATGACGCGCCCGGCGCATTCGACCGTGCTTTCAATCAATGGCGAGAGCTCTATTCGGCGGCGGTCGGCCAGCGCGACGCCGCTCGAAGGAGAGCGGACAGCGCCAGAAACAAAAAGGATGTGGAGCAGGCGCGCCAGGACGAGCGTGAAGCTCTGCGAGACCTCGATCTCTTGCTCAACCGAAGCGACAGGTGGGAGGAGACGGACTTCTACCCCTATCGTTATCTCGCCAGCCAAGCTTTCACGCCCGGCTACAACTTTCCACGCCTTCCGGTGAGAGCCCTGCTTAGAATTGCGGACGAAACGGACACGATCGACCGGCCTCGTTTTCTTGGCCTCTCAGAATTCGGTCCCAAGAACATCATCTATCACGAGGGCAAGCGCCATCAAGTTACAGGCCTCGTGCTGGGCGCGGGAGGTTTGGAAGGCCGCACGGTCAGCGTCAAACTCTGCAAACGATGTGGTTACGTGCATCGCGAGCCCGAGCTGACCAACTCGCATTGTGCATATTGCAAGACTGAGTTGGCGGGAAATTCTGAAGTCGCTACAAAGCTCTTCGCCATGGCTGTTGTCAGAGCCGTGGCGCGCCAGCGAATCTCATCCGAAGAGGAAGAACGCCGACGCGAAGGATACGAAATCGACACCCATTTTCGCGGCCTCAATCCGCGAAACGCACAGATATGCGACCACGCTGGCACTCCGAAACTGCAGGCTTCATACCTGGCGGGCGCCGACCTCTGGCGGATCAATCACGGATGGAAACGCGGCCGCACCACCAACGGTGTCACTGTCAAACGTCAGGGATTTACAATCGACGGCAAGACCGGCAAGTGGCTGGGAGCGGACGAGGATGGTGATGCGGGGCCTAAATCACAAATCCAACCTGTCACAGGCATCAAACCGTACGTTGCCGATCGCCGAAACGTTCTCTTCCTCCGGCCGCTGCTGGACTCCCGAGCGGACGAAACGTTTCTCATCACTCTGGCTTACGCACTTCAGCGCGCCATACAGATCGTCTATGAAGTTGAAGAGCAGGAAATCGCCGCCGAGCTCATCGGCGAAGGCGAGCATCGCCGGATCGTTCTCTGGGAAGCAGCCGAAGGCGGCGTCGGTATTTGGGAGCGTCTGATGAACGAATCAGCGGCCATTGCCGAGCTCGCCCGCAAAGCTCTCGAATTGTGCCACTTCAACGCGCATACAGGCGAGGAACTTCCTGACTGGAAAGACAAATGCGGACCGGCTTGCTACGAATGTCTGCTGAGCTATTCAAACCAGCTCGAACACCGACGCATTGACCGCCGGAAGATCAAGGAATTTCTGCTTGAACTGACGAAGGCAGCGCTCGTTGAGACCAAAAGCGGACGATCACGAGACGAGCAATACAAATACCTGCTCCAAGGACTCGACCCCGCATCGTCGTTCGAGCGCGAGTTCCTCGACCACCTGTACAAAAACGGACTTCGCCTGCCTAATTACGCTCAATACCAGCCCACGCCCGAGGTGCACGTTCAGGCCGACTTCTACTACGAACGGCAAGGCGTACCAGGCATCTGCGTCTTCATCGATGGCCCCCACCACGACGCTCCTGCCCAGGCCGCGCACGATCAAGCGGTCCGTTCAGAACTCGCCAATCTCGGATTCAGAATCCTCGCAATCGGTCACGCTCGCGATCTGAGCAGCCAAGTCGCGGACAACGCTGACGTTTTCCACAACTCCTGACGCCTCAATTCCTCGATGTCGGCTAGCAGGCTGTTGATAAACGTCTGAATTTCACTCGCCTATAGTTCGTCTGAGTGGGTAATCGTGGTTGAGGAGGAAGTGGCGGATGCGTGGTGAGGAGCGGCGGCAAGCGGTGGCCTGCACCCCGCCAGCCCGACAGGTTTGAGGTAGAGTCCGTCACGAAAAGGAGACGGACGGATGAAGGGCAGCCGGTTCAACGAGGAGCAAATCATTGGGATCCTGCGCGAGCAGGAAGCGGGA